>Ga0081455_10004388_pt1 | contig 15889 bp, 17 predicted proteins | sample TabmetS3T2R1_FD_70207 | JGI IMG/M metagenome (GOLD analysis project Ga0081455, IMG submission 70207) | Tabebuia heterophylla rhizosphere microbial communities from the University of Puerto Rico - S3T2R1 | ecosystem: Host-associated > Plants > Roots > Rhizosphere ... | reverse complement strand
GCCGCCGCCGGTCACGGCCTCGCCGGCGCGATCGGGTTCTACGGGCGGCCGGGCACGGGTGCGGACGGCTCTCCCGGCGCCGCGCAGCGCGCGTCGGAGCTCGACGCGCCGATCCTCGGCCTGATGGGTGGAGCCGACCAGGGCATTCCCGCCTCGGACGTCGCCGCGTTCGACCAGGCGCTGACGGATGCGGGCGTCGAGCACGAGCTCGTCACGTATGACGGCGCGCCGCACAGCTTCTTCGACCGGAAACAGGAGGAGTTCGCGGACGCGTCCGCGGACGCCTGGCGGCGCGTGCTCGAGTTCATCGAAGGTCGAAGCGCCTAGAGCCGGCGCAGGTCGGCCGGCGTCCCGATCACGATCCGAGGCGCACTCGCCGGTCGCAGCCATCGCAGCGTCCTGACGAGCTGCGACACCGGAATACTGATGCACCCGAGCGTGGGTCTGCCGGTGCTCGCGTGGAGGAAGATCGCCGACCCACGTCCCGGCACGACCGGATCGGTGTTGAAGCGGACGAACGCGAGGTGGCGGTAGGCCGTCGGCGACTCGGACATGTCCCCCGTGGTCACGCGGAACGGCGGGCGGGCTCCGCAGGGCAGGTGCCGGAACTGGTTGTAGTACGGCGACTGCGGGTCCTCGACCCACCAGTCGCCGCAGACGATGCGCCGGTACCGGTAGCGGACGCCCGGGTTCGGGGCGACTCCGTACATCGTCCGGCCGATGCCGAACGAGCCGGCGGGCGTCGTGCGATCGCCCTCACGGCGGCTCGCCGAGATGCCGCGTCCACCGAGCCAGGCCGACCACGGTCCGGCAACCGGACGCCAGCAGCCGTTGACTTTCTGCCAGAGCTGGAGGCTCGCCCTCGTGGCGCCGCGGCGCGGAGCGACGACGGTGACGAGCTGCGTCGCCGGCCCGGTCGACGTCAGGCGATTCGCCACGCTCGACGGGCACGCAGGAGCAACGGCGCGCCGGCCGGCCGCCGGCGCGGCGAAAGCGATCATCAGGGTCAGGGCCAGGACGACGGTCTTCGCCATCGCGCCGCACTCTAAGGGGCAGCCGAGTTGGCTCGGCCGTGGTCTCGGCGGCGAGCGGGCTGCGGCGTTGCATAAGCCGGGCTGGATCACGCGGGCCCGCCACGACGGTGGCCTCGTCTATTGGGAGGGTGGCGCGTTCGTCGCAGTGGTCTTGACCTGGAACGCCCCCGCTGTCGGTGCCTCGTCGGAGGCTCTGGCCGGCCGGGTCGCGCAGGCGGCGCTGCGGCGGTTCAGTTCTCGTTCCGGCAGGGCGAGCCCGGCGCGGCCGAGTGCCGTCCAGCGCGGCCGAGAGCCGTCCAGCGCGGCCCAGGCGTTCGAGGGCTAGACCGGCGCGTTCGGCGGGGACAATCGAGCGAGGTTTCGTGGCCGCAGGCGGCTCGATTCGGCGGGTCCTGGGGCCAGGCCCCGGGACCGCCGGGAGCAAGCGAGGAGTTGCATCTTGGTTTGCTGGCTTGGCTCCGACCGTCCCGCCGGGCCAGGTCCGGCGGCCTGGCCCCTGGACCTGGCGCGAACGCACGAGGGTCGCTCCACAGGAACGCTGCCCCGGGCGGCAGCGGTTCAGGAGCTCTTCGTGCGGGGGGGCCGCCGGCCGGCGGCCCCCCCGCTGAGCCCTCAGGGCTCAGTCACGGCCGGCGAGACCGTCGGCGATCGCGCCGATCAGCTCCCCGTCGGGCGTGTCGCCGCTGAGCTCCCAGAACATGAGCCCGCCCAGCTTGTTCCGGCGGACGTACTGCGCCTTCTGCGCCATCACGGCCGGGTCGTCGAGCGTCCAGAACGTCGTTCCGTCGAAGAGCCAGGCCGCTCCGGCGCGCTTGTCCCAGAACCGGGTGAAGCCGCTCAGCCCCTTGACAACGTCGTAGTCGTTCACGCCGGCCTCCCAGACGCCGGGGGCCGGTCCGCTCGAAGCCTGGTACAGACCGTCGCCGGTCGGGCCGACGCCGGTCCAGCCGCGTGAGTAGAACGGAACACCGACGACGAGATCCCGCCTCGGGGCTCCGCGCCGGCGGTAGGCGTCGACGGTGGCGTCGACCGAGAAGCGCGGGCTCGCCGGGTCGCGGCTCGACGTGAAGAGGTTCGACTGGTGGTTGGTCGCAGGCTCCCAGGCGCCGTGCAGGTCGTACCCCTGCACGGTCCCGAAGTCGAGCGAGTCGAAGATCTCGTCGGCCTCGAAGCCGGCGTCGATCTTGGCCGGAGCCGCCGGGAGGAACGCGGTCAGCAGGTAGTTCGCGTCCGTCTCCTCGCCGTAGTCGTCGAGCTGTCGGCGGAACTCCCGGACGAGTCTGGTGAAGTTCCGCTTGTCCTCCGGTCGGATGATGTTGCCGGCGTTGCCTTCCGAGCCGGGCCACTCCCAATCGAGGTCGATGCCGTCGAAGACGCCGGCCGCGGCGCCGGGCCCTCCCATCCCGCCCCAGCCCGGGGCCGGAATGTTCCCCTTGATCAGCAGGTCGATGCAGGAGGCCACGAAACGCTCGCGGGACGCTCTCGTCAGTGCCGCATCGGAGAAGTACTTTGACCAGGTCCAGCCGCCGAGCGACGCCACGACCTTGACGTTTGGATGCAGCGCCTTGAGCGCCTGGAGCTGCTGGAAGTTCCCGAGGATGGGACGAGGCCAGGTCACCTCTTGCCCATCCACCGACTCCGCGGCGGACCACGGCCGCTGGTAGTCGGCCCACTCGTCGCCGAGCTTGCAGACGACGCCGAGGTCGGTGTCGCTCGCCGGCGCGACGTTGATGAACGCGTAGTTGATGGTGGTCAGCTTGTCGGCGGAGCCACTCGTCGCGACGTCCTTGACGAAGTAGCCGCGCCCGTAGATGCCCCACTGGATGAAGTAGCCGACGACCTCGGCGCGGCTCGATCGGACGTGGCCGCGACCTTGATCGGCCGCGGCGAGGGGCACCGTGGCTGCGGCCACGGCTCCGAGTAGCGCCAGTGCGACGACGATGCGTCTCATTGGCTTCACCTCCTTGAGCGACGGCGTGAGTGGTCTAGACCACTCTCTCGAAAGTGACCTTCTCACGCGGTTCGCGTGCTGTCAAGTGAGCCGGATTGGGCTATACCACCGGGCTCAGCCGGGACGCAGACCGCGAAGGAACGTCCCGCCGCCGATCACGCGCTCCGCTCGTCCGCCGGCACGCTTGCGCAGACCCCGGTCCGAGGTCACGAGCCAGTACGGCCCGTCGAGCTCGGCGGCCTCGCGGGCGATCCGGTCGTCGGCCGACTCGCGACCCTCGAAGACGACCACCGGCTCGACGCCCTCACGTTTGCCCCAGGCGTCAACGAGCTCGACGAGCTCGTCTCGCCCGAGGTTCGGCCACTGCGAGCGGCGGACGTTCTCCGCGTCGACGAAGACGGTGATCAGGTGATCAGGCCGCTCGGAGCGCCTCGATCTCGCGGTTGACCGCCAGGCGTTCGAGCGCCTCGGCCTCGACCTGGCGGACCCGTTCCCGGGTCAGTCCCAACCGTCGGCCGATCTCTTCGAGCGACTTGGGCGTGTTGTCGCCGTTGAGCCCGTAGCGCAGCTGGACCACCTCGCGCTCTCGATCGGGCAGCTGACGGATCGCCCGGCGCAGCGTGTCCTCCTCGAGGCTGACGTGCAGCGTCTCTTCGGGTCCCGGTTCATCGCCGGCAACCAGCTCGCCGAACGTCGCCGCGCCCTCCTCCCCGACCGGGCGGTCGAGGCTCGTCACCGCGCGTGCCGCCTGGCGCACCTCACGCAGTTGCTTGAGCGGGAGCTTGGTGGCCTTCGCGACCTCCTCCTCGTCCGGTGGCCGGCCGAGCTTGGCGGTCAGCTCGCGCTCGGCGCGCGCGATCTTGCGCTCCCGGTCGACGATGTGGACCGGAATCCGGATGTCGCGCGCCTTGTTCGCGACCCCGCGCTGGACCGCCTGCCGGATCCACCACGTGGCATAGGTCGAAAACTTGAAGCCGCGCCGCCAGTCGAACTTCTCCACTGCGCGGATGAGCCCGATGATGCCCTCCTGGATCAGGTCGAGCAGCGAGAGGCCGTGCCCCTGGTACTTCTTGGCGATCGAGACGACCAGGCGGAGGTTCGAGTTGATCATCAGATCCTTCGCCTCCTTGTCGCCGCGCTCGATCCGCTTTGCGAGCTCGACCTCTTCCTCGGCGGTCAGCAGCTTGTAGCGGCCCATCTCGTTGAGGAAGAGCTGCAGGGCGTCGGTGGTCGACTCGGCGAGGTTGCCGTTCACGTAGGTGGAGTCGGGCGTCTCGGCGCGACCGCAGTCGTCGCTCAGTTCGATCCCGCGCTGCTGGAGGTCTTCGTAGAGCCGCTCGACGTCGTCTTCCTCCAGCTCCAGCGTCTCGGTGACGCGGGCCAGCTCGGAGAGCTCGATGCAGCCCTCTCGTTCTCCGAGCTCGATCAGCGCTTTGAGCTCATCCGCTGGCATCAGACCAGGTGTACCACGTCCGCTGCCGCGGGAAACAGCCGGGCATCGGCGCCGAAGCGGACGCTACAGGGAGGTCTGGCGCCGCGTTCCCAGCCGGACGCGAAGGTGCAGGAGCAGGACGCAGAGGGTCACCCAGGCGAGACCGAGACTGAGGCCCGCAATGACGTCCGAGAGGAAGTGCACGCCGAGGTAGAGCCGGCTGAAGCCGATGAGCAGCACGAGCGCAGCGGCGCCGGCAAAGACCGCGATTCGTGCCGCCGCGGTCGAGAGGTGGCGGGCGACGATGAAGGCGAGGGTGCCGTAGACCGCCAGGGAGACCGTGGCATGGCCGCTCGGGAACGAGTACGAGCTCGCCGTGGCCAGTGGATCGGCGAAGAACGGACGCTCGCGCTGAAAACCGAGCTTGAGGCCGACGGTCAGGATCTCGGCGCCGACCGCTGCGAGAAGGAGCAGCTGAAGCTCGACCGCCTCGTGCTTCCAGGAGAGGACGAGCGCGGCGACCACGGTGACGGCGACGAGGACCGGCAGGTTGCCGAACCACGTGACGCCCTGGAAGAAGTCCGTCCAACCAGGAGTCGATTGCGCGTGGAGCCAGTCGGCGAGCCGCGTGTCCAGATGGGTCTCTCCCTCGGCGACCTCCTCCGCGACCGCGCCGAACGCCCAGGCACTTGCGGTCAGCAGCGCCAGGCAAGCGAGAAGCTCGACTCCGATTGCGTCGACGTAGCGCTGGGCTCGGCTGGCCATAGGGCCATTGTTACCCTCAACGCATGGCTCGCTCGGTCATTGTCTCCGCCGTCCGCACCCCGTTCGGGAGGCTCGGCGGCGGGCTCAAGGACTACGAGGCGACCGAGCTCGGCGCGCACGTGATCCGGAGCGTGCTCGACCGTGTCGGCCTCGAGGGCGACGAGGTCGAGTACGTGATCATGGGCCAGGTCCTGCAGGGCGGCGCCGGCCAGGCTCCCGCCCGCCAGGCGTCGATCGGCGCCGGCCTCCCGATCGAGGTCCCTTCGGACACGATCAACAAGGTCTGCGCGTCGTCGATCCGCGCAGTGCAGATCGCCGACCAGATGATTCGCGCCGGCGACCACGACATCGTCGTCGCCGGCGGGATGGAGTCGATGACGAACGCGCCGTACGTCCTCAAGCAGGCTCGCTTCGGCTACCGGCTCGGCGACGGCACCATTATCGACCTGATGACCCACGACGGCCTGGTCTCGAGCTTCGACAAGCGCCACATGGTCGAGCAGGCGTCGTTCGTATCCCGCGAGCTCGGGATCTCCCGCGAGGCCCAGGACGAGTGGGCGCTCCGCTCGCACCAGCGCGCCGTCAAGGCCATCGACGAGGGCCGCTTCCAGGACGAGATCGTTCCGGTTGGGGACCTCGATACAGACGAGGGACCGCGGCGCGACACGTCGATCGAGAAGCTCGCAGCGCTGAAGCCGGTCTTCGATCCCGAGGGGACGACGACGGCCGGCAACGCTCCCGGCGTCAACGACGGAGCTGCCGCGCTCGTCGTCACGAGCGAGGAGTTCGCGAAGCGGCGGGGCCTCGAGCCGCTGGCGACGATCGTCTCCCAGGCCTACGTTGCGGACGAGTTCGCCTACCTCGCGCGCACGCCGGCGAAGTCGGGCCAGAAGGCGCTCGAGAAGGCCGGCAAGACGATCGACGACGTCGAGCGCGTGGAGCTGAACGAGGCGTTCTCGTCCGTCGTCCTGAACTCGACGAAGATGCTCGGCGCCGACCCGGACAAAGTGAACGTGAACGGCGGAGCGGTCGCGCTCGGGCACCCGATCGGCGCCTCGGGCGCGCGGATCCTGGGGACGATGATCTACGAGCTCCGGCGGAACGGCGGCGGCCTCGGGCTCGCCGCGATCTGCTCGGGCGGCGGCCAGGGCGACGCCCTACTGGTCGAGGTCTAGGACCTCCGCCAGCCAGCGTCGGGCCTCGCGGACGAGCACCTCGTTCGTCTCGAGCGTGTAGTACGACAGGGCGCCCAGGGCTTGTGAGAGAGCCCAGCCGCGAGCTCGGCCCCACGTCGCCTCGTCGATCTCGAGCGCAGCTCGGAACCGGTCGCGGGCATCCGCAGAGAGGACTTTCCACGCGACCATCACGTCGCACGCGGGGTCGCCCACGCCCAGGCAGCCAAAGTCGATCACGCCGCTGAGCCGGCCCCTGGTGACGAGCAGGTTGCGTCTGTCGAGGTCTCCGTGAATCCAGACGGCCGCGCGCTGCCAGAGAGGTGCCAGGAGGGCGGCTTCCCAGGCCGCCGTTGCCGCGTCGACGTCTACGGCGTTGCCGAGCGAGGCCAGCGAGGCGCGAACGGCTTCGTCTCGCGCCGCCAGGGGCTCGCCCCGGAAGCCGTTGTGCTCGCCCGGCGGCGGGCCGTCGCCGGGATCGACCCGCTGAAGGGCCGCGATGAACGCCGCCAGGTCAGATGCCGCCTGCCCGTTGTCGCTGATGCACTGGACGGTCGCCGTCTCGCCTTCGAGCCACCGGTACACCGACCACTCCCACGGGTAGCCGGCGGCGGGCCGTCCCTTGGCCAGCGGAATCGGAACGGCCAGCGGCAACAGCGGGGCCACCTTCGGCAGCCATCGGTGCTCCTTGTCCAGAGCCAAGGTGGCTTGGGGAACTCGAGGCATCCGCACGACCAGCTGCTCTCCGAGCCGGTAGAGCGCGTTGTCGGTTCCTCGTTCGCGCACCGGCTCGATCGGCAGGTCCACCCACTGCGGGAATTGCTCGGTGATCAGCCGTCCGACGAGAGCCGCGTCGGTGTGCACCTCGTCGGCGTGCAGCTTCGGGGTGGGCACGGCGGCGCTAGGCAGCGAGGAAGTCGAGGACGAGGCGCGCCAGCTCCTCCGGTGCCCGCCACTGCACCATGTGGTCTGCCTCCTCGATGCGCGCGCTCCGTGCGCCCGGAATCTCCTGCGCGAGCAGCTCGCCAAGCTCGTTGATCGCAGCCACATCCCGGCCGCCGGTGACGACCAGCGTCGGCAGAGCGATCTCCCCGAGCCGGCCGGCGGACGGAGGTGCATTGTCGGGATCGTCGGCGTTCGAGGCCTCGACGTTCTCGACGAACATCGCGCGGAGGTCTTCGTCCACGCCCATCGGCGCCCAGATCTCCATGTCGATCGCCGCCAGCTCCGCAAGATCGCCGCGCCCTTCCGCTGCGTCCCAGCGAGCTTCCTGCTCCGGCGTGACGTCGATGTCCAGGGGCCGCCCGGCGAGGCCGGACGCGACGAGGACGAGTGCCGAGACCCGGTCCGGCCGTTCGAGCGCGGCCTGGATCGAGATCCGGCCGCCGCGGGAGATCCCCACGAGCGCGGTCTGCTCGACGCCGGCGGCGTCCAGCACCGAGACCAGGTCGTCGACGGCGGAGTAGGGCCCGGTCCACATCGGCGAGCGTCCGTAGCCACGCTGGTCGTAGCGGATCGTCCGAAGCCGCCCTTCGACGTGGGGCAGGAACGGATCCCAGATCCGCGAGTCGACGACGCCCTCGTGGAGCAGGACGGCCGGTGGCCCCGAGCCCGAGTCCTCGTACCAGAGATCGGTCATGCGGCTTCACGTTAGCCTGCCCGCCCGTGAGGTTCGAGCACGTCCTCGTCGTCGGAGCCGGTCAGATGGGCGGCGGGATCGCCCAGGTGGCGGCGTCGGCCGGCTGCCGCGTCTCGCTGCATGACGCCGTTCCGGGCGCGACCGAGCGCGCGCTCCAGACGATGACCGGGAGCCTCGCGAAGCTGGCGGAGAAAGGCGGGGCGGACCCCGACGAGGTGCTCGCCCGCATCGAGATGGTCGACGACCTCGTCCCGGCCGACCTGATGGTCGAGGCCGTCGTCGAGGACGCGGCCGTCAAGGAGGACGTCTTCCGGCGCGCCGACGGCGTGCTGCCGCCTGCCGCCGTGCTGGCGTCCAACACGTCCTCGATCCCGATCGGGACGCTGGCCGCCGTCACGAGCCGGCCGGACAAGGTGATCGGCATGCACTTCTTCAATCCGGTGCCGGTCCTGAAGCTCGTCGAGGTGATCCGCGGCCGCGAGACCTCCGACGAGACGACCGCATTGGTCGTCGCGTTCGCCGAGGAGCTCGGCAAGGTGCCGGCGCAGGCGAACGACTTCCCGGGGTTCGTCTCGAACCGGATCCTGATGCCGTTCATCAACGAGGCGGTCTGGGCGCTCCACGACGGCGTCGCCGAGGCGGACGCGATCGACACGATCGCCAAGCTCGGCTTCGCCCACCCGATGGGCCCGCTCGCCCTCGCCGACCTGATCGGCCTCGACACGTGCGTCGCGATCATGGAAGTCCTCCACGACGGCCTCGGCGACGACAAGTACGCGCCTTGCCCGCTGCTCCGTGAGCACGTCGAGGCCGGCCGCCTGGGCCGGAAGTCAGGCCACGGCTTCTACGATTACTCCCGGTGAACTTCGCCCTCAACGACGACCAGCGGGAGATCCAGGCGCTCACGCGCGACTTCGCGCAGGCGGAGATCGAGCCGAACGCGTCGCAGTGGGACCGCGATCACCACTTTCCGCGCGAGCTCTTCGGCAAGCTCGCCGAGCTCGGGCTCATGGGCGCCTGCGTGCCCGAGGAGTACGGCGGCGCCGGCGCGGACTTCCTCTCCTACATCCTCGTGCTCGAGGAGCTCTCGCGCGCCGATGCGGGTGTCGGCGTCACCGTCGCCGTGCACACGAGCGCCTGCACGCTGCCGATTCTCGGCTTCGGCACCGAGGAGCAGAAGGCGCGCTTCGTCCCGCCACTCGCCCGCGGCGAGGGGATCGGCGCCTTCGCGCTGACGGAGTCGGAGGCGGGCTCGGACGCCGGCTCGCTCCGCACCCGCGCCGAGCCGACCGACGGCGGCTGGACGATCACGGGCTCCAAGCAGTGGATCACGAACGGCGCCCACGCCTCGACGTTCCTGCTCTTCGCCCGTACCGACCTCGACACGCCGGGCCCGAAGGGGGTCTCCGCGTTCATCCTCGACGCCGACCACGTCCGGATCACGCGCGAGGAGGAGAAGCTCGGGCTCAACTCGTCGGTGACGAACGACATCGCCGTCGAGGGCGTCGAAGTGGAGCGAGACAGGCTCCTGCACGAGGAAGGCAAGGGCTTCACTGTCGCGATGGCGACGCTCGACGGCGGCCGGATCGGGATCGCCGCGCAGGCCCTCGGCATCGCCCAGGCCGCCTTCGACGTCGCGCGCGGGTACGCGAAGGAACGACGCACGTTCGGCAAGGCGATCGCCGAACATCAGGCGATCCAGTGGAAGCTCGCCGACATGGCCACGGAGATCGATGCCGCGCGCCTGCTCGTCTACCGGGCCGCGTGGCTCAAGGACCGGGCGCGTCCACACACAGAGGAAGGCGCGAAGGCCAAGCTCTACGCCTCGGAGACGGCGCGCCGCCAGACGGCCGAGGCGATCCAGATCCTCGGCGGCTACGGGTACACGAAGGAGTTCCCGGTCGAGCGGTACTACCGCGACGCGAAGATCACCGAGATCTACGAGGGCACGAGCGAGATCCAGCGGCTCGTGATTGCCCGCTCGGTGCTCGAGCTCCGTAAACGCGAGCTGGCCGCCGGGTAACCACTCATGCCCCGCCCCGACGGCGAGCTCGATACCTACCTGACCCTGGTGCTGGCGGACCAAAACCCGGCGCTGGCCGCCGCCCACGACGACGTCTATCCCGAGCGCGTGCCCGAACAGATCCCTCTCTCCGTCACGCTGCTCTACCCCTTCGCCGTTCGCTCCGAGGTCCAGCTGTACCGGGGAGGGCTCACCTCTTTCTTCGACTCCCAGCCGCCGTTCGACCTGGAGCTCCGTCGGCTCGCGCAGTGGGATGAGAGCGGCGCCGTCTACGCCGTGCCCGAGCCGGAGCAGCCGCTGAGGGACATGATGCGCGCCCTCTGGCGCCTCTACCCGCAGTTCCCGCCGTACGGCGAGGAAGGGAGCGACCCGCCGCCGCACGCGTCGCTCACGGAAACCGGGGGCGACGATCGGGCGGCGACGCTGGATCGGGTCGAGCGCCGACTCGAGGGATTGCTGCCGGCTCGGTTCCACATCACCGAGGTCGCGCTGATGGAGGAGACGGAACCGGACCGCTGGAGCCGACGCGAGACGTTCCGCCTGGGCGCCTAAGCTGACGCCATGCCGCGCGCCAAAGACGAGCCGGTCCGCCTGACGCGCATCTACACGCGCGGCGGCGACCGCGGGGAGACGAGCCTCGGCGACGGCACCCGCGTTCCGAAGCTCGACTGCCGGATCGGCGCCTTCGGGACGGTCGACGAGCTCAACTCGCTGCTCGGCGTCGTCCTCGCCGGTGAGGTCCCGAACGACATCAGGGAGGTCCTGGAGCGCGTGCAGAACGAGCTCTTCGACGTCGGGGCCGACGTCAGCGTTCCGTTCGGTGTCGGTGACGGCCGTTTGCGCGTCTCCCAGGCTCAGATCGACCGGCTCGAGCTCGACTGCGACCGGTTCAACGCCGAGCTGCCCGAGCTGAAGAGCTTCGTGCTCCCCGGCGGGACCGAGGCTGCCGCGCGGATCCACGTCGCGCGCGCCGTCTGCAGGCGGGCCGAGCGGGCGGTGCTCGACGCGGCCGAGCAGGTCGCGCTGAACCCCCTCGTTCCCGTCTACCTGAACCGGCTCTCCGACCTGCTCTTCATCCTCGCCCGGACCGCCAACGCCGGCGGCGACGAACCTCTCTGGACGCCTGGGACATCGTCCTAGCCTTCGCCGCGAGCTTCGTGGCGGGGTACTTCGGCTCGGCCCTCGGGCTGGTCCTCGGCACGCTCCGGCTCCCGGCCATCCTGCTGCTCTCCGGCGACGCGGCCGCCGGCGCCGGGACGAACGTCGCGATCAGCGCGGCGTCGGCGGCATCCGGCGGCTACCGGCATTCACGGGAGGGACGCGTCGACCGCCGCGTCGTCGCGTGGATGGCGCCGCCGTCGATCGTCGGCGCAGTCGTCGGGGCGCTGCTCACGGACGAGCTCCCGACGCGGCTCTTGCTGGCGTTGATCGCGGCGATCCTGGCCTGGAACGGCTTCGACCTGATCTTGCGACCGATCCGCGGGCGTCCCTCGGACGAGCCGCGCCTGTGGCCGGCAGTCGTCTTCGGCGGCCTGATCGGCCTTCTCGGCGGCGCCGTCGGCGTCATCCTGGGCACGCTGCGGATGCCGGCGCTGCTGCGAGGCGTCGGCATGACCGCCCACCGCGCCGTCGGGACGAACCTCGTGATCGGCTTCTTCCTCGGGCTGTTTGCGTTCGCCACGCACGCTCTCCTCGGCCAGATCGAGTGGGGCCTGCTCGCTGCGGGCGTGGCCGGAGCGCTGCCCGGCGGCTGGCTCGGCGCCAGGCTCACAGGGCGCATGTCGGAGGAGACGCTGCGGCGCGTGCTCGGGATCGCGCTCATCGCGATCGCGATCGCATTCGCCGTCGAGGCTATCGTCGGCTAGCCGACGCTCCCTACAATCTGGGCCGATGGCGACGACCGAGGACCGGCGCGACACGCTCGACGGCATCGCCGAGTGGCGCCGGGCGCTCTACGAGGCGGCGGCCGAGCGCGAAGGCGAGCTCTTCTCCACGATCTCGGGCCTCGAGGTCGACCCGCTGTACACCGCCGACTCCGTCGAGATCGACGAGAAGCGCCACCTCGGCTATCCCGGCGTCTACCCGTTCACCCGCGGCGTCTATCCGTCGATGTACCGCGGGAAGCTCTGGACGATGCGCCAGTTCGCGGGCTTCGGGACCGCCGAGGAGACGAACGAGCGCTTCCGGTACCTCCTCGACCACGGCCAGACCGGGCTCTCGACTGCGTTCGACATGCCGTCGCTCATGGGCTACGACTCCGACCACGCCCGGTCGCTCGGCGAGGTCGGCCGCGAGGGCGTGGCGATCGACACGCTCGAGGACATGGAGACGCTGTTCGCGGGCATTCCGCTCGGCGACGTCTCCACGTCGATGACGATCAACTGCACCGCGCCGATCGCGCTCGCCTTCTACGTCTGCGTGGCCGAGAACCAGGGCGTGCCGCGCTCCGAGCTCCGCGGGACGATCCAGACCGACATCCTCAAGGAGTACATCGCCCAGAAGGAGTGGATCTTCCCGCCCGAGCCGTCGATGCGGCTCGTCACCGACATGGTCGAGTTCTGCTCCGAGGAGATGCCGAAATGGCATCCGATCTCGATCTCGGGCTACCACATCCGCGAGGCCGGCTCGAACGCCGCCCAGGAGCTCGCCTTCACGCTGATGAACGGCTTCACATACGTGGAAGCGGCGGTCGAGCGGGGGCTCGACATCGACGACTTCGCGCCGCGCCTCTCCTTCTTCTTCAACGCGCACATCGATTTCTTCGAGGAGATCGCGAAGTACCGCGCCGCGCGCCGGATCTGGGCCCGGGAGCTGCGGGAACGCTACGGCGCGAAGAACCCGCGCTCCTGGCTGATGCGGTTCCACACGCAGACCGCGGGCGTCTCGCTCACCGCGCAGCAGCCCGAGGTGAACATCGTGCGGACCGCGCTCGAGGCGCTGTCCGCGGTACTCGGCGGCACACAATCGCTCCATACGAACTCGTTCGACGAGGCGCTGGCCCTTCCGACCGAGAACGCCGTTCGCCTCGCGCTGAGGACGCAGCAGGTGATCGCCCATGAGACCGGCGTCGTCAACACGATCGACCCGCTTGGCGGCTCGTACTTCGTCGAGGACCTGACGAACCGGCTCGAGGGCGAGGCGTACGACTACTTCGAGCGGATTCGCGCCCTCGGCGGCGTGATCCCGGCGATCAAGGACAACTTCTTCCAGCGCGAGATCGCGGACGCGTCGTTTCGCTACCAGTCCGAGCTCGAGGCCAAGCAGCGCGTGATCGTGGGTGTGAACCGCTACCAGACGGCCGATGAGGCCGAGGTCGAGATCCTCCGGATCGACCCGGCCCTCGAGGAGAAGCAGATCGCGCGGGTCCGCTCGGTCCGGGAGCGGCGTGACCAGCAGGCGGCCGAGGCGACGCTGTCGAAGCTCGAGGAGGGCGCACGAGGCGACGCGAACCTGATGCCCCTGATCATCGACTGCGCCAGGGCGGGCGTGACGATGGGGGAGATGTGCGACGCGCTGCGGGAAGAGTGGGGCGTTTGGCGCGAGACTCCAGTTTTCTAGACCCCTGGGGCAACCTCCCGGTTTCCCCAGACCTCTTCCACCGGTCCGCTTCGCGGACAGGCGCTCCGCGCCGGCGCGAGACTCCAGTCTTCTGACCCGCTAACTCGATTTCCAAAAACGTCGTCTAATCTGTGTCGGCGTGAACCCCTTCTCTGGACTCACAACCTCCCGCGGGCTCAACCGCGCGCTCCCCTGGATCGCAGGCGCAGTCCTGCTCATCGGCGTGGTCGCGTTCTGGCAGACCATGGTCAGGACCAACGACAACAAGGAGACGTTCTCGAACGAGCGCGTTCGGAACGATTCGGCAGTGGAGACTGTCCCGCTCGCGCCGGAAGCGCGCCAGGTCGTCGTCAAGTTCATCAGGACGGCGGTCATGCGCAAGAACCTCGATGACGCGTGGGAGATCGCCGGCCCGCAGATCAGGCAGAACCTGACGCTGCAGCAGTGGCGGAGCGGCAACATCCCGGTCGTTCCCTACCCCAACGCGGCTGTCAACCGCTCGCCGGTGAAAATCACCTGGTCGCACCCGACCGAGGCCGGGCTCGAGGTCGTCCTCCAGCCGGGGCCGGGCTCGAAGGAGAAGCCGCAACTCTTCTTCGTCGGGCTGCTCAAGCAGGGCAGCGGCTCGCAGGCGAAGTGGGTCGTCGACTACTGGGCGCCGTATGCGCCGCCGCCGATCCCGTCCGACGCGGGCACCGGCGGCTAGCCCCCGGGCGAAAGCACCGCGGACGCGGAGTATCGTGCGAGCGTGAACGTCCTTCGCTCGCCCCGCTGGAGACGACGCCTCGGGTGGAGCCTGGGTGCGCTGGCAGTCGTCGGCGGCGTGACGGCGATCGCGCTCCTGTATCCGAATCGCGCCGAGCGGGCATCGGAGGAGGCGCTGGGTCGCGAGCAAGCGAAGATCTACACGCCACCGAAGCACATCGAGCTGACTCGGGAGCAGCGGGCTCACCTGCTGGCAACAGCGGCAAACTTCGTCACCCACGCCGTTGCGCGCCACGGGGTCGAGCAGGCGTACGACCTGACCGCTCCTAGCCTGCGCGGAGGGCTGACACGATCGCAGTGGCGGTCGGGTGAGATCCCGGTTGTCCCCTTCCCGGTGAAGGAGGCGCGCTGGAAGCTCGAGTTCTCGGACGAAGACGCGATCGGACTCCAAGTCCTGCTCTACCCACGAGCTCGCTCCGGGCTCAAGCCCGAGCTCTTCAATATGGAGCTCGCCGCGAGAGGAAACGGGGAGCGGTTCCTCGTCACCTCCTGGTCGCCGAGCGGCGTGGCAAGCAGCCCCACACCGGCGCAGGGATCGGTCGGCGTCGGCGGCGTGCCGAACCTCGGCGATTCGTTCGACGGCCAGGCGCAGGCACGCCTCGGCAGCCACTGGCTCCTTGCGCCGCTCGTGCTCTTCGCGCTCGTGCCGCTCGTCGTGATCGGCTTCTTCACCCGTGGCTGGCTGCGAGGGCGGCGCGCGGCTGCGGAGTATGCGACTTCGGGATCGGCGCGCGAGCTGCCGACGATCAGGCGCTAGACCTGGGTCTGGTAGCCGTCGTGGACCTGCTCGAACTCCGGGTCGAGCGGGCGTTCCTGCGGACGATGGGTGAGCAGCAGCCGCTTCGCGCCTGAGGCCTCGAAGGCCGCCTTGGCCTCGTTCGCGGACAGGTGGCCACGCGGCTTCCCTTCACCCTTTGGCTCGAGCAGCGTCGCCTCGCAGAGGAAGAGGTCGGCGTCGCGGGCGAGCTCCGTGAGCTCGTCGCTCGGTCCCGTATCGCCGGAGTAAGCCATCGTCTTGCCGTTGCAGCACACGCGAAAGCCGAACGCGAGCAGGTCGTAGTGGAGAACCCGACGCGGCGTGATGCGGAACCCGGCGGCCTCGAACTCCTTGCAGGCCTCGTACTCCCTCAGCTCGAACGCCTGCTCGAACATGTCGGGCGTTCCGAGCCGCTGGCCGATCTCGGTGAGCAGCCGGACGCCGCCCGGAGGAACCCAGAGCTCCGGGCGCGGGTGGTCCGCGGCCGGGCCGAACCAGAGCGCCCAGACCCAGGGGACGATGTCCCCCCAGTGGTCGAGGTGAAAGTGTGTGAGGCAGATCGCGTCGACGCGAGGCCAATCCTCGCGCTCCCGCAGCTTCGCGAGCACACCGGCGCCGCAGTCGAGGAGCACTCGGCCGTCGTCCTCGACGAGGTAGCCCGACTGCGCTCCTCCGGGGTTGGGCCAAGCCGGCGAGCAACCAACGACCGTTAACCGCATCTCCATAGTCTCGCCTATACCCGGACGGGAATCACGCGCTTCATCTTCCCGCGCGAGCCCATTCCTATACTCCG
>Ga0081455_10004387_pt1 | contig 15892 bp, 10 predicted proteins | sample TabmetS3T2R1_FD_70207 | JGI IMG/M metagenome (GOLD analysis project Ga0081455, IMG submission 70207) | Tabebuia heterophylla rhizosphere microbial communities from the University of Puerto Rico - S3T2R1 | ecosystem: Host-associated > Plants > Roots > Rhizosphere ... | reverse complement strand
TTTGAAGTAGAAGCAGCGCCGGCGAATGACCCGAAGAAAGTCACGAAACTCAGGATCGTCAACGCGACTGCAGATTTCACGCAGCCTGAAAAAGAGCTCGAGCCGATTTTCGACGACAAAAGCAAGCGGAAAAGAATAACCGGCCCCGTCCAATTCGCGATCGACGGCAAGGATGAGACAGCCTGGGGAATCGATGCCGGGCCAGGTCGCCGGAATCAACCGCGCAAAGCCGTCTTTGGTTTGGAAAAGCCGATCGGCTATCCGGGCGGAACAATCCTGACCTTTTATCTAAAACAGAATCACGGCGGATGGAACAGCGACGATAATCAGAACAACAATCTCGGCCGGATGCGTCTCTCGATCACGACTACTCCCGATGCAGTGGCGGACCCCCTGCCGGCCGCCGTTCGCGAATTACTGGGAGTCCCCCGCGAAAAGCGGACCGAAGCGCAATCCCAAAACGTCTTCAGTTACTGGCGGACGACTGTCTTTGCCCTGCCTGAATGGGTTGCTGCAAATAAAAGGATAAATGAGTTGTGGAACCAATATCCTGAGGGTTCATCGCAACTGATCTACGCCGAGCGGGACGAAATGCGTGAAACTCACCTGCTCAAGCGTGGTGATTTCCTGCGCCCGGATAAAATCGTTTATCCCGGTGTGCCTGCCTTTCTCCATCCATTACCGAAGGATGCTCCGCCTAACCGTCTGACGTTCGCCAGATGGCTGGTGGCCCCGGATTCGCCGACAACGGCGCGTTCGATCGTCAATCGTCTCTGGCAGTCATATTTCGGCACGGGAATCGTCGCCACTTCCGAAGACCTCGGTGTGCAAAGCGAACCGCCGTCCCATCCCGAACTCCTCGACTGGCTCGCGGTAGAGTTGATGCAACCCGAGGAGAGAGTGGGAGAGCGGGAGAGCGGGAGAAAGCCCTGGGGACTGAAACACATTCATCGGTTGATCGTCACTTCGGCGACCTATCGCCAATCATCAAAAGTTACCCCGGAAATAATCGCGAAAGACCCCGGCAATCGATTACTCGCGCGCGGCGCGCGTTTAAGAGTCGATGGTGAAATCGTGCGTGACATCCCCCTGGCGGCGAGCGGGCTGCTCAATCCAAAGGTCGGAGGCCCGAGTGTCTTTCCGCCATCGCCTGAATTTTTATATCAACCGCCGACCAGTTACGGGCCGAAAGTCTGGAACGAATCAAAAGGTGAGGACCGATATCGGCGGGGCATTTATACATTCCGCTACCGTTCAGTTCCCTACCCGATGCTCCAGACATTCGATGTTCCGAACGGCGATATGTCCTGCGTGCGACGTTCTCGTTCAAACACCCCGATGCAGGCGTTGACGACTTTGAACGAGCCATTATTTGTCGAAGCCGCGAGGGCATTGGCGTTGAAAACGGTCAAAGAAGGAGGATCGACAGAGGCCCAGCGATTGGATTTTCTCTTCCGGCGTGTGGTCGCGCGACACCCTGCGCCGCAGGAAGCCGCGCAACTGCTGGGCCTTCTGCACAGACAACGAGCACGGTTCGTGGCCGGTGAATTGAATCCATGGAACCTGGCGACAAATGATCCCGATCTATCCTTTCCACTGCCCCGAGGAACGCAGATGGAGGACCTGGCTGCTTGGACGGCTGTTTCGCGTGTGATGCTCAATCTGGATGAGACAATTACCAAGGAATAGTTAAGATGGATTGGAAGAGAGAACACGAAACAAACGAAATAAAAACGAAACAAACGAAAAGCCGAAGTTTTTCGTTTGTTTCGTTTATTTTCGTTTGTTTCGTGTTCTCTCTTCTTTCCATTCACGCAGCCCATCTCTCACAAGGAAACGCATATCTCATCAAACCGTCTCGAGTTTTTGATGGGGAACATATAAAAGCGGGCTGGGTAGTGCTGGTGAGAGGCAATAAAATCGAGGCTGCCGGCTTACCTGGTGATATTAAAATACCAGCGGAAGCCAGAGTAATTGATTTGGCCGGAACGACAGTCATGCCGGGCTTGATCGAAGCCCATTCGCACGTCCTGCTGCACCCGTACAATGAAACATCGTGGAACGACCAGGTCGCCCGCGAATCGCTGAGTCTGCGAGTGGCACGCGCAACGAACCATCTGCGCAACACTTTGATGGCGGGATTCACGACCATTCGAGACCTTGGAACCGAAGGGGCGGGCTACGCGGATGTCGGGCTGAGAGAGGCAGTTGAGCAAGGTATAGTTGTCGGTCCCCGAATGCTCATCGCCACGCGCGCTATTGTGGCCAGCGGCAGTTACGGCCCCAAAGGATACGCATCCGAATGGGATGTTCCGCAAGGTGCAGCTGAGGCCGACGGCGTCGATGGCCTGCTCCGCGAGGTTAGAACCCAGATCGGAAAGGGCGCCGATTGGATCAAGGTCTATGCCGATTACCGCTGGGGAAGAAGCGCAGCCTCTCCCACATTTTCGGTAGAAGAGCTGAAGCTGATCGTCGAAACCGCCAGGAGCGCCGGCATACCCGTCTCGGCTCACGCAACTACTCCCGAAGGAATGCGCCGCGCGATCATCGCCGGAGTGGAAACGATCGAACACGGAGACGGCGGCACAGTCGAAATATTTCGGTTGATGAAAGAGAAAGGCATTGCGCTCTGTCCGACATTGTCGGTTGGCAATCAGGCAAAAAAGAAGGACAGTTTCAAAGCCGCGCTCGACGCCGGGGTGACAATTGCCGCGGGCAGCGACGTAGGCGTTTTCGCTCATGGAGATAATGCGCGGGAACTCGAAGCGATGGTCAAACTCGGAATGTCTCCCATCAATGCATTGCAATCTGCGACATCGATCAACGCGCGCGTCCTCCACCTGGAAAAACAGATCGGTCAGGTTAAACCGGGATTTCTCGCCGACCTGATCGCCGTCGAAGGAGACCCATCACAGGACATTTCCAGGATTCGCAAAATTCAATTCGTTATGAAAGGCGGCGTAATTTATTTAGAGAGGAACATGAAACCATGAAATCCAGGAAAAATTCTTCATCCTTCATCTCTCATCCTTCATCCATTCAATCTTCCCGCCGCTGGTTCATTGAACAATGCGGTATCGGAATGGGCGCCTTTGCACTCAACCATCTCTTGAATCAATCCGCCTACGGGCAACTACCGGCCGGAAAGACTCACCATCCGCCAAAGGCAAAAAATGTCATCTTCCTTTTCATGGCCGGCGCGCCGAGCCACCTGGAGATGTTCGATTACAAACCACAACTTGCCAAGTTCGATGGAACGCTTCCACCACCTGATCTGATCAAGGGTTACCGCGCAGCTTTTATCAATCCCAACTCGACACTGCTCGGACCGAAATTCAAATTCAGCAAATACGGTCAGTCCGGCGCGGAGCTCTCCGAGCTTCTGCCCCAGACAGCACAAATAGTCGATCAAATCGCGATCGTCAAATCATTGGTCACCGATGCTTTCAACCACGCGCCGGGCCAGCTCATGATGAACACAGGCTCGATGATCTTCGGCCGGCCGAGCATGGGTGCCTGGGTCACATATGGCATGGGCAGCGACGCAAAGGACCTGCCGGCATTCGTCGTTTTCAGCACTGGCCGCAAAGGGCCGAGCGGTGGTAACAGCTGCTGGGGAAGCGGATTTTTGCCGACCATCTATCAGGGTGTGCAGTTTCGCAATGTCGGCGATCCGGTGCTCTATCTCTCGAACCCACACGGTGTCGATGAGGAATTACAGCGGGACTCACTCGATGTCATCGGTAAGCTGAACCGGATGCGGCTGGATGTCGTGGGCGATCCCGAGATAGCTACGCGGATCAATTCGTTTGAGATGGCACTCAAGATGCAGAAGAGTGTGCCGGAGTTGATGGATATTTCAAAAGAACCCACGAAAGTTCTCGAGATGTACGGGGCCGAACCGGGCAAACCGTCATATGCAAACACATTGTTGATGGCTCGGAGACTGGTCGAACGCGGCGTCCGGTTTGTCCAGGTTTATCACGAAGCATGGGATCAACACGGTAATCTGGTGAAAGATATCAAGCAAAATTGCCTGGAAACAGATCAAGCCAGCGCCGCACTCATCAAAGACCTGCAGCAACGCGGGCTGCTGAAAGATACGCTGGTTATCTGGGGTGGCGAGTTCGGACGCACACCGATGGTCCAGGGTGGCGGCAATGACGGGCGCGATCATCATCCGAATGCATTCACTATGTGGCTGGCGGGAGGAGGGATCAAACCCGGAATAACGCTGGGTGAAACCGACGAGCTGGGTTTCAATGTGGTCAACGACCGTGTCCATATTCACGATCTACACGCGACGATCCTGCACTTGCTCGGTTTCGATCATGAAAAATTGACATACAGGTTCCAGGGGCGTGATTTCAGGCTGACCGATGTGATGGGAATTGTTGTCGATAAGCTCCTCGCCTGATAACTGAAGAGAAACAGAACAAAAACAAAATGAAAAGTAGTAGATTACCCTTTGTTTTATCGATTTTTCTTGGTCTCGTTTTCGATCTTTCATTGCTGGCCGCAGCTCAAGAGGTCACTTGGAAACCGAAGCCCAAAAGAGACGAGGCGATCAGAGTGCTGGTAGTCACGGGCGGACACGATTACGATCCGGACTTTTATTCCGTCTTTGACGATGACTTGATCAGGGCTAAGGTAGACCCCCATCCTCTTGCCTTCAGCTATGACACCAGAAAACGGGCCGACGTGCTTGTCCTCTACGACACGGCGCGGGTAATGGAAGAGAAGAAGCAGAAAAATCTCCGAGACTTCGTCGAGAGCGGCAAAGGCGTAGTTGTGCTGCACCACGGCATCTGCAGCAACGTCACCTGGCCCTGGTGGTATGAAGAGGTTGTCGGCGGCCGGTGGCTGTTCGAGCCGGTCGAGGGGAAGAGATCGAGCTTTATCCATGATGTAGAGCTCTCCATCAAGCCTGCCATGGAGCATCCGATTACTAAAGATATCGGCGCATTCCGCATCTGGGATGAGACATACAAAGACCTCTATATCTCTCCGAAGGTCAAAGTGCTTTTAAGAACAGATCATCCGACCAGTGATGGCCCGGTCGCATGGATCGGCCCATCCGAAAAATCTCGCGTGGTTTACATTCAACTCGGGCATGACAGGAATGCCAACCTCAATCCGAAATATCAACAACTCGTCCGTAATGCGATTAAGTGGGTTGCCGGGAGGTGAATATCCTTCGTTTACTGGTTTGGGTTTGTTAACTGGTCTATGCCTCTGGAGGAGATGACATCACGAGGACATGGATTTGATCTTGCAATTCCGCGAAGAGGTCTCACTCTCTCACTCTTTTCTTCCCTTCTTAACCATCAAATTGAGATTCTCATCCGCCGATTCATAAAATAATCTTCCCTGCATCATCTCATCAGTTGTCTTCTCGCCCCAACTTACAGTTTGTGTCGGGTCCGGATTGAACCTGTTCTTCTGGCTATTGTCATAAGTGCCGGTAAAATCGACTTTCGTTCCTTTCGGAACACGAAGTGGTTCTTTGAGCAGATAGGTTCGCTGCCAGTTGAAATTGTAGCTTGGTACCTCGAGGGCAAGTTCCTGTCTCCCGTCTGGATAGGTAAGTCTCATGGAATAGGATTTACCTCGCAGGTGCATATGAACGTGGAAGAAATGAATGATCGCGTCGGTCTCGATCGTCTTCTCCGAGGTTAGCGAATAACCCGGATCATTCGCCGGGATCTTCAGGTCTCTGCGGTCGCCTAGCATAACCCGCAGGCTCTTTTTAACCAGTCCATCGGCAAAATAGACTCCAACCTGGGTTTCATCGATCAGCTCTTTTTCAGTCGGGGGATAATGGATCTGGATGCCCAGGCGCATTCCTTTTGGAAGTCTGACAGCGACGCCATCGGTCAACATGATCGGCTGTACTCCCGGTGCCCAGCCCGAGACCATGAAGGTTCCTCGCAGCGATGGTTCGAATTCTCCCGCAATCACACCTTCCTCCGGTACTTTGAACATCGGCGGCACGAGATGAGTATTGGCGTGATGAACGGCTTTTAAAGTCCCGGGCCGGGTGACTATCGAACGAATCCAGGTATCTTCAGGAAAAACGTAATCGAAGACGAAGAAAGCATATTGATCTTTTACACCGGCTTTGACCGTATAAGGCTTCTTTACTTTGACGACCAGGTCAGGCGTGCCGAATGGCCAATCTTCGTTCTTCCACTCGCGCGGCGCCGGCATGTCTTTCGGATCACCTTTCGGTGCGCCATTATCGATCCACCGAGTGATCAATCCAATCTCTTCATCAGTCAGTCGCGGATCGTTCCGGTATCGGCCGATCGTGCCTGAAGCGTGAAATGGCGGCATCTCACGGCTGATGACCTTCTCGCGGATAGACCTGGCCCAGGGACGGGATTCTTCGTAGGTGACCAGCGACATCGGCGCAATCCCATCCTGGCGATGGCACTCTTCACAGCGGTTGCGGAAGATGGGGGCGATCTGTTTGGCAAAAGTAATCTCATCCTTCTCTTCGGTTAAGCTAGTCGATGGTAAATAGACCGATATCCCGAGTAAGCAAAGAGCAGCAATCAGAGTGCGCTTTATCATCGTGGTTCCTTTCATACTGAAAACAGCAGAAAATAATTGCTGTAACTTTTTTATGAGAATATACTCGGCCGCGAACTGATTTCTTTATACTTCATCCAGGGGTTGGCATTCAATCCGGATATCGACCCCAAACTAGTCTGACAATGAACCGACTATCGTTAGTTTTCATCCTTGCATTAGCCTTATCCACAAGTGCCACGAGTGTTAGAAGCACTGAAGTCAATCTTATATTTTCTCCCGAATCTCCCGAAAATGAGAAGTTCATAGAGGCCGTTAAAGAGTATCAGCAGATCTGGTCCGAAGAAGGAAAGAAATTGATTGAGGCAATGGAACAGGTCTCCGGCATGAAGTTTTTAGAGAAAGAAGTTAGGGTTACTGTCTTCGAGGGGCCGAGCCGATCTGGTGGGCTCTCCAGCCCAATTAAAATGAGGGCGAGTTATCCAGCGGATGTAAAGAAAGCTACGCTTGTTCATGAATTAGGTCACCGGATGAATATTCAACTGATCAGAAGACCGAATGACCTGGACGAGCATCGAATACTTTTCCTCTATCTTTACGATGTCTGGGAAAAATTATATGGAAAAGAGTTTGCCGATAAACAGGTGGAAATAGAGGGGAAACGAAAAGGAATTTATGACTATGAATCAGCCTGGAAATGGGCGCTCTCATTGGATAAAGAAGAAAGAGCAACGAAACTGAAGGAGATTGTGCTAAGCAACAAAAATAATTGAAATAATCTTTGGAGTGCGGCGCCCCGACCCCGACGCCGCACTCCAAAGATTTATCGCTATAGATTTTTCAAGATGAAATCGAGCATCATCTCGCGCATATGTTTCTGCAATTTCGGGTCTGCCACTCCATGCCGGGACCTCGGATATACCATGAGATCGAATTGCTTACCGGCTTTTTGAAGCTCATAGATAAATTGGATCGAGTTCTGCATATGCACATTGTCGTCGATCGTCCCATGAATCAATAACAACTTCCCGCTGAGATTTTTCGCCGCCTTGACCACAGAGCTTCTCTCATAACCCTCGGGGTTGTTTTGCGGAGTGCCCATGTAGCGCTCGGTGTAGATCGTATCGTAGAGATGCCAGTCAGTCACCGGCGCCCCGGAGATGCCGACCTTAAAGCTCTTCGAATGCGTGAGCGCGTAAGCCGTCATATAACCGCCGAAACTCCAACCGTTGATCCCGATCCGCGAAGGGTCGACATATGGCAGCGATTTGAGATACGTAATTCCATCCTCGATGTCGCGTAATTCAAGCTCGCCGAAGTTCTTGTAAATCGTCCAGGTCGATTCGAGCCCCTTCCCGCTGGCCGACCGGTTATCACAAATCCAGACGATATATCCTTTCTCTGCCAGTAACTGATGCCACATATTGCCCATTCCGCCGTTCCAGGAGTTGCGGACCTGTTGAGAATGAGGGCCGGCATAAGTTTGAATAAAAACCGGGTATTTTTTTTGGGGATCGAAATCGGTCGGCTTGAGAATCATTGCCTCCATGGCAAAACCATCCCGCGTTTTAACCTGCAAATACTCGGGCTTGCTCAGCTTGTACTGTTTAAGCGCTTCGATCTTGTTTTCATCGATCACACGGGCGATCTTTCCGTCGGAACCGATCAACCGGACCTGTGTCGGGGTCAGGGCATCACTCCAGGAATCGAAAAAATAAGTGAAAGTCGGATTGAAATTTGCCGCGTGCGACCCTGGCATCTCTGTCAATATTTGCAATCCCGATCCGTCGAGCTTGATCCGATACGTATCATTGCCAAGCGGGCTGCGCTGTGTCCCGGAGAAGTAAACCCAGCCATTCGCTTCATCAATTCCGTGCAGAACGCGGACCTCCCACTTGCCGGAAGTGACTGTGCGAATCAGTTTACAGTCCGGTGTGTAATGATAAATATGCTTCCATCCATCACGCTCACTCAACCAGAGGAAAGACCCGTCTTTGATCCAGCGCGGAAGGCTCACACTGTCGGACTCGATCCAGGCCTTTGAGGTCTCGCGGAACGCGGTCTCGACTTTGCCGCTCTTCGGATCGGCAAAGTTCAGGTCGAGCCAGTTCTGCTCGCGGTTAGTGATCCCAAAGACTACCTTCGAACTGTCGGGTTTCCAGCCAGCGCGAACAATCAGTGGCTCCACCCCCAGATACCGAAACAGGTCCAACCAGACAGTGTCCCCGCCGATGGCATCGACGACACCGATTTTTACCGACGGATTCGGCGCCCCGGCTTTCGGATAGGAATAGACTTCCAGACCCTGCTGGTTCGGTATCTGATCTACGATAGTGAAATCTTTGACCTGAGACTCGTCGAGTTGCAGATAGAGAATCTTGGTCGAATCCGGGCTCCACCAGTAACCCTGGAAATTGCCGCGCCCATAAAGCTCTTCCTGGTAGACCCAATCCAATCGCCCATTGAATAATTTCGCATGACCATCTTTTGTCAGCGAGCGCTCGCGCTGCGAGGCGATGTCGACGATATGGAGATTGTAATCGCGAACGAAAGCAACCATTCGCCCATCGGGACTGAACTCCTCGCCGACCTCTTCTTCAGCGGTGTTGGTCAAACGCACGGCGGTATCGCTCCCGAACTGGTAATAAAAAAGATCATTGGCATATCTGATCAGTGCCCCGCTCCGTGCGGGATTCATCTCGAACCGGCCGGAAGCCAGGCGTTTAGATTCACCAGCCGTCATGCCCGGCAGTTTCGCCAGCGCTGCCTCCATCTTGCCCGAATCGTAGAATGGCTGGTCTTGCCCGGTCAGAGCATTGACTTTCCGTCCACGGAAAAGATAGTTCGTCTCATCGAGCCAGACCATCCCGGATGGGGGATTGCCGTTAAAATTCACGCGTCTTGACGGATCGTAAAGATCATCGATTGTGAGAAGCTTGTCCTGTGCGGATGCCGGTGAAATAAACAACAGAGTCAGAAGTATCACCAGGAGTCGGGAATGCATGGTTGATCTCCAAATCTTTTCGTTTGTTTCGTTACTTTTCGTTTGTTTCGTATTTTCTCTTCTACTCATCGTAATCGCGGAACTTCGATTGTAAACGAGACGGTCGTAATCTTACCTTGTCGCTGAAACTGCGACCAGACCCTGTAATTGCCGGGTCGTGGGAAAAAAGTGTCAAATACGATGTCCGGTCCACCCTTCAATTCACTGCGCTCGATCTCCTCCGGAATCATCTCTGTCGGGTGAGAATGCAAATAATCAGTCGCATCTTCGCTCAAAATCAATGTATGGCCCCAGGCGCCGAGATAAGGTTGTAAATTTCTGACTGGTTCGCCGGTCTTCTCATCTTTCAGGTGATAGCGCAACTCTGCGGGTTTGCCTGAAAAAGGCTGTGCGGGTTCGAACTTCAATTCGAAACTGATCCCGTCGATTGTTTTGACTAATCTTTTATCAGGGACGAGATGAGCCTGTGATGAGATCAGATCGCCTTTATAACCCGCGGTCACAATATTGTGTTGGGTGACCTGCGGCATCCCTCCGGCCGGGAAAAAGTCGCAGAATATTTTATAGTAGCCGGCTTTCGGCAAAACAGTCGCGATTTTGAAGGTCCCGTCAGGCATCTTTTCGGGATGAATGTGATCGAAATGTTCAAGGTCCTGGCTGACGACAAAAAGGTGAAAAGGCATGTCGTGAAGAATGTTGAACTCTTTTACCTGTTTTCCCGTCGCCGGATGGAAAATGCTAAATCGTAATTCAACTTTCCGGCCGGCTCTTGGCGCTCTGGGGATGGTCGAGATTCTGAGATCATACTCGGCGGTCTCCGGTGGAGGAGTCCTGACCAGTTCCATCGTGCATTTCGGGCACTTTCCAGGCAAATTCGCCATGACTTCCGGGTGCATCGGGCAAATAAAGAAATCCTCGCTGCCTTTGGCAAGGACCAGCTTCATGTTGCACTTCGGGCATTTACCCTCCAATTTCGATTGCACATCAGGATGCAGCGGGCAGACATAGACCTTCGGCACTTCCAGTGCCGGCTCTTGCGCTATAGCAATGATGGGCAGGCCGGCAGCCGTCATTGCCAAACTAGCTTTGAGAAAATCTCTGCGATTTCTAATCATCCTGCTCCACTCACTTGGAGGGTACCGGTTCAGGTTCAGACTCCAATTTTTGCAATTTCTTCATATCTCTTGCAATCGTCATTGCCCCTGCAAATAGAACCAGAGTCAACAATAACGAAACCAGCGGCACCGTATAAAAAGCCTTCTGCAATCCGATCGCCCTGAAAGGTTCGATCGCGGTCGCCTGGGCCTCGATCATTGCCTGTTGGGCAAAATGGTCGCTCAAAAATCCGGTGATAACCGTTCCATACGCCCCACCGAGAAAATACATGCCGAGAAAATAGAGGGCCATCGCCGAACCACGCAGATTCGGCTCTACGACGTCTTGAATCGCCGGGTAGACCGAAACGTAGTAAACATAGATCAGCATCCACCCGATACCAAGCAGGGCCATGAAAGGAACCAGGGCGCCTTTCGGCTGGCCAACCGCGAGATAAATGCACGGAGTCGAAATCAGCAATGCCAGGGCCGCGACAATCATCCTCCCTCTCGGACTTTTCCGCCGTGCCCAATCAGCTGCCCTCCCTCCGGCAATTAATCCGATAATTCCCACACCGCCGAGGACAAAGGCAGTAATCAAATTGGCATCTTTAATCCCGAGCCCATGATGGCGTCCCATATAGAGCGGAAGAAATACATTGACGGCATAAGCGTTAAAATTATGGAGCGCCCCTGAAATAATAATCAACCACATGGTTGGGATGCCGAGCACTCGAAAAAACGAGAGCAAACCCTGGGGCTTATCTTCAAATTGAATGTTTTCGCTCAAGCCGCGCGGCGGCTCTTTAATCCTCAGTGCGAAGAGCGCGAGGAGGATCCCCGGGATCATCGCTATAAAAAAGGCCATCCGCCAGTTATAGGCTTCGGCGATGATTCCACTGAGCATGTTGCTGAGAAATATTCCGATCGGCAGACCGAGCATGAACATAGCGGTCGCTCTTCCTCGTTTGTTTGCCGGATAGAGATCACCGATTAAAGAATTGCCCGCCGGGGAACAACCCGCCTCACCGACCCCGACTCCCAATCGAGCAACGAGCAACGACAAGTAATTCCAGGCAAGACCGGAAGCAGCGGTAAACAGGCTCCAGATTGTTATCGAAAAGGCGAGGAGCTTTCTACGCGAACCGCGGTCGGCCCAGATTCCCAAAGGTAATCCGACTAAGGCATAGATATAAATAAACAAAGTTCCGATCCAACCGAATGCCGTGTCGCTCAATTTAAATTCCTCGACAATCGGCTTGCCGACCGCCGCGATGATCTGGCGGTCAAAAAAGTTCATCATATTGATGGCAAAAAGCACCCACAACGCGTAGACCGCATTCTTCCTCTGATCTTCTTTCATGAACACCTCATAATTTCCGGAAAATAAATGTTCGGAACTAGATAGCAGTTTCAACACAAAGGGTCAAACCAGTTTTCAGTTTTCAGTTTTCAGTACCTCTTCCAACTAAAAACTAAAAACTGAAAACTGAAAACTGAAAACTGAAAACTGAAAACTGAAAACTGGTTTGACCCTTTGTGTTGAAACTGAAATGAGTATAATTCCTTAGCTTAAAACCCACGGAGTGAGTTCATGCCGAGCTGGCAAGTCCGAACCTTCTCAACCATCATCCGCCTCACGGTCAAACGCCGTCCATCCGGCAATGAAGCCGCCATCGTCAGGTATTTTCGGAGCAGACTAGACCGGCCTAGACTGTTCAGAGCGCCGGTTCCCAAAGGCGCGAATGTTCAAACTGTAAATCAAAATAAAGTCAAAGGCGAATGGGTCGAGTTTACCCATAAACCTCGATGGACGATTTATTACCTGCATGGCGGAGGATATACTGCCGGTTCGCCCAGGCATTATCGTCCGTTCACGGCTGCGCTCTCCTGTGCGACCAATGCCCGGGTCTTCGCCCTCGATTATCGCCTCGCACCGGAACATCGATTTCCAGCCGCGGTGGATGACGCGGTCAGAGGTTATCGATGGTTGATAAAAAATGGCCTCAACCCTGATAATATAGTTATTGGCGGTGATTCCGCCGGCGGAGGTTTGACTATTTCTACCCTCATCTCACTTCGGGATGCGGGTGAGCGACTTCCAAGCGCTGCTTTCTGCTTCTCGCCATGGACTGATCTCGCCTGTACGGGAAAGTCGATGGCGATTAATGATAATCGCGATCCAATGTTTTACAGTGAGTTCGTATGCCGGATGGCCCCGGTCTACCTGGGTTTTACCTCACCAGGTAATCCGCTTGCTTCCCCGATTTATGCGGACCTTTCAAACCTGCCTCCTTTATTGATTTATGTAGGCAGTAGTGAAGTATTGCTCGATGATTCCGTCAGGCTGTCAGAGCGAGCGAAAGAATGTGGGGTGAACGTTGATCTGCGCGTCGGGGAAGACATGCCCCACGTGTGGCCCATCTTCGCCGGATATAACATTCCGGAAGCTCGCGCAGCAATAACCGAGGTCGGTGAATTCATTCGAGCGCAATCAAGGGATACCGGAGATAAAAGAGACAATGAGTAATAATAATACTTCAAGCGGGCACCTTGTCGTGACGGTCGGAGCGGGGCCCGCCGGAATCTACAGCGCACGTAAACTAGCCGAAGCGGGTCACGAAGTCGTGATTATCAATCGTGATATTAAACCGGGCGGGCTGGTCGAATATGGCATCTATTTCAATAAGCATAAACTCAAGGAGGGCGTACGCAAGCAGTTCCGAAATATTCTCGCGGACCCGCGGGTCCATTATTTCGGCCATATCAAAATCGGCCAACAGGCGGACCTGACTCTCGATGAGTTGCGTGAGATTCTCAATCCCGCGGCGACGATCATCGCCGCGGGCGCTCAGGGAACCAAAGGGCTCGGCCTTCCGGGCGACACCGCGCCGGGTGTTTATCACGCCAAAGATGTCGTCTACCACTACAATGGCCTGCCGCCCTTCAGTGAACGGGAATTCCTCATCGGCCAGCGGGTGGCGATTATTGGAATCGGGAATGTCATGGTCGACGTCGCGCACTGGCTCGTTCACGTCAAAAAGGTCAAAGAAGTGATCGCCGTCGCCCGCCGAGGTCCCGCCCAGCGCGCTTACACGGATGTCGAAATCCAGGCGGTCTCCGCAAATATCGAGACGAGCGCACTACAAGCGGAACTAGAACGAGTTCGCGCTCGCGTCGAAGCCGTAGATGGAAACCTCGAGGCTATCTATCAAGACCTGACGAAACATATCAACATCAAAGCGAAAGAGGGAGAGAGTCCGACAAGCATGCTCTTCCGTTACCTCTGCGCCCCCTCGGAAATCATTTTGGGAGAGAACGGGATGCCACGCGCTCTGCGAGTGGAAAACACCGAGCTAGTCAAGCGCGGTGAAGATTTGTCGGCCAAAGGGCTGGGCACTTTCGATGAGATCGATGTCGATACCGTGATCTTCGCGATCGGCGATCGGGTCGATGAGACCCTCGGTCTGCCATGCGGCGGGACCGAGTATGTCAAAAATCCCAATCCCGATCCCGACCACCCGGGCAATGAAGCTTACCAGGTCTTTGATCCGGCGGAAGGCAAAATATGTAGCGGGGTTTTCGTCATCGGCTGGTCGCGCAAGGCATCCGACGGACTCGTCGGTAAAGCCAAACAGGACGGCGAGCGGGGAGTGGTTGTCGTCAATAATTATCTGGCGAAAGTAGAACCTGGTTCGGCTGAGCGCGCGGCGGAAAAGATTGAGGCATTGCGACAAACCCTGCAATCACGCAATGTCAGATTCGTCGATTACTCGGATATCCAAAAACTTGAGAATATCGAGAGGGTCGAGTCCGAGAAGCGCGGGGTGGAATTTTTCAAATATTTTACCGATGCCGAGATGCTTGCAGCGATTGAAGAGATTACGAAATAAATGAAAAGAACGAAATAGACGAAAGTTTTTTCGTTTATTTCGTTCTTTTCGTTTATTTCGTAATCTTTCTTTACCTAATTTCCAGCCTTAAATTCCTCTATCAAATTCATTGACCTTTAAGCTATCAATCAGTAGACTGATGCCCACCAGCTAGCTTGCTGATCCGATAAACATAGCAAGAAATGACTCACGAAACCGACGACCAGATCGGGCTCCAACTCTTGTTACCTCTTTAACAAAAAACAACTAAATCGGAAGGAGATCAATATGCGAGGCATTTGCACCAGACCTGGTAGATTAGCCATCCCGATGAAAATTATCCTCGCTGTCATAACGGCAGTCTGGCTGGTTAGCGGTCTTGTTTATGGACAAGTACTCTATGGATCGCTGGTCGGTAATGTTGTCGACCAGAACAAGGCAACCGTTCCCGGGGCGACTGTGACGATCACAAATAAAGCGACCGGGCAAATTCGTGAAACGGTCACGAATAATGAAGGTGAGTACTCGATTACCAACATTTTGTCGGGCACCTACGATATTAAAGTGACCAAGCAAGGCTTTACGTCTTTCACCCAGACGGCCCTGACGATCACAGCGAACAACATTACCCGAACTGATGTCGAAATGAAGATCGGTAATGTTTCGGACGTCGTCTCTGTAACGGCAGCTGCGACGGTACTGCAAACAGAATCAGCGACTGTCAAATCCGAAATAAGTAGTAAAGAGATTAATGCATTGCCGCTGGCCAATTATCGAAACTATCAATCATTGATCAACCTCGTTCCCGGCTCGACTCCCGCACAGTTCCAAAACGCACAAACCGATACACCGGAGATGTCTCTGACGACCAACGTCAACGGCACGCCCCGCAACAACAACAATACCCGTCTGGACGGCGCCACCAGTGTTAACATCTGGCTGCCGCATCACACTGCATATGTCCCGCCATCTGAGTCGATCATGGAAGTTAATGTTTCGACCAACAATTTCGATGCTGAGCAGGGGTTGGCAGGCGGCGCGGCGATCCAGGTGATCACCAAGTCAGGAGGCAACCAGTTCCACGGTTCCGGGTTTATCTATCACGACAATCATCTCTTTCGTGCGAAGAATTTCTTCCAACCTGCGAGCGTGAAAGTCGGCACCGCGGATGTCCCGACACCGAACAAGCCGAAAGCATTACGCACCATTAATGGAGCCACATTTGGCGGGCCGATTAAGAAAGATAAGCTCTTCTTTTTTGGAAGCTGGGAAAGTCAGGATGAGCGGATGATCGCTGATGGGCGCTTCACAGTTCCGACACTCGATCAGCGCGCGGGCAATTTCAGTGCCTACGGTACTACGATTTATGATCCAAGGACGGGCAATCA
>Ga0081455_10004386_pt1 | contig 15894 bp, 13 predicted proteins | sample TabmetS3T2R1_FD_70207 | JGI IMG/M metagenome (GOLD analysis project Ga0081455, IMG submission 70207) | Tabebuia heterophylla rhizosphere microbial communities from the University of Puerto Rico - S3T2R1 | ecosystem: Host-associated > Plants > Roots > Rhizosphere ... | reverse complement strand
CAAAGCTACGCGGTCGCGAAAGACCAGCGCTGGGACTGGCCGCTGCCGCAGGAAGGGAACGCGTCGCCCGTCTACCCGACGGAGCTGCTGGCGGAAAACCTGCCGCCCGTGACGGTGCGCGTCCGCGTCATCGTGAACGAGCACGGAGACGTCACGGATTCCGTGGCGCTGAATGCTCCGGCCAACTACCCGCAGTTCTTCGCGGCCGTGCAGACCGTGGCGCACGACTGGAAATACTCGCCGCTCGTACGCTGGACGCCTTCCAGCAAGGAGGACACGCGGATTACGTACGGCGACATGACCGTGACGTACTGGGGACCCGCCGAAGCGCTGCCGTTCCACCAGGACTACGACATCGTGTTCACGCAGAAGGACGGGCAGGGCGTGGTGACGACGGTGGTCCCGGCGAATAGATAGCCGGCCAGGCCGCGCCGTTTCAGAACGACTCTTTCGCGATCTTCGTGTGCGTCTCGTTCACGAGCATGAGCGCGGCCGACGAATACAGCGGGTGATATTCGGCGATCATCTCGCCGCTCCTGATCACGGGATCCGTCGCGGTCAGTTCCTTCGCCTCGTCGACGGTCTTCACGGCGAACACGAACAGGCCGCGCCACCCGTCGTTGCCGCCGAACGGGCCGGCAACGGCCAGCTTCCCTTCGTTCGCGAGCTTCTGGATGTTCGCGAAATGGCCCTTGAACATTTCGTCGCGCGCCGGACCTTTCGGCACCGGGGTCGGCCCGGTCTTGAGGATCACGAGCACGTACGAGCGCATGCCGTGCTCGTCGGCGCCGAGCTTCTGGGCGAGCGCCGCGTCGAAGGCGGGCGCTGCGTCGTCCGCCGCGAACGCGGTCGCGAGTGCGCAGGCCAGTGCGAACGTAGCCGCGAAAACGGTCTTCTTGTGCATGGTCCCTCCCGGTGTTTCTGGTGCATGCTAGCGCGCATCGCCGAACCGGGAGCACGCCATGACGCGGAAAAGTCCTCACTTCATCGTATTGCTGGCCGTGGTGAGCATGGCCGGCTTCGCGACCGCCGCGCCGCCGGCGATGAGCATTCCGAAGGATCTGGCCGCGCGCGTGCACGCCTACGACGTCGCGCAGGTGAAAGGGGACAAGGCCGCGCTGGAGGACCTGTTAGCCGACGACTACGTGCTCGTGAACAGCCGCGGACAGCGTGAGAGCAAGGCCGACCTCATCCACGACTACACCAAGCCCGGATTCAAGCTCGAACCCTTCGTCGTCGAGGAGGCCGTCGAGCTCGTGTGGGCGGACGGCGCGGTCATGGGCGGTGTCGCGCGTATCCGCGGCGTCGACGACGGACAGGCCTACGACGTGCGCCTGCGCTTCAGCGACATCTGGGCGAAGCGCAACGGCAAGTGGCAGGTCATCTATACGCATGCGAGCCGTGCATGAACGTCCGCGAGGAATCATCCCGATGACGAGCTACCGCCTTCACTGCTTCGCGCAGTCCGGCAACGCATACAAGGTTGCCCTGCTGTTGCAGGCGTTGAAAGTTTCCTGGACACCGGTCCACGTGCCCTTCGCCGAATTCATCGGCGGTCTCACGCGCACCGACGCCTGGCGGCAGTCCAACAACGCCATGGGCGAAGTGCCCATTCTCGACACGGGCAGCGAAAGCCTCACGCAGTCGGGAGCGATTCTCTCGTGGCTCGCGCGCGAGCATGGCGCGTTCGGCGGCGGCAACGAGAACGAGCAGCAGGACGTGCTGCGCTGGCTCTTCTTCGACAACCACAAATTCACGAGCTACTTCGCGACACTGCGGTTCAACAAGGCGTTCGGGACCGCCGAGCCCGACCCCGCGGTCGTTAAATTCCTGCGCGGTCGCGTCGACAACGCGTTCGGCATCGTCGACAAGCATCTCGCGAGCCGCGACTACATCGTGGGCACGGCCCCGACCATCGCCGACATGTCGCTGTGCGGATATCTCTTCTATCCGCCCGAAGAAAGCGGCATTGACGTCGCCGCGCAGTTTCCGTCCATCGGACGCTGGCTCGAGCGGCTGAAGAAATTGCCGGGATTCAAGCCGCCGTACGAGCTCATGCCCGGCGAGAAGCTCACGCCGAAGTGGTGATCGCGTAGCGCAGTCGTAGCGAGTCCTTCACACGCGCGAAACGCGGCGCTCGCAGTCTGCTCGCGCGCCGCTGGTCGATGCGCTCTCCCGCGCGTCCGCGCGCGCTGGAGTTCCCGCATGAAATCGCTGTCTCGCCGCGCCAGCGCCATCCTCGCGTCCGCGATCTGCTCCGCACTCATCGTCCAGGCCGCGTCCGCCGCCGAGCTGCTCGAGCGCGACGTGCTGCCGAGCGCATCGTTTTCTCCCGGCCCGACCTCCGCGCAGTTCGCGACGGGTGCGAACGGCGTCGTGACGCCGTTCATCAACAAGCAACCCGTCCAGGGCTTCTCCGCCGTGCTGCGCGGACCCGTGAAGGGCACGTACTTCGTCATGGCCGACAACGGCTTCGGCGCGAAGGCCAACTCCGCCGATGCACTGCTGCGCGTTTACACGCTGAAGCCCGATTTCGAGACGGGCGAGGTGCATCCCGCGAACCGCTTCACCGGCGAGCCGCAGCAGGACTTCACGGCCGACACGTTCATCACGCTGCGCGATCCGAACCACAAGGTGCCATTCGCGATCGTCGCCGACCAGACCAACTACCCGAACACGCCCATTGGCGGCGGTGCGCCGATCGCCGTGGATCCCGCGATCAAGGCGAACCGCTATCTCACGGGCGCCGACTTCGACATCGAGTCGGTGCGCCGCGTCGCGGATGGCACGCTGTGGTTCGGCGACGAGTTCGGCCCCTACCTGTTGCACACGGACGCGTCGGGTCGCGTGCTGGAGGCGCCGATCCCGCTGCCGAACTTCCGCGGCCTCCCGAGCACGCTCGGCGGTGCCGAGGTGAACCCGCTCGTGCAGGCCGTGAGCAACCCGCAACGCACACTCGCGGCGAACCTGCCCGACTCGGGCGGCTTCGAGGGCATGGCGCTCAACAAGAGTGGCACGCGTCTCTATCCACTGCTCGAGAAGGCCGTCAACGGCGATGCGAACCGCACGCGTCTGCTCATCAACGAGTTCTCGCTCGGTGCGCACAAGTACACGGGCCGCTCGTGGGGCTACATCATCGACGCGCCGTCGAATTCGATCGGCGACATGACGGCGATCAACGACCGCGAGTTCCTCGTCATCGAGCGCGACCAGGGGCAAGGCAACGCGGCGGATCCGCGCCAGACGAATCCCGCGCGCCTCAAGAAGATCTTCCGCATCGATCTCGACGAGGTCGACGCGCAGGGGAATCTCATCAAGGAAGAAGTGGCCGATCTCATGAACATCTACGATCCGCGCGACGTCGCCGCGGACGGCAAGGCCAACAACGTGTTCACGTTCCCGTTCGTCACCATCGAGGACGTGCTCATCCTCGACAACGACCAGCTGCTCGTGATCAACGACAACAACTATCCGGGATCGGCGGGGCGCGAGTTCGGCGTGCCGGACAACGATGAATTCATCGTCCTCGACGTGGCGCCGCTGCTCGAGTGCGACGACGACCGCCGCGGTCATCGGCATGGGCACCATCATCCGCACGATGCGAACGCGGGCTGCGAGATCGCGCACGACTGAGGTTGCAAACAACCCGCGCCGCGAGCATCGTGGCGCGCATGGAGGATTCGGGGAGATTCGCCGCAGACGGCGCCGTCGCATCGAGCCGTCGCGACGTCGCGGCGCTGCTCGTGCGCGACACCGTGCCGCTGTGGAAGTCGCTCGTCTGGGCGATCGTCGCGGAGGTCGCATGAGCGAGGAAATCGGCGCTACCTCTTCAATAGCGCGAGGCCCGTGATCAGCAGCGCCGCGCCTGCGTAGAGCACCACGGCGATCGAATCATGGAAGTGCGCGTACAGCGCCGTCAGCGCGAGCGGCGCGACGCCACCCGCGAATACACCCGCGAACGTGTACGCGAGCGACGCGCCGGCATACCGCACGCGCGTCGGAAACTGCTCGGCGATGAACGCGCCCTGCGGCCCGTACATGAACGCGTGGATGATGAACCCGCTCACGACGGCCACGCCGATGAGCACGGCGGACTTCGAGTCGAGCAGCGGGAAGAGCACCCAGAGCCACGCGAGCGCGGCGATCGCGCCCGCGCCATATACCGCACGACGGCCGAAGCGGTCCGAGAGCGAGCCCGCGACGAAGATGAACGCGGCGTTGAATGCGGCACCGATCGCGAGTGCGGTCGTCGCGAGCGTGCGCGACAGCGCGAGCTCCTTCGTGATGTACGACAGCAGGAACGCCGAGATCAGCGAATACATCACGTCGGGCCCGAAGCGCGAGCCGCCCGCGACGAGCAGGCCGCGCCCATGTTCGCGCAGCACCTCGCGCAGCGGCGCACGCGCCTGCGCGGCACCGCGCTCGAGATCGCGGAACTGCGGCGTCTCGCCGACGCCGATGCGCAACCACAGACCGAACGCCACGAGCACCGCGCTCGCGAGCAGCGGGATGCGCCACGCGCCGGCCAGCAATTGTTCCTCGCTCGCGAGCCACGTCGTGAGCGCGACCGCGCCGCTCGCGACGAGCACGCCGATCGACGGTCCCATCTGCGCGAACGACGCATTGCGGCCGCGTTGCTCGTCGGTGCCGTGCTCCGCGGACAGCAGCACGGCGCCCGCCCACTCCCCGCCGAGCGCGACGCCCTGGATGAACCGCAACGCGACGAGCAACGCGGGTGCGAGCGCGCCGACCTGCGAGTAGGTGGGCAAGAGCCCGATGAGCATCGTCGTCGCGCCCATGATGACCAGAGTGACGATGAGCACGTAGCGCCGGCCGCGCCGATCGCCGAGGTGGCCGAACAGGATTCCACCGACGGGCCGCGACAGGTATCCCAGCCAGTACGTCGCGAACGACAGCAGCGTGCCCGCGAGCGGATCGAACTTCGGGAAGAACAGCTGGTTGAACACGAGCGCGGCGAGCGTGTTGTAGACCGCGAAGTCGTAGTACTCGAGCGCCGTGCCCGTGACGCTCGCGAGCGCGAGCCGGCGCATGTTGGGCGCGCCCGCGTTCATGGCTGGCCGAATCCGCCGCCGCCCGGCGTCTCGATGACGATGACGTCGTCCGCCGCCACGCCGCTCGAGAACGCCGCGGGAAATTCCTCGCACCGGCCGTCGGCGCGCTCTATCCAGTTGCGCCCCGTCGCGCCCGGTGCGCCGCCGGCCGCGCCGAACGGCGCGATACGCCGGTGATTCGCGAGCATCACGGCGGTCATTTGCTCGAGGAAGCGCAGGCGCCGCACGACGCCGTTGCCGCCGCGATGCCGGCCCGCGCCACCCGAGCCGCGGCGGATGCCGAAGTGTTCGAGGCGCACGGGAAAGCGCCACTCGAGGACTTCGGGATCCGTGAGGCGGGAGTTCGTCATGTGCGTCTGGACCGCGTCGGTGCCGTCGAACGTCGCGCCCGCGCCGGAACCGCCGGCGATCGTCTCATAGTATTGATGCGTCTCGTTGCCGAACGTGAAGTTGTTCATCGTGCCCTGCGACGCCGCGAGCACGCCGAGCGCGCCATACAGGCAATCGGTGACGACCTGCGACGTCTCCACGTTGCCGGCGACGACCGCGGCGGGATAGCGCGGATTGAGCATGCAGCCCGGCGGCACGACGAGCTCGAGCGGCTTCAGGCATCCCGCGTTCATCGGGATCTCGTCGTCGACGAGCGTGCGGAACACATAGAGCACGGCCGCGCGCGTGACGGGCAACGGCGCGTTGAAGTTGTTGGGCTGCTGCGCGCTCGTGCCCGTGAAGTCGATGGTGGCCGTGCGACGTTCGCGATCGATGCGGATCGCGACGCGAACGACGGCACCATTGTCCATCTCATAGGCGAACTCGCCGTCCTTGAGCACGTCGAGCACTTGCCGCACGGCGGCTTCGGCGTTGTCCTGCACGTGACGCATGTAGGCGCGCACGACGTCGAGTCCATAGTGGCGCGTCATCGCCTCGAGCTCGGCGCTGCCCTTCTGGCACGCCGACACCTGCGCGCGCAGATCGGCGAGGTTCTGCGGCACGTTGCGCGCGGGATGCGCGCCGCCGGCAAGCACCTCACGCAGGCGCGCCTCCTCGAATTCGCCGCGCGTCACGATCTGGACGGAATCGAGCAGCACGCCTTCGTCGTCGAGCGTGCGTGAGTCCGACGGCATCGAGCCCGGCGTGATGCCGCCGATGTCGGCGTGATGGCCGCGCGCCGCGACGAAGAACTCCGGGCGATCGCCGCCGAGGAACACGGGCATGACGACCGTGACGTCGGGCAGGTGCGTGCCGCCCGCGTAAGGCGCATTCAACGCAAACGCATCGCCGGGCTGCATGTCCGCGCCGCGCCGGCGCAGCACTTCCTGCACCGACTCGCCCATCGAGCCCAGGTGCACCGGCATGTGCGGCGCGTTCGCGATGAGGTGGCCCGCGGTGTCGAACAGCGCGCAGCTGAAATCGAGGCGCTCCTTGATGTTCACCGAGCTCGCGGTGTTCGCGAGAGTTAGGCCCATCTGCTCGGCGATGGCCATGAACAAGTTGTTGAAGATCTCGAGCAGCACGGGGTCGGCGCGCGTCGAGACGCTCTCGTGCGAGCGGATGGCGCTGGTGCGTTCGAGGATGACGTCGTCGGCCGCCGTGAGCGTGGCGCGCCAGTCGCGCTCGATGACGATCGTGGTGTTGCGTTCGCAGAGGATGGCGGGGCCGTCGATGAGATCACCGGGCCGCAGCGACTCGCGCAAGTAGATGGGCGCGTCGACCCAGGCGCCGTCGAAATACGCCGGGCGGCGCGCGGCGGGCACGAGCGCACCCGCGCGCGCACCGAACACGCGCGGTTTCCCGGCGGCGTTCGCGCTGCGGCCGGTGGCGGCGACCGAGATCGTGTCGATGACGAGACCGCGGCCCGGCATGTGGAATCCGTAGCGGATGCGGTACTGCCCGAGGAACTCGCGCTCAATCGATTCCGCGGACGAGTCGGGCTGAAGCGCCAGCGCGAGCGTCGAATCGGTGCCGTCGTACTTCACGAGCAGCTCGCGTGCGAGCGCGACCTCGTCCAACGCGAAGCCCTGCGACAGCAGCTCTGCGCCTGCGTCGTGCTCGAGCCGCGCGAATGGCGCCCGGAGCTGCGTCAGTGACGCGGGCGCGAGCGGCAGCTCCGCCGTCTGCTGCCGCATCACGATGGCATCCGCGAGGCCGATGCCGTAGGCCGAGAGCACGCCCGCGAGCGGGTGCACGAAGACGCGGCGCATGCCGAGCGCGTCGGCGACGAGACACGCGTGCTGGCCTGCAGCGCCGCCGAAACACGTGAGCGTGTACCCCGTGACGTCGTGCCCGCGCTGCACGGAAATCTTCTTGATCGCGTTCGCCATGTTCTCGACTGCGATGCGGATGCAGCCCGCGGCAAGTGCGGCAGTGTCGCCGGCCGCGTTGTCAGGCATCGACGCCGCGAGCTCATCGAAGCGGCGCGCGACGACGCCGGAATCGAGTGGCGCGTCACCCGCGGCGCCGAACACGGCGGGGAAGAAGTCCGGCTGCAACCGGCCGAGCAGCACGTTGCAATCGGTCACGGTCAGCGGTCCGCCGCGGCGATACGAGGCCGGGCCCGGATTCGCACCCGCGGATTCGGGGCCGACGCGCAGCCGCACGCCGTCGAAACGGCAGATGGACCCGCCACCGGCGGCCACCGTGTGGATGCGCAGGATCGGCGTGCGCAACCGCACGCCGCTGATCTCGACATCGAGCGCGCGCTCGTAATCGCCCGCGAAGTGGCCGACGTCCGTCGACGTCCCGCCCATGTCGAACGCGATGATGCGGTCGAAGCCCGCGGCCTGCGCCGCGCGCGCGGCGCCGACGATGCCGCCCGCGGGGCCCGAGAGGATGGCGTCCTTGCCGTGAAACGCATTCGCGTCGCTCAGACCCCCCGACGACTGCATGAACTGCAGGCGCACCCCGGGCAGCGCGGACGCGACGCGCTCGACGTAACGCCGCAGCACGGGCGATAGATAGGCGTCGGCCACCGTCGTGTCGCCGCGCGACACGAGCTTCATGAGCGGGCTCACACGATGCGAGACGGAGACCTGCGTGAAGCCGACGCGCGCCGCGAGGTCGGCCAGCACCTGCTCGTGCGCGGGATGGCGGTAGCCGTGCATGAGCACGATGGCGCAGGCACGGATGCCGCGCGCGAACGCGGCGCTCAGCCCGGCCTCGGCCGCGGCCGTATCGAGCGCGCGGACGACGTCGCCATGCGCGCCCATGCGCTCGTCGATCTCGAGCACTTCCTCGTACAGCATCGACGGCAGCTCGATGTGCCGCACGAAGAGCCGCGGGCGATGCTGGTACGCGATGCGCAGCGCGTCCGCGAACCCGCGCGTCGTGACGAGCAGCGTGCGATCGCCCTTGCGTTCGAGCAGCGCATTCGTCGCGACCGTCGTGCCCATCCGCACGGCCTCGATGCGCTCCACGGGCAGCGACTCGCCGGGTTGCACCGCGAGCAGGTCGCGGATGCCCTGGATGGCGGCGTCGGGATAGCGCTCCGGGTTCTCGGACAGCAGCTTGTGCGAGATGAGCGTGCCGTCGGGACGGCGCGCCACGATGTCCGTGAAGGTGCCGCCGCGGTCGATCCAGAATTGCCAGTTCACCGGGAAAGAGTAGCAAATCGGGCGGATGGCGTTTGTTAGGTCATTGACGTCACCCTGCGGGCGTCGAACACTTTTGGCGTTCGCCAATTCACCTGGGAGGGTTCTATGGAAGGGAACACATCGGCCGCCGCCGTCGCGCTGCGCGTCGCGAAGAACGCCGTCGAGGCGGTCATCCGCAATCTCCTCGCGGTCCTGCTGCCGCTCATAGCGCTCGCGTTCGTCGCGAGCGGCATCCGCAACGGGTCCGAATGGCTCGTGGGTCACGGCGCGCCCGCGTTCGCGCTCGCCTTCGTGCTCGTGTGCGGGCTCGGCTTCCTCGCGCTCGTGCTGATCGTGAAACCGGAGCACGTGCGCGAATCCGGGGGCCACATCAGGCCCGGATTCCTGTTCGGGCTCGTCGCGGCCATCGCGTTCGTGTGGATCTACATCTTCGGCGCAATATCGTACGTGCTGCTCGAGCTCGGCTGGATCGAGTACGCGCTGTCGGGCGCGCGCGCGAATGCGCTGCCGGATCTCTGCGATGCGTATCTCTGGTACTTCCTCGACCTCATTCCCGGCCTGCACATCAATGAAGCGCTCGGCTGGCCGCCGGACGTCGCGCTCACGGGCGGCTGGCGCGGCGTGATCCTCACGGTGTTCCGCATCGTGATCGTCTACCAGGTATTCACGCTCGCGCGGCGGCTGATCGAGGCCGGCAAGGTCGACGCCGGGAAGCGCGCCTGACTACTCGGCGAACACCTCGCGTGCGACCGCGAGCCCGTTGAGCGCCGCGGGGAATCCCGCGTACACGGTCATCTGCATGATGACCTCGACGATCTCCTGCGCGCTGCAGCCGACGTTGAGCGCGCCGCGGATGTGCACGCGCAATTGCGGCTGCGCATGCCCGAGCGCCGTCAGCGCGGCGACCGTCGCGAGCTGGCGCGTGCGGCGGTCGAGGCCGGGCCGCGCCATGACGTCGCCATATGAGAAATCCACGATCCAGTCGGCGAGGTCGGGCGCGATGTCGCGCAGCCGCTCGACGACCGACTCGCCGTCCGCGCCCGTGATCTCGCCGAGCGCGCGCAGTCCGCGCGACCGGCGATCGTCGCCATGGCTAACTAGCTCCGGACGCGCGACGGGCTCGGGGACGTCGAGGAGTCGTTCGGTGCGGGATTTCATGAGGTGAAAGAGTAGGGCGCGCGGGCGGCGCGCGCAGGCGGTGGCACGCGAAGCGTCGTGTCAGACGACATCCAGATGTTAGAACCAGAGTCGCAGGCCGGCGACGACCGACAGGTCCGAGTGATCCGATGCGTCGGTGTCGCGCCGCACCCAGCGCACGCCGACATACGGCGCGACCTCGCGGCGCAACTCGTAACGAAGGCGTAATCCCGCCGTAAGGTCGGATGTGCCTCCGTCGTAGGCGTCGAGCTCGAGCTCGGGTCGCAGCACGAGCCGCTGCGTGATCAGGAGGTCGCGATCCGCCTCGACCCGCAGCGCCACGCGGCCCTGCTCGCCGACGTAGACGCTCGCCGCGAGCTCGATGAACCCCGGAGCGAGCCCGGCGATGCCGAAGGATGCCCAGTCGCGCGACTCCGTCCCGGTGTCGTGCCGCCAGCCCGCGCGCATCGTCCACCAGCGGCTCATCACGCGTTCCCATTGCAGCTCGTTGCGCGAGTGCGCGGGATCGCCCGCCGTCGCGCCTTCGCCCTCGCTCTCGATGCGCAGCTTGTCGACGTCGCCGCCGTACCAGGCCGCGGTGTCCCACCCGAAGGCGTCGTGATCGCTGGCGCGCAACTCGAGCTCGTCGAGCTGCACCTTGCCGTACGGCGCGCGGTCGTCCATGCCCATCATCACGGCCATTTCGTGGTCGGACATCGGGTGCACCTGCGTCTGCGGCGGATCCGGCGGCACGTGCTCGGAGGGGCCATAGCCTTCGGCGGCCGCGGCGGTCAGCGGCAGACCGCAGATCAATGCCGCCATCAACCCGTTGCGCGCGCTCATGCGACCACCACTTCGCGGAACATGCCCGCTTCCATGTGATAGAGCAGGTGGCAGTGATACGCCCAGCGCCCGAGCGCATCGGCGGTCACCTCGTACGCGATCTTCTGTCCGGGCTGCACGATGACGGTGTGCTTGCGTGCGAGGAACTCGCCGCGCGCGTCGACGAGCTCGCTCCACATGCCGTGCAGGTGGATCGGGTGCGTCATCATCGAATCGTTCACGAGCACGATGCGCAGGCGCTCGTTGTGCGCGAACGGCAGCGGCCGGGCATCGGAGAACTTGAGGCCGCTGAACGACCACACGAAGCGCTCCATGTGACCCGTGAGATGCAGCTCGAGCTCGCGCGCGGCGGAGCGCGTGTCGATGGAGCCGCCGAGAGTCGCGAGCCGGGAATACGCGAGCACGGTGCGTCCGTTGTCGCGCAGGCCGATGCCGGGATCGTCGAGCTGCAGTCGCGGCGCATCCGCGAGCATGTCGACATTGGGACCATGCTCGTCGGGCGGATGCTTCACGGGCGGCGTCGCGTCCTGGGGCATCCCCGCGTGATTCATGCTGCCGTGATCCATGCCGGCCGTGCCGCCGTGATCCATGGCCATGCCCATGTCGCCCATACCGAGCATCACGCGTGCGTCGAGCGGCGGCACGGGCGCCTCGAGACCCGCGCGCGGCGCGAGCGTACCGCGCGCGAAGCCCGTGCGATCCATCGACTGCGCGAAGATCGTGTACGCGGCATCGGTCGGCTGCACGATGACGTCGTACACCTCGGCCGTGCCGATGCGCAGCTCGTCGACGGTCACGGGCTCGATGTCCTGGCCGTCGGCCGCGACGACCGTGAGCGGCAGCCCGGGGATCCGCACGTCGAAGAAGCTCATCGACGAGCCGTTGATGAGTCGCAGGCGCACGCGCTCGCCCGGCTCGAACAGCGCGGTCCAGTTGCGCGCGGGCGGTGCGCCGTTCAATAGATAGGTGTACTCGTAGCCCGAGACGTCCGCGAGGTCGGTGGGATTCATGCGCATCGAGGCCCACATGCGGCGTTCGGCCGCCGGCATCTTCGCGAGATCCGCAAGCGTCGGCTTGTGGAAGTTGTAGTAGCTCGATTGTTTCTTCAACGTCGCGTAGATCGACTCGGGGTCGTGATCCGTCCAGTCCGAGAGCAGCAGCGTGTGCTCGCGGTCGTGGTGGTGACGCTCGCCGGCCGCGCGCTCGATGACGAGCGGGCCGTAGAGCCCGGTCTGCTCCTGGAAGCGCGAGTGCGAGTGATACCAGTACGTGCCGGACTGGTTCACCTTGTAGCGGTACGTGAAAGTCGTGCCGGGCGCGATGCCGTCGAACGACAGGCCGGGCACGCCATCCATGTCGGCGGGCACGATGAGCCCGTGCCAGTGGATCGACGTCGGGACGCGCAAGCGGTTGCGCACGCGGATCGTGACGGTCTCGCTTTGGCGGAAGCGCAGCAGCGGCGCGGGCAGCTGACCGTTGACGAGCACGGCCCGGCGCGGGCGGCCCGTGATGTCGACGAGTTGTTCGTCGATCGTGAGATCGAATTCCGGTCCCGTGAGCTCCGTGCGTGGCGCTTCGGCGCCGAGCACGCGGCCGAAGCTTGCGAGCCAGGCACCGCCCACGACGCCCTGAACGAACCGGCGGCGGTTGATGTGATGCATATCCACTCCAGATGAAACGCGGGCGTGCGCCCGAAATGCGTCAGACCGGGAGTGGTGCGATGGGAGGTCTCAGCAGTACGGGCGCGCGCGGCTGCGGCGGGGTGGGTGAGTCGGCTGCGCGCGCGGGCGCGGCGCGCATGAACGAGATGAGTAGGACCGGCATCGGCTGCACGGCCGCGGTTGCAAGACCGGGGCAATGGCAGTCACTGGTACCGCAGCAACCACTCGCGTGCGCCGGTGCAGCATAGTGCGAGGCCGCCGCGTGACACGGCGGCGCCGCTCCATCGTCGGCACGCGCCACGGGCACGCGCGCCATCGATCCTGCGAATACCTGCGCGACGAGTGCAAGGACCACGAGGAATCGACCGAAGCGGGAGCGAACGGGACGCACGCCGCAAGACTATGCCGGTGGCCCGCTGAGAGCAACGCAGGAGCGCGCGGCGTGCGCAGATGTCAGACTCCGGCTTCAATGAGTCTCTCGAAACTCCTCACACTCTCGTTGATCGCAGGCTTGCCGTGCACGGCGCTCGCCGCGGCTCCGGCATTCGAATCGCGTACCTGTGCCGCCGGCCCGCAGCGTGTGAATGCCCGTTGCGGCGTGGTGTACGTGCCGGAGAATCCCGCGCAGCGCCACGGCCGGAAGATCGGTCTCAACGTGATCGTGCTGCCCGCATTGGATGGCGCACGTCCGAAACACGCGCAGTACGATCTCGAAGGCGGTCCCGGCTTCGCCGCCACGGACTTTGTGGACTTCTATGCGGGCGAAGGCGCTCCTTACCGCGCTCATCGTGACATCGTGCTCGCGGACATGCGCGGCACGGGCGCGTCGAACCCATTGCGCTGCGCGGGGCTCGAGGAGCGTGCGAAGCGTCAGCCCGGCGCGCCGATGTATCCGCGCGACCTCGTCGCGGAGTGCGCGCAGCAGTCGCGCGTCGCGAGCGATCCTGCGCAGTACACGACCGCCGCCGCCACGGCCGACGTCGAGGCGATCCGGCGTGCGCTCGGCTACGAGCAGCTCGATCTGAATGCCATCTCGTACGGCACGACGCTCGCGCTGCGTTACATCGCGGAATATCCGCGGCGCGTGCGCAGTGCGGTATTCATGGGTACGGTGCCGGCGTCGAAGACTCCGCCGCGCTTCCACGCCGCCGCGGCCGACGCAGCGCTCGCGGCACTGATCGCGGAATGCGCCGCCGATACCGGCTGCACCGCGCGGTTCGGGGACACTGCGGCAAACCTCGCGGCCGCGCGGGCTCGCGTCAGCGAGGCCTCCGACCTCACTGCAGCCACTTTCATGGAACGCGTGCGCACCGCACTGTACGCACCAGTGACGCGCGTGAAGCTGCCGGCGGCACTGGCGCATGCGGCGCACGGAGACTTTCGTGACTTCACGGCGCCCGGGCAGCAGCGCGTGTTCGCCGACGGGCTCTATCTATCGATCACATGCGCGGAGTCGTTTCCGTTCTTCGACGTGGACGCTGCCGTCGCCCAGGCGCGCGCGACGAGCTTCGGTGCGTATCGGCTCGAGGCCCAGCGCGCGGCATGCGCAAGCTGGTCCACGGGCCCGCGCGACGCGCGTCTGCTGCTCGAGCCCGAGTCCGACGTGCCCGCGCTGTTTCTCGCGGGCGCTCTCGACCCCGTTGCCCCGGCGGATTGGGCGGGGGAGGCCGCGCGGCGCTTCACGCGCGGCCGCGTCGTCATCGCGCCGCACGGCGCCCATGTATTCGACGGCCTGAGCGGACTCGACACCTGCCTCGACGCGACCATCATCCGTTTCTTCGACACTGCCAATGCGCGCGGTCTCGACGACAGTTGCTTCAACGACATGCGGCCACCCTCGTTCGGAGTCGATCCTTGATCAGGCAGAACCTGCTGCGCTCGCGCGACCATCACGCGCGCGTGACCAACGTCGAATTGTTCTTCGACCTCGTGTTCGTGTTCGCGGTCACGCAGCTCTCGCACCGGCTGCTGTCGCATCTCACGCTCGAAGGCGCGCTGCAGACGCTGTTCCTCATGCTCGCCGTGTGGTGGGTGTGGATGTACACCTGCTGGTTCACGAACTGGATAGACCCCGACAAGGCGTCGGTCCGCATGATGATGTTCGTGCTCATGCTGGCCGGCCTGCTGCTGTCGGCGGCGATTCCGGATGCATTCGGGCACGACGGCCTGCTGTTCGCATGCGCGTACGCGTTCATGCAGGTCGTGCGCACCGCCTTCCTGCTCGTCGCGCTGCACGGCCACGATCACAACCACTTCCGGAACATGGCGCGCATCCTCATCTGGCTCACGGCCGCGGGCGCGCTGTGGATCGCCGGCGGCTGCCTGGCCGGCGAGCAGCGCGTGTTGCTGTGGCTCGCCGCACTCGGCGTGGAATATCTCGGGCCCATCGCATTCTTCTGGGTGCCCGGGCTCGGCCGCTCGCGCACGTCGGACTGGAACATCGACGCCGCGCACATGGCGGAGCGCTGCTCGCTGTTCGTGATCATCGCGCTCGGCGAGTCGATCCTCGTGACGGGCGCCACCGCCGCGGAGCTGCCGGCGACCGCCGGCGCCATCGCGGCATTCCTCGTCGCGTTCATCGGCAGCGTCGCCATGTGGTGGATCTACTTCAACATCGGCGTGGAACGCGGCAGCCGGCATTTCGCAAATTCCGAGGACCGCGGCCGCATGGCGCGCGACGTGTACACGTATTTCCACATCCCGATCGTCGCGGGCATCGTGGTGTGCGCGGTGGCCGACGAGATCTCGATCGCGCATCCGCTCGGGCACACCTCGCTCGCGGCGGCCGCAACGTTGTTAGGCGGTCCCGCGCTCTACCTGCTCGGCAACGTGCACTTCAAGCGTGCGAGCGCGACGAACCTGCCGCTGTCGCATCTCGTGGGGCTCGGGATGCTGGTCGCTCTCGCACCGTTCGCGCTGTACCTTACGCCGCTCGCGCTCGGAACGGCGACCACGGTCGTGCTCGTGACCGTCGCCGTCTGGGAATCGCGTTCGTTCTCGCGCCAGGAGGCGAAGTAGGCGTGATCCGACCCGCGCGCGGGGCGCCGCCCCACGCGCGGGTCGTAGTAGCGTCGTCGCGTGTCACGAATCGAAGATTACGCACTCATCGGCGACGGCGAGACCGCGGCGCTGGTGTCGAACCGCGGCTCGATCGACTGGCTGTGCCTGCCGCGGTTCGACTCGCCCGCGTGCTTTGCCGCGCTGCTCGGCACGGGCGAGCACGGCTACTGGCGCATCGCGCCCGTGGCTGAAGGCGCGAAGGTCACGCGTCGCTACCTCGGCGAGACGCTGATCCTCGAAACGATTTTTCAGACGGACGCCGGCCGCGTCAGCGTCACGGACTTCATGCCGCGTCCCGCACGCGCGCGGCACGTCGTCCGCACGGTGCGCGGGCTCACGGGCCGCGTCCCGATGCGCCTCGAATTCCGCGCGCGTTTCGGCTACGGCGGCATCATCGCGTGGGTCAGTCAGCCCGCGCGCCGCCGCACGGAGCTGCACGCCGTGGCGGGGCCCGACGCGCTCACGCTGCGCGGGCCCGTGGATCTGCGCCGCGATGGGGGCGACCTCGCGGTCGCGGACTTCAGCGTCGCA
>Ga0081455_10004385_pt1 | contig 15894 bp, 9 predicted proteins | sample TabmetS3T2R1_FD_70207 | JGI IMG/M metagenome (GOLD analysis project Ga0081455, IMG submission 70207) | Tabebuia heterophylla rhizosphere microbial communities from the University of Puerto Rico - S3T2R1 | ecosystem: Host-associated > Plants > Roots > Rhizosphere ... | reverse complement strand
TCGCGACCGCGATCAACTCGGACCGCATCGTCGTCGTCGAGCGTGGCCGCATCGTGGGAACGGGCAAACACGCGGAGCTGCTGCGCGACAGCGCGTTGTACGCGCGGCTCGCGGAGCTACAATTCGGCGCTTCGGATTCGCAAGGAGACTGACATGGCGTACGTCGATGGATTCCTGATTCCGGTGCCGCGTCGGAACCGCGACAAGTACAAGAAGATGTCCACGCAGGCAGGGAAGGTGTGGATGGATCACGGCGCGCTCGGCTATCACGAGTGCGTCGCCGACGACGTGCGTTATGGCGTGCACACTTCGTTTCCCCAGGGCGTGAAGCTCAAGAAGGGCGAGGAAGTGTGGTTCTCGTGGATCGTCTACAAGTCGCGCAAGGATCGTGATCGCGTGAATGCGAAGGCGATGAAGGACCCGCGGCTCGCGCACATGATGGATCCGAAGGCGATGCCGTTCGACGGCAAGCGCATGGTGTTCGGCGGGTTCAAGATGCTCGTCGACCTGTAGAAAAAAATTTCCTTTGCGCGTGTCCGACGAGTGTCAGACACGCTGCGCGCGTTCTCCATCAATCTGAAACTTCGCATGCGTCTAATCCTACGCGTCGAAGGGAGAGAGAACGCGCGATGCCGGTTTCCAGGGTGCTCGTCGTCGATCGCAATCGCGCGGCGCGGGATGCGCTCATCACCTGTCTCAGGTTCGTCGGCGTCGAAGCGCACGGCGCCGAGTGCGCCGACACGGCGCGCTTCTGGCTCTCGACGTCCGATCCCGACGTGCTCGTGCTCACCGACGAGCTCGCCGACGGCGGCCTGGCCGATCTCATCGAGCGTTGCGGTCCGCGCGCCGCGTCGCCCCGCGTGCCGATCCTCATGCTCACGCGCGAGGACGGCGACCGCCCGCAGGCTAACTACCGTGTAGACGACACGATCCGCCGGCCCGTCGCGGTGAGCCGCGTCGTCGAGCGCATCGAATCGATGATCGAGGGACGGCGCGTCGGCGCGGTCAGGCTCACGTTCGGCGCGCTCACGCTCGACGTCGAGAATTCGCGCGTCGAGAGCGGTGCGCGAGCGTTCACGATCGGGCGCACCGAGGCGCGCATGCTCGCATTCTTCATGGGAGCGCCCGATCGCGTGTTCACGCGTGCGCGGCTGCTCGAGCGTTTGTGGCCCACCAACGTCCGTGTCGCCGAGCGCACGGTCGACGTCCACATCCGGCGTCTGCGTACCGCGCTCGAATACCTCGGCTGCGCCGCGTACATCCAGACCGTGCGTGGTTCGGGCTACCGCTTCTCCCGGCTCCTCGACTGATCCTCACGCGATTGAACAATACAGTGGCGTAAGTGCCGGAGTCATAAAGGTGAAACGCACCTGCGGCAAGCTCGGCACAGTTGCCACTACCTCGGGTCTCACATGCGCAACGCTGGTGAAAAATCTCCCAAGCTCCGCCTGCGGACGGTCTTCGTATCGGATATTCACCTGGGTTCGAAGGGCTGCCGTGCGGATCTCCTGCTCGAGTTCCTCAAATCGGTCGAGGTCGACCACCTGTTCCTCGTCGGGGACATCGTCGATCTGTGGGCGATGCGCAAATCGTTCTACTGGCCGCAGGAACACAACAACGTGCTGCGCGTCGTGCTCGGCAAGGCCAAGAACGGCACCAAGGTCATCTACATCCCCGGCAATCACGACGAGGACCTGCGCGAGTTCTGCGGTTCGGTGTTCGGCAATCTCGAGATCCACCGCGAGTACGTCCACCGCATGCACGACGGTCGCCGGCTGCTCGTGATGCACGGTGACGAGTTCGACACGGTCGTCAAGTGCAGCCCGTGGCTCGCGAAGCTCGGCAGCTCGGTCTACGACTTCCTGCTCGGCCTCAACACGCACGTGAATGCGATCCGGCGGTGGTTCAAGCTGCCGTATTGGTCGCTCGCGAGCTACCTCAAGCACAAGGCGAAGACCGCCGTTCAGTACATCGCGAGCTTCGAGCAGGCCGTGGCGCATGCCGCGCGCAAACGCGGCGTCGATGGAGTGGTCTGCGGTCACATCCATCGCGCCGAGATCAGCGACATCGACGGCGTTCAGTATTGCAATGACGGCGACTGGGTCGAGAGCTGCACGGCGCTCGTCGAGGACATGAACGGTCGTCTCGCGCTGTGGTCGTGGCCCGAGATGCGGGCGAGCGTGCGCGAGGGCGCGCTGGTCGAGGTCGCCGCGTAGGTCGCCGCGTAGGTCGGAACCGAAAATAAATCTGTCCCCTTTTCTCGTCACATCGCTGTCGTCATGCGCGCTCAGACTGCGCGCCAAACAACCCGCGGAGTGACCGTGTACTCGATTCCCGCCTACGCGCTGCGATTCGCCGCGCACTGCCGATCGCGTCTCAGGTTCGACGAGCCGGTGCCGGAAACGGCGCGCCCCGCGCTCGCGCCACGACACTGGTTGAGCGCCGCCGCGCACGGTACGCGGTCCAGCCATTGCACGACTTCGCGCACGCGCCGGGTGCCGTCATGACGGCCCGCAAGCGCGCGCTCATCACCGGCATCACGGGCCAGGACGGCGCCTATCTCGCCGAGCTGCTGCTCGAGAAGGGCTACGAGGTCCACGGCATCAAGCGCCGCTCGTCGTCGTTCAACACCGATCGCATCGATCATCTGTACGAGGATCCGCACGAGGACGACGTGCGCCTCACGCTGCACTACGGCGATCTCACGGACGCCACGAATCTCATCCGCATCGTGCAGCAGGTGCTGCCCGACGAGATCTACAACCTCGGCGCGCAGAGCCACGTCGCGGTGTCGTTCGAGACGCCCGAGTACACCGCGAACGCCGATGCCGTGGGTACGCTGCGCCTGCTCGAAGCCGTGCGCATCCTCGGGCTCACGAACCGCACGCGCTTCTACCAGGCCGCGACGTCCGAGATGTTCGGCAAGGTCCAGGAAGTTCCGCAGCGCGAGACCACGCCGTTCTATCCGCGCTCGCCGTACGGCGTGGCAAAGCTCTACGGCTACTGGATCACCGTGAACTACCGCGAGGCGTACGGCATGTACGCCTGCAATGGCATCCTCTTCAACCACGAGTCGCCGCGGCGCGGCGAGACGTTCGTGACGCGCAAGATCACGCGCGGCCTCGCGCGCATCAAGGTCGGCCTGCAGACGAGCGTCTTCCTCGGCAATCTCGACGCGCGCCGCGACTGGGGCCACGCGAAGGACTACGTGTACGCGCAGTGGCTCATGATGCAGCAGGATGCTCCCGAGGATTTCGTGATCGCGACCGGCGAGCAGCACAGCGTGCGCGAGTTCGTCGAGCTCGCGGGCCGCGAGCTCGGTATGCGCATCCACTGGAGCGGTGAGGGCGCGGACGAACGCGGCATCGACGCGAAATCCGGTCACACCGTCGTGCGCGTCGATCCGCGATATTTCCGGCCGGCTGAAGTCGACACGTTGTTGGGCGATCCGTCGCGCGCCCAGGCGCGCCTCGGGTGGCGCCCGAGCGTGACCTTTCCGGAGCTCGTTCGCGAGATGGTCGCGAACGACCTGCTCATGGCCGAGCGCGACGCGTTGATGGACCAGCGCGGCTATCGCATCGCGCAGAACGTCGAATGAACGCACCTGCCATCTCGCGCCACGCGGTCATCTACGTCGCGGGCCACACCGGCCTCGCGGGCTCAGCGATCCAGCGCGCGCTGCGGCGCGCGGGCTACACCAACGTCATCGGTGAGACGCATCGCCGGCTCGATCTCACGCAGTCGCGAGCCGTCGACCGCTTTTTCGACGAATCGCGGCCCGACGTCGTGATCCTCGCGGCGGCCCGCGTGGGCGGCATCCTCGCGAACGCCACGCGTCCCGCCGAATTCATCCGCGACAACCTGCTCATCCAGACGAGCGTCATCGACTCGGCGCATCGGTTCGGCGCGAGCAAGCTCGTGTTCCTCGGCTCGAGCTGCATCTATCCCAAGCTCGCGCCGCAGCCGCTGCGCGAGGAGTATTTGCTCACGGGCGCGCTCGAGCCGACCAATGACGCCTACGCGATGGCGAAGCTGGCCGGCATCAAGATGTGCCAGGCATACCGCGCGCAGTACGGGCTCGACGCGGTCAGCGTGCTGCCGACGAATCTCTACGGACCCAACGACAATTTCAGCGAGCACGCGTCGCACGTGATCCCCGGCCTCATGCGCCGCATGCACGACGCGAAGCTGCGCGGCGATGCGCAGTTCCCGGTGTGGGGCAGCGGGACGCCGCTGCGCGAGTTCCTGCATGCCGACGATTTCGCAGCGGCTGTCGTCACCGTGCTCGATAAGTACTCCGCGTCCGAGCCCATCAACATCGGCAGCGGCGAGGATGTGAGCATCGCCGACCTCGCGCGCGCAATCCGTGCGGTGGTGGATCTGCCCGCCGAGCTGCGCTTCGACGCCACCAAGCCCGACGGTACGCCGCGCAAGCTGCTCGAGGTCTCGAAGATCCGCGCACTTGGCTGGGCGCCGAAATATTCGCTGACCGAGGGCCTGGCCGAGACTTACCGCTGGTTCTGCGAACACTCACCGGCCGCGATCCTGCAACACTCTATGCCGACACAGTCCGGAAATTTCCCTGTCACAGTCGGTACTTAGTCTCAGAACCTGTTTCAGATTCTGGGACTTCCGATGCTGGAACGCGCGACGCCCCCGCAGGACACCTATATAGATGAGTCGCTCCGGAAGGCCGATTTCGGCTTCGGGGCCAAGTTGCCGCCCTGGATGGTGCGGGCGCTCAAGCGAGTGACGGGAGTCGCCGAGCTCGAAAGGCTGCGTGCCAGCTTGCCGGCCGTGGAGACACCCGACGGCTTCGCGACGCTCGCGCTCGAGAGGCTTGGAGTCGCCTGCGACGTCGACCCGCGCGAGCTCGACGCCATCCCGCGCCGCGGCCGCCTCATCTTCGTCGCGAACCACCCGTTTGGCGCGCTCGACGGCCTCATCGCGATCTCGCGGCTCGGTGGCGTGCGTCCGGATCTCAAGGTGCTGGCCAACGAAGACCTCTGCGTGCTCCATGAGCTCGCACCCATGCTGTTGCCCATCGAGGTCATGGGTCGCACGCGCGCGCGCCGCAACGCACAGGCCATGCGCCACGCGTTGCAGTGGCTGGAGTCCGAGGGCGCGCTGCTGCTGTTTCCCGCGGGCGAGGTCTCGCACTTCGACGTGCGTGCGCGCTGCGTCACCGATCCGCCGTGGAGCCGCGCCGTCGCGCTGCTCGCGCGCAAGGCGCGTGCGCCGATCGTGCCGATGCATTTCACCGGCAGCAACGGCCTGCCGTTCCACGTCGCCGGATTCCTCCATCCGCTGTTGCGCACGCTCATGCTGCCGGGCGAGCTCAAGCGCCGCGCCGGCACGCGCGTGCCGCTGCGCATCGGCGGGCCGCTCGCGTTCGAGCGATTCAAGAGCTTCGACAGCGACGAAGCGCTCGCCACCCACCTGCGCGTGACGACCTATCTACTGGCGCGCACGGCACAGCCCGCGGCGCCGCCCACCGCGTCGTCGGCCGCAACGCCACATGCCGCACCGCCGGCCAGCGCGGCCGTGGCGCCCGGGTCGGCGACCCTCCCGCCGGAGACGGCGCGCCAGCCGCACCCGATCGCGCTCGCGGGCGAGCCGGCGGACATCGTGCGCGAGGTCGCGACGCTGCCCGCGGACTGCCTGCTCGTCGAGAATGGCGACCACCGCGTGTACTGCGCGCCGGCCGACGCGATCCCGCACACGCTCGACGAGATCGGCCGGCTGCGCGAGATCACGTTCCGCGCGGTGGGCGAGGGCACGGGCAATGCGCGCGACCTCGACTCGTACGATGGGCATTACGAGCACCTGTTCGTCTGGAGCCAGAAGCGCGCGGAGCTCGTCGGCGCATATCGTGTCGGCCGCATCGACGAGATCCGGCGCAAGCATGGGCGCCGCGGGCTCTACACGGCAACGCTGTTCCACTATCGCGATCCATTCTTCCAGCTGCTGGGGCCCGCGCTCGAGCTCGGCCGCTCGTTCGTGCGCATCGAGCAGCAGCGCAGCTTCGCGCCGCTGCTGCTGCTGTGGAAAGGCATCGGCGAATACATGGCGCGCAATCCGCGCTACCTGCGGTTGCTCGGCCCCGTGAGCATCAGCAACGACTACCGCGATCTCTCGCGGCAATTGCTCGTGGAGTTCCTGCGCAGCCATTGCCTGGATTCCTTGTTAGGCGCGCTCGTGCGTCCCGCGTTCGCGGTGCCGCGCGGCCGCATGGTGCAGACGCTCGCGGCCGAGGTCGCGATGCTGGGCCACCTCGATGCGCTCGCTGCGCTCGTCGAGGACATCGAACCCGATCGCAAGGGCGTGCCCGTGCTGCTGCGCCAGTACCTCAAGCTCGGCGGCCGCATGCTCGCGTTCAACGTCGATCCCGCGTTCAACAACGCGATCGACTGCCTGCTCATGGTCGACCTGCGCCAGACGGATCCGCGCGTGCTGCGCAAGTATCTGCCCGAGCATGCCGTGTCGCGCATCGTCGCGATGAACGCGCGTCCGCCGAAGGTCCGCGTCGCGGGCTGAAATTCCTCCCGCGCTCACCGCGCGAAGACGGTTGTCATACGTTCGTGTGCGCCGTGCGCGATTGCGCGTTTCCCCAATCCTTAAATGAACTGTCACCTCGCGCTCCTAACTTGCGTTCCGGCCGGTGAGCCGGCGCACCGCAATCGGAAAAATACAGGTCGCGCTCATGCAAGCGCGATGCGCGAAGAGAGAGGCAAGCAACGTCGGCACGAAGCCGGCGACTTTCAACATACCGGGAAATATCAGAGAGAGGTTTCTAATGAAGACTTACTTGAAGCTGGGCCTCGTCGGCCTGGCGCTTGCCGCTTCGACGGCCCATGCCGACGTCGCCCTGCCGAGCACCGGCAACGGCGAACTGACGCTGTTCGTCCGCAACGACACCACGGGCGAGGTCTATGCCCGCGGCCTGCAAATCAACATCGAGTCCGTACTGTCAATGGCCACCGTAAACGGCGCGTTCACGGGCGACACGGCGACGGGCGCCGTGCAGCAGATCAACTACTCACTGAGCACGATCGGCCCGGACGCGAACCTGTCGGGCTTCCTCAACAACACCGACTCGTTCTCGTGGACGATCATGGCGGGTGACAACACCAGCGGCACGAACGATCAGCGCCGCTACCTGACCACGACGCTCGTTTCGTACGGCACGGCGGCCGAAGGCAAGACGCCGAGCGCGGTGACGAACGGCAACCTCGGCACGAACTGGAACAACCTCAACACGATGCTCAACACGCTGAACGGCGTGCTCGCGGGCTCCACGGTCGGCGATGGCACTTCCACCGCGACCAACGGCCAGTGGCGTCAGACGGGCGCGGTCCCCGGATCGCAGATGGGCAACTGGTCGGGCCAGGGTCCCAACACCGTCGTCGGTCTCGGCACGGCCGCGCACCTGTACGTGCTAACCACCGTTACGGGTGGCACCGGCGCGCGCGCTCGCGTGTACGAAGGCTTCGACGTCGTGCTGAACCTCGACGGTTCGCTGTCTGCCGTCGCGCCGCCGTCCGTCCCGCTGCCGCCGGCCGTGTGGATGCTCATGAGCGGTCTCGTGACGCTCGCGGGTGTCGGCCGCCGCAAGAACGGCACCGCCGCCTGAATCGAAACTCATTTGGAGAATTTGCGATGAAGAACCTTCAGATCTCCGCGGCCGTGTGCGCCGCGCTCCTCGGTTCGAGCGGCGCCTTCGCGCTCAACCAGGCCCAGACGGCTGCGGCTCCGCTGCAGCTCGTCGTCGCCGGTTCGTCGGCGGCGCGCGATACGTTCCAGACCGAATTCGCCGCGCTCTGCCAGGCCGGCACGGTCAACAACTATCGCGTCGACGTCAACAACGCGCCGGACTTCCGCGCCTACAGCTGCACGCTCAACAACGCAGCGCCGGTGCCGGCCGCGATCCGCAACACGAACACCACGATCTACTACCGCTCCGAAGGTGGTTCCGTGTGGGGTCCGGGTGCGATCGGCGGCTCGAAGTCGATCAAGCGCCTGCTCGTCGACGGGACGTGCTCGCTCGTCGCGGCGCCGGGCTTCGGCATCTGCACCGCGACCTATACGCTCGATACGGACGCGGCGACGGGTCATCTCACGAATTCGCTCGTCGACCTCGGCGTGGCGGACGAAGAGCCGGGCATGTTCCGCGGTGAGAACTGGTTCGGTGGCGCGCTCGGTGACGAGCCGGCACCCGGAGCGCTCGAGGCGCTGCCGAACTCGCCCGGCTTCGGCCAGGTGTTCGGCATCCTCGTGAACAACTCGGTACCGCTGACCAGCATCTCGAAGCAGGACGTGGCCTCGATCTTCGCGGGCGTGTACACGAACTGGAACCAGGTGCAGGACGCGAGCGGCAACCCGCTGGCGTCCGGTGACATCACGGTGTGCCGTCGTGAGGCAGGTTCGGGCACGCAGAACAGCGCGGCGATCTACTTCCTCGCGCAGAACTGCGGCGTGTCCTCGACGCCGTTCGTCACGGGTGGCGACACGAACACGGGCCCGTTCGGCAACCCGGTGTTCACGAACGCGTCGACGAGCAGCCTCGAGACCTGCGTGGGCGGCCACACGGGTTCGATCGGCATGAACGTGTTCAAGAGCCCCGCGGCGAATGCCAGCACGAAGTACATCGCCATCGACGGCGTGGCACCGAGCAAGGTTGCCGCGGCCCAGGGCAAGTACGCGTACTGGATGGAAAGCAGCTTCGCGAAGCGCAACGGCCTTTCGGCCAACCAGACCGCGCTCGCGGACTTCCTGATCGGCCGTGCGCAATCGCACACGACGATCTCGGGCACGAGCGCGTCGGCGTTCGCGTTGCCGAACATCTCGGACAACGCGGCGGTCCTGCCGGTTGCGGGCTCGGGAGTTCCGACGGCGGTCGCCACGAAGAGTGGCAACACCTGCAACGTCCCGGTCGGTCAGAACTAACAACCGATCTGTAACAACGACGCTGTAGAAAACGGGTGGGATCGGTGGCGACACCGATCCCACCTCTTGCATCGGGGAGAAGAAGTTGAAGTCCTGGCTGGCCGTCTGTCTGCTGTCGTTCGCGGCCGCCGCGCATTCCGCGGCCGAGCAGGGCACCCAGCAGCTCGACGTCATGGAATTCCGCGTGCTCGGCAACACGTTGCTGCCCGCGGTGGAAGTTGAGAAGGCCGTCTACGCGTTCGCGGGACCGGGCAAGACGTTCGAAGACATCGAGTCCGCGCGCCAGTCGCTCGAGTCCACCTACCGACGCGCCGGTTATTCCACGGTGTACGTCGACATCCCCGAACAGGACGTCGATGCGGGCATCGTGCGGCTCAAGGTCACCGAAAGCCGTCTCAACGTGGTGCGCATAGAAGGCGCAAAGTATTTTTCCGCGCGCCGGCTGCGCGCGGCACTGCCCGGCGCGGTCGCCGGCGCAACACCGAACATTCCCGAGCTGCAGCGCGATCTCGCGAAGATCAACACCGAGACGGGCGATCGCAGCGTGACGCCGATCCTCGGCGCGGGACCGCGGCCGGGCACCGTGAACCTGACACTCAAGGTCGAGGATCACCTGCCGGTGCGGGCTGGCCTCGAGATCAACAACCAGTACACGGCGGATACGACACGGCTGCGCGCGACCGCGTCGCTCGGCTATGACAACCTTTTCAACCGTCTCGACAGCATCTCGCTGCAGTACCAGACGGCGCCCGAGGAGACCGCGGAAGTCGGCGTACTCGCGGCGAGCTACGTCACTCGCTGGGGCGAGGAGCGCCGCAACCGGCTCGCGTTCAGCTTCATCGATTCGGACAGCGCCGTCGCCGCGCTCGGCACCTTCGGCGTGCTCGGCAAGGGCAAGATCTACGGCGCGCAGCTCATCTTCCCGCTCGTCAACGACGCGAACGCCACGCACTCGCTCACGTTCGGCGCTGCGTACAAGGATTTCCGGGAGACGATCCAGCTCGAGAAGGATTCGTTCGACACGCCCATCTCGTACCTCGGATTCACGCTCGGGCACTCGAGCGTGTGGCGCGTGCCGAAGGGCGAGTGGACCCTCGACTCGAGCGTCAACTTCGGCGCGCGGCGCGCCTTCAACGGCGACGAGGAGTTCGCCAACAAGCGATTCCGCGCGCGGCCCAACTACTTCTACCTGCGCGCGACCGGCGGCTACCGCCGCGGCTTCGGTGACTGGATCGAGGGCCGCGTGCGCCTCGGCGGTCAGTACGCGGTCGAACCCATCATCGCGAACGAGCAGTTCGCGATCGGCGGCGCGGATACGGTGCGCGGCTATCTCGAGGCCGCGGAGCTCGGCGACATCGGTGTCAATGGCTCGATCGAGCTCGGTCTGCAGCCGTACCGCCTGTTCGCGGACCGGCTGCTCGCCGAGGCCTTCCTGTTCTACGACGCCGGCATCGCGACGGCAATCGAGCCGCTGCCCGACGAGGTGCGCCGCGTCGACCTGTCGAGCGCCGGCATCGGGCTCAACTTCGGCTTCGCGGATCACTACGCCGCTTCGGTGTCGTGGGCTTATCCACTCGTGCCGAGCGGCCGCACCGACACCGGCGATTCGCGTTTCCTCTTCATGATGCGGTCGAGCTGGTGATGCGCCGCAGTCCCATCGCGCTCGCGGTGAGCGCCGCGATCGCCGCGTGGAGCGGTGCCCCGGCGCAGGCCGCCGAGCTGCCGATGCCCTGCGTGGCCGGTGTGTGCGGTCCCAACATCCCGGGCTTCGTGACCTCGGGACGCGCCAGCGCCACGACGAGCGGCAACACGCTCACCGTGCGCCAGCAGAGCGACCGCGCGATCCTCAACTGGTCGAGCTTCAACGTGAGCGCGGACGGCCGCGTGGTCTTCGACCAGCCGGGGGCGAACTCGATCGCGCTCAATCGGATCTTCCAGGGCAGCCCGAGCCGGATCCTCGGCGCGATCGAGGCCAACGGCCAGATCTTCCTGATCAATCAGAACGGTTTCATGTTCGGGCCGACCGCGCGCGTGCGCACCGCCGGGCTCATGGTGTCGTCGCTCGACATGACGGACAGTACGTTCAAGGACGGCCTGCTATCGCCCGACCTGCTGCGGAATTCCCGGCCCGCGCTCGAATCCGACGGACGGGTCGGCGTGCTCGATCGCAATGGGAATCCCGTGCTCGGCGACGACGGCCAGCCGCTGCAGGTGAAGATCTCCATCGAGTCTGGTGCGCAGATCGCGACGCTGCATCCGGGCGAGCGCGTGATGCTCGCATCCCGCACCGTCGACAATGCGGGGCGCATCGACGCGCCGCAGGGCCAGGTGATCGTCGCCGCGGGCGAGAAGGTCTATCTGCAGGCGAGCACCGATCCCGCGCTGCGCGGTTTGCTCGTCGAAGTGGACGCGGGCGGCGAAGCCTGGAACCGCATGACGGGCAACATCAGCGCGGCGCAGGGCAACGTGACCGTCGTCGGTCTTGCGGTGAACCAGGAGGGTCGGGTCTCGGCGACCACGACGGTCAATGCGAACGGTTCGATCCGTCTGCTGGCTCGTGACACGGTGCGTATCGACAGCGACGCGAGCCAGAACCCCGTGCTCGCGACGCAACGCGGCGGCACGCTCACGATGGGTGCAAACAGCATCACGGCGGTTACGCCCGAGCTCGACGACAAGACCACGGCGATCGACGAACAGGCTCAGTTGCCGTCGTCGATCGAGCTCACGGGACGCAAGGTGTACATCCGCGGCGGCGCTCAGGTGCGCGCGGCCGGCGGCAACATCGCGCTGCGCGCGCTCAACGACGCACGCGACGTGCTCGCGTTCGATCCCGAGGCGCGCGTGCACGTGGAGTCGGGCGCGGTCATCGACGCGTCCGGCAGCAACGCCACGGCTTCCGTCTCGCGCAACGTGGTCGCGGTGGAACTGCGCGGCAACGAGTTGCGCGATTCCCCACAGCAGCGCGATGGCGTACTGCGCGGCAAGACTGTCTACGTCGATGCGCGCGTCGGCACGCCGCTCGCCGACGTCTCCGGCGCGCTCGCGGGCATCGGCCGCGCGATCGACGAGCGGACGTCGAACGGCGGCACGATCACGGTCGAGTCTTCGGGCGACGTCGCGGTTGCGCCGGGGGCCACGTTCGACGTTTCCGCCGGCACACTGCAATACACGGGCGGCGCCATTCAGACGACCCAGCTCATTCTCGCGGATGGCCGCGCCGTCGACATCGGCTCGGCGAGCGCCGATCAGACCTACATCGGTCTCATCAATCCGACGATCCAGCACCGTTTCGATCGCTGGGGCGTCACCGAGCAGGTGCAGGGGGCGCTCATCGGCCGCTACGATCCGGGCTACCTCGAAGGGAAGTCCGCGGGCACGCTGCAATTCATCGGCCGCGCACTTGCGCTCGACGGCAAGTTCCTCGGCGGCACGACGCCCGGCCCCAACCAGCGCGACGTCGCGCGGACGCCGGCCGGCGGCCGCTTCATCGTCGGCACGCCGACGAGCACCTCGGTGATTCCGGACTTCCGCGCGCCGTCGATCAATCTCGTCACGAGCGCCGCGCCGACGGCCGTCGGCGACGACGGCACGCTGCCGCAGCGACCGCTCGACCTCTCGACGGCATTCCTCACGACCGGCGGCTTCACGCGCGTCGAGCTCTACAGCAATGGGGTCGTGCACGTCCCCGAGTCCACCTCGCTCACGCTCGCGCCGGGCGGCTCGCTCGCGATCACCGCGCATCGCGTCGAAGCGGGCGGCAGCATCACGGCGCCCGGCGGAACGATACGTTTCTCATCCACACTCACGAGTGGGGTCGATTCCGCAGTGCTGCCGCGTGCGGGGGTCGTGCTCGACGAGCACACCACGCTCGACGTGAGCGGCCTCTGGAACAACGAGTTGTCGCTGCTGACGCCTATCGTGCGCAATGCGGGCCGCATCGACCTCGCGGTCAACGCGTTGAATGGCGAGCTCGTCGTGGGTGGCGGCACGCAACTGCGGGCCGATGGCGGGGCGTCGCTGTCCGCCGCCGGCACCGCGACCGGCGGCGCCGGCGGTCAGATCGGCCTGCACGCGGGTTCGCAAGGCGCGGCGTTCGAGTGGGGCGAGGGCGCGGGGCTCTCGGCCTTCGGGGTCGCGGGCGCGTCCGGTGGTAGTTTGGCCCTCGACCTGGCACGTATCGAGATCGCTTCGTCGGCACAGGGCATCGCGGGCCAGCGCGCCGACCTGTCGGCGGGCGACGAGGGGCTCGTGTCGATCGGCGACGGCTTGTTCGCGCAGTACGGGTTCTCGACCTTCGATCTCGCGGCGACCGGCCCGCGTGGCGCCGGCGCCGAGGGACTCGTGGTGCGCAGCGACGCCCGCATCGACGCGCGCGCCGGCACGCGATTGCTCGACTCCACGGCCGTGACGCGCGCGAGCGGCAGCGCCGTGCAGTTGTTCTCGACCATCGCGCTCGCGCCCGACTATCAGCGCGGCAAGACCAGCGTCGCACTGCGCGTCGCGCCGCGGGAGTTCGATGGCGCCGATGCTGTTGGCCTGCTGTCGATCGAGGAGGGCGCGAGCATTCGCGTCGAGGCGCGCGGCACCGTCGCGCTGTCGTCCGTCGGCGGAATTTCGATGGCCGGCGGCATCTCCGCGCCCGCGGGTACGGTGACGTTCGCGCTGCCGACGCCGATCGAGCGCAACGACGGCGGCTATCTCGCCGATCTCGGTGTCACGTTCCTGGATTCCGCGTCCGTCGACGTCTCGGGTCTCAGCCTGCTGAAGCCCAGCGATGCCGGTCTCCTGCAGGGTGAGGTGCTCGGGGGCGGTGCCATCAACGTGTTCGCGGACCGCGGTTTCGTCGCCGCGGCGGCAGGTGCGCGCTTCGACGCGCACGGCGCGAGCGCACAGATCGACGTCCCGGGTTCCGGCGCGAACGGCAGCTATCAGCGCCGCACGATCGGCAGCGCCGGTGGCTCGCTCGTGTTGCGTTCGCCCGAGTCGATCGACTTCGCGGCGGGCTTCGATGCGCACGCCGGCTCGGGCGATACGCTTGCGGCCGGCGGTAGCGCGACGTTCCAGCTCACGCGGCAGCGCGGCTTCAATGTCTCTCTGCCGGCGCTCCGCGACACGTTCTCCGCCGACCCGCGCACGCTCGTCGTGACGAACGATCCGTCGGCCATCTCACGCGGTCGCAATGGACTCGGCGTCGTCGATGCCAACTGGGTGCGCGCATCGGGCGTCGACCGGCTGCAACTCGAGGCAGGCGATCGCATCGAGCTCTATTCGGGTGCCGATCTCACGCTCGGCGAATCGCTCGGGATTGCCGCGCCGCTCGTGGGTGTGTCGGGCGACGCCGTCAACCTCTCGGCCGCGATCGTTTCACTTGGCACGCTCGTCGACACGAGCGGCATCACGAGTCCCGCGCCGGTTTCCGGCGCGGCGCACCTCGACGTACACGGCGATCTCGTCGAGCTCACCGGCCGCACCGCGTTGACGGGCATCGCCGACGCGACGATCACCGCCGACTCCGAGCTGCGCCTGCGCGGCTTCGAGAACGCGGGCACGAGCGCGGGTGAGCTGCGCCTCGCCGGCGATCTCACGCTGGCCGCGCCCATCATCTACCCGACCACCGGCACGAAGTTCTCGATCGTGGCCGCGGGCGGCGCGAACGATCGCGTGCGCTTCACGGCGCACGGCGAACTCACGACACGCACGCCGTTCTCGGTGGGCGGATCGCTCGACGTTCATGCGCGCAGCATCGAGCAGTCATCGCGTGTCGTCGCGCCGTTCGGACGTATTTCCCTCACCGCGACGAACGACCTCACGCTCGCGCCCGGCAGCGTCACCTCCGTGAGCGCCGACGGCGCTTTGCTGCCGTTCGGCCACATCCAGCTCGGTTCCCAATGGGTGTACGACCTGGGCGGTACGCAGATCCTCGATCCCAAGCTGCCGAAACCGTCCATCGATCTGGACGCCGGCAACGTCAAGGTCGCCGATTCGGCCACCGTCGATCTGCAGGGCGGCGGCGACCTCTACGCCTATGAATGGACGCCCGGCACCGGCGGCTCGCGCGATGCGCTCGCACCGGGCGTCACTCCCAATCTCTATGCGGTGCTGCCGCAGCTGCGAGATTCGTGGGCGCCGTACGATCCCCAGGAATCGGTCGGCAGCACGCTCGGTGTCGGCGACGGCGTCTATCTATCCGGCGTTCCCGGACTGCCGGATGGCGTCTATCCACTGCTGCCCGCGCGCTACGCGCTGCTGCCGGGAGCGTTCCTCGTCTCGGCGGTCGCGGGTACGGCGGACGCCGCCGCGGGAGTCACGACGCGCCTCGCGGACGGTACACCGGTCGCCACGGGCTATCGGACGTTCGGCAACACCGGCATTCGCGACGCCCATTCCATGGGTTTCGCCGTGCGCCCGGGCTCGTACGCTCGCTCGCTCGCCTCCTATACGGACAGTTTCGCCTCGTCGTTCGCGGCAGCGGCGCGTCCGGTCGCGCCCGACGATGCCGCGCACCTGTCGCTCGCGGCGACGCGTTCGTTCGATCTCGCGGGCCGCGTGCTAAGTGCGGCGCATGCCAAGGGGACGGGCGCGTCCATCGACATCGCGGCGCCGGACCTCGCGGTGCGCGCCCATGGCGCGGCCGATGTCGCGGGCGCCATCAACGTCGATGCGTCCATCCTGCAGAGCTGGAACTCCGCGAGCCTGTTGCTCGGCGGTCGCCGGTCGGGCGAGCCGAACTCGATTGATGTCGTGAGCGACACGGTGACGCTCGGCCCCGGCGCCCAGCTCTCAGGCACCGAGATCCTCGCCGCGGCGCACGACTCGGTCCATTTGCAGGCGGGCAGCTCGCTCTCCTCGACGGGTGCCGGCTCGCTCGAATTCGACGACGCCGACACGCTGCACCTCGAAGGCGCGAACTCCGATGCCGCGGTGCTCGGCGTGTCGTCGCTGCGG
>Ga0081455_10004384_pt1 | contig 15895 bp, 14 predicted proteins | sample TabmetS3T2R1_FD_70207 | JGI IMG/M metagenome (GOLD analysis project Ga0081455, IMG submission 70207) | Tabebuia heterophylla rhizosphere microbial communities from the University of Puerto Rico - S3T2R1 | ecosystem: Host-associated > Plants > Roots > Rhizosphere ... | reverse complement strand
CTGGCCCTGCCGCCCCGACGGCGAATGTGATTTCCTCAGTCCACAGTGGACGAGCTACACCGGCGTCCCGGAGTCAGGGCAACTCGGCTTCGGGTGGCTAAATCAACTCCACCCCGACGACCGCGAGCCGACGCGCGCCGCCTGGAACCGTGCGATAGAGGGGAGTGAGACCTTCGACGTGGAATACCGCATTCGGGCGGCGGATGGAAGCTACCGCTGGTTCAAAACTCGCGGCGTGCCTCTGCGCAGCGAGGAAGGGGAGATCATCAAATGGTTCGGCACGTGCACGGACATTGAAGACCAGAAGCGCGTCATGGCCATGCTGCGCGAGAATGAGGAGCGGCTGCGCGCGGAGCGCAGCTTCGAGGAGAAGATTGTTGACAGCACGCCCGGCATCTTCTACCTGTTCGACCGGCGGGGCGAATTTCTTAAGTGGAACAGGAACCTGGCGGAGCTCATCGGGCATGGCCATGAGGAAATCGCGCGGACGTCTCCGATTGAATTCGTTCACGAGGAGGACCGGGCCGCGGTCGAACGCGCGTTCGAGGAGGTTTTTGTTCACGGCGAGGCGGATGTTGAAGCGCGGCTGTTGGCCAAAGACGGGCGCGCCATTCCCTTTTTACTCAGGGGGAGGCTCATCGAGATCTACGGCCGGCCACACCTGATCGGCAGCGGCGTGGACATCAGCGAGCGAAAGAAAGGGGAGGAGGCGGCGGCTTACCTGGCGGCGATGGTGGAGTCGTCTGACGACGCCATCATCAGCGCGGATTTAAAGGGGGCCATCACGAGTTGGAACGTCGGCGCGGAGAAGCTTTACGGCTACACGACTGATGAAATCATCGGGAGGCCGGTGGCGACGATATTCCCGCCCGATCGCCGGGATGAAGAATCGCGGGTTCTCGAACGCATCAAGATGGGTGAACCGATCAATCATTACGAGACCGTCAGGAGGCGCAAGGACGGGACCGACGTCGAAGTCTCCTTGACGGCGTCGCCGATCCTGGGCCGAGGCGGCCGAATAATCGGCGTGTCAAAAACCGCCCGCGACATCACTTGGCGCAAGCGCGTCGAAGAGGAGCGGGAGTGGCTTCATGCCAGGGAGCGCGACGCCCGCTACGATGCGGAAGAGGCGAACCGGCTGAAGGACGAATTTCTGGCCACTATCTCGCACGAGCTGCGTTCGCCGCTCAACGCGATCCTCGGGTGGGCCAGACTCTTGGGCGATTCTCAGGTGCGGGAAACGCAATTGGAGCGCGCGCTGGAAATCATCGAACGCAACGCGCAGGCGCAGGCGCGCCTGATCGAAGACCTGCTCGACGTTTCGCGCATTGTCTCGGGCAAATTGAGCGTTCAGATGCGCCCCGTCACTCTGAACTCGACGGCGCAAGGCGTCGTCGCCGACATGCGCCTGGACGCGGAGGCCAAAGGCATTGACCTGCGCCTGACGGACGACGAAGAGATCAAGCTCCTCGGCGACGCCGACCGCTTACAGCAGGTCGTATGGAATCTGCTCTCGAACGCGATCAAATTCACGCCCGAAGGCGGGCGGGTCGAAGTCGGGCTGAAACGCGTCGGGGAGCGCGCGGAGTTGCGGGTGCGCGACACGGGCCGGGGCATCAGCCAAGAGTTTTTGCCCTACGTCTTTGACCGGTTCCGGCAGGCCACTGGCGGCGACGCGCGGTCCCGCGCGGGACTGGGACTGGGACTGACGATCGTTCGGTACATCGTAGAGGCGCACGGCGGGAGCGTCACGGCCGAGAGCCCCGGCGTCGGCCTGGGGTCGACCTTCATCTGCAAATTACCGTTGGCGGGCGCTGAACAGGAAGTCGTCCCCGCCATCGAGCGCCAGCAGGCGCGATTGAAGGTCAGCGCGACGCCGTCACTCAGTGGTATAAAGGTGTTGGTGGTCGATGACGACGAAGACGCGCGCGAAATGTTGAGGGCCGCGCTGAATAGCTACGGGGCCGAAGTGATTACCACCCCCGGCGCGTCCCAGGCGTTGGACGCCCTCGCCTCTGAAAATATCGACGTGCTGGTGTCGGACATCAACATGCCCGAAATAGACGGGTACGAATTGATCCGGCGGGTGAGGGCGATGAAGCCGGAACAAGGCGGGCGGATTCCGGCGGTCGCGCTGACGGCTTACGCCCGCGCCGAAGACCGCCTGCGCGCGCTCCAGTCAGGTTACCAGACGCACGTGCCCAAGCCGGTCGAGCCGGCCGAATTGGAAGTCGTGGTGGCGACGCTGGCCAAGAGTTTCAAGGGGTATGATTGAAAGATGAAAAAGCTGAGAGTCCTGGTTGTGGAAGATAATGATGAGAGCCGTGAGTTGTACGTCCTCGTGCTGACGCGCGCAGGCTTCGAGGTGAAAGAAGCGGTCGGCGGCGAGGAGGCGCTGCAGATGCTCGACGAGTGCGACCCGGACCTCCTCATCACAGACCTCCGCACGCCCTCCATGAGCGGCATCGATCTCATCCGCCGCATCCGCAGCGAAGAGCAATGGGCGACTCTGCCGATCATCGCCATCTCCGCATACAGCCATGAACAACTCGCCCACGCGGCCCTCCAAGGCGCCACGCGCGTGCTGCGCAAGCCGTTCGAGCCTAACCGGCTGCTGTCCGCCGTCTTTGAATTGACTAGAAAATTACGCGCCCGGTCAGCCAGTTTTCAGGGTTTAGATTCGGAGAGCGGCGCGAACAATCAAAAATAGTGGCGCGCAATTAAAGAGATATTTTTCTGTGGCTGTCCACAGCGATGCGCCGATAATCCCAACCTGCTTTCTTTCCTTATCGAAAAGTAGACTGATGACTGAGCCCGTTAAGTACTGCGCGTGTATACGTGCGCCCTCCCTCAGGGTCGGACTACCGCCACGGTGTCACGCGCGCGCGGCGCAAGAGATTCTGTGGGTGAGCCATTGAAAACTGCCCGACTAGATCTTCAGTCGATCCCAGCTCAGTCCGAACCGAGCCAGATACTTTCGCAAGCGGTCGGCGTCGTTCGCCACCTTTTTGCGCTCGCGTGAAGAGCCGAACAGCGTTCTTCCCGCTTCTGACAGCGTGCGACATTCGCCGCAGACTTTGATCACAGCCGCCAACTGCAACCTGTCGAACAAATCGATCTCTTCAAGCCTTTCGGCGCCCAACAAATCTTCAAGCGATTGATCGCCGTCATCCGGACCTGTCGACTTCGGGGCGCTCCACGTCGAACTCAATCTTTCGATCTCTTCTTCTACGACCTGGGTCGAAATTCTCCCGCCCGGCGCGAGCGTGGACATTCGCGTGATGGCGCCGTTCAGATCGCGGAAATTGCCCTGCCAGCGCGCGTCCGGCGAGACGGCGAATTTAAGAAAGCGGGCGCGGGCCTCGCGGCTGAACGTGACGAGCGCCCCGTTGCGCCGCGCGTATTCGTTCAGCTCATATTCCAGATTCGGCTCGATGTCCTCCGCGCGTTCGCGCAGGCTCGGCATCCTGAAAGTCCACAGGTTGATGCGCGCCAGCAAGTCTTCGCGGAACCGCCCTTCGCGAACCATCGCCGTCAGGTCGCGGTTGGTTCCGGCGATCAACTGAAAATCGCTCTTCACTTCGCGATCGCCGCCGAGCGGGAAGAACGTCTTCTCTTCGAGAGCGCGCAGCAGCATCGTCTGCTCGTCGACTCCCATCTCGCCGATTTCGTCCAGAAAGAGCACGCCGCCCGAAGCCGCGCGCAGCAATCCGGGCCGGTCCTTCAGCGCGCCGGTGAACGCGCCTTTGACGTGGCCGAAGAGCGTGCTCATCGCAGCGTCGCCGCGAATCGTCGCGCAATTGACCTCGACGAAATCGCCTGTCACTTGATGCCGCTCGCGTTTCAATTCATAGATTCGCTTCGCCAGCCGCGACTTCCCCGCCCCGGTCGGTCCCATCAGCAACAGCGGGTCGCGCGAGCGGATGGCAACCTCTTCGATTCGGTCGATCAATTGGTTGAAAGACTTACTGCGCGTGGCGATGCCCGATTTCAAAAACGAGACGCCCTGCTCGCGCTCCTTCTGAAAGCGCGACGCGATTCGGTCGTATTTCGACAGGTCGAGGTCGATAATTCGATACCAGCCGGCGATCTCTCCGCGTTCGCGCCCTTGCCCCATCGCCGTTTGAATCAGCTTGCCGGGAAAGTATCTGGCCTCGGTCAACAGGAACATGCAAATCTGCTGCACGTGCGTGCCGGTGGTGATGTGGACCAAATACTCCTCGCGCGCTGTGTCGAAATTCTGATTGCGGGCGAAATCGTGCAGCGCGCCGTAGACCTCTTCCAGGTCCCACGGGTCGTTGAACTCCAGCCGCGTTGAGCGCACCACCGTCTCCGGCGAGACCGAGCCGATGTCATCGATGATCGTTCGCGCCAACCTTTCATAACGCTTCTGGTAAAGCACCTCGAAACGCTTGACGATCAAATCTTCCTGCTGACACACGGCCACTGTAGGCCGCCAGCGGTCCCAACGCTCAGGCCCATCGCCGCCGTCCATATTCGATCCCAACATCCCAATTACGACTATCTCTTTGGCCATAGAATAATATCTAACTCCGTAGCGATTGGGATAATAATTTCTGCGCCCAGAATCTCCAAGCGATTCGGCAAAAATGTCGCAGACAAGCAACATCTCAAGCCGGTTCATCAGTTTGAATGAGAATTCCGAATATTTATCAGATCGTGGTATGGCGCGTGCCCTTATGCCTGGCTTCCTAAGCAGTGATGAAGAGAGAACGAAAGCAGGCGGACTTCGAATGTGTTCGCCAATGAGAGAGAAAGATGCGGAAGATCAAGTTCTCAACCACTATCCCCGGCGGCGACCGGCGACACTACCTGACCGAAGAAGACGTGATGGTGGTCTTGAGCCGCTTGCCGGAAGAGACCTGGCGGCGGTTGCGCGCTGTTCACTTCAACGACCGCGCGAGAGGCAATCGAGTTCTGGGCTACGTAAACCGAGGGCGCCGCGAGATCGCCATCTGCGCGCTTCCGCCACGCCTGAGCCTTTCACGCGTGGCGCCAGGACTGCTGTGCGAGCAGTTCGGCGCGAAGCGCGGAGAGCAATGGCCTCTGCTGGCGGTCCGCAGATTTCTTTTGTACGACGTTCTTCTGCACGAGTTGGGCCACATGCAAGTGGTCAATGAAAAGACGAAGAGCGAGAGGTTGCGCTTTGCGCGAGAGAAATGCGCGCAGGAGTTCGCGGACAGATGGCGCAGGAAGCTCTGGTCAGAACACTTCGATCATCCCGACCCGGTTCACAACGCGCCGGTTCGCTTTTAAAGGAGGAGCGCAATGGCAAGCAAGAACCTGTTCAAAACTGTCGCCGGCAAACTTCTGCCCAAGACTGACGCGCTCAACGAGCATCTTGCCCCGGCCTACGCATTGTCTCCGAAGGCGCAGCTCGCGCAGTACGCCGCGACCGGTTGTTTGAACCATACCTTCTACGCCGACGCCGACGAGCAGCTCGCCAAAGTGATCGAGCTTTGCAAGGGCCTCGACGCGGAGTTCATCGCCAAGACTGCGATCTACGCCCGCGAGCGCGGCTTTATGAAGGACATGCCGGCGCTGCTCTGCGCCGTCCTGTCGGTCAAGGACGTGAAGACGCTCGCCCGCGTCTTCCTGCGCGTGATCGACAACGGCAAGATGCTTCGCAACTTCGCGCAGATCGTGCGTTCGGGCGCGGTCGGTCGCAAATCGTTCGGCGCCGCGCCGAAGCGTTTGATCAACGAATGGTTCGACGCGCGGAGCGACGGAGAGATATTCAAAGACTCGGTGGGACAGGCGCCGTCGCTGGCGGACATCGTCAAGATGATCCATCCGAAGCCGGCCACGGCGAGCCGCGCAGCGCTCTACGGCTACTTCATCGGCCGCGAATTCGACGCCTCGGCGCTGCCCCCGATCGCGCGACAGTACGAGCGGTTCAAGGCCGGCGAGACGCCGGACGTTCCGAACGTGCCGTTCCAGATGTTGACCAGCCTGCCGCTCGGCGCGAAGGACTGGGCGACCATCGCTCGCGCGGCCTCGTGGCAGACGACGCGTATGAACCTGAACACCTTCGCGCGCCACGGAGTTTTCAACGAGCCGGGGCTCGCGGAGCTGATCGCCGATCGTCTGCGCGACGAGCGCGCGATCCGCAAGGCCCGCGTCTTCCCGTACCAGTTGCTCGCGGCCTACCTGAACGCGAGCGGCGATCAGATTCCGAGCGTCGTGCGCGAAGCGCTTCAGGACGCTATGGAGACCGCCATCGGCAACATCCCGAATGTGGAAGGCAAGGTCTACGTCTTCCCCGACATCTCGGGTTCGATGCATTCGCCGGTGACCGGTTACCGCAAGGGCGCAACCAGCAAGGTTCGCTGTGTTGACGTGGCCGCGCTGGTGGCCGCTGCTGTGTTGCGCCGCAACCCTCGCGCCGAGGTCATCCCGTTTGAGAGCAAGGCGCTTGAGATCAGTCTCAACCCGCGCGACAGCGTGATGACCAACGCCGAGAAGTTGGCCAGTCTGCCCTGCGGCGGCACGAATTGCAGCGCGCCTCTGGCGCTGCTCAACCGGCGCAAGGCGCAGGGTAACCTGGTCATCTACGTCTCGGACAGCGAATCGTGGATCGACGCGCCGAGTTACGGCCGCTTCGGCGGCGGCGCCACCGAGACGATGACGCAGTGGGCAGAATTCAAGCGGCGCAATCCGCAGGCGCGGATGGTCTGCATTGACATTCAGCCCTACGGCACGGTCCAGGCCCAGGAGCGCGAAGACATCCTGAATGTCGGCGGCTTCTCGGATCAGGTCTTCGATCTGATCACGGAATTCGCCGCGGGACGTTTGAGCGACGACCACTGGGTCGGCGTGATCGAGGCCATTGAGCTGTAACATCAACGCATCGAGTGGTGGCGAGCGCAGCTTCATCATGTCGCCGCGCTCGCCACCACTCGCGGGGCTGACAGTCGGCGAATGCTGGTTGGGAGTACAGGATACAATGGGTTCGACTCCCATCTCCTCCATCAATTGCGGGGGAGATAGGTCTCTCACCGATCTTGTCGCCGACGAGATAAAGTTAAACAGAATCTGCGACGAATGCCGATGGAACTACATCACCTGATAAGTGCGGGGACGCGGGTGCAAATCCCGCCTGCGCCATTCACTTGCGGCGCAGTAGCTCAGTAGTAGAGCACGACGTTTCATCACTTTGGTCGTCGCAATATTTCCGAACGTCCTCAGCCCCTGGAGCCAGGCCGCTGGTTTATTCGTAAATCAGCGGCTCCCCTGCTCCGGAGGAGCGTAATGTTCATGGCTCGCAGCAGGGCGCGACGAATGCCGAAGGGAACTACATTGGGATCCGGAGGTCTCCGGGTGTGAATCCCGGAATGCGTTACCGCATTAGCTCAGGAGAGAGCGCCGGACATTGTTTCCTCAATCACTTGTCGTCGCGCAATTATTGAAAAGGAGGTGGAAGCTTATGGATATTCAATCGCTGCAAAAGCATTTCGGCAGAATCGGAGCCAGAGTGAAAATCGCCGAAGCAGGCGTCTCGCTAGGCCGGCGTCAATTAATGAGCATTGACATCGGCGCCGACGCGAAAGGCGAATACTTCGACATCAAGTGGAACCCTCTGGAGAACGGCGATCTCTTTGTTGTCAATGTCGAGCCGAAGATAAAGCATCTGCTGCTGATGGCTCGTAGATGGGCAAGCGCCGAGAGGTTTCTCTGCGGCCACGACGAGCGCCACTGGTTTGTCTGCGCAGTCCCCAACGATGGCGTAGTGAACGTCAAAACGGCCTTCGATGCGCTGCGGCCTGGGTGGATTCGCCGCGAAGTCGGGTTGCGCGTCAAGCCGAAGAATCGTTACCGCCGTCGCAACGAAGTATTCGTGCGCCAGGGTGAATGGTTCTTCATTCCGGCGCCCTGGATGCGCGAAGATACAAAACTGGCCCTCAAGAACGAACCGCTCAGCCGCGGCGCAGGCAGCAAGCCGCATATGTGTGAGTACATGCTCCGGTTTACCGGCGAGGCGGTGTGGGTCTGTTCGAAATTCCCGCGCGGCGTTAGCCCTGAGAAGTACGCAAGGATCGTTCGGTCGAATCCGGACGCCAGAAACTGGGACTGGGCTCCGATGCGCCGCAACTCTTCGGTCTTCGTGACCGGGCGCGTCTGGCACCCTGATCACAAAACGATCACGCTGGACGGATGGCATCAAGTGATGATGAACACCGAAGCCCAGGCGCCGGGCAGCCAGTCGGTCACGTTTCTCGATTGAGGCGATGATCGAAAAAAGTAGAGACGCAAGATCTTGCGTCTCTACTGATAACCAAGCAAGGAGGCTCATCATGGCCAGGAGACAACGACTCGACGAAGATTGCTTTCCACAAGAAGACCCGCAAGCGCCGCCGAGGCTTCCCGTCCGAAACAAAGGTCAAGCGCGGGATGCGCGTCGTTCACGGCGCCAAAGAACTGATTGAGAAACTGGGACGCAACGACCTCTGCCCCTGCGGGTCCGGCCGCCGGTTTCAAGAAATGCTGTTTGCGCAGCGGGCGCTTTGACGGGTCACAGCGTGACTATTACTTTTAGAGAATGAGATGATCACGCAGGCGCCAAACCTGATTGAACGAAAGAAAAGCCAAGGCGTCTGGGCGGTAAAGGCCGGCCTGCGAAAACCGCCCGAGAGTAGAATCGGAGACGCCGAAGTCTATCTGTCGCTAAACGCCGATTGGGAAAAGCGGCTGCCGGAGTTTTTCCGCCGCTTGTCTGACCTGCGTAAGTGAGGAATGGAAGAAGCGCTTTAGATCGTGGTTGAAAGAACAGACACGCCAGAACAGGTTTCTACAATATCTTCTCTGGGCGATTGATAACAATGGCGAATCAACTTATCGAAAAACTCGGCGGACGAAGCGCGGCTTATCTTCGCAAACTCGGCGGAGTGGATGGGGCGATCGAGTTTCTCGAAAAGGACGAATGGGCATTCGGATCAGGATACGCCAAAGCTGACCTGATTCGCCTGCTCAGGAAGCTCGACCTCAATCATACTCAGGCTGAGCGTTTGCGGCGCGTAGTTCTAGCAGTGATAGATGGCCGCGACCGGCGCGAGTTCCGCCACTACTGCCGGCTTGCCTGCAAACTCGATTCACCGCAACTGCGGAAAGAACTTACGCGCAGGCTGGAAGACGAAAACGAAGTAGTGCGACGCCATGCGCGTTGGGTACTTGAATATCTTTACAAGCGTCAAGCTCATTGAAAACATGTGACTGCTCGGCCCTATTCTTCGTCACGGAGTGACGGTCTGAGTTTAGGCAGGTCATTTATGGCCTGCATGTGACGGCAAATAAAGCTCACGTAGCGTAGCGACGGTTGAAACCATCGTCATAATTGATTCAACCGTCGCTACGCGACGAAATAAATAATGCGTCACATCATGCAGGCCATAAATGACCTGCATAAATTCAAATGTCGCTACGCGGCTGCAGCAGTTACGAAAGCATATAAAACACGCTCGCGTAGCCGAAAAGGAAGAGGCGCGCCGAAAACGTAGAATGCGGTGGTCACGGGCAGAGGTTGAGGCAGAACCTATAGCGGCCCCTGGCTCGAAAAGCCAGAGGCGGGGATCAACAAGCAAGGGAATCGCGTTATCCAAACTGTCCTACCGGCGATGAGCCGGATGTCGGTTCGAATCCGACCGCGAGCATAAACGCAAGATAATGCACGAGCGAGATTGAGATCATGATTCCTATGGATTTAATTGAATTCGAAGAATCGCAGGTCAAGGAGGTCTACGCCCGATTTGGCCTAGCAATGTATCAGGTTCAATGTGTCGAACGCCAACTCGCCATTGTTTTGGTTACTGAATATGGCCCAGGCATCAAAAAGATGACTCGCACGGAGTATGATCAGCTTTTGGAGAAGTTGTTCAAAAAAACTCTCGGAAGTCTGCTTACCGAGTTATTTAAATGCGGCAGGATCAGCCCTAACTTTGAGTCAGATTTACGAAATGCACTTGCTCGAAGGAATTGGCTGGCTCATCACTACTTTTGGGAGAGGGCTCCGCAATTTATGACTATAAAAGGTAGGCAGATGATGATAGATGAGCTAACTGAGATTGCTGAAGAGCTTAACAGCCTAGATCAGCAGTTTACGGAAGTGGCGCAGGAGTGGATGAAAAAGGTAGGGATGCCTGAATCAGTCCTCCATGAGGAAATGAAGAAACTGTTAGAAGGAGTGGAGTGAAGCGATGTCAAACACTCGTTACAACCTCATCGAAATCGAAAACGACGTCCTCATCAAAGCCTGGACGAAGGGCGTAAAGCTGGAGGACGAAGCGAAGAAGCAGCTCTTGAACGTCGTTCAACTGCCCTTCGTCTACTGGTGGTGCGATACGATGCCCGAATATTGCTCTGGTCATTGAGGTCTCACGCTATGGCAAAAAACTCCCCAGCATCACTTAAGGCTCGGAATGAAAGGCGCGCATATTGGAAAAGAACGATTGACCCAAGCAGCTTTCCGCACACGGCTGTGAAAAGGTGTATCAGTTGTAATGAGATGAAGGAGTGCAAATGGGCAGCCACTTTTACTCAAACCGGGCATCCAGAATACAAGTCAAGGTGTATCGAATGTCAGAAAAAGCGGTACAAAGAAATCGCCACTAAGAAGCGAGAACGGATTTCCAAGAATGCAAAACGGCGGCGACAAGAGTTGAAAATAAAATACATTGAATACCTGGGCGGCAAATGCAGCCGCTGCGGCTATAACCGCAGTTTGCGCGCACTGACCTTTCATCACAGGACAAGGCACGACAAGGAAAGAGACCTTTCACAAATGCTTGACTGGTCCTGGGAGCGCGTGAAAGCGGAACTGGATAAATGCGATTTGGTTTGTTTCAACTGCCATATGGAGATGGAAGACGAGTTTGAGAGGAGGAAGAATGAGAGTCATAAAAACTGAAGCGATGAGTGTGCCGTTAAAAATCTGGGATGACGGCGTGCGGATGGAAGCAGAAGCTATCGCTCAAATGGAGCGTATCTCTCAACTTCCTTTCGTGTTCAAGCATTCTGCGCTCATGCCGGACGGACACGTCGGAATTGGGGCAACTGTAGGAAGTGTTGTCGCAACCAAAGGCGCGATCATCCCCGCGGCCGTAGGAGTCGATATTGGCTGCGGCGTAATGGCCGTGCGGACGACTTTGAACGCGAATCACCTGCCGGACAACTTGCGCAACATTCGCCGCGCGATTGAGAAGGCCGTTCCGCACGGACGTACCGACAACGGCGGCAAGCGCGACAAGGGCGCGTGGCATGACATCCCGCGTCGTCAGATCGGCGTGTGGCGTCAGCTTGAGATCGGGTACAAGGCGATTACCGAAAAATATCCGAAATTGGATCGTGGCAATCACGTCAATCATCTCGGCACACTCGGTGGAGGCAATCATTTCATCGAGGTTTGCCTGGACGAGAACGACCAGGTCTGGTTCATGCTGCACAGCGGCTCGCGCGGCGTGGGCAATCGCATCGGGACGTTCTTCATCGAGATGGCGAAGAACGATATGAGGGCGCATATTGCGAACCTCCCCGACAAAGACCTCGCGTATTTCAACGAAGGCTCCGTACATTTCGACGACTACGTCGAGGCCGTCAGCTGGGCGCAAGAGTTCGCGATGTACAACCGCAAGCTGATGATGGAACAGATCGTCGACGCGGTGGCCGATTCGGGCGAAGTCCCTGAGTTCAAGCTGACCGAGACTGCGGTCAACTGCCATCACAACTACGTCGCAATCGAGGAACATTACGGCGAAGAGGTCTTCGTCACGCGCAAAGGCGCGGTTCGCGCGCGCAAGGGCGATATGGGAATCATTCCCGGCTCGATGGGCGCGCGGTCGTACATCGTGCGCGGCTTGGGCAACGACGAGAGCTTCCATAGCTGCAGCCACGGGGCTGGGCGCGCGATGTCGCGCAACGAAGCGAAACGGCGTTTCACCACTGCCGATCACGAGAAGGCGACGGCAGGCATCGAATGCCGCAAGGACGAAGACGTGATCGATGAAACGCCTGCAGCATACAAAGACATCGAGTCAGTAATGAACGCGCAGAGCGACCTGGTCGAGATCGCGCACACGCTGCGTCAGGTCGTTTGCGTGAAGGGATGAACTACGTCGGCGGGACGCGCCGCTCCCATGTTGCCCGCTCCTGGAGGTGATTATGGCATTCAACGTAAGAACGGTTGATTTGGCCAAACTGAATTCGCTGACCAAATACCCTTCGATCCTTACCTACCACACGCTCGATCCGAAAAACGGCGGGCTGCTGGAGGAGGCGACCGCCTTTGCGGGAACTGTGATCGCCACGGAGAAGGTGGACGGGACCAATTCGCGGGTCGTCTGTTTGCCGGACGGCTGCTACTTGCTCGGCAGCCGCGAGGAATTGCTGTACGGCAAGGGCGACCTGATCGGCAATCCCGCTCTCGGCATCGTGGACGCGCTGAAAGAGACTGCCGACCGGCTTTGCGACGGCCGGGCCGAGATCACGGTCTATTACTTCGAGGTGTTCGGCGGCAAGGTTACGGCGAACAGCAAGCAGTACACCGGCGAACAGCGCGTCTCGATTCGCCTGTTTGACGTCGTGGCGTTGCGCGAGTACGACGCGCTGCTCTCGCAGCCGGGGGCGAAAATCGCGCAATGGCGCGAGAACGGCGGCCAGCCATTCGCCGACGAGGCGACGCTGGAACGGGTCGCCGCGCAATACGGCTTGACGCTGACGCCGCGACTGTTCGCTATCAACGGCGACGAACTGCCACGAGGTATTCCAGAAACGCTGGCCTTTCTTCGAACCCTCCTGCCGGAGTCGCAGTGTCGTTTGGACGACGCCGGCGGCGGCAAGCCGGAAGGCATTGTGTTGCGCTCGCCCGACCGTTCGACCATCGCCAAGGCGCGTTTCGAGGATTACGAACGCACTCTGAAAAGGAAAAGGTCATGAAAAGTCATGGGAAACATCTCCGGGCGCCGTCGATGAATGGGCCGCGCGGGAAGCAATAGAATTTAGGGATAGAGTTTCAGACAGGATTTACAGGATGGAGCGGAATAGGGAGAAAGGAGGGATCGTTGAAACACCTTCCGTCAATCTTGTGAATCCCGTCTGGACAGATCGGCGCCGATCGCCGTAGCGGAGGATCGGGATACTGTGTTGGCGGCGCAATAACATTCAACCGTCGTGGCGAACGGCGCTGAAAGATTGAATAATCGGCCGAAAGGCTTCAGCCGAATCAACGGACATTTTATGCGTGAAGATATGTCGAAGGTCGTGGTCGAACGGCCGCGAAGGGGTCATAGTTTGCCCAGCGGCAAGACCCGATTGCGCATCCGGCATTACGACCCGGAAAAAGATTATGAGGATTTGCCGAAGAGGGTTTCAGGCTCTCGTAGCAAATACATCCGCGCCGGCGATATCAAATACTTCTCCGACCTGCTCAGCCCATTGCATCGATTCCTGCGCAAAAATGTCGGCAGGCCGTGGGACAAGGTTTACGGCGAGATGAAAGAGAGTCTCGACGACCGAAAGGTAACAGGCCGCCACGTCTTCGAGCACGTTGATCGGGAGGTTGAGACGCATCCCCTGATTGGCGACGACGGAGAATTGTACATATTGGAGTACGACGGCCGCCTTTGGCCGATCCGTGGGTTTTACGTTGACCCGCGAACCGGATTGCTCTGCTGGAGCGATGAAATGCCTCCGTGGAGACAACGCGGCATCTCGAAAACAGAGGCGCAAGAGGTCAACCACGTGCGGCTGAGCGCGAATACCGGTTACGTTAAAATGAGTGGGATTTGGTACTTCATCGAATACAAGGCATACAAGGCTTTCGAGAAGCCGGTTGACTGTGATCAGGCTGAACAGACTGCGCTGTTGCGCACAATCCCAATGGTCAGCGCCTCGCCGATTTTGATATTGCGAAAGAAACAGCTCAGTCAGAAAGAGCTGAAGGCCGCGAAACTGAAGAATGATCATCCGCTGGCAGTAAAAGATGAATTGAATCAACGGTAAACTGAAGTTTATGGCCCCGGCCTTCTAATGGAGCTAGCCATCAAAGGTTATGATGCCGGTTCGACTCCGGCTCATCAGATTGCCAATCTGAGAGCTTGTTCTTCAACATCGAGAATGCTACGGGGCCGCCTGCCTTGGAGTATGTAGTTCCGCCTTCGGGCGGTCTGGCTCGGCAATCCAGGCGCGGCCTGAAGGCGGAACTACAAACGCTTTTCCGAAAAAGTTATGAAACGAGAAATAATCATCAAGGACACACACCGTGGATTGCGCTATGAGGACGGCGTGATGACGGAGGTTTTGGAAGCCGGCCGTCACCTGATCCCGCGTGAAATCGACCTCGGCTTCTATCGAACTCCGAAAGTGGAGATCACGCTAGTCGACGTGCGCGAGCGCGACCTGACGATCAAGGGGCAGGAGATTCTGACCGCCGACAAGGTCGCAATCCGCGTCAGCATCATCGTTCAATTCCGCGTCAGCGACCCGCGCGCGGCGATGCACGAAGTGGCCAATTACGAAGAGCGTCTGTACACCGACGTGCAATTGGCGGCGCGCCGCTCGCTCGCTTCGATGACGCTCGAAGAGATTTTGACTAACCGCAACCGGCTGAGCGAAGACATCCTGCGCGACGTCAAAGAGGCCGCGGCGAATTACGGCGTGGCGATCCTGCGCGCCGACGTGAAGGATTTGGTCTTCCCCGGCAACCTGCAAGAGATCATGAACCGCGTGCTCGCGGCCGAACGCATGAGCCAGGCGCAGTTGGTCGAGGCCCGCACGAAGGCCGAAACTCATCGCATCGAAGCTCAGGTCAAAGCCGAAACCCAGCGCATCGATGCGCTGGTCAAAGCCGACGCGCATCGCGCGGAAGCCGAGGCTCAGGCCGCCGCCCTGAAATTTGTCGCGCAAGCTGACGCCGAGGCGACCCGCGTCAAGACAGAGGCGGAGATCGACGCCCTGCGCAAGCGCGAGCAGGCGGCCGGAGCCTACTCGGCTCATCCGGCGCTGTTGCGCCTGCAGGAGCTTGAAACGCTGCGGGTACTGGCGCGGACCGCCAATGCGCGAATCTACATCGGATTCGATAAGCATCGCGCGCTGGAGCCGGGCACGACGCGCAATGAACGGGATAATGTCGCCTAATCCCCGCTCACTGAACGGGGACAAGCATCAAGGCCCAGGAAGAATGCAATTTCGCTTCTCCTGGGCCTTGCTGTTTCACAAACAGAGCCGCTATTTCCCCTCGTAAGTCACCCGATAAATGAAGCCCTTGTTGTCATCCGAAATGTAGAGAGCCCCGTCCGCCCCGGTGATCAGGCCGGCCGGCCGGCCCAACACTTGGCCGTCCTTCATCCAGCCGGTGACGAATTCTTCCACTCCCGTCGGCTTCCCGTCTTTGAACACGACGCGCACGACGCTGCCGGGGATGCGCTCCTTGCGGGCCGTAGGCGAAGAGCCGTGCAGCGCGACGAACATGGCTCCGCGATAGGCCGCCGGGAATTTCTTGCCGGTGTAAAACCGCAGATCGATCGGGGAGGAGTGCGGTTGCAAACCCAACGCCGGCGGCGTGGCGTCCGCCGCCTTCAGCGAGCCTTTCGCATTGGTCAGGTTTGAATTGGGCGTGTTGTTTTCGATGAAGTACGGCCAGCCGTAATGTTTGCCGTCTTCGATGCGGTTGATTTCGTCGACGGGTTTCTCTTCACCCTGTTTGTCTTCGCCCATATCGTCGGCCCAGAGCGCGCCAGTATTCGGATCCCAATCGAAACCGATGGGGTTGCGCAAGCCTTTGGCGAAAGGGCGTCCGGCGCCGCCGTCGGCGTCATAGACCATAATCGTCGCGCGGCGCGGGTCCTCATCTTCGCAGAGGTTGCATGACGAACCGATGGCGACATAT
>Ga0081455_10004383_pt1 | contig 15896 bp, 16 predicted proteins | sample TabmetS3T2R1_FD_70207 | JGI IMG/M metagenome (GOLD analysis project Ga0081455, IMG submission 70207) | Tabebuia heterophylla rhizosphere microbial communities from the University of Puerto Rico - S3T2R1 | ecosystem: Host-associated > Plants > Roots > Rhizosphere ... | reverse complement strand
GCTTTGACGCGTTTCTTGCTCTTGCTACAGTTCACATCTGGGTCCATAGGCTTATAGTGGGATAGATTCTAGGACGACTCCCTGCAGCAAGATGCAGAATGATAGCGTGCGCGTCCCCGGTGAGGTCATAGAAGAATGCCAGCGGTACACGATAGCGGGCTAACAGCACCGCTTCCCGGAGCACTATGATGCTGGTAGCGCGGTTCGTCTGCAGGTGTTGGATATGCGTGGTCAGACACTCTCTAAGATATGCAGGAATCCTCTCTACCTGGGTGGGTAGGGGAGAACTGTGACACGCGGTGGTCACCCATGTGTCTACGGTGATTGCCGGAGGAAGCACCTCAAGCAGGGGAGTAATGTGCCCCTGGTAGCCGTAGACCTTCTTCTGGAACGTTGGAACTGGACTCTGGGTGAGCCGTATCGCCAGTTGCACGAGGTCTGTGCGCGTCATACACGTACCTTCCGTTCAAGCAAAGACTCCAGAGCGTACCGGGTTGTCACCTGCTCCAACCGATCTGCCGTTGCGTAGCGGGCAATCAGCTTTCGCCGTTCCAGTTTCCGCATAAAGCCACGCACCGCGTCCTCATCGCTGAAGCCAAGGTACTTCCATGTTGGCTCTGCTAGCATGGCCTTTAGATCGATCACCCGCGGGCTCGGTGCATAGCGGTAGTGCAAGATGAGTAGAGCTGCCGTTTCATTGGGGTTCTGCTGCGCCACGTAATATCTCTTCTTATCTACAATGGTCCAACCTAGGACACGGGCTGCTGTACAGCAGCGATAGGACACGTGTGGCTCTCTCTTTCCAAGAGCCTCCAGTGTATATTGGACGAAGAAATCTTTTGGCAGTGCTGTGCCAGCCGGAAGCCGCGTGAGTCTTTCAGCTACCAATTGTCCAACGAGAGGCTCAGCTTCCAGAAACAAGACCTGCATCACAGCGGCTAACAGGTCCTCATCCTCATACAGCCGAAGAATCTGGCGTGGGAGCTGATCTATCTCCTCAAGGGGGAAAAAGCGGCTCACGATGGTATTGGTATTCCGCTGCCGGGTTACAGCGGAATTTTGTGGGAGTCTCTCTGGCAAACGTGCGACCAATTCAGCCGTTGTCTGGCAGTCCATGGACACTTGGACTGCCAGTAAGCTCTCCTTCCATAAAATATCTTGTAAGTAGCGTTTGCTGTTGGGTTTCACTGGTCGGTGTCGATTCGACACCTGCGAGTTAGTTGGCTGCGTAGAGAAGGGCAATTGCTGTTGGGGATCTGGATCGGCGTTTTTGACGACTCCTCCTCTAGGGCATGCGCGTTGGGCAGTCACTATGGGTTCCCTACCTTGAATTCATATCGGTTACTATATATCGGTGAGCCAGGGCTCTGTATTCTACTCTACACCAGAGAGTATATGTATCTCTTCCCTACGGTGCCAACATCTCCACGGTCGCCATATTGGGCAGACGCCCCGTGGCTGACAGCGGCAGAATACAGACGTGATCGGCGCCGGCATCGTAGTGCTCCTGGAGGCGGGTTTTGATGGTAGCCACGTCACCCCAGGCCACGATGTCGTCGACAAGACGGTCGCTGCAGCCATTGGCAAAATCGGCCTCCGTGTAGCCCAGTTCCAGGAGGTTGTTCTTATAGTTTGGCAGCCTCGGTACGTAGGTCTTCATATACTCACGCGCCGCAGCGCGTGCCTGCGCCGGATCAGTCTCAAGGATTACTGCCTGGGCCGGGGCGAGCAGCTTTCCGGGCCCGAGGATCTCGCGTGCCCGGCGCGTATGGGATGGTGGCACAAAGTATGGATGCGCACCGTCAGCTTTGTCCCGCGCCAGGGCTAGCATCTTCTGGCGCAGGGCGGCTAATACGATTGGCGGGTTCGCCGTCGGTGCGGGCGAGTCATAGATAGCGGAAGCCATTTTCTCCAGATAGTTCCGCATGTACGTGAGGGGTCGGTGATAGTGATGGCCACGTACCCCCTCCACTAAGGGCGCGTGGCTTACGCCGAGGCCCAACAGGAAGCGATCCCCCGAGAGCTCTACCAGCCTCTTCTGCGCTGCCGCCATGGTCACGGCATCACGCGCCCAGATGTTCGCGATGCCCGTGGCCAGTACCAGCGCAGAGGTCTTACTGGCGAGATAGGCGAGATGCACAAACGGCTCGCGTCCGATCGCCTCAGGAACCCATAGCGCCCCGTAGCCACAGGTCTCGACTTTCTGTGCAAAGGCAACGGATTCGGCGATAGACATAGCATTATGCGCAAACCAGATGCCAACTTTGTCAATAGCAATCATCTGTGTAGCCTCTCTCAAATCGTGCTATAACACCCCAGCACACCTGGCGGGTCTACCATACCCCGTCCTGCTGGGTGTGTCCAGCCTCGAAGCAGGTAACCATGGCATAGAATTTGCTGCCCTGGCGTTTGCATAGTACGTCATTTTCCAATCTTGCATTCCATAGAATACGCCGAGCAGCTAGCGATAGGTGAGCAACATGGTCCACAGGCTATGGCGAGGGATATGGGCAGTGCATCCGCACGAGCGGCAGGCCACTGAGAAAGGCAACGTATGAGTCACTCCGATGGGATGACGCTCGCATCTCCCCATCAGATAGCCGTACCCGGACGGAACTGCTGGCGCATCGCACCAGCGTCGCGCGCCGCGTTTCTCATTGACGCCTCAGCCTACTTCGCCGCCTTTGCCCAGGCCGCCGAGCAGGCCCAGCGCTCGATCTTCATCATGGCCTGGGACATTCACAGCCGGACGCGGCTGCGGCCCGATCAGCCTCCTGGCCGATACCCTGACGAACTCGGTCCGTTCCTCGATGCCCTGGTGCGTGAGCGTCGCGACCTGCATGTGTACATTCTCAACTGGGACTATAACCTAGTCTATGCCTTCGAGCGCGAGCCCCTGCCGAGCGTCCAGCTCGGCTGGAAGACACATCAGAGGATTCAGTTCCGTCTCGACAGCAACTACCCCGTCGGTGCGTCTTTACACCAGAAGATCATCGTCGTGGACGACGCCATCGCCTTCTCTGGCGGTCTAGATCTCACCATCCGGCGCTGGGACACACCAGCGCACCATGCCCGGCATCCAGATCGTGTTGATCATCGCGGTGTGTCCTACCCACCGTTTCATGATATCCAGCTTCTGGTGGATGGCCCAGCCGCGCGCGCCCTGGCCGATCTCGTGCGTGAGCGCTGGTTTCGCAGGACCGGACAGCGCATCCCGCCCGCGTCAGGCGACACTGACCCCTGGCCTGGCGCGGTACAGCCCGATATGACGGATGTCGATGTGGTCATTGCCCGTACTGAGCCAGCCTATGCCGGGCGTCCTGAAGTGCGGGAGGTCGAAGCCCTCTACCTCGACTCTATCGCCGCCGCGCAGCGTCACATCTACATCGAAAGCCAGTATTTTACCTCACGACGGATCGCCGCCGCGCTCGGCGATCGCTTGCAGGAGGCCCATGGGCCCGAGGTGATCATTATCGGGCCGGCAAAGTGCTCGGGCTGGCTTGAAGAGAACACTGTGGGTGTGCTGCGCAACCGGTTCGTGAGGCGCCTGCAAGAGCGTGACAGGTTTGGTCGTCTGCGCTTCGTCTACCCAGTACGGCACGGCGTAACGCCCTGCCCGGTCTTCATCCACTCGAAAATCTGCATCATTGACGATAGGTTCGCCCGCGTCGGCTCGGCGAACTTGACCAACCGCTCCCTTGGCCTCGATACCGAATGCGATCTGGCGATCGAGTCTGGTGGGCATGTTCGCATTGAGACAGCCATCGCCCGCTTCCGGAACCGGCTGCTTGGCGAGCACCTGGGCCTCGCCCCGGAGCGGGTGGAGGAGATGGTCGCGACCAAAGGTTCTGTGCTCACGGTCGTCGACTCGCTCCAGGCGTCTGGACGCGGCCTGGCATGTGTAAAGGCGCGGAGGCTACGCGAGGCTGAAAGCCTCGTGCCGGAGTCGGCGATCTTCGACCCTGAGGGACCCATCGATCCCGCGGAGGTCATCACCAAGGCGCTCCCGACTGAAGCTGTGCAGCACTCCCACCGGCCTATTGTGAGACTTGGCATTGGGCTCGTTCTGCTCGCCCTGCTTGGGGGCCTGTGGCGCTGGACGCCACTCCACGATTGGCTCTCACCGAGCCACCTCACCGAGTGGGCCAATGCCGTCGCAGCCTGGCCGCTCGCGGCACTCGTGGTGGGTGCTGGTATCACCCTCGGCAGCCTGCTCATGATCCCTCTCACCCTCCTCATCCTCCAGGCAGCGTTCATTTTCGGCCCAGCAACCGGCTTCCTCACCGCGTTCACGGGGGCGTTGGTGAGCGCAGTGATAGCCTTTCTCATCGGCCGCGCCATCGGCCGTGACGGGCTCCAGAGGCTCGCAACGCCTCGTCTCACGCGACTAAGCCGCGGGCTGGCGCGTCGTGGTGTACTCACCGTTGTGGCCATCCGTCTTCTCCCGGTCGCACCCTTCACCGTCGTCAACATGATCCTGGGGGCTGCCCGGATCAAGCTCCGGCACTTCACGATTGGGACGGCAATCGGCCTGGCGCCAGGCTGCGTCGCGCTGACCATCTTCGGGGATCGCCTGAGCCAGGCCTTCCGCCGTCCGGACGTGCTCAACTGGCTCATCCTGGGTGTCGTGGCTGCCGCCCTGATCCTCGGAGGGAGATGGCTCGTGCGACGGATACAGCGCGTAGCCTCCAATGGAGCCGGGGATGACTGAGGTGATACGCGCTGGTGCAGCTGTCTCCAGATCGCGTCTCGTCATGGCATCCTACAATATCCATGGCTGCATTGGCACTGACAGAAAGCACGACACCGCCCGTATTGCCAGGGTGATCCACGAGATCAATGCCGACATCCTCGGGCTCCAGGAGCTGCATGCGCACGGTGTAGACCCTGATCCCAGCGATGAAATCCAGCTCCTCGCCGCCGTGTCGGAGTTTGAGGTGGTCACCGGTACGACGTTAGTCGGCCCACGTGGGAACTATGGCATTGCCCTGTTCTCACGCCTGCCCATCCTGGCAGTGCGGCGCATTGACTTGCATGTCCCACCGCGCGAGCCCCGGTGTGCCCTGGACGTCGACGTCGCGGTTGACGGTGGAGCGCTCCGCGTCATCACCACCCATCTTGGACTGGCTCCATGGGAAAGGCGTCTCCAGGTGCAGCGCCTGACTGAGTCAATTGTACGCGACCCGAGCCGCCTCACCGTGGTCCTTGGGGACATCAACGAATGGTTCTTCCTGGCACGCACCCTCCGCCATCTCGGTACGCACTTTGGGAAATCGTCCCGAGTACGCACCTGGCCAGCCTGGCAGCCGCTCTTCGCACTCGATCGCATCTGGGTACACCCACCTGAGGCGCTTGTCTCTGTGCGGGTGCATACCTCAACCACGGCGCACTGTGCCTCGGATCACCTGCCTCTGGTAGGGGTGATCGAGGTCGTGCAGCCTGCAGCCAACCAGTGATCTCTGGGTGCAGGGGTCACGTTCTCTCAAATTAATATGTTGACTCTCTCACGCTGAGAGACTGGCAGAGAGCCGACATAGACGATCTCACATCCTCTTGCAGGCCGACGCAGTGCTCCAGAAGCCTCGAGACACTTGTGCTGGATGTCTCTATATGGAGGATGCTAGAATAAGCGAGGCTGGTATAGGATAGCGTCCAGCCGGCAGGCACATCGTGCAAAGGAAGCACTATGAACAATGTCCCCACCTCTGTCCCTCCTGCCCAGGACCCGTCCGCTCAGGCCGCATCCAGTGCCCGACGTGGGGGTCGCCTGGTGCGGCGCACGTTCCTCATTGCCCTCGCCTTAGTCTGTGGTGGATTGCTCACCAGTGGGGTGGTCGAAGTAGTCTTTCGCTACCGCGAGAGTGTCGAGGCCATTGGGGCGCTGCAGCGGGAGATGGCACAAGGGGCCGCCTTTAAGATTCAGCAGTTTGTCCAGGACATCGAGCATACGCTGCGCGCCTCCACACAGACGCAGGACATCGTCACAAGCGGGCTCACCGAACCCTACAAGTTCGAATTACTCAAGTTGCTCAAAGTGGCCCCGGCCATTACGGAACTGGTAGCGTTGGATGCCAGCGGGCGCGAGCAATTAAAAGTGTCGCGTGTGCGCATGCTGCTGTCCGACGATTTGCGTGACCGCGCCTCAGCCGAGGCGTTTCAGGGGGCCCGTCGCGGCAAGGCCTTCTTCGGCCAGGTGTATTTTATCAGGGAATCTGAGCCGTACATGACGGTGGCGGTGCCCATTGAGCGTTTTGCCGGGGACGTGGTGGGGGTGCTGGTGGCCGAGGTGAATCTCAAATACATCTGGGAGGTGGTGTCGCGCATCAAAGTGGGCCAGGCGGGCTACGCCTATGTCGTGTCGCGCGAAGGGGACCTGATTGCGCATCCGGACATTAGCCTGGTGCTGCAGAAACGCCAGGTCAAGCAGCTTAGCCAGGTGCAAACCGCGCTGGCCGGGGCGCCGATGCCCTTTGTGGCGCAGCCGAACCTGGCCGGCCAGCAGGTGTTTGCGGCCTTTGCTACCATCCCCGAGTTGGGATGGGCGGTGCTGCTCGAGCGCCCGGCCGCAGAGGCGTACGCGCCGCTGTACGCCTCTATGCTCAGAACTGGCATTCTGTTGCTCGTTGGCCTTGGCATGGCTGTACTGGCCAGTCTGCTCATAGGTCGCCGCGTAGTGCGGCCGCTGTCCCTGCTGCAGCAGGGGGCGGCGCGCCTCGGGAGCGGCGATCTCGACTATCGCCTCTCTGTCACCACAGGTGACGAGTTCCAGACGCTGGCCGACGAATTTAACCGCATGGCGAGCCAGCTCCAGGGGTCTTACGCCAACCTGGAGCAGAAGGTCGAGGCCCGCACGCAGGAACTCAGCGAGGCCCTCGAGCAGCAGACCTCTACCAGCGAAGTTCTCAAGATCATCAGTCGGTCGACGTTCGATCTGCAGCCCGTTTTGGAAACACTCATCGAGAACGCCACGCGACTGTGCGGTGCCGACAAAGGAACCATCTTCCGGCTGAACGGTGAGGTGTTCCAGTTGGCGGTCGCCTACAACGTCCCCCCCGAATGGAAAGATTTCTTTGAGCGCAACCCCATCCGTCCGGGGCGAGGTACGGTGGTCGGACGGGTCGCCCTGGAGCGACGGGCGGTGCAAATCCCAGACGTCATGGCTGACCCTGAATACGAATTGGAAATCAAGAATATGGAAGTCCAGACGCAGGGAGTCCGCACGATCTTGGGAGTTCCCATGCTCAGGGAGGGCGCTCTCATTGGCGTCATCACGATCCGGCGGACCGTAGTCCAACCCTTCACCGACAAGCAGATCGAGCTGGTCACGACGTTCGCCGACCAGGCGGTGATCGCCATTGAGAACGTGCGCCTGTTTGAGGAGCTGCAGGCGCGGACGCGCGACCTGGCGCGTTCGGTGGAAGAGCTCAAAGCCCTGGGGGAAGTCAGCCAGGCCGTCAGCTCCACCTTGGATCTGCAGACGGTACTCACCACTATTGTCAACCGTGCTATGCAGCTCTCCGGAGCCAATGGTGGGGTGATCTACGAATACGACGAGAGCACGCAAATGTTTCACCTCAGGGCGGCGCATGGGGTACAAGAGGAGATCGTTCAGGTACTCAGGGGGGCACGCATCCGTCTTGGCGAGGGTGCGATGGGCAAAGCCGCGGCCACCCGTACACCAGTGCAAGTACCCGACATGCTAGATGAACGTGGCACTGTCTTAGCACGGGTACGACCCATCCTGGCGCAGGCCGGCTATCGCTCCATGCTCGCGATCCCCCTCCTCCTCGAGGAGCAGACCTTCGGTGGTCTAGTCGTCTATCGTCCAGAGTCAGGAAACTTTTCGCCCGAAGCCGTGAACCTCCTCCAGACCTTTGCCACACAGTCAACTCTCGCCATTCAAAACGCCCGGCTCTTCCGCGAGATCGAGGAGAAAGGCCAGCAGCTCGAGATCGCTAGCAAGCACAAGTCGCAGTTCCTGGCCAACATGAGCCATGAGCTGCGCACGCCCCTCAACGCCATCCTGGGCTATACGGAGCTGATCCTGGACGAAATCTACGGCGAGGTGCCCGAGCCACTCCGGGACGTGCTGGAGCGCGTGCAGCAGAGCGGCCGTCATCTCCTCGACCTGATCAACGACGTGCTCGATATTTCGAAGATGGAGGCAGGGCAACTGACGCTCTCGCTCAACGAGTACTCTATGACCGAAGTTGTGTATACGGTCTCGACGGCCGTCGAATCCCTGGCCACCGAGAAAGGCTTGGCGCTCAAAGTTGCTCTTGCTCCCGAACTCCCACAGGGCAAGGGCGACGAGCGGCGCCTGGCGCAAGTGCTCCTCAACCTGGTGGGGAACGCCATTAAATTCACCGACGCTGGTGAGGTACAGATCCAGGTGACAGCGACAGACGGTGTCTTCACAGTCGCCGTCGCCGATACCGGCACTGGTATTGCCGAGGCCGATCAGCAAACCATCTTTGAGGAGTTCCAGCAGGCTGACAGCTCCAGCACCCGCCTCAAGGGCGGCACGGGCCTGGGGCTGGCCATTGTCAAACGCATCATCGAGATGCACGGCGGGCGTGTCTGGGTTGAATCGAGCCTGGGGAAGGGTTCGACGTTCTGGTGCACGTTCCCGGTGCGCGTTGAGCAACAACAGGAGGCAGCATGAGCAAGCGCATTCTGGTGGTCGAGGATCAGGAAGACAATCGGCGTATCGTGCGCGACCTCCTCACCAGGAGCGGGTACGAGATCGTCGAGGCCGTGACCGGCGAGGAAGGGGTCACCCTGGCAGAGACAGAGCATCCTGACCTGATCCTCATGGACATCCAGCTCCCAGTTATCGATGGCTACGAGGCCTCCAGGCGTATTAAGGCCAACCCGACCCTCCAGCACATCCCGATTATTGCGGTGACGTCGTATGCCTTGAGTGGTGATGACGTCAAGGCGTTCGCCGCCGGCTGTAACGCCTATGTGGCCAAGCCCTTTAGCCCGCGTGCCCTGCTGGCCAAGGTGCGCGAATATCTCCCATAGATATACACACGTGATACCCACAAGGAGGAATCCGTGAGAACCCCGCCGCGTATCCTCATCGTGGATGACCAGCCCATGAACGTGGATATCCTCAAGACGCGCCTGGCCGTGCATGGCTACGAACTCCTCACCGCCACCGATGGTGCCGAGGCTCTCGCCATCGCCAGCACGCAACACCCCGACCTGATCCTGCTCGACATTATGATGCCCAGGATCGACGGCATCGAGGTCTGCCAGCGCCTCAAAGCCGATACCTCCCTGCCCTTCATGCCCATTATTATGGTCACGGCCAGGGCCGACTCCAAGGACATCGTCGCTGGCCTCGAAGCTGGTGCCGATGAATACCTCACCAAGCCGGTGGATCAAGCGTCGCTGGTGGCCAGGGTCAAGTCCATGCTGCGTATCAAGAGCCTGCATGATACGGCCCAGGAGCAAGCCGCACGCCTGGAGGTGCAGGCCGAGCAACTGGCCGAGTGGAACCGCACGCTGGAGCAGCGCGTCACCGACCAGCTTGCGGCGCTAGACCGCATGGGGCGCCTGAAACGTTTCTTCTCGCCCCATCTGGCCGAACTGCTCGTCTCTTCCGGTGGCGAGCATCTGCTGGAGAGCCATCGGCGCGAGATTACAGTCGTGTTCTGCGACCTGCGGGGATATACAGCCTTTGCGGAGGCGACCGAGCCTGAAGAGGTCATGGGTATCCTGCGCGAGTACCACGCGGCTATGGGAGACCTGATCTTCCACTTTGAAGGCACGTTGGAGCGCTTTACCGGGGACGGCTTGATGGTCTTTTTTAATGACCCGGTCCCCTGCCCCGACCCAGCGGCGCGGGCCGTGCGTATGGCCCTTGGCATGCGTCAGCAGATGCGTGAATTAACCGCTCAGTGGCAGCGGCGCGGTCACGCTCTTGACTTTGGGGTGGGCATTGCCCAGGGCTATGCCACCCTGGGCATGATCGGCTTCGAAGGGCGAGTGGATTACGGGGCCATTGGCCCGGTCACCAATCTCGCCGCCCGCCTGTGTGCTGAGGCCCTTGGGGGCCAGATCCTCATTAGCCAGCGGGTCTACGTGGCGCTGGAAGAGATGCTCGAGGCTGAGCCCCTAGGAGAGCTCTCCCTCAAGGGCTTTCTGCAACCTGTGCCGGTATTCAATGTGAGAGCACTGAAGGAGCAGGGGGCATGAAGCACAGCGAGTGCCGAACGTCCGGATGAGCTTTCATCCTGCGGCGGTACTGGCGTCCCACACTGTGCATACTCACTGAGAGGGATGTTCATGACGCGCACAACGGTCGGCATCTTCGCCATGCTCGCCCTTAGCGTCCTCGCCGCACCAGTGGTCGCCGCGGCGCAGCAGCCGACGAAAGTGTACCGGATCGGTCGGCTCAGTCCGGGCCTCCCTCCCTCTCAGCCCAGTCCATCTATGGAGGCCTTCCGGCAGGGGCTGCGTGATCTCGGCTATGTTGAGGGTCAAAATCTCGTTATTGAGTGGCGCTGGGCGGAGGGGAAGGAAGAGCGGCTCCCTGACCTGGCAGCCGAGCTGGTCCGGCTCCAGGTGGAGGTGATCGTGGTAGGGGGCGTTGCCGCAATCCGTGCGGCGCAGCACGCCACCAGCACGATCCCCATTGTGATGGCGGCAAACTATGATCCGGTGGGGGAAGGATTCATCGCCAGCCTGGCGCGCCCAGGGGGGAACATCACGGGCTTGAGCTGGCTTGGCGCCGAACTCCCAGGGAAGCGGCTGGAGCTCCTCAAGGAGACTCTACCTCAGAGCGCGCGCATCGCCGTGTTGGGTAATCCGGCCTTTGCGCCGTATGAGACCTGGCTGCATAGCCTGACCGCGGCTGCTCAGGCGCTGGGCCTGCACCTGCACGTCATGGAGCTGCGCCGTGCTGACGCGTTGGACAGCGCCTTCGCTGCGATCACCAGTGCGGGTGCAGACGCGCTCATCGTGCTGTCAGACCCGGTGCTGATGGATAATCTGCTCGGACGGGTTACCGACCTCGCCGCCAGGAACCGGCTACCGGCGATGTACGACTGGAGAGCGTATGTGGACGCCGGGGGTCTGATGTCCTATGGGCCAAACATGCCTGATATGCAGCGGCGCGCTGCCAACTACGTGGACAAGATCCTGCAAGGCGCCAAACCCGCCGACCTGCCCATCGAGCAGCCTACCACATTCAATCTGGTCATTAACCTCAAGACTGCCAAGGCCCTCGGCCTCACTATTCCCCCCACCGTCTTATTCCAGGCGAATGAGGTTGTCCAATGACAGCCCTGGCGAGCCTCGTGTCACGCTTGCCTTGGCATGCTCGCAGCGGCAATAGTCATTGCAGTGGTGTAGCCGCACAGACGTAGAGGTATTGTCAACTGCCTTGTCCGGACAGCGTCGCGATGGTAGAGTCAGGACATGTGCTTTCAGCCTGCCTTCTGGAGGAGGTCGATATGACACTGCCAACAACTACAACGCTCTACACCCCCGAAGACCTGCTGACACTGCCAGACTATGGGAGATTTGAGCTGATTGACGGACACTTAGTGGAGCGCAAAATGGGCGCGCAATCGAGTTATGCGGCCACCAATGTAATTGGACTCGTTTGGCACTTTGTACGGAGCAACAATCTGGGACTGGTCTTTCAAGCGGATTGCGGGTATCAAATCTTCGCCGAGGACCCGGGGAGAGTCCGATTTGCTGATGCGTCCTTCATCCGCCGTGGACGCCTGCCTGAGGACCGCCCACCGCAGGGACACTGTCGTGTCGCCCCAGATCTGGTGATTGAAGCCGTGTCTCCCCATGACACCGCGTATGAACTCGAAGCAAAAATTGCGCAGTGGCTGGGTGCTGGTGTCCAACTCATCTGGGTCCTCTACCCGGACACGCATCGCATACAGGTCCACCGCGCGGATGGCACCGTCACCAAACTGCAGGTGGACGACCAACTTGCAGGGGAAACGGTTATCCCAGAGTTCCAGTGCCAGGTCGCAGAAGTTTTCCAAGGTCTGTAGGTGTGGTCCGTAGTCGATCCCTGCCAGTACCACCTGAACTGCGTGGAGAGCCACCATGCCAACGCCTTCGGTAGACCAGTGATATATCGTTCTACGCGCACGCCAGAACCTGAAAAGCTCTGGTACTCATCGCCTCTAGCCCGAGCCATTGCAAGATGTTTCGGCGCGCCCCCGTCTTCGTGGACAAGAGCCTCAAAGGCACCACTACGTCCTCCTGGACGTAATTCTTTTGTCTAGCAGTGCTCTTGCCTATCGTCCTCAGACACAACGAGCCGATACTGGGCGTCATCCGCCTGGTAGTCCGTGCGGGAGAGGCCATAGCCAGCGACAGCAAGGCCACGAAACTCGAAGGTTTTTTCGTACTGCAGGCCAATTTTCTCCAATACCCGTCGCGAGGCATTATTGTCTACCAAGGCTGCGGCCATGATGCGCTCCAGCTGGAGGTACTCAAAGCCATAGCGCAGGCTGGCACGCGCGCCTTCCGTCGCCAAGCCTTGGCCCCAGTACCGCCTGGCGAGGGCATAGAGCACTTCGACGTCCGACGAGCCTGGCCAGTAGCGCAGGCCGCAATGGCCAATGAACTGGTTGTCTGGCTTATGGATCACGGCCCAGGGCCCAAAGCCATGCACGGCCCAGTGCTCGACCATGAAGGTGGGAACGCGTGTATCGAACTCGGCCCTGGATATGGGGCCAAGCGGCAGCAGGGTGCGCATCACGTCCGGGTCAGCGTAAATGCGCTGATAGTACTGGTCCAGGTCGGTGGCTTGTAGACGCCTGAGGTATAGACGAGCGGTTTCGACAGCGGCCATGCGTGTTCCTCTAGACACGGGGGATGCGATACCAATAGGGATACTCATCCTGAAAGCCCAGCTTGGCATAGAGATGGCGTGCCGCAGCATTGCTGCGCAGCACCTGCAGATAGGCATGCGAGGCGCCATGGTGGCGGGCCCAGTGGAGCATCCCGACGACAAGGGCAGCGCCGTAGCCTTTATTGCGCTGCTGCGGGGCAGTCACGAGGTCAAAAAGCCCGAAGTAGTCTTGTTCTAACACGCCCAGACCGCAGGCCACCACGCTGTCAGCCTGCACCAGCGACACGAGCAGGCGCGTACCCGGGATGAGGTCAAGCATGGCCTGATGGGTGTGGTGCTGCGCTACCGCAGCGCCGTGCAGGCCGCACCACAGGCGTATCCAGTCGTGCACGGGTTCGTGTCGCAACACGGCGGTGGCGGTTTCCGGGAGAGCCCTTTGGTGGAGGTCGCAGTGCATCACCCACGTGTGGTCGATCGTGCGATAATCCCGTTGTGCAAGCGCCTGGTCAAGGTCTGGTGGACAAGCAAAGGGCGTAAGGCGAAACACGGGCGTGAGGCCCTGGGCCGTATACGTGCGTTCACATGCGGCAATTTTTGCAGCGACATCGAGACGAGAATCGTACAGCGCATTGACCGAGTTGGCGCGCTTGGTATACCCGCGCGCAAAGCGTAAGAGCCAGCCGTCGAACAGCATTTGTTGCAACGCCGGCCAGGCGTTCAAGGCGGCTTCTTCAAGACGCCTGTAGAGCATGGGTGGGTTCCTCCATGACGTGCGACTGCCAGTCCCGTAGAGAAAATAGTTGGCCGTGGTGCTGACAGTCACCTCTGTGAACCACTGCGCGTTCTGCGCTGACCCGTGATCATAGCGGCCCTGACGCAGAAATCACTCATCGTACTAAGAGAGCCCTTGACTCAGCGTTGACGTGGCCGATCGACGTGATCCTGGACCTGCACCGGCACCTGCAGCGACACCGTCTGTGGCATAAAACACCCCAGCGCATCGCTACACGCCTGATAGCGTACGGCGACCTGGACTACCGCGTCGTGTTCATCCTGGGTGAAGGTCAGTGGCAGAGAGACGGCCAGCTTCCCCTCGTATATATAAAAATCCTCGTCCAGGCCATCGAGCCGATGCAACGTGGGCGACGGGAACTCTGGGGCGCCGACGACCAGTCCCGCTGCCGGCGTGACCGCGACTGTGAGCGGGATAAAACCCTCGGGGATCGGCTGGCCGTAGACGTGCAATCCAGCCTCAATGCTGATGTCGAGTGTCAGCCACAGGCGCTGGAAAGCCCGGTACGTGGGCGAGTCGAGGCGGGCAGTGACCTGGACACCTTGGGCCTGGGCGTGTACTAGGGTGCTGTGGACAGTACTGGGCAGGCCAAAGCCCTGCTCCAGGAGTGCTACGCCCGTCTCGCGCTCGCGATAGCTCTGCTGAAAGCGCTTTTGCCTCACGTAACCCTGCTCATCGAGCAGGAACACGCCCGGATAGGGCACGCCCCAATGCTGGTCGCGTTTGGGGACGCCGTAAGCGGCATGGTGCTCGAAGACACGCTCGTTGAAGAGACCGAGGGCACGGATGACGGTGCTGCCCTCATCAGAGAGGAGGGTATAGGTGATGTGCTGTTTGGCGGCAAAAGTGGCCAGCACATCCACGGCGTCGTAGCTGATGGCAAAAGGCACGATGTGGTGGCGCTCAAAGTCTGGCAGGCTCTTCTGCAGCTCCACGAGCTGCGATTTGCAGAAGGGTCACCATCCGGCACTGCGGTAAAAGACGGCCAGAGCACGCCGACCGTTACGGGCCTGGTGCAGGTCAACGCGCTGACCGTGCTGGTCCGGCAAGACGACGTCCGGGAAGCGCTCCCCAACTGCTGGGCCAATCGTAGTGAAATCGATGCCAAAGTCGAGAGGAGTGGTCACAAGTGCTCCTTCAGGGAGGTGCCATCGAGGGCAAACTGCCGGATGAGGGCGCGATACGACACTCGTCGGTGACGTGGCAGCAGCGCTATCACCTGTTGCAGCACCTCGTAGAACGTCATATGGATGATCCTCCCTCGATTCTTTGCGGGAGGTAATCCTGTCACGGCTGCTCTGCCGAGCCGTTCCATGGAGGCTGCTTGAGTGGAGCGGTGGCAGCACCCGCGCTAGGGGCTGATGCGTGAGTGTGGCACACCATACCCCTCATACGCAAGACATGCGGTACTCCACTTCGCTCAACTGGCGAGCAATTGCCGTGTGCAGCACGAAGGGGGTGCTGGAGGTACTGAGGTGCGGCAGAAGCCCAGGCAGACGTATGCAGGGGAGGTGGGCAGGGCCTGGCATGGGCAGCGAGCCCCGGGGTCTCTCGAGTCGGACCTGCAAGGAGCGTCTGGCCAGTCTTTTTGCCTGATGCACTCTTCCATGCTACGATGCATTCCCGATGTACGCACTGCCTGAGGGCCATACTTGACGACGCAGCGTCACGCACTGCTCTCTGAAGCTGCCCGCGGCAGACAGTGCCTGGTCTCGTGGGTGTTTCGGGTGCACGACACGGAGGGGACCTTCGCGCGCCATCATCATGCGCTGACGACGAAAGCGTGAGGAGAAGCCAGTGAATCTTGTACACCTTACCGTAGGGACAAAAGTTCTCCTGGCCAGTGGGGACCAGGCTGAGGTCGTGGCTCTGAATACCGAGGCAGAATCCGTGTGCGTGCGATATCTCGACGCCTTAGGCGAGCCGGAGCTGGTGGGCACAGAAGCCTGGCTTTCGGCGGACGAGGTCATCGCCATCGACATGGGCACGCATGCCGAAGGACGGACATAGGGCTCTGGCGCGAGGCGTAGTCTCACGCGCCAGGGCGCGCTCGCAGCCACATCGGCACACCAGGGCTTTTGTTTTTTCCCTAGTGCATGTTATGATCGTGCCAGAGATACGTTGCCAAGCTGCTGGCGTGTGCAACGAGGTGGCAGCCAGTATAAGGACGTACGAGAGAGGAGCGAAGCTATGATTAAGGGTTTAGGGCATGTCGGTATCATTTGCGATGACTTCATGAAGATGCGGGATTTTTATACCCGTGTCATT
>Ga0081455_10004382_pt1 | contig 15901 bp, 13 predicted proteins | sample TabmetS3T2R1_FD_70207 | JGI IMG/M metagenome (GOLD analysis project Ga0081455, IMG submission 70207) | Tabebuia heterophylla rhizosphere microbial communities from the University of Puerto Rico - S3T2R1 | ecosystem: Host-associated > Plants > Roots > Rhizosphere ... | reverse complement strand
CGCCTTGACATCCGCGTCGAGTGGGGCGGCTGCGGCCGTGCGGGCCGCGACTCGGTCCGCGAGAAGGCGGCGGAGCGAGTCGAGCCCTTCGCCCGTCCGCGCCGAGACGACGAGAACCGGCATGTCCGGAAGGCCGTCTCGTGCGAGGAGCCGGGAAACGTCCTCACGCCAGTCCGTGACCTCGTTCGGGGAGAGCAGATCGGCCTGGTTCAACACGACCGCCATCGCCGCGCCGTGCGTCTGCAGCGGGCGGAGGTACCGCTCGTGCAGCGACGCGTCTGCGTACTTCTGCGGCTCCACCACCCAGACGACGAGGTCGGCGAGCGCCACGATCCGGTCGACCTCGAGCCTGTGTGCGGTCTGGACGGAGTCGAAGTCGGGCAGGTCCAGGAGCAACAGTCCGCTGAGATCGCCGTTGGAGACGTGGTGGCGCCGTCCGATGTCCAGCCAGTCGAGGAGTGAATCCCCGCCCTCGCCCCAGAGGGCCGCCTGGCCCTCGGACGTCGTCGGGCGGCGGCGGCCGACTGTCGCGAGATCGGTTCCGGACAACGTGTTGAAGAGCAGCGACTTGCCGACGCCGGTCGGGCCGGCAAGCGCAACGACCGTCGTCTCCATGTCGAGGCCGAGTCGCGCTCCCGCCTTCTCCGTCACGGCCCGAGCTCGCTCAACGGCGCCGCTGGCGAGCCGCCCATCCGAAACCTGAACGGCCTCGGCAAGCGCCGTCAACCTTCGGTCGAAGTCGCTGCTCACGACGCGCGTCGAACGGCGTCGATCGCAGCGTGCAGCCGAGCGAAGCCCTCGGCTTCGGTTGCGGCGCCCTCGACCAGCGCGTTGAAGCGAGCGGCGTCCGCCCGAAGGATCTCGTCCGCGCGGTCGATGAGGTCGCGGCGCGCCTCGGCCGCGAGCTCGCGGACCGCCTGGTCGCCGAAGATCGCCTCGAGGACTTTCTGACCCAGCGCAGAGGTGCCTCCCGCGACCACCACCTCGAGGCCCGTGATGCCTCCGGTCGATGCGAAGACACCGAGCATCACCGTGAAACCGGCGCCGTTGACGCCGAGCGATGCCAGTCGGGCCGATGTGCGCTTGGCCTCGCCCTCGCGGCGGACCAGGTCCATGACGAAGTCCTGCCAGGCGCGCACCTGCTCCTCGGTGTCGAGTCTCAGGCGATCTGCTGCTCGTTCGAGCCCGGGCGTCGCCTCGAGAAGCGCGCGTCCGGCTACCCGCTCCCGCCACGAACGTGCGACCCGCTCGGCAGCCCGCTCGCCGGCAGCCCGCACGACGGCCTCCAGTCGGTGCTCCACCGCGACTCGCAGCTCCTCGCCGGCGCCCGGCTTGCCGGTGACGATGCTCTTCAGGCGGTCACGAGCGGATCCGATCCGCGACTGGAGCGCTCGCATGACGTCGCCGGTTCCGACGACCTCGTGCCAGCGCGCGAGCACCTCGCCGCGCAGCAGTGAGCCGCTCCGCAAGGCGTCCTCCACCTCGCGACGCGCGGCCGCATACGCCAGGTCGACCTCGGCTCGAAGCTCTGCGGCGGCAGCGAGCTGATCGGCGACCGCCCGCTCGACCGTCCCTGCGCGGGCGGGAAGGCTCGCCAGCGCGCCGGTCAACGTCCGTCTGATCAGCTCCGCTCGGGCCTGCGCGTCGGCAGCCAGGCCGTCCAGCCAGCGCCGGACCGGCGCGAGTGCCTCACGAGGGATCAGCTCGTTCTCAAGCGCAACCTCCGGGACGACGAGCAGGTCGGCGTCGAGGCTCTGCTCGCGCATCATCTCCGTCATGTGGCTCGTCACCTCGCGCTCGGCGTCTCCGGGGACGCGGTTGAGGACGACGGACATGGCGGTCCCACGGTCTCGCGCCGCCCGCAGGAACTCCCACGGTACGGCGTCGGCGTAGCGGAGCGCGGTGGTGACGAACAGCCAGCCGTCGGCGGCCGCGAGTAGCTGGTTGGCGAGCGCACGGTTCTCCGCCAGCACCGAGTCGATATCGGGTGCATCGAGGAGCGCCAGGCCAACGGGAAGCGCCGTGTCGGTGACGAGTTGAAGCGTCCCGGGCGCCGCCGAGGCGCCGGTCTTTCGCGGAACGTGCGGAAGGATCCGATCGTCCTGGAACCAGCGCAGGTCGTCCGGATGGCAGACGAGAACCGGTGCGCGGGTGGTCGGCCGGAGCACGCCCGCCGGGCTCACGACGGAGCCTACGAGGCTGTTCACGAGCGTCGACTTCCCAGCGCCGGTGGAGCCGCCGACGACCATGAGCACCGGGGCATCCATCTGGCTGAGGCGCGGAAGGAGATAGTCGTCGGCCTGGGCGACGAGGTCGTCGCGGGCCCGCCGCGCTTCGGCCGCGCCCGGAACCTCCAGGTCCAGGCGTACGGCGGAAAGCTCGTCACGTAGTCGCCCGACTGCCTCGGACAGCTCGGGTCTCATCGGCGGGATCATTGCAGCCCCCCTCGCTACCCGACGATCAGCGGCCTGACGTCGGCGGCGAAGCGCTGAACTCGATCCTCGAGGTCCGGGGCCTCGTGATCGAGGTTGACGACGAAGCCGTCGCAGCCGGCGTCGATGTACTCGGACAGCCGTTCCGCGATCCAGTCCGGCGGGCCGGCGATCGCGTGGCGGCCCCGCTCGTCGGTGCCGGGCCCCGGTTTGTCCTGGAGGTAGACGCCGATGCGGAGGATCACCCGGCTGTCAGACCGCTGCGCGCGGAGCTCCTCGGCCATGGTGCGCAGCTCGTCCGGCGGGAGCGCCACGGGGTGCCAGACGCCCGTCTTCGCCGCGCGCCGCAGCGTCGCTCGCGAGACGCCGGCCACCCAGAGCTCCGGTCCGCCCGGCCGCACGAACGGGGGATCCATCCGCGACGACCGAGCGAGCTCCAGCCACTCGTTCAGGATGCGGCCGCGGTGGTCGAAGTCGGCGCGGAGGAGCCGGAACTCGCCTTCCATCCAGCCGGGGGTCACGGCGGTCACCAGCCGGCCGCCGGACAGAAAGTCGAGCGTGGCCAGCTGCTTGAGCACGACGAGAGGATTGCGCTGAGGAACGACGAGCGCGGAGACGCCGATCTGCAGCTTGTGCGTGAGGCCGGCGAGGAAGCCGAGCGAAACGAGCGCTTCCGCTATCCGTCCGTAGATCGGCGCGTGCTCGGGCGGGACGATCACGTGGTCCGTGACCCAACCGGAGTCGAAGCCGGACTCCTCTGCAGCGACGGCCACGCTTGCCAACCGCTCGGCTTCGAGCGCGTCGCCGTAGTTCGGCAGGATCAGGCCAAGGTGCGGCGCCGCCACGCCGGAGACGCTATGCGAGGATGCGCGCGTGGAGCAACGCCTCAGCCTCATCACGTTGGGCGTCAGCGACGTGGCGCGCGCCCGCGCCTTCTACGAGGCGCTCGGCTGGAAGACGCGGGCTGAGCCCGAGGACGACGTCGTGTTCTTCCAGTCGGGCGGGATGATCGTCGCGCTCTGGAGCCGCGAGCAACTCGCGGAGGACTCCGGGGTCGAGGACGAGGGCGGCTGGGGCGGGATGACCCTCGCGCACAACGTCCGCTCCCCGCAGGAGGTCGACGCCGTGATGGACGAGGCCCGCCGCGCGGGCGCGCGCATTGCCCGTGAGGGCGCGGAGACGTTCTGGGGCGGCTACTCGGGTCTCTTCGTCGATCCCGACGGCCATCCGTGGGAGGTCGCCCACAACCCGCGCTGGACGATCGCGGACGACGGAAGCACCAGGCTGCCTGCCTAGGCACGGCGATGCCGAAGGAGCTCCTACTCACGGGGCCTCGCCAGATCCAGATCGTCTCGTACGACGAACGGGAGCTCGAGCCCGGTGATGTTCAGGCGGACGCGATCGTCAGCGGCCTGAGCCACGGGACCGAGCTTGCGCTCTACCGTGGTGACACCGCCTTCGGGGGCAAGCGCTTCGACCCCGACTTGCGCCTCTTCCTCGAGGATGCAGAGACGCAGCCGTACCCGATGCGCCTGGGGTACGAGTGGGTGGGACGGGTGGCGGCAGTCGGTGCCGACGTGCGCGGACTCGACGCTGGTGATCTGGTTCACCTGACGCTGCCGCACCGCGAGACGCAGACGGTTGCCGCGCCGTTGCTCGTCCTGCCAACCACGCTCGACCCCGAGCGAGCAGCGCTGCTGCAATCCACGGCCATCGCGCTCCAGGCTGTTCACGACGCGCGGATCACGGTCGCCGACCGAGTCGCCATCTTCGGTCTCGGCGTGTTCGGCCTCCTGGCCGTGCAGCTCGCTCGGCTGAGCGGCGCCGGCTGGGTCGCTGCCGTTGATCCCATCGCGGGGCGGCGCGAGCTCGCCCGGAGCTTCGGCGCCGATTGGACGCTCGACTCCGAGTCCTCCGACGTGGGGCGGGAGATCAAGCTTGCGGCAGGCGGCGGAGCGGACGTCGCGATCGAGTTCTCGGGGCGATACGAGGCGCTCCAGGAGGCGCTTCGCTGCGTCAGGCTGGCGGGCAGCGTCGTGGCGGCCGGGTTTTACGTCGGGGCAGGCGGCGCTCTGCGCCTCGGCGAGGAGTTCCACCACAATCGCCTCACGCTCGTCGGGAGCATGAGCGGCTGGGGCGCCCCCCAGCGCCAGCAGGGCTGGGACCGGGACCGGCTTCGAGCAACGGCGCTCGATCTGCTCGCGCAGGACCGCCTCGACGTCGCCGCCTTCATCACACACCGAGTCCCCTTCGAGCGGGCCGCCGAAGCCTACGAGCTCGTCGACCGGCGACCCGAGGAGACGCTGAGGGTAGTGCTCACGTACTGACCGGCCAGGTCGCGCACTCGCTGACATGCGGCGGGGACGTGATCGAGCGGCAGATGCTCGAGGATCAGCGGCAGATCGGGACGCCTCGTGGCGAGGAACTCCAGGTACAGGTGCTGCGGGAAGACCCCGGTGCCGAACTCCCCGGTCGCAACCTCCGCTCCACCGGCATCGACGTCCTTCAGATGCGCGAGGACGAAGCGGGGTTCGAACCGATGGAGCAGGTCGGCTGTCAGTCGCTCGCGGGCGGGAATCAGGTGGCCCGAGAGGTAGTTGTACGGGTCGCATACGACCTGGACGTGCCGCGAAGGGAAACGTTCGAGGACGCCGACAAGCTGGCTCGCCGTTCTGAGGACGTTCTTGACAGACGCTTCGAGCGCGAGGATCGCGTCCGAGCGCTCGGCGACCGGCAGTAGCTCGCCGATCGCATAGTCGAGTAGCTCCCACGTTTCCGGACGCCAGTTGTCCGGAGAGTCCGTCCAGTCGCCTTCGGCATTCCGCGTGCCCGTCTCGGTCGCGACGACGGAGGTTCCGAGTCGCGGCGCGAGCTCCAGGCAGCGTGCGATGAACTCGATGTTCGCGCGGCGTTTTCCCTGGTCGGGCGCGACCAGATTGCGGTAACCGGCCAGCGCGGCGATCGAGATCCCTTCGGCCTCCAATCGCTCGATCTGGTCGGGATGTTCGAGGCAGTCCTCGAGCATCGGGCTCCCGAGCTGGATCGTCTCGAGCCCCGCGTCACGACAGAACTCGATCAGCCGATCCCATTCGCCCGGCCCGAAGTCGTACGTGAAGATCCCGAGGCGCGGCCAGTCCTCTTGCTGCGGGAGTGAGGGAAACAAGAATCGCGCGAAGGCGAGGTCGCGTCCGACGAGCTCGGGCGGCCCCGGCGGCGTCTCGAGCACGAGCCAGTCGTCGTAGCCGATCTCGTTGAGCGCCTCGCTGCACGCGGCAAAGTCGACGAGGCCCAATCCGGGAGGACAATCGCCCGGCTGTACGCGGGCGTCCTTGAAGTGCACCCGGCGAATAAGCGCGCCGAGCGCTCGGATCTCGGTCGCGGTGTCCATGCCCCGCGGAATCGGGTTGGCGAGATCGAAGTAGCAGCCGAACGCGCGCGATCCGATCCGGTCGGCGAGCGTGAGAATCTGTTTCGCGGGGAGCGTGCCCTCGTAGCAGAGCGTGACGCCGCGCTCGCCGGCCGTCTCGCATAGCTGGCCGAAGGCCGCGGCGGCCCGGTCGACGTCGGCATGTTGGTGAAGCTCGGCCCGCCCGAAGAAGGGGACGAGAATCGCCTGCGTGCCCAGCTCCGCGGCCCAGTCGATCGCCTGGGCGACATCCTCCCGCGCCTGCTCGGCGACGAGCGGCTCCGGGTCGGCTATGCCGCCCCGGTCGCTGTGCTCGCCGAGAACGAGGCTCGGCACCCCCATCCCGGTGGCTGCGACGGCCCGCCGAAGCGACTCGAGCCGATGGGACGCGCGCAAGTCGTCGCGGGAGACGACCATTTCGACCCCGTCGAAGCCCAGACGCTTCGCGAGCCTGAACGTCCGGTCGTCGTCTGCGGCCCCGACGACCGAATCCATCACCGCAGCCTTCATCCGTCGAAACTGACTGGGCGGCCGCCCTGCTCCGCCGAGCGGCAGGCGGCGAGTGTCATGGCGAGCGTCAGCAGGTTGTGTCGCGCGGAGTTGAACGGCTCGCGGTCCTCTGCGATCGCCGTGACGAGCTCGCCGAGCGCCCCGGCGAACCCGTCCGGGTACCACGCGCCTTCGAGCGTGTAGCGGTCCGTGACCCCGCCGCGTTCGAGCTCGACGAAGTCGGAGCCGAGGAGCACGCTGCCGCGGATCGTCCCCTCGGTTCCATGCACCCAGAAGGGGCACGAAGGCCGCTTGGTGCGCGCCTCGCCGACGTTGCGAATGAGCGCGCTGGCTCCGTCCGCGTACTGGATCGCCACCCAGGCTGCCCACGGGCTCTTCGTCTCGTCCGGCTGGTCGGGCGTTCGATGGTCGAGGGCACGAACGGTCTCCACGCTGTGGCCGTCGAACCAACAGCGGCAGATGTCGATCCAGTGGACGAAGTAGTCGTAGATCACGAAGTGCTCGAGCTCGTCGAAGTGCGTCCCGACGAGGGGCGGGAGCGGCCTGTCGTGAAGGTGGGTGACGGCGAGGAGGTCGCCGATCGCGCCCTGCTCGATCAGAAGGGTTGCGATCCTCCACGGAGGCGACCAGCGGCCGTTCTGGTTGACCGCGACCTTGACGCCGCGATCCTCCGCCTCGTCGACGAGCGACCGGGCGGCGTCAACCTCGAGCGCGAGCGGCTTTTGCGCGAGCACGTGCTTGCCGGCCTCGATCGCCTGCCGGATCAGCTCAGGTCGAACGTCCGGGCGGGTCGCCACGTCGACGATCTCGATGTCGTCGTCGGCCAGCAGCTCGTCCAGGCTCGAAAACACGCGCCGGACGAACGGGAAGCGCTCGCGGATGCCCTCGGTCGCCTCCGGGGCGGGGTCGTAGACGCCCACGACGTCCACGTCGTACTCGGCGTACGCGGGCAGATGCCAGCTCCGCGCGATGTCGCCGCACCCGACCAGGCCGAGACCCGGCCGGTAGCCAGGCGGGAAGGCGGGGCGGTAGTCGAGGGAGCGCTCGGCTTCGGCCCTCACCGCACGACGGCGGTCTGCGTCTGTGGCGCAAGGGCCGCAGAGTCGATCGCGGTGCCGGTTTCTGGATCCATCCAGCGGATCCTGCTCGGCTCCAGCCGTAGCCAGACGGAGCTCCCAGGCTCGGGGAAGAGGCGCGGTGACGTCGAGACCTTGAGGGTGTCGTCGCCGCTCTGAACCGTCAGCAGGTTGTGCGAGCCGAGCGGCTCGACGACGATCACCTTCGCCTCGATCAATTCGTCGCCAGGGTGCTGCTCGACGGCGATCGACTCGGCCCTGATCCCGAGAACGAGCTTGCGGCCGGCGAGGGCAGCCGCTGCTCCATCCGCCGGGAAGGAACCGCCGCTCAGTTTGACGACCGGGCCGGCGCCGTCGGCGCCGACGATCTCGGCGCCGAGGAAGTTCATCGGAGGGGAGCCGACGAAACCGCCAACGAACGTGTCCGCCGGGTGGTCGTAGACGGCCAGCGGGCCGTCCAGCTGGACGATCCGTCCCGCATTCATGACGGCGATCCGGTCACCCATGCTGAGCGCCTCGACCTGGTCGTGTGTGACGTAGATCGTCGTGCTGCCCAGCTCTTGAAGCAGCGCCTTCAGCTCCGCGCGCATCTCCATCCGCAGCAGGGCGTCCAGATTCGAAAGCGGCTCGTCCATGAGCAGCACGTCGGCCTTCGTCGCGATCGCACGGGCCACGGCAACGCGCTGGCGCTGACCGCCGGAGATCTGTGAGGGATAGCGGTCGAGGAGATCCTCGATGTGGAGGAGCTTCGCCGCGGACTGGACGCGGTCACGGATCACCGCCTTGCGCTCCTTCTGCATCCGCAGGCCGAAGGCGATGTTCTTGAAGACGTTCAGGTGCGGGAAGACCGCGTAGCTCTGGAACACCATCGCGATGCGCCGGCGGCGAGGCGGCAGATCCGTCGCGTCACGGCCGCCGATCAGGACGCGGCCGCCGTCGACCTTCTCGAGCCCGGCGAGGCAGCGCAGCAGCGTTGTCTTGCCGCACCCTGACGGCCCGAGCAGGACGACGAAGTCGCCGTCCGCGACCTCCAGGTCCACGTCGTCGACGGCGACGACCTTGCCGAACGTCTTGCGCACGGCCTCGAAGCGAACGTCAGCCATCTACCTCACCACCCGTCCCCACATCGTGAACAGATACCGGCGGATCAAGAGGATGACGATCACCGACGGTGCCAGCAGGAGGAAGCCCCCGGCGAAGCGGAAGTTGAGCGGCGCGCCCTCGAGCAGCGAGAGCACCTCGGCCGGGAGCGTGCGGTTCTGGAGTGTCAGGAGTGACGCGGCGAACACCTCGTTCCAGGAGATGATGAAGACGAAGATCGCACTCGCCGCGAGCCCGGGCAGAGCAAGGGGTAGAGCGACGCGGATGAAGGCGGACGCCCGGCTGCACCCGAGCGTCTGCGCCGCCTCCTCGAGCTCGGCGGGCACGTTTGCGAACACACTCGCCGTCGTGAGCACGACGAAGGGCAGCGCAAGCGCCGTATGGGCGATGGCCACGCCCTGGATCGTGTCGTCGATCCCCCAGCGGATGAAGATCACTGCCAAAGGAATCGAGAGGATCACGATCGGAAAGGCACGCGTCGCTACGACCGAGAGCCGCATCGTGTCGGAGCCGCGGAACGAGAAGCGGGCGATGGCGTAGCCGGCCGGCGTCCCGATCGCCAGCGACAGTCCCAAGGTGATGAGGGCGACGAAGACGCTGCGCCACAGGGCGTCCGTCATCCCGGCGAAGTTCAAGAAGAAGCTCAGCGTCTCGGTGGACAGGTCCCTCGGGAGGAGCTCCTTCGGGTACTTGTAGACGTCCTCCTCGCTGGAGAAGGCGGCGAGCGTCGTGACGTAGAGCGGCGCAAGGACCCACAGCGAGAGCACGATCCCGACCACGTAGACGAGCAGCTTCGGGAGCCAGGAGACGACGCGGCCGCTCATCGCATCATCTGCGCCTTCGGCGTGCGGAAGAGGAAGATGACGATCCCCGCCGCGACGAGAGAAAGGACGAGGATCAGGGCTGAGTAGGCCGCAGCGACGTGACTGTCGAAGTACTCGGCCTGCCACCGCCAGGCCTCGGTCGCGAGCGTCGTTTTCGCCCGCCCGGTGATGGCGATGATGACCGCAAAGGCCTCGAAGGCGAAGATGATGCGGAAGAGCAGTGCCACCTGGATCGACGGCTTGAGCATCGGCAGGATGATTTGCCGAACACGCTGGAAGAAGCCGGCGCCGAAGACCTCCGCGGCCTCCGTGTACTCCTGCGGGATTCCCTGCAGGCCGGCGAGGAAGATGACCATGACGAATGCCGTAGACCGCCATAGCTCGGCGACGACCACGGCGATCACGAGGTTCCTCGGCTTGGTCGGATCGAGCCAGATGTACTCGTGATCGAGGATCCCCACCTTGGTCAGGAACGTGTTGAGGTAGCCCCGCTCCGTGAGGATCGCCTGCCAGACGAGCCCGGCCGCGAGATCGGAGATCGCGAGCGGTAGGATGAAGATCGCCAGGAAGACGCCGCGGCCGTGCAACTTGGAGTTGGCGATCAGCGCCATCACGAGCGCGAGCACGAACTGGAGCGGGACGATCACGACGACGAGCAGCAGCGTGAACGTCAGCGCCGGCCTGAAGTTCGTGTCGTGGACCATCGTCCGGAACGGCGCCAGGGTCCAATCGTTGTTTACGCGGAACGCAAGGCCGAAGGCCTGCACCATCGGCCACGCAAAGAAGAGCCCGAGGTAGGCGACGGTGGGGAGGATCAGCGCATACGGAAGACCCTCCCACCGTCTCAGCCGGCGACCGATGGTTACCGGCTGTGCGACTGTCGCCATCGGACTTGCTTTGCCTCGCTAGTCGTTCACTTGACCTTGCACGGCCTCCCGTGGCTGGAGGGGTCCGGTGCCCAACAGGGAGCGCCGGTCTTGTCCATGATCGCCTGCAGCTGGGTGGCCTCGTCGTTCAGGACCTTTTGGATGTTCTCGCCCCTGACGACGATCCGCACGAACGTGTCGGTGTAGACCCTGTTGAAGTTGCCGCCCTCGGCGCCGAGACCGATCGGGAGCAGCGACTTCAGCGCGTCCTTCGAGCGCTGCGCCTTGGTCACGGCGGCGTTCATCTTCAGCAGGCCCTGTCCGAGCTGCTTGGAGTAACGAGCGCCGACGACCGGGAAGAACCCGACCGAGCCGAGCGTCCGCGCCTGGGTGGCCTTACCCATCATCCAGCGGATCAGTGCTTGCCCACCCGAGGCGTTCGGGGCCGTCTTGGGAACCGCGAGGCCGGCCAGTACCGGCATGTAGCCGCGGCCCTTCGGTCCCTTCGGAGCCGGGAACGCGACGTAGTCGTTGGGCTTCGACTTGAGTGCGTTGACCAGGCGTGCGACGTGGTCCCACGCCACCCACACCTCGCCGCTCTGCAGCGGGTCCTGCATGAAGTTGTACGACAGCGACTGTGGATGGATGTAGCGCCAGATCGAGCGCATGTACTTCCAGCCGTTGACCGCACCGTTGCTTCTGAACGTCGTCACCACACCGCCGCTGAACGACGGCACCAAGTACCCCTCGAAGAAGCGCGGGATCAGGCCGTTGGTGCCGGCCGGGAACGCGACTCGCTTCTGACCCGTCTTCTCGGAGATGTTCTTCGCCCACCTGAGAAGCTGGGCGTATGTGAGGGCATTGACGTTCGCACCCTTGGGCAGGTACGGCAACGCCTTGCGGTTCGCGACCATGATGTACGTCGCCTGCATCCAGGGGATGTACAGCTGCCGCTTCGTCCCGAGCTTGCCGAGGGTCATCAGGTCCTTCGGGATACCGGCTTTCTTCAGCTGATTGGCGACCGGCGTGAGATCCCTCAGGTACTTCTGGATCACGAGATAGTCGCCGTGAAGCGCGCCGAGGAGACTGATCGTCCCCCTCCCAGCCTTGGCCTCCGCCTCCACGCGGTTGAAGAAGACCTGCGGTTGACCCACCGGCGGCGTGATGAAGTCGACGTCGCCGTCGAACCCCTTGAGCAGGGTGCTGCGGACCTGGTTGGTCTCGTTCACCGTAGCCAGCTGGTTGGAGAAGAAGACGACCTTCCCGGCGTCCTGCGGGCTGGCCGCCGCGGTCTCGCCGACGGTGCTCGCGACAGCGAACGCTGCCGCCAGACAGGCGAGCGCCGCGAGTAACGGCGCGAATCTGCGCATGGTTCCTCCCTTTTGTTCATGGCGCCGACGATCGTTCGCGCCCAACGCCCTGGTTGAAGCTCGCCCCCTCGCTGTGTTCATTTCCCTCCTTCCTGCTCGCCTTCCAGCAGGTCGAGCACGAGCGCCGCAGTCCAGGACAGCTGCTCGGTGCCCTGTCCGCGACCGGTCGTCGCGTTGTAGTGCTCCCAGAACCCCTCGCGCCGCACGAGCTCGAGCAGCGCGCTGCGGATCTCGGCGGCCTCTTCCATGAAGCCGTAGCGCCGCAGCCCCGCGTGGACGACCCAGTTGATCATCGGCCACGCCGGCCCGCGCCAGTACAGCGCGGGGTCGAAGTTCACGTCGCCCGGGGCGACGCTCGCGACAAGTCGCCCGACGCCGTCGATCGGGACCGTCGCAGCCATCAGGCTCTCCACCATCTGCCGGGCCCGCTGCGGCGTGGGGACGCCGGCGAAGAGCGGAGCGTATGCGGCGGAGGTCTGGGCGCGGATCCGCTCGCCGGACCTAACGTCATAGTCGCCGTAGCGGCCTTCGGCGTCGTCCCACAGCTTGGTGTCGAGCCCGGCAGCAGTTTGCTTCGCCCACGCCTCGAAGCGCTCCGCATCGATGTCCAGGACGCGAGCGATCTCCGCCAGGTCCCGATTCGCCTGTACGAGCAGCGAGTTGAAGAGCACGTCGTGGACGACGAAGGGGCTCTCCTCGCGGATGCGCGTCGAGTCGTACCGCCAGTCGCGGTAGAGCTTGACCAGGTACGCGTACCGGTCGTACTCGGCGTCCGTAGGCCGCTGGGCCGCGTCGACGAAGTCGAGATCCACGCGCTCGTAGTCGGGCATCGACTCGCGCGTGGGCGAGATACGAGCGAGGGCCTCGTCCCAGAGCGGGGAGTTGTCCATGCCCGACTCCCATGGGTGCCAGATCTCAACGAGGCCGTCGTCCCCGCGCGTGCGCTCTCGGTACAGGTACTCGTGCCAGCGCACGAGGCCGGGCATCAGCTGCCGCAGGAACGCCTTGGCCTGGTCGGCGTCCGGTGCCCGGTGGAAGACGTGCCGGACGGCCGTCGCATGGATTGGCGGCTGGACGATTCCGGAGGTCCGCGGATGCTGCGGCGCGCTCGGCGAGCGGTGCGTTTGCCAGAACTCGGGGCCCGGAAAGTACCCGGTGTCATCGGCAAAACGGATGTGCGGCAGGAGCCCGTTCGTCCACTGTCCGGCGAAGATCCAGCGGAGCTCTGTCTGAGCGCGCCTTTGATCGAAACCGGCGTAGCCGATCGCGATGCACGCCGAATCCCAGCTCCACTGATGCGGGTAGAGACGGGAGGAAGCGCGCGTGGCATGGCCCATCCAGTTCGCTTCGAGCACAGTCAGGGCTTGACGGGCCAGCTCGTCGTCCGACGTGGTGACGCGTTCCTCAGCCTGCGTTTGCGGAGCGTTCGCGTCTTTGGCCATTTGCTATGCCCGAATATCAAATCCCCGGAGGAGAGTCAACAGGCCGTGTCATGCCTGAGCGGAGCGAGCGCCGTCCTCGACGGGGAGGCCGGTGATCGCGCCGATCAGCTCGGCCGTTCGTCGAGCCGCCGCCGCGGGCCCGAGGCGGCCGGTCAGCACCGCCTCGAGCATCGCCTGGAGCTGCGCAGAGACACGGGGATAGAGCGGCGTCGCCGGCCGGATCACGGCGTGCTCGAGGAGGTCGGCCGTCTGCTCGAGGAAGCCGAGGTCCGGTGCGGCCAGGGCAATCGCCGAGCGGCGGGCCGGAATCCGGCCGGTGGTGCGCGCGATGGCCGCCAGTGATTCCGGTGCCAGAGCGTGCTCGAGGAGCCGCATCGCGAGGCCGGGTTGTGCGGCCTGTCGGAAGATCCCGTAGCTCATCGTCCCGGCGACGCTCGCCGGAGCGCCTCCGGGGCCGGCCGGCACCGGCATGAAGCCGACGTGGTCCCAGAGCTCGTCGAGCGGTACGCCCAGCGCCTCGGACACCGTCCGGGCCTCATAGCTGCCGCCGAAGCTGATTGCGGCCTTCCGTTCGGCGAGCAGGCGGATCGGCCGGGTCCATTCGTAGCCCAGCACCTCGGGTGACATGAGCCCGTCGTCGACGAGGCTGCGGAGGAAGCGCAGCGCTCCGGCCGTCGCTCGGGAGGCGAGTGTGACGCTCCCGTTCTCCAGGACCTGGGCCCCGTTGGAGGCGAGGAACGCAATCAGGCAGTAGGCGGTGGTCTCGCCTCCTTTCGCGCCGCCCGTCATCACGATGGGATGCGGGATACCGTTTTGCGCCGCCGCCTTCGCCACGGAGCGCAGCTCTCGCCACGTCGTCGGCGGCTCGACGCCGAGTGCTTCGAGCTCTCGGCGGCGGTACCAGAGCCCGGCGACGTTGGCGAGCGGCGAGACGCCGTACGTCCGTCCCTCGTAGCGGTTCGTCGCCACGAGCGGCTCAAGGAAATCGCGCATCCACTCGGCCTGCACCCATTCCTCGTCGAGGTCCTCGAGGCTGTGGAGGAAACCGTCGACGGCGAACTCCGCGATCCAAACCGAGTCGAGGATGGCCAGGTCGGGGGCCTGCCCGTCGGCGACCGCGTGCGTCAGCGCCTGGTGCAGCGAGGGGAGCGGCACCGAGACGAGGTTGACCTGGATGTCGTCCGGGGCCGCGTCGCTGATCAGCTGCCCCCACGGCCCCTCGGAGACGATCACACGCACTTCGGGCTGGTCCGGGCGACGGCGCAGCCAGTGCGGGTTGACGAATGTCCCTCGGCGGCGGTGCCGGAGAATGACGCCCTCGTCTGCGAGCTCCGAGAGCGCGCGGCTAACCGGCGTCCTGCTGATCCGGTACTGCTCGCAGAGCTCGTGCTCGGTGGGGAGACGCTCGCCTGCGCCGTAGCGGCCGCCGAGAATCTCCTCGAGGAGGAGCGTCTTCAGCTGGTAGTAGAGAGGGATCGGTTGCTTGGGATCGATCGACATCTCGGCGCCGAGCCCGGCAACGTCACTCTACTGGCGCTGCCAGGTGGTTTGCTATGGGCGCGTGACAATTGTGAGCCGCCAACTGGGCGAGAGGGCCCTCTCGGTTCTGCGCCGAAACGACACGGGTCTCTTTGTCAAGCCGGCGCCGGCGGTGTACCCGTTCCAGTGGAACTGGGACTCGGCCCTCGTTGCCATTGGCCTCGCCCTGGTAGACCCGGCTCGAGGGCGTCAGGAAGTCCGCACCCTCCTCTCGGGGCAGTGGGCGGACGGGCTGGTGCCGCACATCGTCTTCCACCCGACGGATGTCGAGTACTCACCGGGCCCGGAGCTGTGGGGCTCGGCAGCCTGCCCGGACGCTCCGGAGGTGGCGACGAGCGGACTGACCCAGCCGCCCGTGCTGGCGACCGCAGTGCGCGCGTTGCACGAGGCCGCACCCGACATGGGATTCCTGGAGTGGGTCCTGCCGGCCGTCGAGGCATGGCATGTATGGCTGCACCGCGAGCGAGTGTTCGACGACTCCGGCCTGGTCGCCATCCTGCACCCGTGGGAATCGGCGGACAACGCTCCGCGCTTCGATCGGGCGCTCGCCCGCGTCGACCCCGGCGGCGCGCCGGCCGTGGCCCGCAGCGATCGTCGTCACCTGGCTGCGGACGAGCGGCCGACGGACCGTGACTACGCTCGCTACCTGGCGATCGTCGAAGCGCTGCGGCGCTGCGACTACCGGCCGCAGTCGGTCGCCGAGGCGCCGTTCGCCTACGTTGATCTCACCTTCAACTCGGTGCTGGCCGCTGCGGAAGCGGACCTAGCGTGGCTCTGGAACCAGCTCGGTGACCGCGGTGCTCGCGCTACGAGCGCCGCGGCCCGGATGCGAGAAGCACTCGCCGGACGCTGGGACGAGGACGCGGTCGCCTACCGCGAGCTCGATCTGCACGGCGGTAAAGAGGAGGTTTCCGGTGCGGTCGGCGAGCTTCTGCCCCTGTACGCGGGTGTGCCAGACCAGCTCCGAGCGCGCCGACTCTTCGACGAGGCGCTGTGGGCGCCGACGCGCTATGGGCCATCCCCGGAGGCACCCTGGGCGGTCACGACCGTGTCGAAGGAGAGCCGTGACTTCGACGCATCCCGCTACTGGCGCGGGCCCGTGTGGATCAATGTGAACTGGTTCATCATCCGCGGCCTCGAGCGGTCAGGGCTTGCGGAAGAGGCGGCGTCATTGCAAGACCTGACCCTCGAGCTCGTGAGGACATCGGGGTTCAGCGAGTACTACCACCCTGCGAGCGGCGAGCCGCTCGGCAGTCGGGAGTTCTCTTGGAGCGCAGCTCTCACTCTGGACCTGATCGATGGCCTACGACCCTGAGCCGCGCTACCCCCTTGTCG
>Ga0081455_10004381_pt1 | contig 15902 bp, 16 predicted proteins | sample TabmetS3T2R1_FD_70207 | JGI IMG/M metagenome (GOLD analysis project Ga0081455, IMG submission 70207) | Tabebuia heterophylla rhizosphere microbial communities from the University of Puerto Rico - S3T2R1 | ecosystem: Host-associated > Plants > Roots > Rhizosphere ... | reverse complement strand
GCCGTTCCGCCGCGGCACCGGCGGGAGCCGCGACCGGCGCCGCGGCCGGGACGGCGGCGGCCGGCAGATCGGCCACCACCTGCTCCAACTCCCCGCGCGTACGCGCGGCCAGCGCCGTGTCCACCCGCTCGCTGAACTCCGCCAGGGTGAGCTGCCCCTTGCCGACCGCGTCGTTGAGCCGCGCCGCGATCTCCTGCCGCTCGCCGTCGGATGCCCTGATCTCGCCTGCCTCGTCAGTCACGTACGGCATCCTGCCGCTACCGCCGCCGCGCCCGCCAGCGGGGTCAGCGGGCGAGTTCGTCCCGCTCGTCCCGGTGCGCGTCGGCCAGCCGGGTCACCTCGTTGCGCAGGAAGTCGCGGGTGGCCACGTCGCCGAGCGCGATCCGGATGGCCGCGATCTCCCGGGCCAGGTAATCCATGTCCGCGCGCGCCCGGGTGTTCTGCGTACGGTCCTCGTCCAGCGCGACCCGGTCCCGGTCGGCCTGCCGGTTCTGGGCCAGCAGGATGAGCGGCGCGGCGTAGCTGGCCTGCAACGACAGGATCAGGGTGAGGAAGATGAACGGGTACGGATCCCAGCGCAGCGACGCCGGCGCGGCCGCGTTCCAGCCGATCCAGATGACCACGAACCCGGTCATGTAGCCGAGGAAGCGGGCCGTGCCGAGGAAGCGGGCGAACCGTTCGGACAGCGTCCCGAACGCCTCCGGGTCGAAGCGCGGCAGCATCCGCCGCCGCCCCACCCGCGGGGTGTCCAGGCGGGGGCGGGGTGGCCGGCGCTCAGTCATGCCGCGCCTTCAGTCATGTAGGGCCTCCCGCCAGTCCTCGGGCAGCGAGGCGTCCAGCAGGTCGTCCACGGTGACCGCGCCGACCAGCCGGTCCGCGTCGTCGACGACCGGGCAGGACACCAGGTTGTAGGTGGCCAGGTGCCGGGTGACCTCGGCGATCGGGGTGTCCGGGTGGACCGGGTCGATGTCGTCGTCGGTGACCGCGCCGACCAGGTCGGCCGGCGGCTCGCGCAGCAGCCGCTGGAAGTGCGCGATGCCGAGGTACCGGCCGCTCGGGGTGGCCGAGGGCGGGCGGCACACGTACACCTGGCTGGCCAGCGCCGGGGTCAGCCGCGGGTCGCGGATGCGGGCCAGCGCCTCGGCGATCGTCGCGTCCGGGGCGAGGATCACCGGCTCGGAGGTCATCAGGCTGCCGGCCGTACCCGCCGCGTACGTCATCAGCCGCCGTACCGGCGCCGCCTCGGCCGGCTCCATCAGCAGCAGCAGCCGCTCCTGCTCGTGCTCGGGCAGCTCGGCCAGCAGGTCGGCGGCGTCGTCGGGGTCCATCTCCTCCAGTACGTCCGCGGCGCGCTCCTCGTCCAGCTGCGCGATGATCTCGATCTGCTCCTCCTCGGGCAGCTCCTGGAGCACGTCGGCGAGCCGGTCGTCGTCCAGGGCCCGCGCGACCTCCTGCCGGCGCTGGTCCGGGAGGTCGTGCATCATCGTGGCCAGGTCCGCGGCGCGCATGTTCCCGACCAGCGCGAGCAGGTGTTCGGCGCCCTGGTCGCCGGCCTGGCGGGCCAGCCCGCTCAGGTCGGCCCAGTCGACCTGGCGCAGGTGGCCGCGCCGGGTGAGCGCGCGTACGCCCCGGTGCTGCCGGCCCGGCCGCCCCTCGCGGACGGCGACCTTGGTGACCTCCCACTCGCGGATCCGGTTCGGCTCCATGGCCATGTCGATCACGGTGCCCGGCGTACCGGTCGCGGCGATGACGACGGTCCGGTCCAGCAGCTCGCCGAGGACCAGCTCCTCCCCGGGGCGCTGCTCGAAGCGGCGCAGGTTGAGCGTGCCGGTGGTGAGCACCATGGCGTCGGAGTCGACCGACTGCATGCGGCCCATCGGGATGAAGATGCGGCGGCGGTGCTGCAACTCCACGAGCAGCCCGAGTACGCGCGGGGGCTGGCCGGCGGTGTCCGGGCCGCCGTCGGCGCCGATCCCGCTGGCGCTGGCGATCGCGGCAGGCGGGCGCTGCCGGATGACGACGTCGCGGAGCCGGCCCACCTGGTCACCATTCGGGTCGATCACCTGAAGGCCGGCCAGCCGGGCGATGTAGATCCGGCTCGCCGCGGTCACACGCCGAAAGATACCTTCGCTGAGGTGCCGATGAGGGGAAGGAGCGGTGCCCGTGATGTTGCCGTACGAGGTCGTGGACGTGTTCACCACCCAGCCGTACGCCGGCAACCCGCTGGCCGTCGTGCTGGACGCGGACGAGTTGCCGGATGCCGCGCTGCAGGCGATCGCCCGGGAGTTCAACCTGTCCGAGACCGCATTCCCGATGAAATCAACAGCAGGTACGTACCGGGTGCGGATCTTCACCCCGGCCACCGAACTGCCCTTTGCCGGGCATCCGAGCGTGGGCACCGCGCATACGCTGGCCCGGCTCGGCCGCATCCCGCTCGGGGCGGTGGTGCAGGAGTGCGCGGCGGGGCTGCTGCCGATCCAGGTGGACGCGGTCGGCGCGGTGCTGAGCGGTGGCACGCCGGTGGTCGGCGACGAGGCGGATCCCGGCCCCTACCTGGCCGCGCTGGGCCTGACCCTCGCCGACCTCGCGCCGTACCCGGTGCGCAGCACGAGTGCCGGGCTGCCGTCGACGTTCATCCCGGTACGCGCGGGTGCGGTCTCGCATGCGCGGCTGGATTCCGCGGCGCTGGCGCAGACCGGCCTGGCCGAGAACCTGGCGATCTTCGCCTGGGACGCGCCGACCGCGACCGCGCACACCCGGGTCTTCGCCGCGGCGCACGGCGTACCGGAGGATCCGGCGACCGGTGCCTCGGCGCTGGCGTTCGGGGTGTGGCTGGCCGCCGCCCACCTGGTCCCGGAGGGCACCAGCCCGTACACGATCCGCCAGGGCGCCGAGATCGGCCGCCCCTCGGTCCTGTCCGGCACGGTGACCGTCACCAACGGGGAGCCGAGCGCGGTCACCGTGGGCGGCCCGGTGATCCCGATCGCCTCCGGCCACCTGGCCCCGCCCGCCTGACCCCTACTCCCGGTGATCAACGCCGAGTTGTGCCCGGAAAACCGGCAGCTCCCCGGCGTCGATCACCGCGACCGGCTGGTCCACGCCGAGTTACGCCCGGGGACCGGGGGGTAACTCGGCGTTGATCACGGCGAGGCTGTGCCGGTGGGGGTGAGTTGGAGGATGGTGCAGGTCTGTGCCCAGCGGTGTTCGGCGGTGGCCTGGTCGGGCAGGTTGAGGCGCTTGGCGAGCAGGCCGGGGACGACCGCGGCCCACTCCTCGCCGCCCGGCTCGACCTTCCGCACGGCGGCGCGCCAGGTGACGATGGCGCCGCCCTTGTCGTTGCTGGGCACGGTCACCTCGCAGGCCGTTGCTTCGGCAAGGCCGGGTACGGGTTGCTCGGCGGGGCCGGCGACGACGTACGCGGCGGGGCCGTAGCCGGCCTCGTGCCAGACGAACCAGGCGGGCACCGCGCGCGGCTGCCCGGGAACCGCGATCCAGAAGATGCCGGCCCTGCGGGTGGCCTCGGCCACCAGCGCCGGAACCATCAGGTGGCGTCAGGGTCGTACGGCGGGCGCTCGTTGTCCTTCAGCGGCGAGGTGTGCGCGGCGTGCCCGTTGGCACTGCGCTGGTTCGGCTCGTCGCCCAGCGGATCGTCCTCGAGCAGGTGCTTGCGGACGAACGTACGCGGGTTGAGCGAATCGAGATCGAGGTCGGCGAACTCCGGGCCGAGCTCGCTCTTGAGCTGGGTCCGCGCGCCGTTGGCCATCTCGCGCAGTTGCCGCAGCATCCGGCCGGCGTCCTTGGCCACCTTCGGCAGCTTGTCCGGCCCGAAGACGAACAGCGCGACAACGATCAGGGCCAGCACCTCACCCCAGCCCAGACTGTTGAACATCACGCCTCCTCGCGGGGCCCGATCGCCCCCCAGAGCCACCCTACGACCATTACCGCCGTGCGCAGCAGGGTCCTAGGGCATTTCAGTCGGACTGGAGGGTCGCCTCCACCGTCCTGGTGTCGTTGCCGCGGACGAAGGTGATCTTCACCTTGTCGCCGACCTTGTGCGCACGGATCGTGACCACCAGCTTGTCCGAGCCGGTGATGATCGTGCCGTCCACCTTGGTGATCACGTCCTTCTCCCGCAGCCCGGCCTTGGCGCCGGCGCCGCCGGGGCTGACACTCTCCACCAGCGCGCCGTCCTCGCTGCCGTTGAGTTTGGTGACCGAGCGTGCGTTCACCGCCAGCGTGGCGTGCTTCACGGTGCCGCCGCGGATGATCTGCTGGGAGATGTCCCGGGCCTCGTTGATCGGGATGGCGAACCCGACGCCGATGCTGCCGCTCTGCCCGGAGCCGGCCGACAGCGTGGCGATCGCGGTGTTGATGCCGACCACGGCACCGCTGCCGTCGACCAGCGCGCCGCCGGAGTTGCCCGGGTTGATCGCCGCGTCGGTCTGGATCGCGTCGATCACCGCGTCGGTGTCGGTGCCCTCGCCCTGCAGCGGCACCGGCCGGTGCAGGGAGCTGACGATGCCCTGGGTGACGGTGTTGGCCAGGCCCAGCGGCGAGCCGACGGCGATCAGCGGGTCGCCGACCTTGAGCGCGTCGGAGTCGCCGAGCGTGGCCACCACCATGCCGCCGCGCTCGACCTTGATCACCGCGAGGTCGGTCTTGGGGTCGCGGCCGACGATGCGCGCGATCACCGAGGACAGGTCGTTGAAGATCACCCGGATGGTGCCCTTCTCGGCCGCCGCGGACACCACGTGGTTGTTGGTGATGATGTAGCCCTTGGCGTCCACCACGACGCCGGACCCGACGTCGTACTCCTCGCCGTTGCGCACCTCGATCGAGACCACCGCGGGCAGCACCCGGTTGGCGATGTCGGCGACCGAGCCGGGCGGGCGGCTGATGCTCTGGGTGACCTTGGTCAGGTTGGAACCGGGTGCGAACAGGCTGTCGAGCCCGTACCGGTGGGCCAGCACGAACCCGGTCGCGCCGCCGGCGACGCCGACCAGCAGCGCGGCGATGAGCAGCACCACGGAGGCGGTCAGCGACAGTTGGCGCAGGCCCAGCCGGCGGCGCTTCTTCCCGCCCTCATCCTCCTCGCCGTCCTCGTCCGCGTCCTCGCCGACCGGCGCGGGGCGGGTGCCGTTGAGGTCCGGCGGGCCGGCGAGGTAGGCCGGCGACTCCGGGTCGCGCCACGGGTCGCGCGGGGCGTCCGGCTTCCACCACGGCGACGGTGGGACCGGGCGGGCCGTGGTCCGCGTACCGTCCGGCGGGGCGAACGCGTCGGCGCCGGACGGGCGGCCGAACGCGGCGGCCAGCACCGGCGGCGGCGCGGGCCGGGGCGCGGCGCGGGGCGGTTCCGGGTGCTGCCGGGCGCCCTGCCCGCCGGCCAGACCGGGCGCCTGCCCCGGCCCGTACTGCGCGGCCAGGTGCGGGTGGTGCACCGGCCCGGACGGCGCCGGTCGCGGCGGCGGGGTGCGGCGCCGCTGCTCGGCCGCCCGCAGATCCTCCGCGGTCGGCCGGTACACGTCGTCGCTGCTGCTCATACCCGACAGCTTTCCGTACGCCATGTGAAGCCCCCGTCAGCCCCCCGGCAGGTGGGGCGGGCGGCGGGGGCGCCAGGTACTCGGCGGCGCCGATCACCGGAGTGCGGTGATCGGCGCCTGGGCGCGCGAGTGGTGGCTGGGATGGGTCAGCGGGCGGCGGCGACCTCGCGGACGACGGTGCCGATCTGGTCGGTGGAGGTGCCGCCGCGGTTGCCGAGCTGGGTAGCCGGGCGGGTGCTGCTGTCCTTGCGGGAGGGGAACGTGAGGCCGACGCCGACCCCGGCGGGGACGACCTGCGGGTTGCGGTTGACAACGTTCGGCTCGGCGCCGCCGCCCACCACGCCGGTCATCGGCGCGGTCGCCGCGACCACGCCGAAGGCGAGCCCAGCCACCGCGCCGGCCAGGCCCCGGCGCAGCCGGATGGACCGGACCCGACCCAGACCCGGGTACGACCGCGGCCGGCTGGCATCCGTACGGTGCCCGCGCGGCCGCCGCGACCCCGGCTGGGCGCCGCGCGCCGTGCCCGGCTGGGCCGGCTGGCGCGGGTCCACCGGCGCCCACATCAGCTCGGCGCCGGAGGCGACCAGCGCGCCGTCACCCGGCCCGCCGGAACCGGTCAGATCGGTCGTCATCGGTACGTCGTGCAACCGGGACAGCAGCGCACCGGGCAGCGCCGGGACGCTCGCCTCGATGAGGGCCGCCTTCGCCTGGCGCTGCGCCCGCACCGCGGTCCGGCACTCCGGGCACCGCGCGGTGTGGTCGAGCGCGCGCCCGTACGCGTGCCGGCCCAGCTCTCCGTCCACCAGCGCGGCTATCGCCTCGCCGGCCAGATGTAGCTCTGGCAGGGTCACTGAGCGCTCGCCTCCCGAGAAGCGTCGCCCCCGGATACCGCGTGGCTGGTCACGGCCTCGCCCGACACCGACTCCACGGTCCCGTACGCCGCCCCGCGCGGCGCCCGGTGCCGCAGCGCCTCGCGCAGCTGCAACCGGCCGCGGTGGATGCGGCTGCGGACCGTACCAAGCTTGATGTTCAAGGTTGTCGCGATCTCCTCGTACGACAGACCTTCAATGTCACACAGGACCACCGCGACGCGGAAGTCGGGGTGCAGCGCGTCGAGGGCGCGCTGGATGTCGGGGTCGAGGTGGCTGTCGGTGTAGACCTGCTCCGGGCTGCGCTCGCGGCCGGCCAGCCGCTCGGAGTCCTCCGGGAGCGCGTCGAAGCGGATCCGCTGCCGGCGGCGCACCAGGTCCAGGAACAGGTTGGTGGTGATCCGGTGCAGCCAGCCCTCGAACGTACCCGGCTGGTAGGTCGCCAGTGACTTGAAGACGCGTACGAAGGTCTCCTGGGTCAGGTCCTCGGCGTCCTGGGGGTTGCCGGCCAGCCGGTAGGCGAGCCGGTACACCCGAGGTGCGTGCTGCCGGACCACCTCGTCCCAGGTCGGCGGCACCCATGCCGCAACCGCACCGTCCACCGGACCTCCCGCGTCCACCTGAAGTGGAGCCATCGTCCCTCGCGTCCTCCTGCCCAGGCTATGCAGCCAACCCCCGGATTCCCCCGGAGGTTCACCCGAGCAACGCAGCCCCCACGGTGCCCGTTCCCACCCGCCGCGGATTCTTAGCCTCTCCTCAGCTAACCCGCTTCTCTCACTCCACGAGTCGTCAGGATCGACCGTTCAGTTCCATCCTCGGATATTTCCCGCGACGGAGGGCCCGATATGGAGTCGCGACGCCCACATCGTGATACCCGTTACGCTCTCCGTCCGTGACGGTCGAGGCGGTGGCGGCGACCAGGGGGTACGTCGAGTCGTTCCTGGCCGAGGATACGACGCTGGCCGCGGCGCGGGCCCGGGCGCGGGAGCTGGGCTGCCTGTCGATCGGTCCGGGCGGCGGCGCGGCGCTGCGCTTCCTGGCCAGCGTGCTGGCGGCGCGGGCGGTGGTGGAGATCGGTACGGGTACGGGCGTGTCCGGGCTGTACCTGCTGCGCGGCATGCGGCCCGACGGCGTCCTCACCACGGTCGACGCCGAGCCGGAACACTCCCGCGCGGCCCGGCTGACCTTCGCCGAGGCGGGCATCCAGAGCTACCGCGCCCGGCTCATCAACGGCGCCGCGCTCCAGGTCCTGCCCCGGCTCACCGACGGCGCGTACGACCTGGTGGTGTGCGCCGCGGTACGCAGCGACCACGGGGCGTACCTGGGTGAGGCGCTGCGGCTGCTCCGCCCGGGCGGCGTGGTCTGCTTCGACAACGCGCTGTGGCAGGACCGGGTCGCCGACTCCTCCGCCCGGGACCCGATCACCGTCGCCTTCCGCGATCTGGCGAAGACCGTACGTGACCACGACGACCTCACCCCCGCCCTACTCCCGGTCGGCGACGGCCTGCTCGCCGCCGTCTACCGACCCAGCTGACCACCGCCCGGGCTGGCTAGCGGGCGCTGGATTGGCGCCAGCGGGCGGGGCTCGCGCCGTGCGCCCGGCCGAAGACGCGGGCGAAGTAGCCGGCATCGGGATAGCCCACCCGGCGGCCCACCTCGGCGACCGGCAGGCTGCTGCCGACCAGCAGCCTGCGCGCCTGCACCATCCGCCGCTCGGTGATCCACTCCTGCACGGTGCGCCCGGTCCGCCGCCGTACCGTCGTGGTCAGGTGGCCGGGGGACACGCTGACCGCGCGGGCCACGTCGCGCAGCGACAGCGACCCCGCGTAGCGCGATTCGATCACCTCGAAGACCTCGGCGAGCAGCGGTTCCTGGTCGGCGCGCTGGTCGCCCACCAGGTCGGCGGCCAGCCGGGACACCTCGACCAGGATGAGGACGAGTTGGGCGCGGGCGGCCTCCCGGTACCCTTCCGGCCGGTCGGTCAGCTCGCGCTGGAGCGCCAGGATGCGGTCCCGGAAGGCGGCGCGCCCGGCCGGCGGCACCGGCAGCCCGAGCGGCCCGGAGCCGGAGCCGCGGACGAACGGGAACAGCAGCGGGTGCGTACGCCAGGCCAGGTACGCCCCCGGCACCTCGGGGCCGAGCGCGTCCGGGGTGAACATCACGCCCCAGCCGCTGGCGTGCCCCGGCGCTCGCCGACGGCCGATCACCTCGCCGGGCGGGATCACGTACACATCGCCCGCGCGGATCTCGTGCGTACGCCCGGCCAGGGTGACCGTGCCGGCCCCGGTCTCGAAGTAGACCAGCCCGGGGAACTCGTGCGCGTGCTCGTCCCGCGGCAGGTCGCGGGTGGCCATCGTGCCCAGCGGCCAGACCCACACCGGCGGCTCGCCCGGCGCGGGCACCAGCCCGTAGGTCGCCGGCAGGCCGCGCGGCGTACGCACCCGGATCGTGGTCGGCACCGTAATATCGTCCCACTCATCCCGTGGATCAGGCCAGCCGACCAGCGCGTCAGCCGGCACACTCGGTCGTATGACCGAAAGAACAGCCCATTCGGGCCACTACATACCGGGCCTCGGCCGCGGCTTCATGACACCGATGTACGACCTGGTGCACCGGCTGTTCGGCATCGGGAAGCTGCATGCGGCGGTGATCGCGGCCGCGGCGCCGTCCCGGGGCGAGCGGGTGCTGGACATCGGCTGCGCGACCGGCAACCTGCTCCGCTCGCTCAGCAAGCGCGGGCTGGACCAGGGCGACCTGGCCGGCCTCGACCCGGACCCGAAGGCGCTGCGCCGGGCCCGCCGCAAGGTCCGCCGCGCGCGCCTGGACCAGGGCAGCGCCGCACACCTGCCGTACCCGGACGGCAGCCTGGACGTGGTGTTCTCCACGCTGATGTTCCACCACCTGGACGCGGCCACGAAGGACGCGATGCTGGCCGAGGTGGCGCGCGTGCTCACGCCCGGCGGCCGGCTGCTGCTGGCCGACTTCGACGCGCACGCCCACGCCCACGGCCCGTTCGGCCGCAACATGGAAACCATGATCGCGGACAACACCGACCTGCCGGGCCGGCTGACCGCGGCCGGCCTGACCCCGGAGAAGCTGCCGCCGTACCAGAGCAAGTTCGGCGAGGTGCAGCTGATCCGCGGGACCCGCTAGAGGACGGCGCGCAGGAAGCGTTGGGTGCGGGCCTCCTGGGGGTTGGCGATGACCTCGCGCGGCGGTCCGGACTCGACCACGACGCCCTCGTCCATGAAGACCAGCGCGTCGCCGACCTCGCGGGCGAAGCCGAGCTCGTGCGTGACCACCATCATGGTCATGCCGTCCTCGGCCAGCCCGCGCATCACGTCCAGGACCTCGCCCACCAGCTCGGGGTCGAGGGCGGAGGTGGGCTCGTCGAACAGCATCAGCTTGGGCCGCATGGCCAGCGCCCGGGCGATGGCGACCCGCTGCTGCTGGCCGCCGGACAGCTGGTTCGGGTACGCCTTCTCCCGGCCGGCCAGGCCCACCCGGGCCAGCAGCGCGACGGCCCGTTCCCGTACCTCCGCCTTCGGTTCGCCCTTCACCCGTACCGGCGCCTCGACGATGTTCTCCAGCGCGGTCATGTGCGGGAACAGGTTGAACCGCTGGAACACCATGCCGATCTCGGCACGCTTGCGGGCCACCTCACGCTCGCGCAGTTCGTGCAGCTTGGTGCCGACCCGCCGGTACCCGACCAGTTCGCCGTCGACGTACAGCTTGCCGGCGTTGATCTTCTCCAGGTGGTTGACGCAGCGCAGGAAGGTGGACTTGCCCGACCCGGACGGGCCGATGATGCACATCACCTCGCCCCGGCTGACCTGCAGGTCGATGCCGCGCAGCACCTCCAGCGCGCCGAAGGACTTGTGTACGCCCTCCGACCGCACCATCACATCGCTCGTCACATCGCCCTCGACTGGTCGCCGGCGCCGATCATCCGGGCCCGGATCCGTTGCAGCGGCGTCGGCGGCAGCGCCCGTACCGAGCCGCGCGCGTAGTAGCGCTCGATGTAGTACTGGATCACGGTCAGCACCGAGGTCATGATCAGGTACCACAGGCTGGCGACCACCAGCAGCGGCACGATGAGGAAGTTGTTGCCGTAGATGTCCTTGGCCGCGCCGAGCAGGTCGGCCACCCCGATGAAGGCCACCAGCGAGGTGGTCTTCAGCATCGAGATGACCTCGTTGCCGGTCGGCGGGATGATCACCCGCATCGCCTGCGGCAGCACCACCCGGCGCATGATCAGCAACCGGCCCATGCCGAGGGCCTGCGCCGCCTCGGTCTGCCCGTGGTCCACCGACAGGATGCCGGCCCGGACGATCTCCGACATGTACGCGCCCTCGTTCAGGCCCAGGCCCAGGGTGGCGGCCAGCAGGATCGGGATCACCGAGTTGGTGTCGCCGGTGACGAAGGTCGGGCCGAACGGGATGCCCAGCGACAGGTTCGGGTACAGCGCGGCCAGGTTGACCCAGAAGATCAACTGGACGAGTACGGGCGTGCCGCGGAAGAACCAGGTGTAGAACCACGCCGCCCCGGACACGATCGGGTTCTCAGACAGCCGCATCACCGCCAGGATGATGCCGAGCGCGATGCCCAGCGCCATCGCGAACAGGGTCAGTTCCAGGGTGATCAGGATGCCGTGCACGATCGTGGAGAAGGTGAAGTAGCCCCGGACGTAGTCCCATTTCCAGTTCGAGTTGCGGATCAGCGAGCTGACCACCATCGCGATCAGCACCGCGATGCCGACGACCGCGACCCACCGGCCCGGGTGCCGGACCGGGACGACGGTGAGTTGGTCGGCGGGCACCTCGTCGGTGCCCGCCACGTCAGCCTCGGCTGTCACGAGCTACCGGCGGCGTTGATCGTGATGGTGGTGATGGCCCCGTCCTCGACGCCCCAGGTCTGCATGATCTTGGTGTAGTTGCCGGTGTCCACCAGCCACTGGATCGCGCCCTGCACGGCCTTGGCGAAGTCGCCGTCGTTCTTCTTCAGCGCCATGCCGTACGGGGCGACGTCGGTGGTCGGGCCGCCCTGCTCGATGCCGCCGTCGGTGACCTTCGCCTGGTACTCCACGACCGGGGAGTCGGCGGTGAAGGCGTCGGCGCGGCCGGAGGTGAGCGAGAGGTTCACCGCGTTCTGGTCCGGCTGGGAGACGGCGACCGGCACCGGCTTGCCGGCGGCCTTGCACTGGCCGCGCAGCGTCGGGTTGCCGTCCTCGTCCTTGTCCTGGGTGATCGACTGCAACTGGACGGTGCCCTGTTCGGCGGCGACCTTCTTGCCGCACAGGTCCAGCATTGTCTTGATGCCGAGCGGGTTGCCCTTCTTCACCCCGATCGAGGTGCCCGCCTTGTAGTAGTTCACGAAGTCGACGGTCTTCTCCCGGTCCTTGTTGTCGGTGAACGAGGACAGGCCCGCCTCGTACCGGCCCGACTCGATGCCGGCCAGGATGCCGTCGAAGGGTGCGTTCACGAACTCGACATCGAGCCCGAGGACCTTGCCGATCGCGTTGCCCAGGTCGATGTCCATGCCCTGGAAGGTGGCGCCGTTCTTGAACTCGTTCGGCGCGTAGCTCGCGTCGGTGGCGATGAGGATCTTGCCGTCGGACTTGATGTGGTCCGGCACCATCGCGGCCAGCTTCGGGTCCTGCTGGATCGTGTCGGTCTTGGTCTGCTTGTTCTCGGTTTCGGTCGTCTTGCCGCCGCAGGCGCCCAGCACCAGCGCCGCCACCGCGACCAGCGAAGCGGCCAGCGGACCGCCCGTGCGTACCCTCACAATGCCTCCCGGTGCAGGACACAACCCGATCCGCGCACCCTAGTGGCATTACGCCCTGGTGGGCAGCACGTTAGGGAACAGCTTGTTGGCCCTTGCCGAGGACTACTACGCCGCCGGGGCTGACCTGGTAGCGCTGGCGGTCGAGTTCGGCGTCGACGCCGATGTGGGCGCCGTCGGGGACGACGACGTTCTTGTCCAGGATGGCGTTGCGGACCACGGCACCCTTGCCGATGCGTACGTTGTCCATGACGACGCTGCCCTCGACGTACGCTCCGGCATCCAGGCGTACGCCCGGGGACAGGACCGAGGTGCGGACCGTACCGGCGGAGACGATGACGCCGTTGGAGACGATCGACTCCTGCGCCGACCCGCCCTCCACGAACTTGGCCGGCGGCGACTGCGGGTGCGAGGTGAAGATGGTCCACTCGCGGTTGTAGAGGTTGAAGATCGGGTGTACGGCCACCAGGTCCATGTGCGCGTCGTAGTAGGCGTCCAGGGTGCCGACATCGCGCCAGTACCCGCGGTCCCGCTCGGTCGCGCCGGGCACCTTGTTGTCGGCGAAGTCGTACACGTGCGCCACGCCCTGCTCGACCAGCATCGGGATGATGCTGCCGCCCATGTCGTGGATGCTGCCCTCGTCCCCGGCGTCGATCTTCAGCGCCTCGATGAGGGTGTCGGTGGAGAAGACGTAGTTGCCCATCGACGCGAACGTCTCGTCCGGGTTGTCCGGCAGCCCGGGCGGGTGGTCCGGCTTCTCCAGGAACTGCCGGATCTTCTTGTCCGGCGCCGCGTCGATCACGCCGAACTGGTTGGCCTCCGACCGCGGCACCCGGATACCGGCCACGGTCACCCCGGCGCCGGACTCGATGTGCTGGGCGACCATATGCCGGGCATCCATCCGGTACACGTGGTCGGCGCCGAAGACGACCACGATGTCCGGTTGCTCGTCGTAGATGAGGTTCAGGCTCTGGTAGATCGCGTCGGCACTGCCGGTGAACCAGCGCGGGCCGAGCCGCTGCTGCGCCGGGACCGGGGTCACGTAGTTGCCGAGCATGGTCGACATGCGCCAGGTCTGGGTGATGTGCCGGTCCAGCGAATGCGACTTGTACTGGGTGAGCACGCAGATGCGCAGGTAGCTGGCGTTCACCAGGTTGGACAGGACAAAGTCCACCAGACGGTACGTACCCCCGAAGCGGACGGCGGGTTTGGCCCGGTCGGCGGTCAGCGGCCACAGCCGCTTGCCCTCGCCACCCGCCAGCACGATGCCGAGGATCCCGGGCTGTGCGCGCATGTCGATGACCCTAACCTCCCGACTGGTCGCCCGCTGGGCTGAACATTCCCAAGCCCGGCGATCGAAACGCTTCCGCCCCGCGCACACCGTTACCTACCGCGATGCCCCCGGGTGGCGCGGCCCTTACGCTCACGACCATGAAGGTGGCCGTGCTGACTCGCGAGTACCCGCCCAGCATCTACGGTGGAGCCGGCGTGCATGTCGACTTTCTCACCCGCGAGCTCCGCAGGCTGGTCGAAGTGGACGTGCACTGTTTCGGCGAGCCGCGCCCGGGTGCCACCGCGCACCTGCCGCCGCCCTCGCTGGACGGGGCCAACCCGGCGCTGCGCACGATCGGCACCGACCTGGACATGGTGCACGCGATGGCCGGCGCGCAGCTGGTCCACTCGCACACCTGGTACGCCAACATGGCCGGGCACCTGGCCGCCCTGCTGTACGGGATCCCGCACATCCTCACCGCGCACTCGCTGGAGCCGCGCCGGCCGTGGAAGGCCGAGCAGCTGGGCGGCGGCTACCGGGTCAGCTCGTGGGTGGAGGAGGTCGCCTACCGCGGCGCCGACGCGGTGATCGCGGTCAGCCGGGGCATGCGCGCCGACGTGCTGGACGCGTACCCGTTCGTCGACCCGGCCAAGGTGCACGTCATCTACAACGGCATCGACACCGACCTGTACCAGCCGGTGGCCGAGTCGACCGCGCTGGCCCGGTACGGGGTGGCGCCGGACCGGCCGTACCTGCTGTTCGTGGGGCGGATCACCCGGCAGAAGGGGCTGCCGCACCTGCTCCGCGCCGCGCACCGCATCGACCCGAAGGCCCAGCTGGTGGTGTGCGCGGGCGAGCCGGACACCCCCGAGCTGGAGGCGGAGGTGACCGCCGAGATCGAGGCGCTGCGGGCCGAGCGCTCCGGTGTGGTGTGGATCACCGGCATGCTGCCCCGCGACGAGCTGCTGCAGCTGCTCTCGCACGCGGCCGTCTTCTGCTGCCCATCGGTGTACGAGCCGCTGGGCATCGTGAACCTGGAGGCGATGGCCTGCCAGGTGCCGGTGGTCGCCTCGGCCGTCGGCGGCATCCCCGAGGTGGTCCAGGACGGGGTCACCGGGCTGCTGGTGCCGTACGCCGAGGAGGCACCCGGGGAGTTCGAGGCGGGCCTGGCCGACCGGGTGAACGAGCTCATCGCCGACCCGGACCGGGCCGGCGCCATGGGGCTGGCCGGCCGGGAGCGGGCCCGGACCGAGTTCGGCTGGGACACCGTGGCCCGGCGCACCGTGGACCTGTACCGGTCACTGCTCGGCCAGTGACTCCAGCCACCGGACGAGCGTACGGACGGCGAAGCCGGTGCCACCGCGGGTGATCACCCCGGAGTCGGCCGCGGCGCGGGCGGCACCGGCGATGTCCAGGTGCGCCCACGGCACGCCGCCGGCGAACGGGCGCAGGAACAGCGCCGCGGTGATGGCGCCGGGGCTGCCGGCGGCGTTGTTGGAGTCGGCCACGTCCGACTCGATCAGGTGCTCGTACTCGGCGCTCAGCGGCAGCCGCCACAGCGATTCGCCGGCCTCCTCGGCGGCGGCCAGCAACTGGTCGGCCAGGGTGTCGTCGGAGGCGAACAGGCCGCCGGTGGTGACCCCGAGGGAGATGCGGACGGCCCCGGTGAGTGTGGCCGCGTCGACCAGTACGTCCGGGCGGAGCCGGGCGGCGGCGTAGGCGAGCGCGTCGGCCAGCACCACCCGGCCCTCGGCGTCGGTGTTCAGCACCTCGGTGGTCCGCCCGCCGTAGTGGCGTACGACGTCCGAGGGCCGGTACGACGAGCCGGACAGCGCGTTCTCCGCGGCCGGCACCAGGACCGTGACCCGGATCGGCAGCTTGAGGGTGGCGACCGCGGACAGCGCGCCGAGGACCGCGGCGCCGCCGGCCATGTCGGTCTTCATCTGGAGCATGGCCTCGGCCGGCTTCAGCGACAGGCCGCCGCTGTCGAAGGTGATGCCCTTGCCGACCAGCACCACCCGCGGCCCGGCCGCGCCGCGCGGCGCCCAGGTCGCCTCGATCAGCCGCGGGCCGCGGGCCGCGCCACCGCCGACGGCGAGGATGCCGCCGAACCCCTCGGCCGCCAGGTCGACCTCGTCGCGCACCCGCACCTTGACCCCGAGCGGGGTCAGCAGCCTGGTCGCCTGGTCGGCCATCCAGGCCGGCGACTTGCGCAGCGCCGGGGTGTTGATGAGGTCGCGGGCGGCGCAGGTGGCCGCGGCGGTGGCGACACCCTGGCGTACGGCCGCCTCGTACGGCGCGCTCTGCTCGGGCACCGCGATGCTGGCGCGGCGGACCCGCTGCGGCGGGCTGGACTTCAGGGTGTAGTTGTAGGAGGCCAGGCACAGGCCCTCGACCAGGCCGCGTACGGCCGCGGGCTCGGCGCCGTGGCCGAGCAGG
>Ga0081455_10004380_pt1 | contig 15903 bp, 17 predicted proteins | sample TabmetS3T2R1_FD_70207 | JGI IMG/M metagenome (GOLD analysis project Ga0081455, IMG submission 70207) | Tabebuia heterophylla rhizosphere microbial communities from the University of Puerto Rico - S3T2R1 | ecosystem: Host-associated > Plants > Roots > Rhizosphere ... | reverse complement strand
CATCGCCGACGGCACCCGCCGCTTCGACATGATCGGCGCTGGCTATCACGGCCCGCTCTACGCCGAGATCAGCCCGAAGACATTCCCGGTGCTGCTGCGCGAGGGCTCCAGGCTCTCCCAGGTGCGCTTCCGCACCGGGGATGCCATCCTCAATGCCGATGAACTCGACGCGCTGCATGCCGCCGAGCGGCTGGTCGATATCGACGATGCCGATCTCGCCAATGGCGTCGCGCTGTCGGTCGATCTGTCCGGGCAGAACACCGGGGGCTTCGTCGGCTACCGCGCCAAGCGTCACACCGGCGTCGTCGACGTCGACCGCCGCGGCGGCTATGCGGTCGATGAATTCTGGGAGCCGATCCCGGCGCGGCCGGACGGCAGCCTGATCCTCGATCCCGGCGAGTTCTACATCCTGGCCTCGAAGGAAGCCGTGCAGGTGCCGCCGGATTATGCCGCGGAGATGGTGCCGTTCGATCCGCTGGTCGGCGAATTCCGCGTGCATTATGCCGGATTCTTCGATCCCGGCTTCGGCTATGCCGGCGCCGGCGGCAAGGGCGCGCGCGCCGTGCTCGAAGTGCGCTCGCGCGAGGTGCCGTTCATCCTCGAGCACGGCCAGATCGTCGGCCGTCTGGTCTACGAGAAAATGCTGTCGCGGCCCGATGCGATGTACGGCCAGCGCATCGGCTCGAATTACCAGGCGCAGGGCCTGAAGCTAAGCAAGCATTTCCGCGCCTAGGGTCGCGGCAACCGGCGGGCAGCAGACATGGGATCCATCTCGGCCGAGCCGCTCGCATCGCTGGTGACCAAGCTGTCGCAAAAATACAGCATCGAGTGCTGTGTCGAGACGGGCACCTATCTCGGCGACGGCGCCCGGTTCGCCGCCACGGTATTTCCCCGCGTGGTCACGATCGAGATCAAGCGCGAATACCAGGAGCAGGCGATCGCGCAATCTCCTGATGGCAATATCGAGTTCGTGCTGGGCGACTCGGCGTCGGTGCTGCCCGGCATCGTTGCCGGCCTGAACAGCACCGCGTTGTTCTGGCTGGATGGGCATGCCGGCGCCGGCTTTTTTGCCGAGGAAGACAACTGCCCGCTGCTTGCCGAGCTCAAGGCGATCGGCACATCGCCGCATCCTCACGTCATCGTCGTCGACGATGCCCGTGCCTTTTTGGCGCCGCCGCCGCCGCCGTTCAAGTTCGAGGCCTGGCCGACGCTTCGCGAAGTCCTGGAGGCCGCCTGTTGCCGCTTCCCCTATTATTGCGTCGTGATCTGCGATGCCATCATCTGCGTTCCCGAGACGATGCAGATGGACGTCGTCGAATTCTGCAACACGGTCCGGCCGACGATCTAGCGGCCGTTATCGCGCCGCCGATTTCGCCGCCGGCGTCACGCGCCAGACCGTGTTGCCGACGTCGTCGGCGACGAGCAATGCACCATGCTTGTCGAGCCTCACGCCGACCGGCCGGCCCTGCGCGTCGCCCTTGTCGCTGAGGAAGCCGGTCAGCACGTCCTGCGGCCCACCGGATGGCTTGCCGTCCTTGAAGGGCACGAAGATCACCTTGTAGCCCGATCGCGGCTTGCGATTCCACGAGCCGTGCTGGCCGATGAAGGCGCCGCCCTGCATCTCCTGCGGAAACAGATTGCCGGTGTTGAAGGCAAGCCCGAGCGAGGCCGTGTGCGCGCCGAGCGCATAATCCGGCGCGATCGCCTTCTGCACCAGATCGGGCCGCCGCGGCTCGACGCGGGTGTCGACATGGTCGCCGTAATAGCTGTAAGGCCAGCCGTAGAACGCGCCGTCCTTCACCGAAGTCATGTAATCAGGCACGAGGTCGTTGCCGAGTTCGTCACGCTCGTTGACGACGACCCAGATCTCGCCGGTCTTGGGATTAAAGGCCGGACCGTTGGGATTGCGCAGACCCGATGCGAACACACGCCACTTCCCGCTCGCACGATCGACTTCGAGCACCGCGGCGCGATCCTTCTCCGCCTCGATGCCGTTTTCCGCGACATTGCTGTTGGAGCCGACGGTCGCATACAGCTTGGTGCCGTCGGGGCTGGCGGTGAGGTCCTTGGTCCAGTGATGATTGAGCGTACCGGCCGGCAGGTCGGCGAGCTTCACGCCTGATGCGCTGATCTTGGTGTCACCCTCGCGATAGGGGAATTTCATGATCGCATCGGTATTGGCGACATAGAAGTCCTCGCCGACCAGCACCATGCCGAACGGCGAGTTCAGGTTGCTCAGGAAGACGCTGCGGAATTCCGCGACGCCATCGCCGTCGGCGTCGCGCAACAGCGTGATGCGGTTGGCGCTGGGCACGCCGGCGCCGGCCCATTTCTGCGCCTGCTTGTAGATGAAGCCCTTGATGCCCTTGCCGTCGTCGGGCTTCGGCGGCGCGTTGCTTTCGGCGACCAGCACGTCGCCGTTCGGCAGCGTGTAGACGGTGCGCGGATGATCGAGCCCGGTCGCGAAAGCGGCGACCGCCATGCCGTTGGCGGCGGTCGGCTTGGCGCCATCGGGCCAGCGGTTGACCGAGGCGATATCGACCGTCGGGATCCAGGAATGCTCCGGCGGCGGCAGGGAAGGCGAGGGACCATAGCTTTGCGCCACGGTCGCGGTGTCCTTGGGGTCGTTGCAGGCGGCAAGCGGCAGCGCCAGTGCGCCGACGCTAATGGCCAAGAGGATGTGCTTGCGCATGGTCGGTTCCTCGGGGGGCTCGCCGGTACAATGCGGCGCCGAGCCGAACGTTCGTATCGCGGGCATGAAATCCCCGTGAAACCCACGGTAGCCGAGGCGTCGGCGGCCAGCGAGGCCGGCCGCCTGCAATCCCGCAGGCCCCCATTGCATGCGGTGCACTCGGAATCGTCCCCTGCCATGCTAGGAAACAGCGCGCCGTGGCATCCAAGCCCGCGGGCGGGGAGCTGAAATGTCCGACCTCGGCGTTGCCGAAATTCCCGTAGACGAGAAGGAACGCCCGCTTCCGCCGCCGGACGCGCCGGCGAAGAATGCGCTGCTCGACGGCCCGATCCTGCGCACGCTGCTGTGGCTGGCCTGGCCCAATGTAATCGCGCTCACCGCCGGCACCTGCGTGGTGATCGCCGAGACGTCCTATATCGGGCGCCTGGGCGTCGAGGCGCTGGCGGCAATGGCGCTGGTGTTTCCGACCGTGATCCTGACCATGACCATGTCGGGCGGTGCCATGGGCGGCGCCGTGGCTTCGGCGATTGCCCGGGCGCTCGGCGCCGGCGACGTTGAGCGTGCGTCGGCACTGGCGTCGCACGCGCTGCTGATCGGCTTCTGCTTTGGCCTCGTCTTCATGCTGGGCATGCTGATCTTCGGCCCCGCGCTGCTCGAGCTGCTCGGCGGGCGCGGCAACGTGCTGACGCAGGCGGTCGCCTACACGCAGATCTTTTTCGGCGGCGCCGTCGTGCCGTGGCTGATGAACACGATGTCGGGCATTTTGCGCGGCACCGGCAACATGAAGCTGCCGTCGCTGCTGATGCTCTCCTCGTCAGCCTGCCAGATCATTCTGGGCGGCACGCTGGCGCTCGGCCTCGGCCCGATTCCGTCGTTCGGCATGCGCGGTGTCGCGGCCGGCTCGCTGATCGCCTTTTTGATCAGCATCTCCGTGATGTCCTGGTACCTGTTTTCGGGCCGCGCGCGTGTCGTTCCCAAGATCCGGGGCCTTCGTATCAGATGGGCGATGTTCATCGATATCCTGAAGGTCGGTGCAATCGCCTGCTTCTCGCCGCTGCAGTCGGTGCTGACGATCAGCATCTTCACCCATATGCTGGCGAGCTTCGGCACCGAAATCCTCGCCGGCTACGGCATCGGCGCGCGGCTCGAGTTCCTGCTGACTTCGATCTCGTTCGCGGTCGGCATCGCCTGCGTTCCGATGGTCGGCATGGCGGTCGGCGCGGGGCGCATCGCGCGCGCCCGCAAGATCGCCTGGACGGCGGGCTTCGTCGCCTTCGTCTCGGTCGGCGCGGTCGCAAGCTTCATTGCCGCATTCCCCGACATCTGGGTGAATCTGTTCACTGACGATGCGAGCGTGCGTGCCGCGAGCCGGCAGTATTTGTCCACGGCGGCGCCGATGTACGCTTTCCTCGGCCTCTCCACGACCTGCTATTTTTCATCGCAAGGTGCGGCCAAGGTGATCGGCCCGGTGCTGGCGCAAACCGCGCGGCTGTTGTTTATCGGTACCGGTGGCTGGTGGCTGCTGTCGCACGACGCCACCGCGCAGAATTTTTTCGTGCTGGCGGCGTCGTCGATGGTGCTGCTCGGCCTGCTGTCCTGCCTCAGCGTGATCCTGACGCGCTGGGGACCGAAGCCGCAGACTGTGGTGGAGGCGAGAGCGGCGTTGTCGTGACGGCTCTCATTCCGGGATGGTGCGCAAGCACCAGACTTCAGCTGCGCAATGGCGCATCGTAGTTCGATGCTTCGCATCGCCCCGGAATGACGGTGCTCTAACTACTTCCGCCGATGTCTCCGCCCGTGCCGACCGCCGCCGACATTGGCTATGCGTATCAGTTGCGGCACCATGCGCATCAACTCGCTGCCGCCGGCGCCACCGAGCATGCCCACGAAGTCGCCGCCGCCGGTGCCGCCGTAATTACCCGCGGTTACGCCATAGCCTTCGCCCACATAGCCGCCGCCTGTCGGGAAGCCGCCGAAGCCGGACGGTATTCCGCCGCCCATCATGCCGCCAAAGCCGCCGCCGCCGTTTTCCATCATGCGGCTCATCATCGGGCCCATGGTCTGCATCATCGCGGCGAAGCGGCGCTTGCCCATCTTCGCCTTCATCATTTCCAGCATCGGCGCCATCTGCGTCATCATGTCCTGGCCGCCGCCTCCACCGCCGCCGAAGCCGGCAAATTGCGCCTTTGCCGGCATCGACGATAGCGTAAGCAGCAACAGCAGCGTGGCCGCGTGGCAAACTACCTTGTCAGCTCCCGTCATGTTTTGACTCCTGATGCGCCGGCGGCCGCGGGGGCGCGGCGCCGTTCGGACGCACGGAGCAAAAGCTAGGAGCGGGCGGTGGGCCGATCTGTGCGAGAGATCACGCTCGCACCAACCTTCAGGCCGCGCTACGCCCAAGGGCCTTTTGCATGGCGAGCAGGCCCAGATCCATCTGCTCGCCCATATAGGGCGCGAACTCGTTCGGCAGCACGTCGGCGATCCACACGAAGCGGGTGCGGCCGTCGCTCGCGGCGAAGACCTGTGCGGAAGCGCTGTGCTGCCTGATACGTTCGCTGACGATCGCATAGACCAGCCGCCGCCGCGCTTCGTCGCAGTCGACCAGAATTTCGCGCGCCACCGTGCCGTTCGCGAAGGTGACAATTCGCGCGTCGCCATCGAGTTTGGTGTCGGTCACGAATCCAGGCACGAGCCGCGTGTGCAGCGCGCCGAAATCGCGCAATGCATCCCAGACGTCGTCGGGGTTGGCGTCGATGAGGATTTCCTTGTGGATGGAGGCCATAGGTTCTAATCCGTTGTTGTTGGGGAATCGTAGGGTGGGCAAAGGCGCACTTGCGCCGTGCCCACCATTTCTCCGAGACTTGTAGCTTCAATGGTGGGCACGCTTCGCTTTGACCACCCTACGCACTGGCGGCGTACTACGTACAAACCGCCTCGACATTGTTGCCGTCGGGATCGATCAGGAACGCGGCGTAATAGGTCGGGCTGTAATCCGCGCGCGGCCCGGCGCCGCCATTGTCGCGGCCGCCGGCCTTCAGCCCTTCGGCATGGAATTTCTCGATCGCGGCATGATCCTTGGCGCGGAACGCGACATGCGCGCCGGTTGCGGCCTTGCCCTTGTGCAGATGCAGCCAGAGCGCGGGCGCGTCCTTCGGGCCGAAGCCCGCGCCGGAATCGTCGCGCGAGCACAGCACGAAGCCGAGCGGCGCCAACGCCGCGGTATAGAAGCGCACGCTGGCGTCGAGATCGCCGACGCGTAATCCGATGTGGTCGTACATGATATTCTCCAGTCGAAACTGCCGCGAACTCGCGCGGCCTGGAGAAAGCCTAGCTAGTTGAGGGCGAGCCGTTCTTGGAAAATCTTGCGCTGGCCCCGCGAGGCCTGGCGGAACTTCAGCGGCGAAGCGCCGGCGGCGCGATGGAAGGTGCGCACGAAATTGGACAGATCGGCAAAGCCGACGTCATAGGCAATGTCAGTGACCGCGCTGTCGTCGTCGGCGAGGCGTCGCGCGGCGTGGCGCAGCCGCGAGCGCACCAGATATTGGTGCGGGGTGACGCCGAGCACTTCCGAAAACAGCCGCAGGAAATGAAACGGGCTGATCCCGGCTTGGGCTGCCGCGTCCTCCAGATTGATCTGACGGTGCGAATTGGCATCGATCCACAGTGCGGTTTCCACCGCACGGCGGCGGTTGCGCGCTGCATCGGGACCGGATTTGCGCGGCTTGCCGGAAACGACTTCGACAAAGCGGCTCGCCAGCACCTGGCCGATTTCGTCGAGGCCGATATCGCTGCTGCCATCTGCTGCCGATTGCGCCAGCTCGCCCAGCACCACGAGCTCCGGCAGCGGCGGCGCGGCGCCGATCTGCCAGGGCGTCCGGCTGTCGCCGAGCGCCTCCACCAGTTCAGGGCTCAGGAAGAACGACAGGCATTCGTCGCCGCAGACGTGCTCATGGGTGCAGGTATATTCGTCGCCGGGATGGCCGATCAGCACGGAGCCCGCCACCAGCTCATTGAACTTGCCGCGGCAGTGCAGACCAAAACTCCCCTTACGTACATAGGAGATCGAGTGGCAGCGGTGCTGCTCCGCAAACGGCGTGTCGCCGGGCCCCGCAGTGCAGCGAAAGTCCGACACAGAGATGGATTTGCGCTCGATGAGCGTGGTCGCGATCATCCCGCAGATTTAGGGATGCGCGCGGGGCGGTGCAACGGGCAGCAGCACGTCGAACAGCGTCTTGCTGGCGGTCGGGCTGGCGCCCTCGATCGAGAGCAGCCGCCGCTTGGAAATCGCCCCGCCATGGGCTGAGATCTTGTCGGCGTAATTGCCCGCTTCGAGCACGCGATGGCAGGGCACGATGATCATGAAGGGGTTGCGGCCGATCGCCTGCGACACCGAATGGACCGCGCCGGAGGCGCGAAGGCTGCTAGCTACTTCCGCATAGGTCCGGGTCTCGCCGCGCGGGATCTGGCGCGCATAGGCGTAGACGCGCTGGCTGAAGGCAGGAATGCCGGTCATATCCAGCGTGATGTCGGCAAGGTCGCACGCCGCCCCGCGCAGCAGCGCGCCGATGCCCTCGATCGCGATCTGGACATTGGCCGGCGGGGGGAGCTCGCGGGCGTCAGGATAAAGCTTGTAGAGTCGCCGCCGCGTATCGATCTCGCGGACTTCAGGGAGCTGCACGCCGATAACGCCGCCTGCGGCCCATGCAATGCCGCAGCGGCCGATCGCCGTGTCAAATATGGTGTACCCACGCCCCGTCATACGCCACCCAGCCCTGATCTGGAATCATAGCATCGGCGCGATGAGTCGTATCCGGAATTTTAGGGAAGTTAACAGTAAGGCCGGGCAGGTAATGGAACAGCTTGGCGAAAGGCGCGCGGTCGGCTAATCATGGGGTACGAGCCGCGGGCGTAGTTCAATGGTAGAACGGCAGCTTCCCAAGCTGCATACGAGGGTTCGATTCCCTTCGCCCGCTCCAATCTCCCGGCTCTCTCATCACGCCGGGTTCAAAAATCATAGATCATCTCAAATTTCGAACCGCTTTCACCGATCCGGTGTAGCGTATCCTTCAGCGCGTCGACGCGCGCCTCGAGGGTGATCCTGTATTTGTACCCCTCCGGATGGAAAAACAGTTCTCGCCGATCGATCACCTCAGTCGATGCCGAGACAGGTTCCTCGGCGTTCTTCGACAGATACGCGAGCGCGATCGTGTCGTGTCCCATGATCTCGATGAATGAGACGTTTCTTTCGGTCAGCTTCACCAGCGCAGCCTTGAAGCCGGCGTATCGTTCGGTCGCGATGAGAAAGCGATTGCCGCTCAATTCCATCAGGACCTTGATGCCGTCATCGTCCAGATGCGAGCGATTTGCGGCGTGGACGACGCTGAAGGTCTGATTGTCCTTTTGCTCCGCGCTGAGGAGCCACAATTGCGCGTATGAGCCCTTGAGCAGGTACGCGACCGAGAACGCAATTTTCCGCTCGGCATTCCTGACGAACGATCCGTTGAAGAGTGTGGTTCCGTGCCAGATGCCCGAGAGATCGGCGAAGTAGGGGTAGTGGTACCACGTCGTCTGATACAGCGTCTTTGCGTAGCTGTTCCAGGATTTTGCAATGAAACGATCGGCCTCGGTATTGCTCCCCGCGATCGCCTGGGTGACGCGGCCGACCGTATTCTCGTAGGCGAATTTGACGCCGTACTCGGCCGTCAGATTGATGCCGATGATCCAGGAAACAAAATTGTACTGCCAGTTGAATTCCTGGCCCCTGCTTTTTTCGAGCGACAGGAAGTAGCAGCCCCAGAAATTGCTGATGGCCGTCGCAAACGGAAAGTCTGTCTGTCGCCCTCCGTTGGCGAGGAAGCCGCCAAATTCATTGTAGCTGTAGACCTGGTACCACTCGGCCAGCGTCAGATAGGTCTGCTCCTTCCCGCGGCTGAAATAGGCTGGATACTCTGTTGCGATGCTCTGGCGTTCAGTACGTGAAAGCGTCAAAGGCGCATCGGAGCTTGTCGCAAGGAGGCTCGCGGACAAGGCCGGGTCGCGGTCGCTGTAGAACTTGATGGTCGCGACGATTGCCAGCGAGAGAAGCGCCAGGGCAAGCGTGGCCATGGCCGTGGCGAGGCCGAGAAACAGGCGGCGAACTACTCTCATTTGCTGGTCAAACGCGATAAGGTGGGAGGGACGATATTCTGCAGGGGATGAGCTGGATAGGGCCAGCAACCCATGGATGTGTATGGTGCCGCGTCAACTTTTCAAAGGGGGAAGTTGAAATGGTGCCAAGCTTGACGACAGGGCATGGAGCTGAGCGTTGACCGAAGCGATCACTTCCTCCGACACCTCCCGCAACAATCTCCTGATGGTCGCCGCCGGCGGCATCGTGACCGGCATCCTCACGCCGCTGTCGCCGCTGCTGATCGACAGAATCACCGGCCCGAACGGCCAGTTTCGCATTTCATTGGTCGCGGTGCCGTTCGCCGTGCTCGTCTTCGTCCTCGTGCGGCGCTTCAGCGCCAATCGGTGGTGGGCGGCGCTGATCGCCGCCATCGTCACCATGATCGCTTTCGTCTGTGCGGTGGATGCCGCGATCCTCGTCGAGGGGAATACCGGCGATGCGCCGCGGATCATGCGCTATCTCCTCGCCGGCCTGACCGGCGGACTCATCGGCACGGCCATCATGGCGCTCGGGATGGCATTATTGCCGGCGGGGCCGCGGCAGCCCGCGGCGTGGTGGCCGATGCTGATCACAGGCGCGCTGGCCGGCACGCTGCTCGCGCTCGATGACGCGCTCGGGCTCGGCGACAACGTCTCGCTCCTCTATCCGCTCTGGCAGGCGGCGGTGGCGGTGCGGCTCGCGATGATCTTGCGGAGGTACTGACGTGCCGGAGCGGCGTGCAGCCCCGTAGTTCTACCGTCCCGCATTAAAGCCTGCATTAAGGCTGCCTTAGCCGAGTTCCGCCTACGTTGACCGCTCCTTCCACCCAGCGGAATTATAAACATGCGGATCGGTCGGCTCTTTGCACTATCGATGCTTTCGGTGACGATCCTGGCGGTCGTCCTTGGCGCCGGCGTTCTCGTTCCGCAATACCGCACCTTCGCCAGCAAGAGCGAGGCGATCAAGACCGTGGAGGCCTATGGTGCGGTGCTGGCGGTTGGCCAGCAGGTCGCCGGCTTCCGCGCGCCTTATGTCGGCCCGCTGTTCCAGGAAACCGCCGCGACGCCGGCGCAGATGGAGGCCGCTGCGAAAGCAGTTCAGGCCGCTGATGCTGCGTTTGCCAAAGCTAAAACGGTAGTCGGCGCGCTCGACGATGGTGCTGCGATCGTTCAGGGCCTGAGCCGGGCGGCGGCCAAGCTCGCCGAGGTTCGCGCGGCGAGCGACCGCGCGCTGGCCTTGCCGATGAGCGGGCGCGATCCGGCTGATATCAAGGGTTTTCTGCCGGGCATTGCCGCGGTGGTCGGGATTCTCGAACCGCTGTTGAACCGCCTGGAAAACCAGGTGGCGATGGCTGATGCGTCGCTGACGGCGCTGCTCAATGTCGCCCGCACCGCCCAGGATTTACGGATCTCGGCCGGCGGCCGCGCCGCCACCATGTCGCTTGCGATCAGCACGCGCCGGCCGCTGACGGCGGCTGAAATTTCCATTACCGATCGCGCCCAGGGCCGCGTCGATCTCGACCGCGAGCGGATCGAGGCCGGCGTCGATCAGATCGGCAGTCCGCCGCGGCTGACGAAGGCGATGAACGATGCGGTGGAAGGCTATTTCGGCAAGGCCGCACCATGGCTTGAAAAGGAAATGGCGACCGGGCGCGCCGAGGGCAAATACGCGATCAACGCCGAGCAACTCGCAGGCGCGATCGTGCCGGCGGTGCAGGCCTTTTTCTCGGTGCGCGATGCGGCGCTCAACGAGGCCGCCGAACGCGCGGGCGCCGCACGCGACGCTGCCTTGACCATGCTGGCGCTGGCGGGACTTGCCGTCGTGGCGCTGCTCGCCGTGCTTGCCGGCGTCACCGTGATGCTGCGGCGGCGCGTGATCACGCCGCTGGCAAACCTGACCGGCGTGGTCGGCGATCTCGCCGCCGGCCGGCATGACGTCACCATCCCGACCATCGCGCGCGCCGACGAAATCGGCGCCATGGCAGGCTCGCTGCAGGTGTTCAAGGACGCCCTGATCGCCAAGAAGGCCGCCGACGCGGCGGCCGCGGTGGAAGCCGATGCCAAAATCCAGCGTGGCCAGCGCGTCGATCGGATCACCAGCGATTTCGAGGCCATGATTGGCGAGATCGTCGAGGTCGTGGCGTCGGCCTCGACCGAGCTCGAAGCCTCCGCCGGCACGCTGACGGCAACCGCGGAACGTTCCGAGGAACTGACCACCATGGTCGCGGCGGCGTCCGAGGAAGCCTCCACCAATGTGCAGTCGGTCGCATCTGCGACCGAAGAGATGGCATCGTCCGTCAACGAGATCAGCCGTCAGGTCCAGGGCTCGGCGCGCATCGCCAATGAGGCGGTGGAGCAGGCGCAGAAGACCAATGACCGCGTCGCCGAACTCGCCAAGGCCGCCGCCCGCATCGGCGACGTGGTGGAGCTGATCAACACCATTGCCGGCCAGACCAATCTCCTGGCGCTGAACGCCACCATCGAGGCGGCGCGCGCGGGCGAGGCCGGACGCGGTTTTGCGGTGGTCGCATCCGAAGTGAAGGCGCTGGCCGAACAGACGGCAAAAGCAACCGGCGAAATCAGCCAGCAGATATCGGGTATCCAGGCCGCCACCCAGGAATCGGTCGGCGCCATCAAGGAGATCAGCGATATCATCGGACGGATGTCGGAGATTGCTTCCACCATCGCCGCCGCCGTCGAGGAGCAGGGCGCGGCGACGCAGGAAATTTCCCGCAACGTGCAGCAGGCCGCGCACGGCACGCAGCAGGTTTCCGCCAACATCACCGACGTGCAGCGCGGCGCCAGCGAGACCGGCTCCGCCTCGGCGCAGGTACTCACCGCCGCCAAATCGCTGTCCGGCGAAAGCGACCGGCTGAAGCGCGAGGTCGGTAAATTCCTCTCCTCGGTACGCGCGGCGTGAGCCCGCGCTACGGCGCAATCGTCAGCACCGCCTTCATGTTCGGATGGTACCGGCAGTAATATTCGACACTGCCGGCCTTCTTCAGCACCGAGGTCACCGTCTTCTTCGGCGGCGTGGTCACGTCGAAATCGCCGTTGCGCGCGGTCGCGGTGTGCGCGAACACGTCCTTGTTGATCCATTCGATGGTGTCGCCGACGTGAGCGGTTATCTCGGCCGGCGCAAACACCAGATTGTCGATCGTGATCTGAATCGTCGCCGCATGCGCCGGGACGACCGTCGCGCCGAGGAGGACAGCGAGGAAGGATAGGCAGTGTCCCGGACGCATGGCTCGCTCCCTACTTCAGCTTGGCTGCGACTTGCTCGGCGTGCTGCTGGTGGCCCTGAAAGATCTTCAGGCCGGTCTGCAGCAGGCTCTTCAGCTCGGCATTGCTGGCTGACGGAATGAGTTGCGTCTCCAGCGCGCCGTTGACGGCCTTGTGGTAGGCGACCTCGTTGGCGACATAGGCCTTGTCGTATTCGGCGCCTTTCAGCTTGTTGAGTTCGGCGAGCTTGTCGGCTGCCTGCTTCGACAGCGTCTTGCTGGTGTCGTTGTCCTCGGGCGTCACCTTCAGCTTCTTGACGAGGTCGAGCGCCTGCTTGTTCACGGCCTCATGGTCACGCACCATGTCTTGCGCGAACGCCTTGACGTCCTTGTTGCTGGCTTTGGTGATCGCCTGCTTGGCGGCGTTGATGTCGAGGACGCCGGCGGTGTAGGCGATATGCGCGATCTGTGGGTCGGTGGGCTTTGCGCCTTGCGCCAGTGCGGCGCTGCCAAGAAGGCTCAACGCGGCAATCGCCGCGCTCAATCGAATGAACATGGTTTGACACTCCTGTGGCGCGGCGAGCCGCGCGTTGTTGCACAGGGGTTGGATGGTCGGAGCGCGCGGAGGTTCCGAAAATTATTCCGCGAAACCGAGCCGCTTCAGCACGGCGTCGGTCAGGCGCTCGCAGCGCCGACCGGCAAAGGGGAACGCTTCCATCACTACAGGGCCGATCTTCCGCTCGACATTGTCGCGCAGCATGGTGCGGGCGCGATGCAGACGGGTCTTCACCGTCTCCGGCTTCAGTCCAAGAATTTCGGCGGTCTCTTCCACGTTCATCCCCTCGATGACGCGGGTGATGAAGACGAGGCGGAACGCTTCCGGCAATTCATCGATGGCATGCTCGACGACATGCTGGATTTCACGCTGGGCCATGGATTTTTCCGGATCGTCGGATGCAGCAAGAGGAAACGGGATAATCTGTGCTTCGAGCGCGCCCTGCGGCAATGAATCCAATTCGACGGCGGGCCGCTGGCGGCGCAGCCGGCCGAGCGCCTCGTTCATGGTGATCCGCGACAGCCAGGTCGACAGGCTGGAATCGCCGCGAAAGCTTTCCAGATGGGTGAAGGCGCGGACGTAAGCCTCCTGCACGACATCCTCGGCCTCGCCGTCGTTGCGCAGGATGCCGCGGGCGAGTCTATAGAGCCGGCGGTTGTTCGCCTGCATGATCGCGCGCACCGCCGCCTCGTCGCGGGCCAGCGCCCGCCGCACCAGCTCGGTGTCGCCGGTGTCGAGGGGCGCGATCTGCGGTATCTGGACCTGACGCATGATGTCCACCAATAACAGGGTATTGGCGTTCGATGCGGGAGGGTTGAAAAGGTTCCTGAAATTTATTGAGATTTTCGTAGGGTGGGCAAAGCGAAGCGTGCCCACCATCGCCAGGCGCATTCGATGATGGTGGGCACGGCGCAAGCGCGCCTTTGCCCACCCTACGCGGCGTTTACGCCCCCGCCGGCACCTGATCCAGGAACCCGGTGATGCTGCGGATGCGTCCGTCGCTGAGCACGGCGAAATCGGTTCCCTTGATCGGGCTGTCGCCGCCATCGGGACCCAGCCCCCAGGAAAAACGAAGGTGGTCGCCGAAACCATTGGGCTCGCCGATCAGGCTGAACCTGAAATCCGGGAAGCGCTGCTGCACGCCCGCTATCAGCGCGTCCACGCCGTCACGGCCGTCGCCGGACATCAAGGGGTCGATGTATCGGGCGTCGCTGGTCCAGTTTGCGGCCAGCATTTCGCGGCGGCGGCCGGGCGTCCGCTCGTTCCACAGATCGATGTAGTTGCGGGCAATCGTGTTGATGTCGGTCATCGTGCTCTCCTTCGCATTTGCCGAATGGGCCGGCTGACCGACTATTGGAAATTTGCGCGCCCCAATCGATTACCTCCGAGGTCAAGGATTTCGAGGTGATGCCCGATCGGGCTAGGGCCTGCGCCGGATTTGGCGTAAAAGCACGGTCTCGACCTCGTTGGTTCCTGATCAGGGGCAAAGCTGGGCGTGACTGAAAAGATAAAGCCGGAGCGGCAAGCGGGCGCCGACTGGGCGCAACAGGTATGGCTGTGGCCATGGCAAGCCACGAAGCTGGCGCTCGACAGCTACGCGCAATGGTTCGCCGATCCCAAGCCCGCGCCTTCCCGCGCGCCCGCGCAAGTGCCGCTCGCCTGGACCACGCCAAACACGGTGGCGGTGCAACTTCCGTCGATGTGGTTGCGGGAGTTTTCGCAAGGGAATGCGACGCAACAGCCGGTTCTCGTCTGCGCGCCCTATGCGCTGCACGGTGCGCAGATCGCGGACTTTGCGCCGGGCCACAGCCTGGTCGAGGCGCTGCACAAGGGCGGCATCAACCGTGTCTATGTCGCCGATTGGTGCTCGGCCGTGCCGGACATGCGCCATCTGTCGATCGATAGTTATCTTGCCGAGCTCAATGTGGCGATCGACGAGATCGGCGCGCCGGTCGATCTCGTCGGCCTGTGCCAGGGCGGATGGCTGTCGCTGGTCTATGCCGCCCGTTTCCCGGGCAAGGTGCGGCGGCTGGTATTGGCCGGCGCTCCGGTCGATGTCGCGACGCCGTCAGAACTCTCGAAGATGGTGGCAGCACTTCCGCAGCAGGCGTTCGAGCAGATGGTGCAGCAGGGCGACGGCGTCGTCAGTGGCGAGTACATGCTCCGGTTCTGGAACATTCCGTTCAGCCAGCACGACGTGGAAGCCGCGCTGCAACAGGATCTCGGCGACGGATCGGACGAGGCGCGGATGCTGCTGGACCGTTTCGAGCGCTGGGATGGTGCGGCGCTGGATTTGCCGGGGACGTATTATCTCGAGGTGACGGAGCGGGTGTTTCGCCAGAACCAGATCGCGCGGGGGCGCTTCGTCGCGCTCGGCCGCAGGATCGACCTCGCCGAGGTGCGCGTGCCGGTCTTCCTGCTGGCGGGAGAGGACGACATCGTCGTGCCGCGCGATCAGGCATTCGCCACCGCACGGCTGCTCGGCACGCAAGCGGCGTGGCTGGAACGCGCCTGCGAGCCGTGCGGCCATCTCGGCCTGTTCATGGGGCGCAAGGCGCTGAGCCATTCCTGGCGCCGGATTGCCCATTGGCTTCAAGCCGACATCGGCGATGTCGCAGGCGCAAGGATCAGCGCGTGAGGCGCAAAATGAAAAATGCCCCGGATCGCATCGGCAATCCGGGGCATTTGAAATATCGTGGAGCGATGGGGCCTTACTTCGCCGCGACCACCATGATCTCGACATTGTACTGCGGCGCGGCGAGCTTGGCCTCGACGGTGGCGCGCGCCGGCGTGTTGCCGGCCGAAACCCAGCCGTCCCACACCGCGTTCATTTCGCCGAACGTCTTCATGTCGGTGATGTAGATCGTGGCGGACAACAGCTTCGACTTGTCGGTGCCGGCCTTGGCGAGATGGCCGTCGATGATCGACAGAATGTCCTGCGTCTGCTCGGTCACGCTCTTGCCCGCCGCGGTGCCTGCGACGACGCCGGCAAGATAGACGGTGTTGCCGTGGACGACGACCTGGCTCATGCGAGGTCCGGTTTCGAAGCGTTGGATGGTCATTTTGTTCTCCTGATAGGGGGCGGCGGTTTCTTAGCGTGCTGACGCCTTGAACACCACTGCGTTAATTGCATCGATTGCACCGATGCGCCGCTTAACCCGCAGCCTTCGCCGCCGCGCGTCCAGCATTCCGTCCCGAGAACAGGCAGCCACCGAGGAAGGTGCCCTCCAGCGAACGGTAGCCGTGCACGCCGCCGCCGCCGAAGCCGGCGGCTTCGCCCGCCGCGT
>Ga0081455_10004379_pt1 | contig 15904 bp, 22 predicted proteins | sample TabmetS3T2R1_FD_70207 | JGI IMG/M metagenome (GOLD analysis project Ga0081455, IMG submission 70207) | Tabebuia heterophylla rhizosphere microbial communities from the University of Puerto Rico - S3T2R1 | ecosystem: Host-associated > Plants > Roots > Rhizosphere ... | reverse complement strand
ATTTTCGCCAAGCGCGAATTTGTCAGGCAGCTCCTCGGTCATGTGGAACGCGCCCAGACGAGCAGCGTTTTCCGCTTAGGCCCAGATGTGCGGAGTATCCACGATGTCAGCGATCAGGAAGTTTCTCGTAGTCGGCTTCGCAACGGTCTCGCTGGCGGTTGCCACCATTACGCCGGCGGAGGCGTATTGGAGGGGCGGCTATTGGCGGGGAGGTTGGGGTGGCGGTGGCGCCCTGGTGGCCGCGGGAATTGCCGGGCTCGCGCTTGGCGCACTCGCGACCGCTCCGGCCTACGGCTATGGCTACTACGGCCCGTATGGCTATGCGCCGGGGTATTACTACCCGCCCCGGTACTACTACCCGCGCTACTACGGTTACGCGCCTCGCTATTACGGATATGGCTATGCGCCCCGGTACCGGTACGGCTACGCTAGGCGCTACTACCGGCCCTGGCGGTACTACTAGCAGGATGCGCGCTCCATATCGTCGATCCTGGCACATGGTCTCGTCCAAGGACTCCCGCACCTTTCGGGGTCATGTGCTGGCGCGCCTCCCTCTCCCGCGAACGGCCGTAGGCTGAGATTGCAGACGCCGTTGTTGGGTCAGCGCCGCGAAGAATCTGCGCGACAGGCGCCTCTGGCTGCTGTTAGCTTCGGCGCGCCGAGAGGGACGAAGCCAACGGTGCCGCCATGGGTCTCTTTGACTTTCTCACCGGCACGAAGCGCCCGCCCAAAGGCGTCGCGCCGAAGTCACCTGCCGAAGTCCGAGCCGCGCTGCTTGCCGTGAATCGCGACACGGCTCCCTTCCTCGTGCGGGACGGGAGCGCGGAAGGAGCTGATCTCGTTGCCGAATGGCGGATCGTAGACGCCACCTGGTACGAGGTCTTCGCCAAGGCGGGGCTGCAGAAGGTCTTCAAGGTCCTTATGCGATTGGATGCCGAAAGGAACGAAGTTCGCGCGGTCGACCAGGAATGGTCTGTCGAATGGGTCGCTGGCGTGCCGCGCCTTTCGCTCGTGGCCGAGGCATTTCGCGGCCAGAAGGCCGAAATTTCCTTTGGCACCGCCTATGCGTTCACCGAGTCCGGGGCGTTCGGGCAAGTCTACCGCTACAAATTCTCGACCGGCGAGATCAAGGCGCCGCTGCAAGCTGCAGTGACCGGTGCCGGATGGACATGGCGCGGCGTAGCGTTTGGGAAGTTGTAGTCAGGCGGTGCCATCGCGCTCGGCTTCGGCCGTCGCTTTGCGGGCGCTGAAATTGTGCCCTGACACCTCGGCGCCCGCGTCGGGCGGCAGCTTCAAGATGAAATATAGGGACGTGGCCGCAATCAGCCCAGTGATCACGAAGGCGGGCGCGAAGTCGCCGACCTTGGGATCGGCATGGCCGTTGAGTGCCATGCCGGCCTGCAGCGCAAAAGCGCCTACCGCAACACCGAGGCTCAGCGACAATTGCTGGGACACGCTGGTGAGGCTCGTGGCGTAGCTCATGTCCTTGCTGTCCACGTCCGCGAAGCTCAGCGTGTTGAGCGAGGTGAGCTCGAGCGCCCTGAAGCCGCCGCCGACGAACAGCACAAGCAGGATCACGACATGCGGCGTTGCCGGCGTGAAGAACCCCATGGCAACAATGAAAAACAGCGCGACGGTGCCGTTGACAGCGAGCACGGTGCGAAAGCCGTATTTGCGCAGGATCCTCGCGCTCAGCGAGCGAATGAAGAGTGCACCGGCCGCCGTCGCGAAAGTGAGCAGGCCCGACTCCCAGGCGCTGAGGCCGAAGCCGACCTGGAACATCAGCGGAAGAAGAAACGGTGTGGCACCCACCGCAATACGAAACAGAGATCCGGCGATGACGCCGGTCTCCATCGTCGGGATTTTCAACAGCGGCAGTTTGAGCACAGGCGCCACGATACGTCGCGCATGTCTGAGATAGAGTGCGATCAAGGCAACGCCGGCCACGACGCACGCCACTGAGCCTTCGATCGGCACGAGGTAGCGACCGCCGGTCGCGAGGCCGAGCATGAGGATGGCGAGACCCGAGCCGACGAGGACAAAGCCCGTGAAATCGAGGGGCGCGACGTCATCCTCGCGGATGTTCTCGATGAACAGCGTGGCGAGGATGATACCCAGGATACCGAACGGAATGTTGATGAAGAAGATCCACCGCCAGTCAAAGTAGGTGGCGATGAAGCCGCCGAGCATGGGGCCGAAGACCGGTCCGACGGTCGCCGGCATGGTGAGCAGCGCGAAGGCCCGCACCAGCTCCGACTTGGGCACCGTGCGCAGCAGAACGAGGCGGCCGACCGGCACCATCATGGCGGCGCCGATGCCCTGGAAGAATCGAGCGCCCACGAAGGCGGCAAGCGACGTCGACAGGGCGCAAAGCACCGAGCCGATCAGGAACACCACGATGGAGGCGCGAAAGACCGTGCGTGCGCCGAGCTTGTCGGCCATCCAGCCGCTGATGGGGATGAACACAGCGAGGCTAACGAGATAGGAGGTCAGCGCCAGCTTCAGCGCGATCGGGTCCTCGCCGATGCTTTTCGCGATCACCGGCAAGGCCGTCGAGATGACGGTCGAGTCGGTGTTCTGCATGAACAGCGCGCAGGCGACGATCAGTGGGACGAGGACGTTGCGGGGCACGAGCGAAGGACGGAGAACGGATGATGGGGGACAGATAGCGGATGTTCGCGGACGCGTCTCCCTTCAACTGCTCTTCGTATTCCGACCTCCGTCCTCAGTCGTCTGTCCTCCGTCGTCCGGCCGCCGGTGTCCCGAGACTTCCGAGCCGGCATCAGGCGGCAGAAAGACGGCGCACAGAACGGCGCCCGCCGAGATGAGGCCCACGCCGACGAAGGCTGGCCAAAAGTCGCCCGGCGCGGCGACGGCGTGGCCGTGCCAGTTGAGTGTCAGCTGCAAGAGCGTGCCGCCGATCGCCACGCCGAGGCTGAGCGCCAGCTGCTGCGAGACGCTCGACAGCGTCGTGGCATAGCTCATGTCCTTGTTGCTCACGTCGGCGTAGCCGACGGCAAAAAGACCTGCAAATTGGACCGAGCGCAGCAGGCCGCCGACCATCAACGTGAGCGAGATGAACCAATGCGGCGTATGCGGCGTGAAGAAGCCGGTCACCGCGATGAAGAGGGCGCCGCCGATGCCCGACAGGACCAGCACCGTCTTGAAGCCGTGACGGCGGAAAATGCGCGACGTGAAGGCGCGGCTCAAGATGGCGCCAATCGCGCCCGCGAAGGTGATGACGCCCGACTCGAAGGCGCTGAGATCGAAGCCGATCTGCAGCATCAACGGCAGGAGGAAGGGCGTTGCGCCGACGCCGATCCGGAACATGAGGCCACCGAGGACACTTGCCCTGAAGGTGTGGATGCGCAGCAGCGAGAGCTTCATCACCGGCGTCGGCGTGCGGCGCGCATGCCAGACATAGACCGCGATGGCGAGACAGCCGGCCACGATGCAACCGATGGAGCCTTGCGGCGACAGGAGGAAGCGACCGCCGGTCGCAAGGCCAAGCATGAGGAGCGCGAGACCCGTGCCGACCAGCAGGAATCCGAACACGTCGAGGGGAGGGATCTCCTCGTCGCGGACGTTCTCGATGTACATGGTCGCCAGCACGAGGCCGAGCAGCGTGAACGGCACGTTGACGAAGAATATCCAGCGCCAGTCCACATAGGTGGTGAGGAAGCCGCCCACGAGCGGCCCCACCATGGGACCCATCATGCCCGGGATGGTGAGGAAGGTCAGCGCGCGGACGAGCTCGGTTTTCGGAACGCTGCGCAGCACGATGAGGCGGCCGACCGGCACCATCATGGCGCCGCCGATGCCCTGCAGGAATCTCGCCCCGACGAAGCCAAGCAGCGAGTTGGAGGCGGCGCAGAGCAGCGAGCCGCCGATGAACACGAGCATGGCGAGGCGAAACACCGTCTGGGCGCCGATTCGGTCGGTCAACCAGCCGCTCAGCGGGATGAAGATGGCGACGCTCACCAGGTAGGAAGTGAGAGCCAGCTTCAGGGCGACCGGGTTCTCGCCGATGCTCTGGGCAATGGCCGGCAACGCGACCGCCACCAGGGCGGAATCGGCGTTCTCCATGAAGAACGCCGAGGCCACGATGAGGGGCACGAGCACCGAGCGCTGCAATGGGTTTTGGCCCTCTGGCGGGACGGGAAGGCGGCGGTTCGATCTAGCATGGCCGATTCAGCCCGCAAGCCAGCGCCGTCGGCTGATCCCGCCGCTTATGCACAGCCGGCATCCCGTGCCAGATCAGGACGCTTTGCTACCGGCGCCCCGCCATGCTAAGTGCAGCCGTCAACTTCGCCCCTCACGGGGCGGTTTTCCTTTAGACGGCCGGCTTTGCGCCGAGAATCGGAAGTTGACGATGCCCAAATCCAATGGTGGTTCTGTTCGCGAAGGGCTCACCTTCGACGATGTCCTGTTGCTGCCGGGCGCCTCCGACCTGCTGCCCGGCGAGGTCGATATCCGCACCCGTCTCACCAAGACCATCTCCCTCAACCTGCCCATCGTCGCGTCCGCCATGGACACCGTGACCGAAGCGCGAATGGCCATCGCCATGGCGCAGAACGGCGGGCTTGGCGTCATTCACCGCAATCTCGACCCGCTGCAGCAGGCTGCCGAGGTCCGCCTGGTGAAAAAGTTCGAGTCGGGCATGGTGGTGAACCCGGTCACCATCAATCCGCAGGCGACGCTGGCCGACGCGTTCGCGCTGATGAAGCAGCACAACATTTCCGGCATCCCGGTCGTGGAGAAGGGGAGCGAGACCGGCAAGCTCGTCGGCATCCTCACCAACCGCGACGTGCGCTTTGCCACCAATCTCGGCCAACCGGTCTCGGAGCTGATGACCAAGGAGCAGCTCATCACTGTGCGCGAAGGGGTGAGCCAGGAGGAGGCGAAGCGCCTGCTGCACCAGCACCGCATCGAGAAGCTGCTCGTCGTCGACGACCGCTACCGCTGTATCGGCCTCATCACCGTCAAGGATATCGAGAAGCAGGTCGCCTACCCCAATGCTGCCAAGGACGAGCGCGGGCGGCTGCGCGCCGCCGCGGCGACGACCACGGGCGAAGAAGGGTTCCTGCGCACCGAGGCATTGATCGATGCCGGCTGCGACGTGATCGTCGTCGATACCGCGCATGGCCACTCCAAGCGCGTGCTCGACACGGTGACGCGCATCAAGCGCCTGTCCAACGCCGTGCAAATCCTCGCCGGCAACGTGGCGACCGCCGACGGCACCAAGGCGTTGATCGACGCCGGTGCCGACGCGGTGAAGATCGGCATCGGGCCGGGCTCCATCTGCACGACGCGCATCGTCGCTGGGGTCGGGGTGCCGCAGCTCACCGCCATCATGGACGCAGTCGAGGCGGCGTCCGCCCAGAACGTGCCGGTGATGGCCGATGGCGGCATCAAATATTCCGGCGATCTCGCCAAGGCGCTGGCCGCCGGCGCCGAGTGCGCCATGATCGGCTCCCTGCTCGCCGGCACCGAGGAGAGCCCGGGCGAGGTGTTCATCTATCAGGGCCGCTCGTACAAGGCCTATCGCGGCATGGGGTCGGTGGGCGCCATGGCGCGCGGCTCCGCCGACCGCTACTTCCAGCAGGACATCCAGGACACCCTGAAGCTCGTGCCCCAGGGCGTGGAAGGGCAGGTGGCCTACAAGGGCGTAGTGTCGAACGTCCTGCACCAGCTCGCCGGGGGCTTACGCGCCGCTATGGGCTACGTCGGCGCCACCTCGCTCGCCGATCTGCGCGCAAAAGCGAAGTTCGTGCGCATCACCAATGCGGGACTGCGCGAGAGCCATGTGCACGACGTGATCGTGACGCGCGAGAGCCCGAACTACCCGACCGGCATGTGAGGAGACGACAGCATGATGCGCGTGGCGGCCCTCATTCCGCTCTTCGTCCAGGTGGCGCTCATCTTCGGGCTGATGTTCTGGATGGGCTCGCTGCGGCTCAGCGCCTTGAAGCGCCGCGAGGCGAGCATCGCCAATACCGCGCTCAACGAGGCCAACTGGCCGAAGCGCCCGACGCAGGTGGCGAACGCGCTGAAGAACCAGTTCGAGTTCCCGGTGCTCTACTTCGCGCTGGTGCCGCTGGTCATCATCTTCCAGAAGGCCGATCTCCTCTTCGTTGTCCTGAGCTGGGTGTTCGTGCTGGCGCGCCTCGCGCACGCCTATGTGCACACCACGTCGAACCACGTGCCGACGCGCTTTCGCGTCTTTCTCGTTGGGACCGTTGTGCTGCTCGTCATGTGGATCATCTTTGCGCTGCAAGTGCTGACCGGGCTCTAACTTTCGGGATCATGCGCCGATGACCCCCTCCGCCCGCCTCTCGGCCGCGATCGAGGTTCTGGGCGACATCGAGGGGCGCCGCCGGCCAGCCGCCGATGCCCTGAAGGATTGGGGCCTGGCGCATCGCTTCGCCGGCTCCAAGGATCGCGCCGCCATCGCAAGCCTCGTCTACGATGCGCTGCGGCGCAGGCTCTCCGGCGCGTTCGTCATGCAGGCCGACACGCCCCGCGCCCAAGCCCTCGGCATGCTGCACCTCGTGCGCCACCTCGATGTCGCGGCCATCGCGGCGCTCTGCTCGGGCGAGCGCTTTGCGCCGCAGCCGCTCACCGACACCGAGCGGGCGGCGCTGGAGAGCGCCGATCTCTCCGGCGCGCCGCCGCGCCTGCTCTCCGCGCCCGGCGCGCCGGCCGCGGACGCCGAGCCCTCGGCTCCGGAGGCGCCCGCCACGGACGCCGACGAGGTGATCAGAACCGGGCGATGACCTCGTCCGCGAAGCGGGGGAGCGAGTCGAGCTGCACCTGCAGGTCGTTCGGGTCGCCTCCGGAGAAGTACCACGGGACGGCCTGCAGCTCGGTGACGCCTGCGTCGGCGAGCCGGCGGTGCTGCTGCTGGCCGACGCCGGGATCCTGCTCCCCGACCGGTCGCTCGAAGAGGCCGTCCGGCAACAGCTCGGCCTCCCACCGAAAGATCCGCAGCCGGGAGGCACACCATGACCCCAACGCGCCTGATGAACCGTCGCGGTCAGTACCGCATCCGCAACGCGGCGACGAGCAAAGACGTAACGGAGATCCTGCTCTACGACGAGATCGGCGAAGACTTGTGGTTCGGCGGCGGCGTCTCGGCCAAACAGTTCGCCGAAGACCTGAACGCGATCGACACTCCGGAGATTCACCTGCGGATCAACTCTCCGGGCGGTGACGTGTTCGAAGCCGTCGCGATGCTGAACAGTCTTCGTCGCCACGACGCGCACACCATCGTCTATATCGACGGTCTCGCTGCGTCGGCTGCGTCCGTCGTCGCGATGGGCGGCGACGAGCTGGTCATGGCGCGCAACTCCGAGATGATGATTCACGACGCGTGGGGCGTTGCCATCGGCAACAGCACCGTGATGGACAAGATGAGCGACGACCTGTCACGCATCTCCAACAACCTCGCTTCGGCGTACGCCGACAAGGCGGGCGGCTCAGTAGCCGACTGGCGCGAAGCGATGAAGGCCGAGACCTGGTACTCCGACAAGGAAGCTGTCAAGGCCGGCCTCGCGGACCGCGTCGAGCAGGCGCAGACCGCCAGCGATAAAGCCAAAGCGAAATTCAACCTTGGCCTGTACGCGTACGCCGGACGTGCGGAGGCACCGGCTCCCTACCTTCCGGCAGAGCCGGACGATCACACACCGAAGGAAGGTTCCGTCATGCCGGACACCCTGGCCCTCGTGCGCCAGCGGCTCGGTCTCAGCGCCGACGCCGACGAAGCTTCGATCCTGGCTGCACTCCCCGACAACAGCGACGACGACACCCAGGAACTGGATGCCGTCAGCAACGATCCTGACGACGACGAGGACGACGAGATCGAAGGCGTACCCGATGCGGGCGACCCGACGAGCGATCCGAAGCTGGAGACCATCTCGGCTGAGGTTCTTGCCGAGCTGCGCCGCGACGCTGAGGCCGGCCGTCGAGCGTTCGAAGCTCAGCAGGCGCAGCATCGCGAAACGATCGTCAACGAAGCCGTACGCGAAGGCCGGATCTCACCGGCACGCAAGAAGGACTGGCTGGCGAAGCTGACGAAGGACCCCGGCTCGGAGACCGAGCTGGCATCGCTCGCGAAGGGACTCATTCCCGTCGACGGTCCGAAGGGTTACACCGGCTCGCTGTCCGATGTGTCCGAGAGCGACGACGAGGCCGTTTACAACGCGTTGTTCCCGAAGGGGGCCTAGGCCATGGCCGATTACGTTCCGCTGTTCAAGCCTGGTGAGGCGTACACCCGCCAGGTCGCTACGTCCGCTGTCGTCGGCGGTCGGCTCGTCGAGGTCAACGGTGCTGGAACCGTCGGCCCTGCTGGAGCTGCGTCGGTGAAGTTCTGCGGCGTGGCTGCTTGGGACGCCAACGTCGGCGACCAGGTGACGATCCACACCGGAGGCGTCCAGCGACTCACCGCCTCCACGGCGATTGTTGCCGGAGACAACCTTGCCTGCACCGCTACCGGCAAAGTCGGCCCGATCGGTGCTGGCACGTTCGGTCAGCTCGTCGGCGTGGCGCTCACTGCTGCGTCCGTTGACGGCGACCTCGTCGAAGTCCTTATGCAGCGGTAGAAGGAGATCTAGACATGCCGTACACCTACCCTCCCGCTGCTCCGACGATCAGCGGTGACAACCTCACCATCAGTCGGTTCCTCAACAACCCGACTCTCATCGCGCGACGACTCAGGACGCTGCTCGAACAGCGTTACATCGCGGACGCTCTGCTCACCGGTCGGTACTCCGCGACCGGCTCCGGGTCGATCGTCTATGAGACCGGCGAGTCGATCTACTCCGGCGAGAACCCGCGAGCTGTCGGAGCAGGTGCCGAGTACCCGCTCGTCAACCCGACCACCGGGCCGGCCTCGCTTGCGAAGACCGTCAACTGGGGTCAGGACGCGCTCGTGACCGACGTGTCGATCGCACGTCGGCAGATGGATCCTGTGAACCGCGCGCTGACGAAGATGGCCAACCAGAACGTCAAGTACGTGGACAGCGTCGCGATGGCTGCGATCGGTTCTGCCGTCACGCAGAACACGCCTGCGGCTGCGGACTGGTCCGTCGCGACGGCCGCGCAGATCCTGAAAGACGTCGGTCTCGCGAAGGCCAACATCCTGGCGATCAACGAAGGCTACGTGCCGGACACGGTCGTCGTGGACGACGTGAACTGGATGCTGGCGATGATCGCCTTCGTCGCGGCCGGGTTCGTTCCGCGCGAGACGACCGCTGCCAACCCTGCCCTGACCGGTGACTTCCCGACCGTGCTCGGCATGCGATGGCTCGCGACGCCGAACACGCCGGTCGCCAATACGGCGTTCGTGCTCGACTCGGCCCAGCTCGGCGGCATGGCCGACGAGGATCTGGGTGGACCCGGCTACGTGTCAGCTGGCGGTGTCGGCGTGCAGGTCAAGACGATGCGCGAAGACAAGACCGATGAGTGGCGGCTGCGCTGCCGTCGCGTCACCGTGCCGGTCGTAGTCGAGCCCGCGTCGGCCTGGAAGATCACGGCAATCTGATGGGCTACGCAGTCGCAGGACCGCTCGCGATCGTCCGCATGGGCAACGGGACGATGGTGCATCTCTACGACGGTCAGCCGGTACCGGAAGACGCTGACCCGAAAGACGTGGAACGCCTTGTACAGGAGGGGTTCCTGGCAGAAGTCGAAGACGCTCCCGAGCCGGACGCGAAGTCGACTGCCGCCAAGTCGAAGCGTTCTAGCTGATCCCCCACCCCCTGAATCCGGGAAGGGACCTCCGCGCTGCGGGCTCGGGGGGTGGGTCTCCATCGACAGGAGCGCTCATGCCGGATATTGCAACAGTCGAAGAGTTCGCGTCGTTCCTGCAGTGCGACCTGGACACGGCGACAGCGAACCTGCTCCTGCTCGACCTCGCGCAGGGGCTCGTCACCGCTGAGATCGGCGCGCAAGACCCGTGGCCTACCGTCGCGAAGGCTGTAGCTCTCGCGGCGGCAGGTCGTGCATACGTCAACCCCGAGGGGCTGAAACAGGACACGGTCGGTTCCACGACTGCCGTGTTCAACGTGCCGCCCGAGATGAACGGCGTCTATCTGACCGGCGCGGAGCTGAAGGGCTTGCACGAATGGGCGATCGGTCCAGGCGGGCAGACCAGTGGCCGGCCTCAGGGGAGCGGCTTCCCTCTGCCCTACCCGTGGCCAGATCCGGCGCAGCGCTGCTAGTCACTGCTGACCCTGGGAGGTTGCGGTGACCGATCTGTTCCTGACCTCCGCTGCCGCCGACGCTGCGGTCACTGCCGGATCCGGCACCAAGTGGAAAGCGGCGTTCGCTGCTGGCGCGTCCGCGACTCACCTGAACAAAAACTCGGTGCTAGGGGCAACAGCTCCGTTGCAGATGACCGACGGCGCAGCCGGTACAGACGGCACCGTCGTGGCGTTCTACAGCGAGCCGCTCGGCGCTGTCACGATCGCCGGTCAGATCGTCTGCACGATGTGGAACCGGGAAAACGCGACCGCGAACAACGTTGCCCCCAGTGTCCGCATCGAGCGCTGCGACGGGACCGGAGCGGTCCTGTCGACCATCGTGGCCGAGACGGTCAACCACGGTGCGGGCGAAATGGGCACTACCGCCTCGGGCTCACAAGACATCATCACCCTCCAGGCTGCGAACGTCACCGACACGACACTGGTCGACGGCGACCGGCTGCGGATCACCCTATGGATTGACGACGCCACCGACCAAGGCGGCGTCGGAACGATGCAGTCCGGTGGGCGCGGTGAATTCTGGGTCAACGGGCCGACCGCGTCACAGGGGTCTGCTCGATTCGCGTTCACCGAAGCCATCGGTCCGTTGCCCCCGGCACCAACCGGCACCGTAGTCTATGTCGCTTCGTCAGCAGGGCCGGCCTCAGCGTTCGCGTCGTCGATCAACGTTCCGGTCCCGGCTGGTTCGACAACCATGGATGTGGTCGTCGTCCGGATCGGTCGGTGGGAGTCGGTGAACCCGGCGATCACGTCACCGGCTGGGTTTACGAAGCTGACACAGTTTGCCCAGGGCAACCAGAAGGTTGACACGTTCGTCAAGCGGCTGTCTGCCCCGGACAGCGGAAACTACGCCTTCTCCTGGACCGGCTCGATGTGGCAGGCCGGTATCGCAGTCCTGTACCGGGGCGTAGACCGCGACCTTGACCTGACTACGCTGCGGATCAACGGAGCCGGTAACGCATCTACGTCGACGCTTCCGACCACATCGCTGAACACCGTGCCGGTCGGCAGCGCGCTGGACTGGGGATGCATCACCGGCACGACGACGACGCACCTTCCACCGACCGGATGGACCGAAGTACAGAACCCCGACGCGGCGATCGCTGCCGAGCGAGACAACGTCTCGGCAGGCAACTACACGGCGAGCGGCGCGACTGCTGCCGTGTCCAGCACCGAGAACGTCGCGACCTTGGTGGAGCTGCTGCCCGAACCCGCTGCGGGTGGTGGGAGCCAGACTGCCGATGCTGCGCTGTCCGGCACCGGCACGCTGACGGCGTCGGTCTTCACCAGCAGCTCTGCTGCGGCAGCGCGGTCCGGCACCGGCACTCTGACGGCGTCGGTCTTCACCAGCAGCTCTGCTGCGGCAGCGCTGACCGGCACCGGCACTCTGACGGCGTCGGTCTTCACCACTAGCTCTGCTGCTGCGACGTTGTCCGGCACCGGGACCCTGCAGGCGACTGCGACGGTCACGACTGCCGCGAAGAACATCGACGGCGCCCTGTCCGGTACCGGGACCCTGACGGGTACTGCTGCGACGACGAAGCCGGTAGATGGTGCCCTGCCCGGTACAGGAACCCTGACCGGAGCTGCTGCGTCAGCGAAGATCGTAACCGGTGCCCTGTCCGGTACAGGGACCCTGACGGCTGCCGCTGCGACGACGAAGCCGGTAGATGGCACCCTGTCCGGTACAGCGGCCCTGACCGGTGCAGCGACGAGCGCGAAGCCGGTAGATGGTGCCTTGTCCGGTGCGGGGATCCTGGGGGTCGCTGCTGCGTCAGCGAAGACCGTCGACGGTGCCCTGTCCGGAACAGGGACCCTGCAGGCGACCGGCTCGACGGCTGCGACCGGCTCTGCTGACGCTGCGCTGTCCGGCACCGGCACGCTGACAGCGACGACGACAGTTAGCAGGCCGGCCTCCGGCTCGCTGGCCGGTACAGGGACCCTGACCGCCGTAGGAGCGACCAGCAAGTCCACGGGTGCCACGCTGACCGGCACCGGCTCGCTCGTCGCGTCAGGCACGAGCGACAAGCCCGCCACGGCGAACCTCGCCGGTTCTGGCGCGCTGACAGCGACTGCTGCACGCGTAGCAGTCGCTAGCGCGTCCCAGGCTGGCTCTGGGACGACGAACGCGACAGCAGCGAGCAGCAAGACAGTCGCAGGCTCCCAAGCGCTTACAGCGACGCTCAGCGCGTCGGCGTCGACCGGCGCGGGGACGACGATCGACGCCACGCTGGCAGGCACCGGCACGCGCAGCGCAGACGCGACCTCGAGCAAGACGGCCGATGCGACACGGACCGGCACCGGCTCGCTCGTCGCTGCTGCCGTCCCCACCCGAACCGCCGTGGCGGAGCTGCTGGTCACTGGTGCTGCGTCCAGCTCCGCCACGGTGCGAACCACGACACAGGCCGGCCTCGTTGCTGTCGGCAACTTGACAGCGACCTGCGTGGTCAGCACGAGCGCGACAGCTCAGCTCGTCGGCACCGGGACGCTCGTCGCATCGATCAAGGCGCAGGCGTCGATCACCCCGCGACCAGATGACGGCATCACTGTCAGGCCGACCAACGGGCGGACGATCCGCCCGAACGTCGGCACGTCAACGCGACCCCGCCAGGGACGAACGATCCGCCCGTACACCGGCACGACGCCGAGATGAGGAGGCAGCTCATGCCTGAGCCCACGGTGCTCGCCGTCATCACTGTGACCGCCTCAGCCGAGGTCACGAAGGCGGCAGACATCCCAGCAGAGCACGACGACGACGCAACCGAAGAGGACGACCAATGACCGTCGGATTCAGCACGGTGAACACCGCCAACGCTTGGTTGAACTGCCTCCGTGGCACGTCGGCAGCGACCTTTACCGGCGTGACAACCATGTTCGCGCAGCTCCACACCGCCGACCCCGGCGCGTCCGGTACGACCGCCGTATCCAGTACGACGACACGACAGGCGGTAAACTTCGCTGCTGCCGCGTCCGGTTCGCAATCGCTCACCGGTACAACGCAGTGGACCAACTGGGCCGGGACGAACGGCGAAGTAGTCACCCACATTTCACTGTGGGGCGCGTCCACCTCGGGCACGTTCTATTACAGCGTGGCGCTGACCACGTCCAAGACGCTGAACACGGGCGACACGCTGACGCTGTCCACGTTGACGGTGTCGCTTGCACCGCTGGCGGCGTAGTGCGTTACCGCGACTTCGTCACCGTCGTCCGCGCGCCGACGTCGACCGGCCCGGACGGCGCAGTCGAACCGGACTGGACGGTGCCCGAGTCGTCGCTAGTGAAGACCGAATATCAGGGCGAGTTCCAGCCGATCGCGTCCGCCGAAGACATCGTCGGCCAGGAGCGCGTGCAGTCGACCCACAAAGCGTTCCTGCCGCCGAACGCCGACGTGCAATCGAACGACCGGCTCCGGTTCCTCGGCGTCGACTACTGGGTGGACGGTGCACCGGAAGACCACCGACACCGAGGCCGGCCTCACCACATCGAGGTGTTCGCCTTCCTCGTGACAGGAGGCTAGCGATGCCGACACCGGTCATCCATGACCCTGTCGTCGCGGTCCGGACCGCGCTCGTCGCGCAGCCGTCCCTCACCGCACTGGTTGCCCAGCGCATCTATTACGCCATCCCGTCGGGACCGACGTATCCGCTGCTGGTGTTGACGCTGATCGACGACGACGAGCTGCGGCCCGAGACGTTGACAGCTCGCGTCCAGTGTGACGTGTGGGGCGCTGGCGGGTCGACACAACAGGTGATTGACGCGAAGGCGATTGTCGCCGTCGTGCGGTCGGTCGCGCGTGACCTGAAGGGGTCGTGGTCGGGGGCCACGATCTCCAATGCCGTTGCTGGGCTGGCGATTCCGAGCCCGGACACGGAGACGAGCCGAGCCAGGTTCGTCGTGGACCTGCTGGTAGAACTCACGTAAGGACACTCACCGTGACCAGTAAGAGTACCGATCCGAAGATCGCTGAGGCGCTGTCTGAGCCGGTCGCGGAAGACCTTGAGGCGCAGCGCAAGGAGTACAGCACCTACGTCGCGAATCGCCCGATCGCTACGCCTGACGGCGCGCTCGCGTACAACACCGGCGACCCGGTCCCGGTGTCGAACGTCGAAGCGCACGGCTACGACAAGATGCCGACCGGCGACGGCTCGAAGACCGAGTCCTGGGTCGACAAGGTCTGAGCCGTGCGTGTCGACCCTGGCAGCTTCGACCGCGCCGCGATGGAAGCCGTCGAGACCGGCCTGGAAGTCGACACCACCAGCAAGCGGATGGCCGAGGCGATCCGCCGCGAAGCTGCCCGTCTCGCACCGAAGCGCACCGGCAACTTGGCCCGAAACATCGTGGTCGAGAAGGTCAACAACGGGCGCACCGTGGAATACCACGTCGGCTGGAATCACCGCGCCTTCTACGGCCCCTACGTGGAATTCGGCACTGCAGACACTCCGGCGCGACCACATCTGAGGCCGGCCTCCGACCGCTACACCAACCGCCGCCGCTGAGCTGCGCACACTCTGAAGGAAGGGTCCGCTCATGCCGACCACTGCTGTACCGAACCTGTTGCAGGACCCCGGCTACCTGTTCTGGGCTCCGCTGCTGACTGCTGAGCCGACGAACACGGTCACCGGCTCGAAGTTCACCGACTCCTGGCCGGTGGCGTGGATCTCTCTCGGTGCAACCGAAGAGGGATCGACGTTCAACTACAGCTCCGAGATCGAAGCCGTTCGCGTCGCCGAGTTCTTCGATCCGATCAAGTACGCGACGACCGAGCGAAGCGGTTCCATGTCGTTCGCGCTCGCGGACTGGACACTGCAGAACCTGAAGAGAGCACTCAACGGTGGCGCTGTGTCCGTCGTGTCTGGCACGGGCGCCACGACGCTCAGCAAGTACGAACCGCCCGCACCGGGGCAGGAAGTCCGCGCCATGATCGGCTGGGAGTCGCTCGACAACACCGTGCGGATCGTCATGCGGCAATGCATCCAGGGCGGCGAGATGGAATCGGCGTTCGCGAAGGCTCCCGAGTACGCGAAGATCGCGTGTACGTTCCAGTTCGAATTCCCGTCGTCGGCGCAGCCGTTCACGGTGTACTCCGCTGGTATTGTCCGGGCCGGTACCTGATGACACGGTCGATCGACTTCCTGGGCGAAGAGTTCGCCATCGCTGACAAGGTCGGCCTGATGCCGTTGCTGCGGTTCGCGAAAAGGTTGGCGAACTGAACATGAAGCCAGGGTACGCGCTGGTGTTCAGTGGAAGCGCACGCCAGCTGGCGCAGGCCTCGAACGACTTCGCAATCGCGGTCCTGCTGGCTGTTGTGTTCATCTACATGGTTCTCGCATCGCAGTTCAACAGCTTCGTTCATCCATTCACGATTATGACGTCGCTGCCGCTAAGCCTGCCCGCAGGCCTTTTGATACTGATGATCTTCGGCATGACCATCAACGTGTATAGCGCGATCGGCATGCTGATGCTGTTCGGAATCGTTAAGAAGAATTCGATTCTTCAGGTGGACTACACCAATACTTTGCGAGATCAGGGCATGGAGCGGCACGAAGCGCTGGTGGTCGCAAGCCATGTCCGGCTACGACCGATCTTAATGACGACAATCTCGATTGTCGCGGGCATGCTTCCCATTGCATTCGGCCGCGGCG
>Ga0081455_10004378_pt1 | contig 15907 bp, 13 predicted proteins | sample TabmetS3T2R1_FD_70207 | JGI IMG/M metagenome (GOLD analysis project Ga0081455, IMG submission 70207) | Tabebuia heterophylla rhizosphere microbial communities from the University of Puerto Rico - S3T2R1 | ecosystem: Host-associated > Plants > Roots > Rhizosphere ... | reverse complement strand
ACCTCCCATGTGTCAACGTCGCCTGCGCGAGGGACCTGTCCCTCCGATGGCGATCCTATTGGCGCTACCTGGGCTACTCCATCGGGCGAAAGGCTCGGACTCCAGTAGGCCTATCGTCCTAGGGTGAAGCAGCAAGAGAATCTACCTACCCAGCCCACCGAAACGCAACCCCTCTGACAAGCTGCGGATGTCGGGATCGTGCCTGACCTGCGACGGCACCACGATCGGGTCGCGCGCTTGGACATGGACATGTCCCCGTCGCGAACCGGACGCGAAGATGAGGTCTCGCTCATGTAGGCCCCCTGGGGGAGGCTTGGGGTGTGGGTAGCGTGGAAGGAGAGATAATGGATAACTTGTCATAACGTACATTCCCGGCGTTTACCCGTGAGGATGGCGACCTTGAGCCCCAGGCTCTTGAGGATGGCGAGAAGAGATTCCTCGTAGGTATGCATAGATGAGGCACGGGATGGGAACGGTTCCGCGGTGCGTCGGAGCTGGAGCGTCCACCTCGCTCGTTGGCTGGGACTCGTCTTCGTGGCTGGAGGATTCGTCGCGATCGGGTTGGGCTGGGCGGGTGCGGCCCTCCGGGACTGCCTCGCGTGCCAGGTGCCGTACCTGATCTCGGGAGGCCTGGGCGGGGTCGCTCTCGTGGTGCTGGGCGTCGGGTTGCTGATCGTGGCCCAGGTCCGGTCAGAGGGCATGAGGCGGGCGGAACACCGGGGCCCCGGGATCCCCGGCACGCTCGGCCGAGAGCCTGCGTCGCCCGTCGAGGTCCTCTCCCGTGATCCACGTATCCCGGCGTCTCGGGGGGATTGATCGTTCGTCAGGTATGGGCCGCCGTCGGCGTCACCGTCGCCGCATCGGTCCTCGCCGCGTGCGGGCAGCTCCAGGGGGTCCACCAGGCCGGCTCGAGCGCCCCGCCGCCGACCCTCGTGTCGTTCAAGGACGGGGCCGCCCCGGGCCCTCGTACGTCCTTCACCGCCACGGGCTCGCCCAGTGACCCCGACCCGATCGTTGCCGGCGGCACCGCCGCACCCCATCCCTCCCCCCGCGCCGGGAACGCCCTGGACGTCTCAGCCGAACCTCTGCAGGAGTGCCCGGTACGGGGGCGGGGGTACTTCGTCTCGAACTTCGGCGCCTACCGACCCGGGCCACCCGTCCACGCCCATCAGGGCAATGACATCTTCGTCCCCTACGGCACACCGGTGGTTGCCCCGTTCGCCGGTGTCGCCGTCGCGACGCCCAACGTGCTCGGGGGCAAGGCCGTCAAGGTCTTCGGCGCAGACGGCTACGTCTACAACGCGCATCTGATGCGCTACGCAGACCTCGGGCACGTCTCGGTCGGCGACGTCGTCGGGTTCGTCGGCTCGACCGGCAATGCCCCTGCGTCGGCACCGCACGACCACTTCGAATGGCACCCCGGCGACGGCAACGCCGTCGATCCCTTCCCCTATCTGATGCAGGCGTGTCCACCATCGTAGGAGGCGATCGGATGGCCCGAAGAGCCTTGGCAGCGTCTCTCCTCACGGTCGCCGCGCTCATGGCCGTCTCGCCCACGGTCGCCGCGGCCCCGGCCGCCGGACCCTCAACGAGCTCGCTGGCCCCGGAGACGACCTTGATCGAGTGGACGGGCGAGGTCCCCGTCGCCGAGGCCGGCCCCGCCGACTGCGCGACCGGTCCCGGTACCGACGACGACCCGTGCGATCGCTTCCTCATCACGGTCGAGGTCGATCCCTCGTACTGGGACACGCACACGGGCGCCCTCGAGGTGTCGATACGGTGGCAGCGAGCCGAGGACGATTTCGACCTGTACGTGGTGGACGAGGCGGGCGAGCAGGTCGCCTCGTCGGTCACGCAGGACGGGAGGCGGGAGGAGCTCTCGATCCCCGACCCCGTCGGCCTCCTCGAGATCCACGTGGTTCCGGTCTCGGTCCTCGAGGCGGAGCGCTACGAGGGAGAGGCCACCTTGTCGTCGTCCCCGGATCCCGATCCACAGCCGCCTGCCCAGGGCGGGGGCGGCGGATCGACGGGAGGATCGGGATCGGGCTCGGGCTCGCACGCGGACGCGGGCGTCTCCGGCCAGGGGACCGGCGCTTCGGGGGTCGCCTCCGGATCCACGAGCGGCGGCCTCCCCTTCCGCTCGCCGCCGTACGGTTCGCAGTCGTTCGACTCCACGGGGGGCGCGTCGACCGATCCTGCGGGCACGAACGGCGAGGACCCGACGACCCCGGCGCCGCCTTCCTCCGCGGTTCCCACGATCGCACCCTCGATGCCGTCGCCCGCGCCTGCAACGATGAACGTCCCGGCCGCACGGTCGGCGGGAGCGAGCCGTCCGGCCTACGTCTCCGAGCCCGTGTGGCTCGTGCTCGCCCTGGCGCTCGCGGCCTTCGCGCTCACGATCGCGGCCGTGTCCGAGCCGACCTCGGATGCGCCGGATCGCCCCTCCCGAGACCGCCCGTTGCCCTCGCGCCCCGGCGCGTTCCGCATGACGACCTTCGACCGGCGGTTCGTGCTGGGCTGGGGTTGATTCAGGGGCCTTCGGGAGCAGGCCGGAAGCGGGCCCGCATGCCCCACACGGTGACCAGCCACAGCGCCTCCACGACGATCCTGCGGCTGATCTTGGATTGCCCGTGCTCCCGCTCGCGGAACGAGATCGGCGCCTCGCCCACGGACAGGCCGAGGTTCCAGGCCCGGTACACGAGCTCGATCTGGAACCCGTAGCCGTCCGACGAGACCGGCGTGGCCGTGATCTCCCGCAGGGCGTCGGTCCGGTACACGCGGAAGCCGCTCGTGGCGTCGTGGACCCCGAAGCCGAGCCAGAACCGCGCGTACAGGTTCCCCGCCTTGGACAGGGCCACCCGGGCCCGGCTCCAGTTGGTCACCGAGCCTCCCGGGACGTAGCGGCTGCCGATCACCATGTGATGGTCGCGGGCGGCCTCCAGGAGCCTGGGGAGCTCCTCGGGACGGTGCGACAGGTCCGAATCCATCTCGACGGCCAGGTCGTAGCCCTCCGCGATCGCCTTGGCGAACCCCACCGCGTAGGCGCTCGCGAGGCCGGACTTGCGGGGCCGCTCGATCAGCAAGACCCGGGGGTCGGTCTCGGCACGCGCGCGTACGAGCGCTCCCGTCCCGTCGGGCGAGCCGTCGTCGACGACCAGGACGTGCAGGTCGGCATCGATCGATCCCACGCCGTCCAGGACGCGTTCGATCGTGGCCCGCTCGTCGTAGGTGGGCAGGATCACGAGCGCGCGCGGGCGCTCGGGCAGCGGTCCGGGCTCGCGTTCGGGCCGGCGCCGGCCGCGAGGCAGCGCGAACAGCCCGAACACCAGGACGAGCGATCCCCACGGCACCCAGTCCCCCAAGCGCGTGTACGGCGTCTCACGGTCCGAGGCTCGGATCTCGGCCCGCATCGTCGAGGGCTCGAACAGGCCGCGCGAGTCCACCACCCCACCGTCGGGGTCGATGAACGCGCTGATGCCCGAGACCGCGGCGTGCACCACCCAGCGCCCGTTCTCCACGGCACGCAGCCGGCTCATCTGCAGGTGCTGCTCGGAGGCGGCGGTGTGGCCGTAGGAGGCGTTGTTGATCACCACGACCAGAAAGCCGGCGCCGTCGGCCACCATCTCGCGGGGGATCGCCGGGAAGCTGTTCTCGTAGCAGATCGGCGTGCCGATCACGGGCAGCCCCGGGATCGAGACCGGGCGCACATCGGTGCCGGGCGTCCGGTCCACCGGCACCTGGTCGGTGGCCGAGATCCAACCGAGCTCCCGGCGGAACGGGACGTACTCACCGAAGGGCACCAGCTTCACCTTGTCGTAGCGATCCACGATCCGGCCGGTGCCGTCGAACGCCAGCGTCGAGGTGTGCTCGGATCCGTCGGGATCGTCGATCACCGCGCCCGCGATCGTGGGCGAGCCCACCGCGGCGATCGCCTGCCGGACCTGCGCCATGACGGCCGGATCGCCGGTCACGCCCGGGTCCAGGGCCCCCTCGCCCCAGACGACCAGGTCGGGTGGGTCCTCGGCGAGCTGCAGGTGCCGGTCGACGTTCAGCTGCGCGACGGCCACGTCCTCCTCGGCACCGACCAGGTCCTGGACCGAGGCCACGTCCACCTGGATCGCGGCCACGTCGATCGTCCGCCCATCGGGCTGGGGGATCGGGATCGCGGCCGGCGCGATCGCCACGCCGACGGCGGCCACCAGGAGCCACGCCGCCCTGGTCCGGCGCCCGCTCCCCCACCCCTCGAGCGCCAGCAACAGGAGGCCCGAGGCGAGCAGCACCGTGAAGGAGAGCGCCCAGACCCCCCCGATCGAGGCGAGCGGCAGGGCGGGCGCGTCCACCTGCGTCACCCCGAGCTGCCCCCAGGTGAACCCGCCGACCGGCACCATGCCCCGGATCCACTCGATGACCGTCCACAGCGCCGCCAGCCCGAACGTCCCCAGGATCGGGTGGCCGCGGCGCCACACCGCCGGCGCCAGGGCTCCGAACGCCGCCATGAAGGCTCCCGAGACCAGGACCAGGGCCGCCCACCCGAGCTCGCCGAACAGCAAGATCCAATACAGGAGCGCGCCGAAGTAGGCGATCCCGAACACGAACCCGCACAGCGCCGCCCGGCCGGGGCGGGACCCGCGCACGAGCCACAGCAGCGGGATCGGCGCGAGCCACACGATCGGCCAGACGCCGGCGGGCGGCAGGGACAGCGACAGCAGGGCGCCCGAGACCGCCGAGATCAGGAGCGCGAAGGGGAGCCTGAGGCGGTTCGGGCTCAGGCGCAGTCGCGGCAGAGCATCTTGGCCTTGTCCTTCAATTGGCTCCGATGCTTCACCAGGTAGCAGTTCGAGCATATGAACTCGGTCGGCTGAGGCGGAACCACCTTGCTGGCCAGCGGTTCCAAACGCTCCTCGCGCGTGAGCGTGAGGACCGAATCGTCCTCCTCCTCCGCCTCCTCTGCCCGAGCCTCCTGCTTGACCAGGATGTCCTGGATCGACTCTACGTCCTCATCGCCCGCAGGGGTGGCAGGCGCGGAGGTCGCCGCCGGGGCCTCTTCGTCCTCGGACTCCGAGCCTTCCTCGTCGACCTCTTCGTCTTCGAGCGTGTCCTCGAGGTCTTCCACCTTCACGTTCCCTCTTTTCGGGCCGGGGGATTGTACTGCCGAGCATCCGACAGACAAGTGTTCCGGCCCAACAACGTCGGGCAGGCGGGATTCATTCCCAGGTAGGCACGGTCCGAAGCGGGTCGAGGGAGGAAACTCCAGATGGAAAGGCGAGGACCCAAGAGACCTTTGGGGCCGCGGCGCCGGGGCGCCGCGTTCTCTACTCAGCCTCTTGGGTCCTCCGTGCGCCTCTCGCCGAAGCGGTCGACGCAGCGCGGATGATACGCGGGGGCCTCCCGATGTCAAACGCGCAGGTATCAGGCGGCGTAGACGTCGCGGCCCAGGCTGACCGTGAGCACGGGCCGAACGCCCTCGAGGCTCGCAACCTCGAGCGGATCGACGTCGTAGACGGCGAAGTCGGCGTGCTTGCCGGGTTCCAGGCTCCCCTTCTTGTCCTCCTGATGGGCAAGCCTGGCGCTCCCCAGGGTGAACACGCGGATCGCCTCCTCGCGGCCCAGACGCTGCTCGGGATCGTGATGGGCCTCGAAGGCCGCGACGCCGACCAGCGGGTCGATCGTGGTGATCGGCGAGTCCGATCCCGCGCCGACCTCCATGCCGCGGCGCACGAGGTCGCGGAACGGGTTCATCGACCTCGCGCGCTCGGGCCCGAGCGCCTGCTCGTACAGGCCGCCGGGCGATCCCCATCGCGCGTCGAACGTCGGCTGGACGCTCACGCCCAGCCCCAGCATCGCGGCGCGTTCGATCACCTGCGGATCGGCCATCTCGAAGTGCTCGATCCGGTGGCGCCGGGCGCGGAAGTGCCGGCGCTGCCGCGAGTCCAGCGACTGGTAGACGCGCTCCCACGTGCGGACCACCTGCTCGATCGCGGCGTCGCCGATCGCGTGGACGCCGACCTGCAGGCCCGCCAGGTGCCCGTCGTGGAAGTACTGGGCGAGCTCGTCGTCGCCGAAGTAGCCGCGCGGGTCGTCGTCCCGGTCCACGAATCCCTCGCGCACGAACGCCGTCCGCGCGCCGATCGAGCCGTCGACCGGCAGATCCCCGCCCACGCGAGGCAGGCCGAGATCGATCACGCTGGAGATGTCCGTGGTGGCGACGTAGCTGACGACGTCCAGCGGCAGGCGGGCGCGGTGCCCCCTGAGGATCTCGAGATCGCGCATCCCTCGTTCGGCCGGCATCGACATCTCGTGGATCGTCGTCACCCCGTGAGCCACCGCGAGGCTCGCGCCCTCCAGCTGGAGCTCCTCCACGTCGTGTTCGGACAGGTGGGTGGCGAACCAACGCTTGGCGGCCTGCGCCGCCGGACCGGTGAGCCGACCGGTGGGCTCGCCCGCCGCGTCGAGCTCGACCCCGGGTTCCCGGGTGTCGATCTCCGACAGGGCCGCCCGATCGACGAGCACGAGATGGCCGTCGACGCGGGCCAGCCCCAGCGGCCGATCGGCGATCCCGTCGAGCTGGTCGACGCTGGGCAGGGTCCGGTCCGCCCAGCCCGACTCGTCCCACCCGTGCAGGTACACGGGGCCGACGCGGGCCTGCGCGACCTCCCTCGCCACCGAGAGCAGGTCCGCCGCCGAGCCCGCCGAGGCCAGGCCGGGCGCCTGATGGTGCACGCCGGTCCCGGTCAGGTGCACGTGGGTGTCCACGAAGCCGGGCAGGATCGTCGTCCCCGGCAGGTCGACCACGCGGTCGGCGTCGGGCACCTCGCCGATCCCGACCCGTTCGACGTGGCGTCCGTCGACCAGCACCCACTCCCCCGTCGCCGGGTAGGAGAGCGTCCGAACGCGCGAGGATCGGTACAGGGTCCTCATCGCGGGCGAGCTTAGCCCAGCCGGCGAGCCCACCCGCTCTTCAACGGCTCGCCGACACGCGCGCCCGAGCGAGGATCGCCCTCGGGTCGGCGATGACGCGGGTCTTGCCCTCGTTCAGCCGAAGGCCGACCCCCGCCAGGGCGCCGCGCACGACCTCGAGAGCCGCGACCGGTTCGGGACCGACGAGGACGACGTCGTCCACCCACCGCAGGTGCTCGATCCCCTCGCCTTCCAGCTCCCGGTCCACATGGGCCAGGACCGCGTTCGCCAGCACGGCGGAGGGCTCGGGACCGACGGGCAGGCCGGCGACGCCGGCGCGCGAGAGCTCGCCCAGGAAGCGCTCGAGGGCGTCGGCGGCCTCGACGCTTTCGCGACGCAGCGTCTCCCCAACCGTCGCCGCGGAGATCGACGCGTAGCAGCGACGCACGTCGGCGAAGGCGATCGCGTCGCCTCGTTCGGTCAGGGAGCGCAGGCGTGCCCCGAAGATCCGGCGCTCGACGCGCCAGGGCCGCAGCTGGAGCTCGGGAGGTTCCACACGCCACGAGCGAACCCGGTTGGCGACCACCGCGTCGGACAGCCGCGCCTCCACGACACCCGCCACGGCCGCTACGAGCCGCACGTACCGTTCGCGCGTGACCGGGTCCAGCACCGCGAGCCGGCGCTCGCCGCCCGCCCTTCGCAGGCGGACGAACCGAACGCGGGGGGCCGAGGCTGTCGCGACCACATGTCCTCCCGGCCCCGAGGAGGACGAGCCGACCACGTTGTACCGCGGCGGCCCGGTCGCGGGGAATCGGCCGGCGCGGGGATCCGGGCGCTCCACCGTTCGGGGCGCCGTACGATACGCGGGTGGTTGACGAACGCGACCTGGAGATCATCGCGGCGTTGCAGGAGGACGCCCGCGCGACCTACGCGGACATCGGCCGCCGCGCCGGACTGTCGGCGTCCTCCGTGCACGAGCGCGTCCGCAAGCTGGAACGCTCCGGCGCGATCCGCGGCTATCGCGCGGTCGTGGACCCGGAGGCGCTCGGGTTGTTCGTCACGGCCCTGATCTCGGTGACGCCGTTCGACCCCACCCAGCCCGACGACCTTCCCGAACGCGTCCGCGACGTGCCCGAGGTCGTCGACTGTCTGAGCGTGGCCGGCGAGGCGAACTACATCCTGAAGGTGCGCGTGCGCACCACCGCGGACCTGGAGGAGCTGATCCGCCGGCTCCGGGAGAAGGCGGAGGTCGTCACGCGCACCACCGTCGTGCTGTCGGTCCCGTTCGAGGGACGTCCGCTGAACCCCGGCCCGCCGGCCGGTTAGTCCTCGGCGGCGGTCAGCGCCGAGAGCCGCTCGTAGGCGGCCCGATACCGGCCCCACCGCTGGCCCAGACCCCCGGTCGGGTCGAGCTGGGGCAGCGTCCGCGGCTGGATCCCGAACCGTCCGCCGCCCAGCCTCGGCCGGCCCGGCTCGAACCCGAACTCCTCGAGCACCGGGTCGATCGGCCGGGCCGCCGAGGAGATCGCGACCCAGATGCGGTTCGACGGATCGTCCAGCTCCCCGAGCGCCGGTGCGTCGCTTCCACGACCGAACGCCTTCGCGAGCCACTCCGGGACCCAGCCCGGCCAGCCGCTGTCGGCGCGGACCACCAGGTGCGGCGCGGTCAACGGCGACAGCCAGACCTCGGGCGCCCGCAGGCGCTCGAGCACCTGGCCCACGCCCAGGCCAGCGGCCCTGTCGACGGCCTCGTCGAGGGCCTGCCTGGCGTCCTGCTTGAGCCGGCGGACGAGCTCGTCCCGCTCGGCGAGGAATCGCGCGTACCCGGCCGCCAGGCTCCCACGCAGGGCCGGCTCGAGCTCCTGGACGAAGCGTTCGGCCTCGGCGAGCACGGCCTCGCGCGCCGAGTCGAGCTCGGCGAACCCCTCCTGTGGCGGCATCCGCCAAGCCTAGGACCTCGCGCCCGGGGAACGGTTCCTTTGGCAGGGCCGGGGCGTACACTCAGGCAACACCGAACCCTCGCGGAGGATCGCCATGGATCAGTACCGACGGTACGGACGCTGGCTGAAGCGGGCGGCGTGGGTGCTCGCGATCTACCTGTTCGGGGCGTGGCTGTTCATGGGCCTGTCGCCGTCGCAGTCGCTCTCCGATCCCCAGCTGGTGATCACGCAGCTGCGTCCGTTCATGTTGCAGGCGATGATCCTGGTGTTCTTCATCATCCTCCAGTTCGGCGCGATGTTCTGGTTCCTGTCGCGCGGCAACGACTACGTCGTCTACCCCGGCGAGTACGACAAGACCTTCGACGACGTCCGCGGGCAGCCCGCCGCGGTGGAGGCCACCAAGGAGGTCCTGCGCGTCTTCGAGGGGTTCAAGGAGTTCAAGCAGATGGGCGGCTACCCGCCGCACGGCATCCTGTTCGAGGGGCCGCCCGGCACCGGCAAGACGCTGATGGCCAAGGCGATCGCCGGCGCGTCCGGCGTGCCGTTCCTGTCGGCCACCGGCTCCGGGTTCTCGAACATGTTCCTGGGCATCGGCAACCTGAAGGTTCGTCGGCTGTTCAAGAAGGCCCGCGTGAAGTCGGACAAGTACGGCGGCGCCGTGATCTTCATCGACGAGCTGGACGCGATCGGCTCGCGTGGCGGCGTGGCCGACCGCTCGGTCCCGAGCGGCAGCCAGGCGACCGACCGCATCATCATGGGCGGGATGGGCATGGGTGGCGCCGGGATGGGCGTCATCAACGAGCTGCTCGTGCAGATGGACGGCTTCACCGTTCCGCGCGGCCTGTGGCGTCACGTCCGCCGCGTGATGTTCCGCGCCAAGCCGAAGGTGCCCTTCTACAACATCCTGGTGATCGGGGCGACGAACCGGGCGTCCACGCTCGACGCGGCGCTGGTCCGGCCGGGCCGGTTCGACCGCGTGGTGCACGTGGGCCTGCCCGACCACGAGGGGCGGCAGGACATCCTGCGTTACTACCTCGCCAAGGTTCGACACGAGCCGATCGACTACGAGAAGCTGGCGCGGATGACCGTCGGCTACTCCCCCGCCCAGATCCAGAACACGGTCAACGAGGCGCTCCTGTTCGCCCTGCAGGACGGGCGTGACGCCCTGCGCTGGGACGACCTGTGGCAGGCCAAGCTCTCCGAGGAGATCGGCCTCAAGCAGCCCGTCAAGTACAACCCGCGAGAGAAGGAGATGGTCGCGGTCCACGAGGCCGCACACGCCGTCGCCTCCTACACGCTCGAACGCGGCGAGCTGCAGATCCAGGTCATCACGATCCAGAAGCGCGAGGGCGCGCTCGGACTGGTCCACGGCCAGGAGGTCGAGGACCGCTACCTCACGACCCAGAGGCAGATCCTGGCCCGGATCCAGGTGGGGCTCGCCGGCCTGGTGGCCGAGGAGCTGTGGTTCGGCCAGACGACCGGCGGCCCGAGCAGTGACCTGATCGGCGCCACCTGGAACGCGGCGCGCTACGTCGGGGTCTACGGGATGGGCAAGAGCCTGGTGTCGGCCGCGGTGGGCGGGGGCGGCCCGTTCGGCGTCGAGGACCCGATCGGTCGCGTTCTGTCCGACCCCGGACGCCGGCAGGAGATCGACGAGATCCTCAACGACTGCCGCGACAAGGTGCGCAACCTGCTCCTGAAGAAGCGCGCCGTGGTCGAGGGTGTTCGGGACGCGCTGCTCGAACGCGAGGAGCTGATCGGCGACGAGATCGAGATCCTGATGGCCGAGCTCGGCGAGCGGGAGCCGATCGAGGTGCCGATGACCGTCCCCGGCGCCGTCTCGGGCAACGGCGGCAACGGCGAGGCCGGCTACCAGCCGAGCGGGAACGGGGGCGCTGCCGGATCGGGCAACGGCCACGCCCCGACCCCGCCGCGACCGGACGCGTCCACCGGCGAGTAGCACTCACCCGGGTTCGGTCCGGGCGGCCGCCGCACGGGGCGACGCTATGCTTGCGTGAGCGTGCGCCTGTACGACTCCCTCTCGCGTGAGCTGCATGAGGTCTCCCCCGTCGACGGGGAGACCGTGAAGATCTACTCGTGCGGCCCCACCGTGTACCGGTACATCCACATCGGCAACATGCGCTCGTTCATGCTGGGCGACCTGATCCGCCGCGCCCTGCGCCTGGAGGGCCACCGGGTCCGCTGGATCATGAACATCACCGACGTGGGGCACATGACCGACGAGGTCTCGGACACCGGACGGGACAAGATGGAGCTCGCCGAGGCCGACGAGGGGCTGTCGGCGGCCGAGATCGCGCAGAAGTACACGGACGCGTTCCTGCAGGACTCCGACCTGGTCGGGATCGAGCGCGCCGACCTGTACCCGCGCGCCACCGATCACATCGAGGACATGATCAAGATCATCCAGACCCTGATCGAGAAGGGCCACGCCTACGAGGTCGACGGCACCGTCTACTACGACGTCACCTCGTTCCCCGGCTACGGCAAGCTCTCCGGCAACACGCTGGACCAGCTGCGCGCCGGCCACCGCCAGGAGGTCGCGGTCGATCCGGCCAAGCGACACCCCGAGGACTTCGCGCTGTGGAAGAAGGCGGGGCCCAACCGGGCGCTCAAGTGGTCGAGCCCGTGGGGCGACGGCTACCCCGGATGGCACATCGAGTGCTCGGCGATGTCGATGAAGCATCTCGGCGAGCGCTTCGACATCCACACCGGGGGCAACGACAACAAGTTCCCCCACCACGAGGACGAGATCGCGCAGTCCGAGGCCGCCGTCGGCCACCCCGTGGTCTCGACGTGGGTCCACGGCGGGTTCCTGCGGATGGGCAAGGTGAAGATGGCCAAGTCGGCCGGGAACATCCTGCGGGTCACCGACCTGGCCGCGCAGGGCGTCGACCCGCTGGCCTACCGGCTGCTGTGCTTCGGCACCCGGTACCGCAGCGAGATGAACTTCGACTGGGAGGCCCTGGAGGGGCAGAACCGGCGCCTGACCGAGCTCCGCCGACGCGTGGCGGAGTGGGGCCCCGCGTCTGCGGACCGATCCGAGCCGGCCGAGGCGCTCGACACCCGCTTCCGGGGGGCCGTGGCGGACGACCTGGACCTGCCGCGCGCGCTCGTGGTGCTCAACGAGACCGTCGGCGCGCCGATCCCCGACGGCGAGAAGGTCGGCCTGCTCACCACCTGGGACCGGCTGCTCGGCCTGGACCTCGGGCGCCTGGCGCGCGAGGCCTTCGAGCCCTCCGACGAGGCCCTGGGGCTGATCGCCGAACGCGACCAGGCCCGGGCGGCCAGGGACTTCGCGCGCAGCGACGAGATCCGCGACCGGCTGCAGGCGATGGGCCTGGAGGTCATGGACACGCCGGAGGGGACGAAGGTCCGCCCGAGGTAAGAGGCGTCAGGCCGGGACGGCGGCCCACATGCCGGGCGGTCGAACGGGGATCCGATCCGCGCGCTCCACCGCCTGGGTCCTGGCGTGGCGGAAGATCTCGCACCCGCCCATCCCGGGCAGCTCGCCGATCGTGCGGTCCATCTCGAGCGCCGCCTCGCGTCCCCGCCCATCGCCGAACAGCTCCACGACGACGAAGTCGGTCTCGGCCTGTGGGCGGACACCGGTGCCGACGATCGCCCACAGGTGGTCCATCGCCCAGCGCGTGATCCGCCGGGCTGCGGCGCTCCTGGCCAGGCGCATCCGGGCCTGCGCGCGGTAGAACGCGAAGTGCCGCCGCTCGTCCTTGATGATCGCGTTCAGCAGGTTGACGAGCTCGGGGTGCGCCGTCCTCGCGATCAGCCGGTGGTACGAGGTCAGCGTCGACAGCTCGTTGGCCGCACCCCACGTCATGTGGAGCGCGACGAAGTCCTCGGTCAGGACCGAGCCCAGCATCGTGCCGACGTGGCTCAGCTGCCCCCGGCCACCGAGCCGACGCCGGATCCACAGGTTCCGGGGCACGCGCGAGGGGTACGGCGAGTCGGCCCGGACCCGTTCGAGGTCGGGGGCGAGCCTCCAGCCGGTCTCGCCGAGGAACCGGCTGAACGCCTCGCCGTGCCACAGCTCCTCGTAGACCCAGCAGGACAGGAAGGCGGTGACGTCCGGGTCGAACGCGGCCCGGGTGGCGAGCAGGTCCCGCAGGAACACCGAGGTGTGGGACTCGATGTCCATCATGTAGGCGAGGCACCTGGCCTCCGCCTCGGACAGCGGACACCGCCCAACCTCGTCCCAGGCGACACCGGACAGGTCCACCCGCTTGGAGGCTCGCAGGTACCGGTCGAGATCGAACCCCTCCATCGCGGGGCATTCGCGACCCGCGGCGGGTCGGATGACCCGGGGGGCTCCTACGCGACGACGGTCAGGTCCCGGCTCGCCTGGTTGAGGCGCTCGGCACCCGCGGCGGTCACCACGACCTGGTCCTCGATCCGCACGCCGAACCGTCCCTCGAGGTAGATCCCCGGCTCGTCCGAGAACGTCATGCCGGGCTCGAGCGCGGTCGTGTCGCCCTCGACGATGTACGGGGCCTCGTGCACCTCGAGCCCGATCCCGTGCCCCGTGCGGTGCACGAACCGATCGCCGTAGCCGGCCTCGGTGATCACCCCGCGCGCCGCGCGGTCCACCTCCTGGGCCTGAACACCCGGGCGCACCGCCTCGAACGCGGCCTGCTGCGCCGCCCGCACGACGTCGTAGACCTCGCGTTGCTCCGCGCTGGGCTCGCCGACGAACACGGTCCGCGTGATGTCCGAGCAGTACTGGTCCATGACGCCGCCGAAGTCCATCACCACGGCGTCGCCCGCCGCGATGCGCCGGTCCCCCGAGTCGTGGTGGCTGGATGCCGCGTTCGGGCCCGACCCCACGATCGTGAACTCGGCGCGCTGATGGCCGTGCTCCTGCAGCATGCGCGCGAGGTCCGTCGCCACCTCGCGCTCGGTGCGCCCCTCGAACCCGATCGCCAGGATCTCCGAGAAGACGGCGTCGGCGGCCGAGCCCGCGGCCCGGAGCCGCCCGATCTCCTCGCCGTCCTTGACCGCCCGCAGCAGCGGGATCACCTCACCCGTGGAGACGAACGTTCGCTCGGTCGACGTGCGTTGGAGGGCGAGCAGGTGCGACGCCCATGTGTGGTCGGTGATCGCGAAGCGCCCCGCCCCGATCGCCCCGGCGACGATCGCGTACGGGTCGTCGCGCGCGTCCCGCCAGTCCACGATGCTCAGTCCCTCGGCGCCGGGCGCGGTCTCGGCCAGCAGGCGTTCGAGCGAGGGCACCACCAGGAGCGGCTCCCGGCCCGCGGCCAGGACCAGCATCGTCAGGCGCTCGAGCGGCGGCGGCGAGTGCCCGGTCAGGTAGGCGAGGTCGGGCCCCGGCGCGACCAGGATGCCGTCCAGGCCCGCACCCTCGACCGCGGCGATCGCGTCCGCACGACGCCCGTCGAAGCGGGCGGCGTTCACAGCTTCATCATGATCGGCTGGGCGATCACCTCGACGGTCATGGGTGTGCTCCCCAGCACCTCGCCGTCGGCCTCGATCGGCAGCGGGCGGTCGGACTCAAGGACCAACTCCTGCTTCACGCGCAGCTCCTCGATGTGATCGTGCGGCACGTGCTCGCCTCGGTACACCTTCGGGATCATCGTGAAGGCGTCGGACTTGGGGCCCTTGAACACCAGGACGTCGAGCACGCCGTCGCCCGGGTACGAGCGCGGCGAGGTCTTCATGCCGCCGCCGTTGTACTGCCCGTTGCCGATCAGCACCGCGAAGGCCGGCCCCTCGTACGACCGGCGTCCGGCCTGCACGTGCACGTTGGCGAGCTTGAAGCCCGGCAGGGTACGCCAGAAGCCCAGGAAGTACTTCGACTGACCCAGCCTCGGGGACATCCTCGAGGCCCGGTCGGCCACCGCCGCGAACAGGCCCGCCTCGGCGATGTTGACGAAGTGGCGCACCCGCCGCTCCCCCGACGCGTCGGTGTACGTGATCCTGCCCACGTCCAGCGGATAGGTGTTGTCGCCGACCAGGTGATGGCACGCCCGCGTCGCATCCCCCGGCAGGCCGAACGTCCGCACGAAGTCCGAGCCGCTGCCCGCCGCCACAACGCCCAGGACGGGATCGGGCACGAGCGGCTTGCCCTCCTCGTCGAGCATCCCGTTCACGACCTCGTTGACGGTTCCGTCGCCGCCCACCGCGACGACGAATCGGCCCCCCGCCTCCAGCGCCGACCTCGCGAGCCGCGTGGCGTCGCCGGGGCCCTCGGTGAGCAGCAGCCGGTACGGCAGGCCTCGCGAGCGCAGGGTGCGTTCGAGCTCGGGGACCTCCTCCCCCACCCGGCGGCGACCCGCATGGGGGTTCACGACGACCGAGAGCTCACCGAAGGGGGACGGCATCGCGCGCATCCTACCGGTCGGCCGGCTCAGACCCCCGTGTAGGCGACGACCCCACGGTTCACGCCCCGGTGCGCCATGCGGACCGCCTCCGCCGAGCGCTCGGGCGCGACCTCCTGGATCTGGCGCAGCAGGTCGAGCACCTGCTTGCACGTTCGGACGAAGTCGCCGGGCGACATCTCGCTCTCGCGCAGCACGTCCTCGAGCGGTTCGCCCTGGGCCCAGCGGTACAGCGAGGCGGCGAACCCGTCCTCGAGCTCGCGGCACAGCTGCACCTGGTGCCGGTCCTCGGCGGCCCGGATCGTTCGCCAGGTCCGCTGGAGGCCTCGGTAGCGCTCCTCCGCGGCCGGCGTGGGCATCTCGCCCGACCGGGGGATCCGCTCGCGCGACTCGAACACGATCGTGGACACCACCGCGGCCACCTCCGCGGGCTCGAGACCCTCCAGCACGCCGTCGGCCAGTGCCTCGGCGACCAGCACGTCGCCCTCGCCGTAGATCCGCGCGAGCGTCAGCCCCTTCGGCAAGATCTCGAACCCCTGCACGTACCCGAGCTCCTCCAGGACGTCCACCACGCGTTCGAACTGCCGCGCCAGGGTCTCGGTGCGCGTGCGGATCCGGCGCTCGAGCCCGCGGATCTGGTGGTCGACCTGCGAGGCCCGGGTCGCCCACCGCTCGTGCTGCGGGCGATCCGGGCAGGCG
>Ga0081455_10004377_pt1 | contig 15909 bp, 13 predicted proteins | sample TabmetS3T2R1_FD_70207 | JGI IMG/M metagenome (GOLD analysis project Ga0081455, IMG submission 70207) | Tabebuia heterophylla rhizosphere microbial communities from the University of Puerto Rico - S3T2R1 | ecosystem: Host-associated > Plants > Roots > Rhizosphere ... | reverse complement strand
CGATCAACTCTTGCCGTGGAACTGGAATCCTCGTCAGGCCACTGCCGACGCAGCCTGAACGCGGTCTCTGGAGCTACCTCGCCTGGAGTTGCCACGCCGCGGTGCTCACCGCATGCTTACTTCGTGGCAACCTTCGCCGTGGCCTTGGTGATAGCCTTGCTGGTCACCGGCGACGCGAAGGCGCGGTTTACATCGGCAATCGCCGAAAGCAACGTCTTCTGCGTCATCTTCTTCATGCTGACCTTCTTCTCGATCGGCGTGCTGTCCAATTTCCGGAAGCTTTGGGAGCAAGGACTTGGCAAGCTGGCAGCTGTCTACTTCGTTTGCCTGTTCGGTTTCGTGATCTGGGTCGGCTTGTTGATCTCGTGGCTGTTCTTCGGCGGAGTCAAACCGCCTCTGGCAAACTAGATTCCGGAGGACGCGATCATGGAAGCCCCACAATCCTTAAAGGACAAGATGGCGTCGCAACCGGTCGAACCGCTCCTGCCGATCGAGAAAAGCTAATTGGCTGGAGGCTCGGCATCGGCGTAACCTTGCTGGCTGTTCTCGCGATCCTGAACGTCCTGCCCCCCCTCTTCTAGGGGGACAGGAGCAGCGAAAGTTGGCCGTCTAAACGGCCTAATCGGCAACGGGGGCCGGCGCGACGGGCTGCGACAGAAACCAGCGCCAAGTTGTCTCCAGGCCATCGGCCAGCGTGGTCGACGGCCGGAAATCGAAGGCTTTGCGTGCCCTCGTGATGTCGCAGTAGGTCTTCCGGACCTCTCCGGCCCGCCAATCGGCATAGCGGACTTCCGGCCAGCGGCCAGCTCCCACGACCCGCTTCATCTCGACCAGCAGTTCGTTGATCGACGTCGGCTGTCCGGAGCCCAGCTGGAAGACGCCCGACACCTCGGCATCGATCGCCTGCAGGATTCCCCGGCACAGGTCCACCACGAAGACGAAATCACGCACCTGGCTGCCATCGCCGTACACGGTGATGGGTTTGTCGTCGAGAGCCTGTTTGAAGAAGTGAGCGACGGCGCTACCTTTGCGGTAAGAACGCGGGCCGTAGACATTGGAGAAGCGCAGCGCCGTCACCTGCATGCCATAGGAGCCCGCGAAGGCATAGCCATATCCTTCCCCGGCAAGCTTGGAGGCGCCGTAAGGCGCCGCGGGCTGAGGTACCATGCCCTCGTGCACAGGCGGCTCGACGTCGCCCAAGATCGCGCCACCCGTGGAGGCCATCACGACTCGGCGTACGCCTGCGTCGCGAGCAGCGAGCAGGACGTTGAAAGTGCCACGAACATTGACCTCGAAGTTCAGCGTAGGATCCTCGATTGATTCGATCACACGGGTATTCGCGGCCAGATGGATGATGGTGTCGCAACCGGCAACAACGCGCGATACGAGCCCAAGATCGCAGATATCACCCTTGTGGTATTCGAGATCCACTTCTGGCAAGTCGCGCGGCGACCCCATGGTCTCATTGTCGAGAACAACGATCCGCTCGCCACGCCCGCGCTCGATGAGTTGCCGAAGCAAGTTGGACCCGACAAAACCGCAGCCGCCTGTGATCAGTATCTTTGCCATTGTTGGATGTGCACCATATTCGGAGTGACGATCGAGCGTTAAAGAAGCGGCGCCCTTTGGGGCGCCGCTGCAAAGTCCTAGCAATTCAGTTGGAGCCTACTGAGCCGCCACTTGATGAGGCGCCGCAGCTGCTTCTTCGCGGTCCTTGGACCAGTAGGATACGCATGGAATCTTCTCGTGATCGCAACGATCCTTGTAACGCTGCGCGATTTCCGTGACCTCCTGCAGGAGGCCATGCTGCAAGGTTGTCGGATTGAGGCCAAGATCGAGGAAGTTCTTGTTGGCAACTCTCAACTCGTTCTCATCGGCTTCCGCGCGTGGGTTGCTGAGATTCTCGACCTGCGCCCCTGTGAGCTCGCTGATCAGCTTGGCCAGATCGCGGACTCTATGCGTTTCAGTCATCTGGTTCATGATGCGCACACGGTCGCCGGCCTTCGGCGGCGTTTCGATTGCAATGCGAATGCAATTCACCGTGTCGCGGATATGGATGAACGCCCGTGTCTGGCCACCGCTGCCGTGCACCGTCAGCGGATAACCGATCGCAGCCTGCATCAAGAAGCGGTTGAGCACGGTGCCATAGTCACCGTCATAGTCGAAGCGATTGATGAGGCGCTCGTCCAGCTCCGTCTCTGGAGTCTGAGTGCCCCAGACGATGCCTTGGTGCAGGTCGGTGACACGCAGCTTGTCGTTCCTGGCATAGAACTGGAACAACAGCGCGTCCTGCGTCTTGGTCATGTGGTAGATACTGCCCGGATTGGCCGGATACAGGATCTCTTGGTCGGCATAAGTGCCATCTGGCAGCGGCACTTTCACCTTGAAATAGCCTTCGGGAATGATCGACCCAACGGTGCCATAGCCGTAGACGCCCATGGTACCGAGATGAACACAATGGATGCTGGGATCGACCTCGACGACCGCCGCAAGGATATTGTTAGTCGCGTTGAGATTGTTGTTGACCGTATAGATCTTGTGCTTGGCCGACTTCATCGAATACGGCGCGGCCCGCTGCTCAGCGAAATGCACCAGCGCAATCGGCTTGTAGTGGACAAGCAAACGCTTGATCTCTTCGAAGTCGCGGGACGCGTCCACGTTGTGGAACACGATCTCCTTGCCCGTGGTCTGCCGCCAAGCCCTCAGGCGGACATCCATCGTCGTGATGGGCGTCAATGACTCGGCGCCGAGCTCGGCGTCGATCCATCGCCTCGAGAAGTTGTCGACCACAACCACATCGTAGCCCTTCTGGCTAAGATGCAGGCTGGTAGGCCATCCGCAAAAGCCATCGCCACCAAAGACGACGACTGTTCCCTTGGTTCCCATATAACCTCCCAAGACATACCCGGAGCAAGAAACATTAAGCTAAAACTGTGCCATCACAACACAAAACGTTGCAGGCCCGGCTAGCATGGCGAAAATCCAGTCTCTCTGCGACATGCGGTCGCCGTCTTTCGCGAAACGTCGAAGATTGGAACATCACCTACCAGCCAGAACCAGCAGGTAGATCAACTACGCGTTCAGAATCAATCGCACGGTGATGAATATCACATTGCGTTGGCCCGAAATCACAGCACGCTGACCGAGATGTAGACTGAGCGCTAATACAACCATCAGCCTCTTGTAACGATGCGCTCCAAGCAGGCATTGCTGATGCCATACCACAAACAAGGCCTCGTGTCGCCAATCACGCCCTCTTTCAACTTGCCCCGGAGCATGAGGTGATCGCGGTTTGTTCACGGGTGCCCAACAACATGACAGAAAATTCCGACCCGGCTGGTGGCCCGCCTGCCCCCCGCACTCAGTCTGGCAAGATTACCGCCGTAAAGGAAACCGAACGTTCCAGTCCGTCGAGTTGCGAACGGTCGTCGCGCAGCAGCGCGCGATATGACGGATCCGCCAAACGCACACCGATCAACCGATGATCGTTGCCCATGGCGGCAGCTTTCGCTTTGCTGCCACCCATTCTGATCGCCTGCGGCGGAAGCGTCTTGTCGGTCGTCATGCCGACCTCCGCCAGCAAATTGAGCAACTGAGCCACCGAAATGAAATTGCCCTCGCCGTCGAAGGTAGGGCCACGCCTGATGACCTCGACCGCGCGCATCGCCTCCTCCTCGTCTTCGGCCAGAGCCTCCAGCACGACGTCACCGACGCAGGAGCATTGGCTGAAACACACCCGCCCATGAGGGCGAAGTAGTCGTCGCAACTCGGCGAGAACTCTCTTACGCCCACCGCGTCTGAGCCACTTTCCGTCGATCCAAACTCCGTCGAACGTCTCGGCCGGAAATGGCAGCTGCGTCGGGTCGACGCTTACCATCCCAATGTTCCCGAGACCAAGTCGCGAGCAGGTCGCTGCCACGCGCGGGAAGGCGGCTTCACTCCAATCGCCAAATACAAGCTCGTTGCCCGCCTCCGCCAGGAACGGGGTCATCGATGCCGTGGCGACTCCAAGTTGGAGAACGCGCCCCCGGTCGGCGAATCCACGCTGACGGACCAATTGGCGGTAGAACAATGTATCGCGAACGAATGGCTTGAAATCCCGTTGCCGGACACGCCCGATAGGAACGGAAACGTCCGACAGCGCTCCCTCCACCCCATCGATGTTCCCCGCGTACGGGATCTTGCGGGTGCGGTCGAGGATGTGCTGATAGACCCTCAGGCTCTCTTGCGTCGCCTTGACCTTGAGGTCGGCGTTACCGATATGGCGCTTGTCGCTGGTCTTGCAGAACGTGCAGTAGGGCAGCTCATCGTCGGTTCCCATCGTGTTGCGTAAATGCTGCATGAAGGGATGGTTCCACATGCTCGTTTCAGCATGAAATCCCTGCGCTGTCGGCCAGTCGAACTCTGGCAGCTTGCCAAAGAAATTGCAGCAAATCAGCGTACGGTCGAAGATGTCGACCTTCATCATGCGCCATGGGGCCCAGCAAAATGCCTTTTGGCCACGAGCTGCATAGCGCACCCACTCGTAGCTGACGCCTCTTTCATAAGTATCGACCGCTTCCGCAAGGTCGGACGGAATGAGATGATCGATGACGATCAATCGACTCGGCCGCGTCCTCTGTGGCATTGACTTAGGGGCTTCTGGCGCGTGAGGCCCTTCGGTTACGGCAACGACAGGTGCGTCGGGCCGCACAAGACCGAGCCAGGCACCTGCGGAGAAAAGCGCATCACGCGCCATTGACCTCAAGCGACCGATCGCCCCAACCGCAGCGTCGGTCCGCTCTGTAGATTGGCCTTTCGGCGCCTTGGCGGCCGGAACCTCCGACGACGACGAACGGGGCACGACTTGCTGAAGGTGGTGATAAGCGGCAAAATTGTAGGAATTAGACTGCCGCCGCATGAATGTTTCGATCGGTTGCAGTTTGGCAGTCGAAAGGATCGTATTCAGTTGTTCTGTTTCCGCCATCGCGGAATCGGCCTTGCCCGACGCAATGCGGTGGAATCCCGTCGTCGTATTGGTCGTCCTTGACAGCGCCGCGTCGTCCGGAAGCGGGACCTGTGTGCCTGCCCGCAATAGGGCAAGCGAGGGCAGCGGTTTGACCAACGCGATGCCGTGCCTAGCGCATTCGGCTTCGAGACCTCTGAACGCCGCATCGGCCTTTTCAGGTACCCGATAGACGGTGTCCTCAGCGGTATAGAGACTACGGTTCTCCGAGTGAGGCGGCGGCGTCATGAAATTGACGTTGATGTCAGTGAAGCCCAGCGACGCAAGGAGGGCCGGCGCCTCCGGCAATTCATCGAGATTGTGGGCATGCACGACATAGCCGCAGCGCAGACGCGGCAGCGGCGTTCCCAGGCGCTCTTTCGCAGCCTTCAGTGCTGTCAGGTTTCCGATCAGCTTGTCCCATTTGAGAGGACTCATGGTCCTTTCGTATGTCTCGGGACGAGCACAATTCATCGAGACGTACAGATAGGTCACGTAGCCTACGATTTCCGCAACGATCCGCTCGCTGAGCAGCGAGGCATTGGTAATGGAGCCAAAATTCAGAAAAGGCGCTTTCTGCTTGAAAATCCGCAAGGCGTCGAGAATTCGCGGATGCGCGAACGGCTCGCCCAGGCCGCCGCCGTTTGGTGTGTAGTTCTTGCAGAAGCGCAACCAGTCAGCCCGCTCGAGGCGATCCATGGACATGCGCTCCTCGACGACGCGCTCGGGCACATAGGCGCAAAAGACACAGCGCGCATTGCAGACATCGGTCAGACTGAAGCCCACGGTGATGGGAAAAGAAGAAACCTTGCCGACTCCCAAATGCGCTTCCCAGGCCGCCAGCATCTCGTTGGCGGCAATCAACTCCCTGCTCGGTGCAGCGTCGAGGCGGACTGCATCTTCGATGAACGACCGCCAGTCCTCGTATTGGCCGCGCAACGGTGGAATGTTGGCACCGCGGCGGAGAACCGTAATCGCCGATGGGATCTCATGGAAGCGCGCGACAAACGGATCTTTCAGAGAGGATTGTGGGGGCGTCGGCTCGGCAAAGAGGCTGCGCGGACTCAATTCCGGAATAGACGGTTGCCATGCCATGGATCGACACTCGCTGTGTCAAATTGCACACGGCATGTTAAACCAAAACCTGAACGGTTGTCACGTAGCTTAGTTTCTCACGTGCTTAGTTTCTCACGTAGAGACCGGCGCCGCTTTTTCTTGCCTTCCGGATCACTTGAGCGTCAGAACTCTTTCGTTGCCCGTTCACACGGAGTCGTCAACCGAGCCTTCACTGCGAACCTGCTCTTCGGCGCCCAACTCCTGGTAATCCGAGATCGCCTGCTCTACGTCGTCATAGAGAACGATTCGCCGATTGTGGAGAATGGCGGCAACATCGCCATAGCGGCGCGCAGCAACGACATCCTTGGTGGCAAGGATCACCCCGGAGTCGCGGCACCGTTCCTCGAACATTGCCGTGCACTTCTTGCGGAATTCGTGATCACCCACGGCGGGATTCTGATCGATCAGATAGACATCAAATGGGAGCGCGTAGCTCAGCGTGTAGCTGAGACACAGACGGAACCTGACAGGCAGCAATCCGAGCGGCTCGTCCAACGCCGCCCCCATGCCCGTGACCGCCTCGACAAAGGCTACGATCTCGTCCGAATCTGCCCCATATAGGTGGGCTGCATGTACAATGTTTCGCCGCGCGGTCAACTGCGGTGAGAACCCACCCGAGTAGCCGACTGGATAGGAGACTTTTGCAAAACGGGATATCTGCCCCTCTTCTGGCATCAGGAGCCCCGCGATGAGGCGTATCACGGTCGACTTGCCCGACCCGTGTCTCCCCAACAAGACCAAACGTCGATCCGTCGGCAGGCTTATCGTCACATCTTCGAGCACTTGGCTACGAATTCGCCCGGCCCTCAGCTCCGCGCTTACGTTGTCGAACTTAATCATCGACCGCTCCTCGGTCTTCCAGACCGACAGCTTGGCTTGTATCAGAATGGCGGCGCAGTGGCTTTACGTTCCTTCGATGAGTCAATCAACGCCTTTGCCGCGGCCGCTTGGTCTCGGAGGCGTTCCCGGCTCCTGCGGCCGCCGCTGGACCGCCAGACGTGACGGGTGCTGGCCGCCGTTTTGTCCCCTCAGCGCCCTGATCGCTCTTCCGAACCACCCTGAGCGCTTCAACAAGAGCCGCTGAAATCTGCTTCCTTTCCAGCGCGGTTGCGTCGGTTGCGTAATATTCTGCCACTTCGCGTGCGATCTGCGGGAATCGTTTTACGTCCAGATTTCGTTGTATTTCAGCAACCTCACGATAGCCACCGACAACCGCCCGAATCTCCTCCCTCTCATCAGGCGACAAAGACGCGTTTGTGCCATCGCGCACCTCGAACGTATTCTTGGATATCACTCCGACTGGTGCCCTCGCTTCGCCCTTCACTCCGGCGCGGAGAACCTTGATGAACTTCGGAGAGTCAAGAAATAGGAGCATAATCTACCTCAACAAGCGTTGTGCGACGGGGACGGGCCCCTCGCGTATTGGCCGCCCCGACGCTCTTGACTACCTACAGCGACCGAAGACCAGACACGCGATCTTGCGGTTGGCTTCGCTATCACAGCTGCCGCCGATCTCGGCATAGTTTCGCCACAACATCACTCCGGCATAGTGATCGCGCAGCATCATTTCTCGTGCGAAACGAGCGTCTTCCATCGACGTATTGCTGAGCTCGAAGATCAGATAGATGTGGTCGGGTCGCATTTGCTTCACCATTTGAAGCTGCGAGCTGACACTGGCCTGGACATTGCGCTGCTTGCTTTTCCCCCACAGCGTCAGGCCCACCGCGTCAAACGCTTGGCCGATCGCCGCAATGTTCTGGGTATTGATCCCGGTGTACTTCTGCGTGGGCGCATCCAACGGGTTGGTGAACAGTAGCGCTTGCTTGCCCCTCGCCTTCACCAAGGCCGCGAACTCGAGCAGGAATTTTTCCGTTTGAGCAGGCGTGCGGGCGTCCTGCACCTCATAGTCCAAGACGATACCCTTCGCATCCGGGGAGAGCGTCGTCTCCGGAAGAAGGCAAATATCGACGAGCCGCCCACCTCGCATGTATTGCAGCGGATTCTCTTCGCGCGATACCACCCTGACTCGCGCCCCTGCCGCCATGCGATCCACTTCCGCATGGTTGGAGCCAAGCGCCCAGGCAGCCTGTATCAAAGTGCAGGTGTTCGCCGCTGCGAACGAGGTGAAGAAGGTCCTCACCTCCTCGCCGCTGGGAGCCTGGAGCCGGGGGCTCACCACATTGCCTTTGGGATTCCAGCCACACTGCTCTTGGCCTCCGCTGTGGCAGCGGTTTGCCCACAAGTACCAATACTTCTTCAGATTGGCAGTCGAGGCGCGCAACGCTCCCAAGTCAGCGCTGGCCGTGCCGCTGGCGGGATGGTAGCGCCAACTACGATCGTTGTCGGCTCTCGGCGGAGGAGCCTGAACGATGACGTCAAAGGGAAGCCGACCGCTGTCCTCAGGTGAAAAGCAGGCGGCGCCCTGAGCCCCTGCTGGGTGGACGGCTCCCAGCCACGCCAAGGTCGAGACAAGTGCAGCAATCCGTCTTGCGGTGGCACTTCCAAGGCGCATTATCTCACCCATAAATGAGCTTGCGGCGGAATAGGCGTTGCAGCACGAGGCCGACGGCAACCGGGGCGAGCGCACACCCCCACATATATCCCGGATCGAATATGAGCCTTGGGTAGTAAGGATAAAATCCCTGACGAAAAAGCTCAACCGCATGAAGCACAGGATTCCAGACCAGCACGTCCCGCAGGTAGAGCGGCAGGAAGTCCGCAACGTACAGTACGCCCGAGAACAAGATCAGGGCCCGGACCATCGCTCCCCAAAAGTAGTGCCAAACCGGGATCACCTTCATGATGACGGCATTGCACAAGCCGAAACCGAAGCCCAAAGCAGCCAGTGCGGCCATTGATTCGAGGACGGGTCCGAACTCGAAAGGGATGGCCTGGGATGTGGCGAATATGGCCAACCCGACGAACAGCACTACGCCTACCAGAATATAGGCGAAGAGAACCACGCATGAACCGGCGATCAGGAAGTCCAGTGGCCCCTCGATCGGAAACCGCCTCGTCCCCACCAAGTTGACGGTGGCTCTCACGTGCGTCGAAAGATGCACGACCACGAAAATCGGATAGATCCCCGTCGAGATGAACAGGACGATGCTCGTGCCGTAAATCGGTATCACTCGAAGAAGGTAGTGCCACAGGCAAAGGATCCCGATGTGGAAGAGTGGTTCCAGCAAGCCGATCACGAAGCCAAATGGGATCTGCCCAGACTGAAGGTCGAGCTGTCGCGCGAACGACGCTCTCAGTACATGCGCTTGCGTCAGCCAGCCGTGTTGTGAATGCCGCCTGCTGCCTCCTCCCCCCGGGACGTCGTCCGACGACGCGCTAAAGCGCATGGTCACGAACTGATCGGTACAGCACCAAGCCACCCAACCATATGGCCAACAGTGCGGCTGCCGCGAGGACAAGGAAAAGGGTCCGGCGAGGGTACGTGGAACTCTCCGGAAGCGTTGGCCGGACATACGGCGTGAGATAGAGGTGCTGGGCAGCGGCGGAAGCGCGGGCCTGATCATAGGCTTGCAGCGCATTCACCAAGAGGGTCTGGGCGTACTGGCGATCAAGATCCAGCGCTTCGTACTTCGCCATGATCTCGGCCAGCGCCCGCGCGCCCTCACGATCCTTGGCCACTTCCTTTTCGACGCGAGCCAGCTGATCCTTCGTAGCCGAAATGCGCGCTATGATGGCCTGCGCCGCCGCCGCATTCGACTCAAGTTTTTGACCCCTGAGCGCCGCCAGGTCCGTCTGTGCCTGGATCAAATTTGCACGCAGCTGTTGGACCAGAGCGACGTTGGTCGGCACCACGCCCGTCGTCGGATCGATGACCCCCTCGGCTGTCCGAAACTCCAGCAACCTGAGACGCACATCCTTCAACCGCGCCTGCGCCTTGGCGACCTCGCTTTCCGCGAACTTGACCGCATCAAGCTGAGTCCTCAGCGCAATCGTGTTGACCAGCTCCTCCGAAAGGGTCACCAGGTTTTGCGTGATCTGCAATGCGTCAGCCGGCGTGTATGCCTTGACTTTGGCTATGGCGAGGCCGGTAACAGGGTCGAAGTTTGCGGAGACTACGTTGCTCGACCAATAGTCGACAAGCTTCTCGACGGGGCCATCGCTCGGAAAACGTTGCCACCAATCGATCTCAGGGCGCGTGAACAGGTCGCGGAGATGGATACGCTTCTGAAGCTCATCGACGACTTGTCTGCTCTTCAGATAGTCGACGACGACGAAATTCTGCGGTGAAGCCGTCGTCATCGCGGCCCCCCCCAACAGGGCACTCGCGGCGGACGCCGCTGCAGCAGCGGCGTTAGGCTGCGCTGGAGCACCGCCGTTGAGCGTGATCGGGTTCGTCTCTGTCACCGAAAATCGAAACTCCGCGACATATTGGTCGGACGCGAACGCGAAGAGATAGACCCCGACGGCAATCAAAGGAGCGACAACACAGAGGAAGAAGGAGGCCACCAGCCAAGTGACCTTGGTCCGCTTCGGACCCGGCATAGGTGGCAGGATGACGGAATCTGCAGCCGACCGAGAAATGCCTTTCGCGACCGTCGAGTCCGACCGGGCCGATGGCGCCGTCCGCGATCTTGACTTGGTCTCGATGGAATCGTCGGCACCGGCCTCTTTGGCTGTGATGTCCGATGCATCACGCCGCACTGGCCCCTCGCCGCGCGCTTCGGCCAATGACGATGAATCAGGATTGGACCTGCCGGTCTTCCCCGATGGCGACAATGGCGGCGGCACCTCTTCCAAGCCGAGCTGTGCCAGCATACGCTGAGGGTTGACCGGCACGCCGTGCTTGCGTGTCGGAAGGGGCGGAAGTGACATCGCTGACCTCACGCTCCCGGGGTCGCTACGCCCCGAACCAGGGCCGCTATCCGCTGGCATTCTGCGTTGAGCTGAGAGGGGGTCAACGTTGTCGTGGGGTTGTCGCGAGTCGGGCATACCGTTCACTCAAGTTCAGAGGAAGCGATGGCGGACTTGGTCGCTTTGCTGCAGATTAAGAGCAACTGGGCGCCTTTTCTATATAGAACAGAGGCGCGGGGAAAGCGAGCAGTCCCATTGAGCGTACCCTCCATATGCTCTATCTCGCGTCTGGAAGGCTGGCAGACCCGAGGATCTCTCAGGTTGGCACGCTAAATGCCCGGATAGGCTTTTTTGAGGCGAAGTTAGATGAGCGATGTAAACGTACCGGAACTGGAAGCGGCGAAAGAGCCGTTGCGTACAACGCAGTTGGCGCGGCCCTTCAACAAGCTCATAGCAAACATCCCGAAATCGGTGCTGTCAGTCCCGTCCATGATGTCCGTCGCGGAACGGCGGTTCCTGTACGGCTTGGCGTCGAAATATTACAGCGGCGATGGCCTGATCGTAGACGCCGGCATCTTTCTCGGCGCGTCGACCAGAGCCTTCGGCGAGGGGCTTCGGGATAGCGCGAACGCCGAGGATGCGATCACCAAATGGCACCGTCCAATCGTATCGTTCGAGCGTGGAATTGTGACGCCGACAATGCCGGCCTTCTTCAAACGAAACAACCTTGCCTTCGAAGGGTCGCCTGGCGATTCCTTCGCGGACCAAGTGCAGAAAAATGTCGCCCCTGTCGCAAGCATGGTTGACTTGAGGATTGGCGACATCCAGGAAACAGGCAAGATTCGACAGCCAATAGAAATTCTGTTTCTCGATGTGCTCAAGCTTCCGGAAATCAATAAGTTCGTAGTTGAGAATTACTATTCGCGCCTGATTCCCGGCCGCTCGATTGTCATCCAGCAGGACTATTTCTACGACTTGCTCCCGTACGTGAAGACGTATCAGGAGTACCTGCACCCGTATTTCGCGTATGTTGGCGAGATCGGCTCCACTGCGGTATTCCTGTGCAAGGAGCAGATCCCGCAAGAAGCAACTCTCCAGATCGAGGAGAAGGTCGATGCTACCGAGCAACTTCGACTGGCGAGCATGGCCCTGCAACGATCGGTCGATCCGACGCGGCGATTCCTGATGGCTCTGTCAAAGCTCAGGCTGGTGCGTAAGCTGCAAGGGGCCAAGGCAGCTCAGGACTACCTTCGTTTCGTAAAATCCGAGTATCCGACTGAAGTCGAGGCCACCAGTCGCCTGACACGCCTCAAGGAAGCACTTCGCTCAGCCGAATCCGTCTGCCTGGCGAAGAAAGAAGCAGTCCTCTCCGAACTGGCCGACGGATAAGCCGCGCCCGCCAGCGGATCGGTCGTCGCCGGCGGCATCAAGGATGCCGTCGGCACACCTCGCCCTCACGCAGAAGAGCCGACGAAATCCCGCTTCTCAGCACAAGGCATCACCGAGCCGGCGCGTTCGTGCTGCGCGAAATATTGTAGTACGTACCCGATATCGCGTTGATGACCTGCATGACCTTCAGGAATTGCGTCGCCTCGGCTGTGGTGAGGAGGACGATGTCCTTGTCCCGCAGCGCGATCTGCTGCGCAAAGAAGTACCCATCAGCCTGAGTCAGATCCAACCGATAAACAATCGGAACTGGACCACCCTCAAGAAGATTCGCCTGACTTCTGACGTAGCTCACGTCCACGGCGCTCGTGTCGGATGCCAAAACGCTGCGGGCGAAGGGACCTGGTTCGTAGCGGAACAGATAGACGCCGGCGAGATTGCTGACCGTATCGATGCCGCCGCCCGCTTGGGCAATGCCCTCGGCCAGAGTCACCTTTTCGAACTCGATGTTGTAGGCGGAGACCTTCTGCGTCGCACCCATGACCACGAAGGTCTTCGGACTGCGTACCAACGTGATGCTGTCGTCTGGACGAGCCACGATATTGTCCGAGGGATTGGACATCACCTGACGCAGCGGAATCGAGGCGACCGTATTGCCTCTCATGAGACGTACATCGATCTGGATGGCTGGCCATTTCGGGCCCCCTGCCCAAGCGATGGCATCGAGCAATCTCTCGCCGCGCAAGGTCAATGGCATCAGCCCAGCCTTGTTCACTTCGCCGCCGATCGCCACCGTATTGCTCGTGTTGTTGACCAAGGAGACGATGACCTGCGGCCGTACGGTCTCCTTCTCGAGGCTGTCCTGAATCAGGGCAGCCGCCTGGGCTGGCGTCCTTCCGCCGACGCGCACACGCCCAACATAAGGTACCACGATATTGCCGTCGCTTTCGATGATCTGTGCCGGCAGGGTGGTGGCTTGCGGGGACGGCTGACCCGGAACGCCCGTCAGAGTCCCAGCGACCGGACTGCCAAACAAGGGCTGTCCGCTATTTTCGTAAACCGTCACGCCAACGGTATCACCCGGCCTGAGGGTTACACTCGGTGTGTATTGGGTGACCCGAAAGGAGTCCGGAAAGCCCGGTTCCTCGTACCCTCCAAGGGTACGCACCACACGCGCTGTGGTCTTGACCACGAAGGCGTCCCAGTCCTGGTCTCCGGTGCGTGTGAGCTGCGAATCCGTGGGGGCCAAGGCGGGAAGCATGCTGCAGCCGCCAAGCGACAGCCAAAGCCCCGAAACCAGAGCGCGCCTGAGCAAGGTCATTTCTCCCCGATTTATTCAGAGCAAGCCCGTGTCCGAAAGAGGATGATAGGCACCCTTAGTGTTTCAAATGTAAGGCACCTACCGCGTCTCGAAATACGCCGGCAGATGGACGAGTAAAGGTTGAGCAAGATCTTTCAGAGAAACTATAGCCTTATTTTCTGCTACCGGCCACTGGATGGCGAGCGCTGGATCATTCCAGGCAATGCCGCGCTCATGCTCAGGACTGAAATGGTCGGTGAGCTTGTACTCGACCTCGGTGTCTTCTTCCAAAGTGCAGAATCCATGCGCGAAGCCTACTGGAACCCAAAGCTGAGCCCAGTTCTCTGCGCTCAGTTCAACGCCGACATGGCGGCCGAATGTCGGTGACCCCCGCCGAATGTCCACTGCGACGTCATAGGCGCGCCCTTTCACGACGCGGACAAGCTTGCCTTGCGCGCAGGGCGGCGCCTGAAAGTGCAAGCCCCTGACCGTTCCAGCCGCTCGAGACAGCGAATGGTTGTCTTGGACGAAGACGACTCTCCCGATATGTGACTCCAAGTTCCGAGCATTATACGTTTCCGATACAAAGCCGCGATCATCGACAAATTTTGACGGCGTGATCAACAGCGGGCCGCCAACCGAAAGTTCAACTACTTTCATCAGAGTAGCAGCCGCATGTAACAACCGCAGTAGTGCTGCCGCTGCAACACGCAGCAGCTACCATCACCCTATCACAGGTGACTCTGAAATCGTCACTGTGGTCGAGTATCAAACGTATCAGGTAGGCTGCTCTGACTCCTGCTTTGCAGCCTTACGGATCAACCGCAGCCCTTCCATCAAGGCCGACACGATGAGCTTCTTTTCGCTCTCGGTTGCACCATTCTCAAGATAGTCTGCGACGAGCCGCATTGTCTCCGGGAAGTTCAGGGCGGCGGCCTGCTTTTGGAGCTGCTGAGAATGGCGGTAGACCTCGATCGCCTTGGCGAACTCTTCCCTTTCTTCTGGAAGAATCGCCGCTTCCAACTCCGGCGTAGGCTCGAGTGAGCCCTTCGCAACCAGCCCCAAGCGCTCACGCTTCATCGCGCCAGACTCGTCCGCAATGGTCCGCAGCACTCGAATATGTTTGGGTTGATCAATAAATAGCAGCATTCCAGCTCCCCAAGCCATCAAGGGTCGCCACCCTATCAACAAAGCGTTACCAAATCATCTCCGAAAGCATCGGAGCCGGTCTCCGACGAGGTCCGCCCATAGGTGAAAGGTTGCCGTAGGGTGGAGGGAATGCGACAAGTCCAGGACTCCAGAAGCAAGTTCCGTGCACGAAGACCTGCCCTCGCCCGCTGCTCCCGACATAGTCGGCTTCGTCGACGGTATCGTCCGAGGCCGGCTGTGCGGCTGGGCGTACGATCGCACCAGTCCTCGACACAGGTTGACGGTCGCGGCGTGGGACCCGAGCGGTCGGCAGAGGCTGGTGCTTGCCGACCGATACCGCGCCGATGTGCAGCAGAGCGGCCACGGCGACGGATACTGTGGCTTTGTCCTCCCCCTTGCACAGTCGTCCGACGTGGAAGGGGTACGTGTCGTGTCCACGCGGCCGGCAGTCGAACTGACATTTGTGCCAAACCTTCGCGGCACTGAGGCGGCAGCACCCAAGGTCTTTACCGTGGGAGCCTACACACTGCAGGTGGATATGCCGCCAATACCTGGCCAGATCAGTGGATGGGCGGTCGACAGGCAGCGACCGCAGGATCGCAGGGCCCTCCGTCTCTGCGCCGACGGTCATGCCATTCGTCGGCAGCGGGCAACCCTTTATCGCGGCGACGTCGCCGACGGCTTCTGTGATGGATATCACGGCTTCCTGTTCACTCTTCCCGGAAGCTCGATGCAATCGTTGGCCCTGGAGGACGTCGGGATGAGCGCAATGTTCAGGATCTGGCCGTAAGCACAAAATGCGCATTGCATTGATTGACCGGCCGGACGCCGTCGACCGCCCTGCCGGAGAGAACCGTTTCACCGCCCTGGCTGATCTGCTTACTGCCAAAGGGCATGACGTGATGTTGCTCAACGGCGCACCAGATGCCGAAATCGGTTCGCCGCCAATCCTCACCGGCCTCAATCGGGCCGTTTCGACGAGCCCGATGATCGATGCCCATCGCCTGGCCCGGCATTTGGCCGACCTCCATCCCGACCTCGTGATCGCACCACTGCGAGGCGGCATCGCACAGGGCGTCCTCATGGCCAGGGCCTGTGGGGAGGCCTTTGCCGCGACCCGCGTGGCACTATGGTGCGACACCCCCAGCCACACGCGTTTTCT
>Ga0081455_10004376_pt1 | contig 15910 bp, 13 predicted proteins | sample TabmetS3T2R1_FD_70207 | JGI IMG/M metagenome (GOLD analysis project Ga0081455, IMG submission 70207) | Tabebuia heterophylla rhizosphere microbial communities from the University of Puerto Rico - S3T2R1 | ecosystem: Host-associated > Plants > Roots > Rhizosphere ... | reverse complement strand
GAGCCTCACTCCGGCTGTCGCAGTTGTCGCGCGACGCGCCCTGTCGCGGCGGTGCAGCACCCGTGCAGTGATCGAGCGCAGCCAGTCGCCGGTCGTCCGCGTTATAACCAGACAGTGAGAAGCCCAGCGTCGATCGCAGTTCTCGTCGGTCTTGTCGTCGGCCTCGCCGGCGGATCGTTCGCCACCGGCGCGCCGCCGCAGCAGCAGCCGCAGCCGCAGCGCCCCGCCGCCACCGCGCCGCCGCCTGCCGCCCGTCCGGCCGCCGCCGCGCCGAAACAGACCGCCTCGGTCGAGGGCATCACCGAGTACACGCTCGGCAACGGCATGCGCGTGCTGCTGTTCCCCGATCCGTCGAAGGAGGCGGTCACGGTCAACGTGACGTACCTGGTCGGCTCGCGCATGGAGGGCTACGGCGAGACCGGCATGGCGCACCTGCTCGAGCACATGCTGTTCAAGGGCACGCCGAAGCACCCCAAGGTGTGGGAGGAGCTCCAGCAGCGCGGCGCGCAGAACAACGCATCGACCTGGTACGACCGCACCAACTACTTCGAGACCATGCCGGCCAAGGGCGAGAACCTCGCCTGGGCGCTCGAGATGGAAGCCGATCGCATGATCAACGCGAACATCGCGCAGACCGATCTCGACAAGGAGTTCTCGGTGGTGCGCAACGAGTTCGAGATCGGCGAGAACCAGCCCGACGACGTGCTGTCGGAGCGCATGTGGTCGACCGCATACCTCTGGCACAACTACGGCAAGTCGACGATCGGCTCGCGCGCCGACATCGAGAAGGTGCCGGCGACCTCGCTCAAGCGGTTCTACAAGAAGTACTACCGCCCCGACAACGCGGTGCTGGTCGTCGCCGGCAAGATCGACGCCACCGCTGCGCTCGGCCTGATCGCGACCTACTTCGGCCCGCTGGCCAACCCGGCGACGCCGCTCGAGCCGACCTACACCACCGAGCCGGTGCAGGACGGCGAGCGCCTGGTCACGCTGCGCCGCAACGGCGACGTCCAGGTGGTGGGCCTCGTCTATCACGTGTCGGCCGCCGCCGATGAGGACTTCGCCCGGGTCGACGCGATCGACCACATCCTCACCGACGAGCCATCGGGCCGGCTCTACGTCGCGCTGGTCAAGTCCGGGCTGGCCACCTCGGTGCGCTCGTTCCTGTTGCCGCTCCACGATCCGGGCGTGCTCCAGCTGAGCGCGACCGTGCCGGTCGGAAAGCCGATCGAGCCCGTGCGCGATCGGATGATCGCGATCGTCGAGGGCTTCGCGAAATCGAAGATCACCGACGAGGAAGTCGCGCGGTTCAAGGCGCGCAGCAAGGCGCGGTTCAAGCGGCTGTTCACCGACACCTCGCGGCTCGGCGTCGCGCTATCGGAGTCGATCGCGGCCGGCGACTGGCGCCTCCTGTTCCTGCGCCGCGATCGGGTCGCCAAGGTGGCGCCGGCCGACGTGCAGAAGGCCGCGGCCGCGTACCTCGTGCCGTCGAACCGCACGCTGGGCATCTTCACGCCCGCCAAGGCGCCCGAGCGCGCGCCGCAGAAGGAGACGCCCGATGCGGGCAAGCTCGTCGCCGGCTACCAGGGCGCGCCGCCCGAGGCCGAGGGCGAGAAGTTCGACGCCACGCTCGACAACATCGAGAGGCGCACCGAGCGGTCGATCCTGGCGTCGGGGATGAAGCTCGCGGTCCTCGGCAAGCAGACCCGCGGCCACATGGTGCGCGCGCGGCTCACGCTGCGCTACGGCACCGAGGCCGACTTCACCGGCAAGCGCCTGCAGGCCTCGATGCTCGACGATCTGTTGCCGCGCGGCACCAAGCAGCACACGTTCCAGCAGATCAACGATCAGTGGGACGCGCTCGACGCCCAGGTCGGCTTCGTCTCGCCGGTGGCCAGCCGTGCTTGGTCGATGAAGATGAGGACGGTCGCCTTGTCGGCCGAACATGACTCGCCGCACTCGATCGTCGCGGAGTTGCGAACGACGGCCTTGACCTGGATCTTGCGCTGCGGGGCCAAGGCATTCAGGGCCGGCGCGATGGAGCGGAACTTCTTGGCGAACTTCGGCGTCATCGTGTCTTCTGACTTGCGCAGATGCTGCGGGAGCGCGTTCCACTGGTACGTGAAAATCGTCTCGGATGCGCTTGCGGCCGCATCAGCTGCAGCCTCCCGCGAGTCGGCGATGCCACTGCTGCGCCACTGGCCGACGCCAATCACGACACCCGCGACGGCAAAGATGCACGCGACGACGGCAATCGCCATGAGGGCGATGAATGCGACGGGCACGGTGCGCGCGGGCACTTCCACTGTGGGTGCTGCGACGGGTTCGGCCGATGTGCTGACGGGTTCCGGGACAACCTTCGTCGGACCCGGAGCCGCCTTCGTCGGCTTCGGAGTCCCCTTCTTCGGTGCCGTCGGCTTGGCGATCTTTGCCGGTGCGCTGACAGGTTCCGGCACCGCCTTTTTCGGCTTCGGAGCCTTCGGCTTGGCGATCTTGGCCGACGCAGACTTCTCGGCCTTGGGCACGATGGGGCTTTGGGCCGCACCGGGCTTCGACTCTCCAGCAATTCGCCGCCGGCGCGGCGGCGGCTGCGTCCCGCTCATTGGGCGCTCCCCTTGCTCGATCCTTGCGTCACATCGGCGACGGTGGCCTCAATCGGCGGCGTCGAATCGAATTCGCTGACCAGCCATCGGCTTCCGACCTTCCTCAGCGAAATCTGCCACCGGAACCTGTGGGCGACCGCCGCCTTGGACTCATTGGTGTACACACTCGAATCGATCGCCGCGATGACCGATGCCGAATCGTGGTCGATCGTGTCGACGGCCATCGACAGCACCCGGGCGTCTCCGCTGCGCTGATTCTTGTCCTTCATCACCGTGAACATCACGTTGGTGATCTTGGCGAAGCCCTTGTAGTACGACTTGGTCATCAACGGCTTCATCCGGCGCTGGTAGTCGGCCTTGTTCTTGGTCGAGTACGTGTTGAACGTGACCGCGAAATCCGACGCACGGGTGAGCGCGGCTTGACGGTCGCCCGCGTATTCGTCGCGCGGTCCCACGACACGGGGCAGCGCCAAACCGGCAAGCCCGAGCACAAGGCCGATTGCCGTGACGGCTATCAGAAGAGGGGCGGATTTGGTCGAAGTCTTCGGTTCGGCCTTCAGTTCGAGGCCACCTCCAACAGAAGCCACTTCCACGAACCCTCTCCCGTCGCCGGCGCGGTCACAGCGCGGTTGAGGGTGTTGTACTCAACCTTGCGCGGGTTGAACGGAACCTTGCTCTCGGTGAGGCAGTCGTAGTGCTTGATCGGTGCCGTTGTCAGATCGCTCGTCGGCCGGAAAGCACGGTAGCCCGTCGCGTCGGATCCGCCGTACTTGAACAGGCACATCTGCTTCTTGTACTCGTTCGGATCGGCTGGCGTGAAGATCACCGGAATCCGCCCGTCGAACAATCCATTGCGCTTTGGATCGGTGCTCGGGGTGACCGCTGCAAACCCGCCGTCGCTCTGCAAACTGAGCAAGACGGTCAGGACCTCGATGCTCTTCTTGCGGTGGTCGAACGTCTTGCCGAGGATGCCCAGGCTGTGGAAGATCGACGCCAGATCACTCGAATTCTCGTCAACGACCTGACGGATGAGCTTCTCGGACTTTGGTCCCTTGTCGAGCAGCTTGCGCACCCGCTTGTCGTTCTTGACCAAGGTGCCGGTCAGGAGTGCCAGGTTCTTGTTGAAGGTGGAGAACTCACCACGCTTGGCCACCAACGTGCGCAACACCGTGCCCGACCCGCGGATCAAGGATTGGGTCTCAGGGAAACTGGCGTCAGCTGCCTTTACGAATGAGGTCAGCGAGTCGATGATGACGGACAGATCGCGCCCGTAGCCCGAGAACGCGAGTCCGATCTCATTGACCAGTGTCTGCAGCGACTTGACGTCGACCGAGTTGACCAGATGGCCGACATCGATCAGGAGTTTGGTCGCATCGAGCGGAACGACCGTGTCTGAAGTCGGGATCGTGCTCCCGGACTGCAGGTACGGACCGCTGTTGGAGCGGGGCTGCAAGTCCATGAACTGCTCGCCGACGGCCGACTTGTTGGCAACGATGGCGACCGTGTCCTGCGACATCTTGGGCGCACTGCGCTCGATGTCGAGAGTCGCTCGCACGCCCGACGGCGTGTATTCAAGCCTTCCGACCTTGCCGACCGGGATGCCACGGTAGGTGACTTCGGCGCCGGCGAAGATGCCGCCGGAGTTGTTCAGGTTCACCGCGACCGGATAGGTGCGGTCGACGACGAGTCGGTCGATTTCGGCGTAACGTCCGCCCACGATCGTGGCGCCGATCACCGTCACGATCGCGAAAATCAGCAACTGGATCTTGGTGGTCCTGGTAATCATTCGGCCACCGCCGGTCCGACGAGGAGCTGTCCGAGGTCAGTTTGCTGGGCTTCGGCGAAACTCACGGCTGTTGAGCGGCACAGCCCCAGGATGCCGCACACCAAACCACCGGACTGCTTCTGTGGCTCCTCTGTCTTCGGCTTGGCGCCGCCGCCGAGTAGACCTGCCACCGTACCGGTCAGATCGGAGACCGAGCCGGTCACCTTGTCGGTCGTGCCCTTGAGCGCATCGGTCGGCGCGGGCGGCGTGGTCGACTGCGCCGTCGGGGCTTGGGACATCGCCATGGAGGCGGCGGCCGGGTGGTAGCCGCCGAGGGACAAGATGCCCAAGAGCAGTTGCTCAGCCTGGGTGGCGTTCAGGGACAGGTTGACGTCGAGGTTGATGTAGTCGCCAAAGCAAGCGCCATGCCTAATGACGTTCTGTGAATCGTTCGGGCATGCGGCTTCGGCGCGAGCGACCGAGTTGCCCACGAGCATGTCGGGGAACGGGAAGCTGGGCAGTTGTCGCAGGATGCCGACAAGTGAATCACCGGCGTCAGCAAGACCCTTGAGCACGGGTTGCAGGAGACGCAAGTCCCGGATCGTGTCGGCCTTGGACCGTCGGATGACACCCGTTGCCACGTCGCCCAAATGGTTAAGCGACTTGAGCATCTTGACAAGATCATTGCGCTGCTTGTCGAGGATCTTCAATGCCGGCGGGACGTCCCGAAGCGCGTCGTCGATTTCAGACTTCTGCTTGTTGGTCGCGACCGCCAGTCGATCAATTCGCGACAAGGCGCCGAGAATCGCGTACTTGTTGCGGTCGAGGATCTGCGTGAATTCTGTGGTGTTGTCGATGAGTTCACGGATGTCGGTCTCGCGGCCATCCAATGCGTTGTTCAACTCGCGGGTGATGGTGTTGATCTTGTCGAGCCCACCTCCGTTGAACAGCATGGCCGCGGCCGCCAGCACCTCTTCGAGTTCGGGGTTGCGCCCACTGTGATCGAGACCAATCACGTCGCCATCGCTGAGTTGGCCGTACCCGCCGGACTTCGGTGCATCCAGCGATACGAACTTCTCGCCCAGGAGGCTGGTCTGCCGGATGGTCGCCTCGGTGTTGTCGGGCAACTTGGTGTCGCCGTTGATCTCCATCGTCACGATGGCAACCCAAGCACCGCGTTTGAGTTCAACGGACTTGATGCGTCCGACGGTTACGTCGGAAGACCGCACGCCGCCTTGTGGAACAAGATCCATGGCGTCGCGAAACTCGGCCTTGACGGTGTACGGGTGATTGCCAAGGTCGGCGCCACCGGGCAGCGGAAGGCTGTAGGGCGTGAAATTGCAACCGCTCAATACCAGCGTGGCGGCAGCAGCCAGCGCGAGAACCCGACCGCGTCGCACGACGTTCATCCTCGTCATCAGTTCACCGCCAACATTCCGGCCAGGTTGCCGACCACCGAGTCAATACCTGGCGCCAGATTGGTGGGCACCTTGGAACCTGACGCGTTGCTCGAGGACGCCGTCGTCGACGCAGACGTGCTCGTCGGGAGCTTCAGGGTCCCGGCCGGGATCTGATCAATGATCCCCTGCAAAGTCGGACACAACGCTCCGCCTCCGGGAGCAGACTCCACCCCGCCAGTGAGGAGATTGCAGAGGAGGTCGATCGGATTGGCAGAGCCAATGAGGGCCACGAGATCGGCTCGTGCGGCGACTCCCAGGCCTACGCCGGCCAAGCCCAGGTTCGCCAGGGAGACCGGAGCTTCCTTGAGCAGGTGATCGATCTCGGTGCTGCGATCGGCCAACAGTGCGGCGATCCGCTCGAGGTTGTCGACATTGCCCCGGAGCGCTGTGCGGTTCTCCCGGACGAAGTCACGCACCACGATGAGCGCCTTCGACAGCGCCTTGATCGTGTCGGCGAGATCGTTGCGCTCCTTGGCAAGCACCTTCGAAACTCGAGCGGTGCTGTCGAAGAAGTCTCGGACGGAGGAGTCGTTCTTCCGCAACAGGCGCGTGAACTGGTCGATTTCTCGCACACCGGAGAACAGTTCTTCATCGTTACGGTCAAGCGTCTTGCTCAACTTGGCGAAATTCTGAAGGGTCGTGGCCAACTGCTTGCCCTGGCCGTCGAATTGGTTCGCCGTGTCGTTGACCAGTCGGCTCAGGGCGCCGTTCTTGTTGGCGCCTTCCGGCCCAAGGGCCAGCGCAAGGTTGTCGATGGACTTGAAGATGTCGTCGAGTTCAACCGGAACGGCCGTACGGTCGATGCCGAGCCGTGCATTGTCGGGCAACACGGGTCCGCCGTTGTAGGCCGGACCGATCTGTACGAAGCGGTCACCGACGATGGACGGTGCCACCACGACCGCCTTGGCGTCGGCCGGGAACTTCACTCCGGCGTCGTATACCAAGGTCACACGGACGTGATCGCCCTCGGCCTGGATCTGGGTGACGTGTCCGACCGGCACCCCCATGACCCGGACTGCGTTGCCCTTGTACAGCGAGTTGGCCACCTTGAAATCGGCCACCAAGGTCTTCTCCCGGGTGCCGTTCGTGAAAAGCAGGAACACAGCTGACAGCAGCGCCAACACGACGAAGGCGGTGAGTACCTTGGACAGTCCGGCGAAGCGGGGCCCGGCGTTGGTCAGCATGCGGCCCCCAAGCTGATGCAGACGTCCCACCAAGGGCCGACTCCCAGGGAGTTGCCCAGGGTGTGGGCCCACATGGGCGCCGTGCGAAGGGCTTCGTCGAGGCTCGACTCATTGCGCCGGAGCATGTCGGTGACCTTCTTCAACTGGGCCAGCACCGGCTTGACGTCCGCTCGCGAGGCGTCGACGAACCTGACCAACTCCTTCGACACCGTCTCCGTCGAGACAAGCAGTCGGTGGACCGTCTTGCGACGGTCGCTGATGGCGTCGAACAGCACTGACGAATCCTTGAACAGCTTCACCAAGTCGGGACCCTCGTCGTTGAGGACCTTCGAGACTCGGCGCAGGTTTGTCAGCAGGGTGTTGATCTGGTCGTCGCGCGCGGCAAGGTTGGCGGACAGGTCGGAGACGCCACGGATCGCTCCACGGAACTCCTGGGGCGTCTTGTCGGCGATGTCGGCAAGCGCATTGAGTGCCTCGGAAACCTGCTTGAGATCGATCTGGTCGGTGGTGGTGCTCAGTTCACTGAAGGCGTCGACGATGTCGTACGGCTCTTTGGTACGGGAATCGGGGATGTGCGAGCCCTTCTCCAACTCGCCGGCACCGGTTGGGTACAAGCCGAGATAGGTCGCGCCGAGCAGAGTGCGGATCTTGACCTGGGCCGTCGTCTCGGGGCCGAGTTCGGTGCCCTTGTCGATTTTGAACGTGACCTTGACGTGGTTGCCGTCGAGACTGACCTCTTCGACCTTGCCGACGCTGACGCCGGCCACGCGGACCTCATTGCCGGCGTGAAGGCTGCCGATCTCGGTGAAGTCGGCGTAGTAGATGTCGCCCGCACCGATGATCGGGAGCTCATCGGCCTTGAAGGCGCCGATCATCATCACGAGGACGACGGCAATGCCGACGGCACCGATGACCGTCTGGTTGCGCTCGCGGAAAGGCTTCGCCATCATCGCTCCCCTGCCGCGGTGTCGCAACGAGGTCCGCCAGGAGGCAGGGTGAGAAGCAGGTTCTCAAGCTGCGATATCAGCCCGGCCACTTGCCCCGGCAGATTGGTGGTGTCCAGATGGACATTGAAGTCGCACAAGTACTGCGCGAAGATGCTTCCTCCGGCGACGTAGTTCGACGTCTTTGCATATTTGATCGGCAGAATGCGGATCGACTTCTCGGCCTGGGCCAGATTGGCCGGCTTGCTGAGCGTCGCTGTCAGCCGGTTTAGCTGCTTGAGGTCGGCGACGAGTGGCGGCCGCGCGTCAACCAGCAAGTCTGCAGTCTCCTCGGACAGGTCAGAGATGCCCGACAGGGAGTGCAGGATCTGCTTTCGGTCGCCCTTGAGGCCGCCGATGAAGTCACGCAGGGTGCTGATCGTGGTGTGGAGTTCGGCATCGCGGGATCCGATGATGTCGAGGGTCTTCGAGAGATTCACAATCGTGTCGCCGATGAGCTTGTCGCGACCGGCCAATGTCTGCGTCAGCGAAGACACCGAGCCAAGCAGGCTCTCGACGTTGCCGGACTCGCCCTGCAAAGTCTGCACGATTTCGAAAGCCAACTTGTTGATGTCGGACGGGTTGAGGGCCTGGAACACCGGCTTGAAGCCGCTGAGCAGGAGGTCAAGATCGAGCGCTTCTTGCGTCCGGGAGAGCGGAATCGTCGAACCTGGCGCAATCTGCGTGGTGGCTCCTTCAGAACCTTGCGCCAAGGCCATGTACCGCTGGCCGACAAGGTTGCGGAACCGCAGAGTCGCGGTTGTGTTCTGCGTGAGCTTGACGTCAGGGTCGATTCCGAACTCAATGGCGGCTTTGTCGCGGCCGATGACCTCAATGCCCTTGATTGTTCCGACGCGCACACCCGCGATGCGGACTTCGTCGCCCTTGGCGACGCCCGTGACGTCGGTGAAGAGGGCCTTGTACTTGTCCTGCTTGGCGAAGCCACCGTTGCTCAAGGTCATGCCGAGTACGACAGTCGCGAGGCCGGTGAGCGCGCAGAAGATGATCAATTTGATGAGCGCGGAGCTCGACTCCTTGTCCATGCGATTCGTCATTTGATTCTCACCGCCGCTCCGCGGACGACCGGGCTGATCAGCAAGGACGCGACGTCGGGAACGTCGGCGGTCTTCACCCCGGTGAGAGTCGTCGTCATGCTGTTGAGCACGGCGCGCTGATCTGGGGAATCCATCCCGTCAGAGGACGCACCAGATGACGCTGCGGCACGGTTGAAGTCGGCGTCGGTTCCGAACTTGCCGTTGTGCGAATTCCGTAGGCCAAAGGGTTTCCAAGTCTTGGGCGGGATGGGCAACGGGTCGCTGGGCGCCCGTGGGCTCCCAGCTGCCGCAGCATAGAGCTCGTCGCAGATCGTGCCGAGACCGGCCGGGTAAATGCCGTCGTAGCCGTGGATCTCCGGATGGGTCAAGGGAACAGAATCGAGCACCGCCTGGCTCGGGATGATCGGATGTTCTGGCTGAGGGCTGTCGGGCTGTCCGTACTTCGACGGTTGTGGGCTGACTGTGATCATCGCGATGTGGAGCGTGTTGTTGAGGAACACCCCGTTGACGACGTCGTCGATCAGCGCATTCTCGCCCTTGAACCAGCAGGGGAACATCGTGGCGTACCGCGCGCTGACCTCCAACGGGCCAACGCTGTTGTGCGCCGTGGCCACGATGTCCTCACCGGCGGCCTCAACGAAGACCCGCAGGACATCGGCCAGTTTGTCGGTCTCGTCGAAGATGTCGGCCAGCTGCTTGCGCTTGTCAACAACCGTGCCACTCAGCTTGGACGAGTTCTTCAGCAACTTGCCGAAGTCCTTCATCGAGTCGGCGTAGGTGCCCGAGACGCGGCCCAACTCGATGATGTCTGACGCCGCCTGCTCCGCGTCGGGGTTGAACTTCTTCAGATAGTCATTGCTCAACTTCAGCGTCTCGCCGAAGGACTTGCCGCGGCCTTGGAAGGTGTCTGCCATTGCCGTCAGGGTGTAGGCGACCCGGTCTGGCGGCACCGCAGTGAGTAGCGGATAGACGTCGTTGAAGAACTCCTCGAATTCGACCGGCACCTTCGCATCGGTGATGGTGTCGCCGGCCTGGAGATGGCCACCGGTTCCGGAACTGGTCGGGATGAGGCTGACGTACTTCTCGCCGAACAACGTCTTGGGGACGATCTCGGCGCGAACGTTGGCCGGTACCCGATCGATCACGTTCGGATCCATGCCCAGCGTCAGGACGACCTTGCCGTTCTCAACCTTGATCTCGCGGACGACCCCGACGATCATGCCGCGAAGCTTGACGTCGGCCCGCTTCGGCAACGACAAGCCGGACTTGTTGGTGACGAGCTTGACGTCGTCGTAACTGGTGAATGCCTGGCTGAAGAAAGCCCACGTAAGCCACGCAAAGAACATCAGAATCACAATCAGGCCGATGCCCATGATTCTGAGCGAGCTCGGGCGCTCGAGGACGGGTACGCGGGCCAAGGGTCAACCAGCCAATCTCACCGTGACTGTGGTGCCCCAGATGGCCATGGATGCCAGTAGATCGACGACGTTGATGACAACAATGGAGGTGCGGACCGCCTGACCCACGGCGGTACCCACACCCGCCGGCCCGCCCGATGCGTTGTAGCCGTGGTAGCAGTGAACCAGGATGACGAGCACAGCGAAGATCAGCACCTTGCCGAATGACCACAGCACATCAACCGGCGGCAGGAACGTGTTGAAGTAGTGGTCGTAGGTGCCGGCGCTCTGCCCGTTGATCTTGGTGATGACCAGTCGAGTCGCGAAGTAGGACGAGAGCAATCCGCCGATGTAGAGCGGGATGATCGCGATAAGACCGGCCAGCACCCGCGTCGTCGTGAGGAACTGCATCGACGGAATTGCCATGACCTCAAGCGCGTCGACTTCTTCGGAGATCCGCATGGCGCCCAGCTGGGCAGTGAAGCCACAGCCGACGGTGGCGGCCAGACCGATGCCGGCAACGATTGGCGAGATCTCGCGAGTGTTGAAGTAGGCCGACACGAAGCCGGTCAGGGGTGCGGTGCCAAGTTGGTCGAGTGCTGCGTAGCCCTGGACCCCAACTTCGGTTCCGGTGAAGAAGCACATCGAGACGACGACACCGATCGTGCCGCCGATGACGGCCAGCGCGCCGGAGCCGAGGGTCACCTCGGCGAGAAGCCGTGAGATCTCTTTCGGGTAGTTCTTGATGGTGAACGGGATGGCCTTGAGGACGCGCCCATAGAAGAGCAACTGCTCGCCCAACTGGTCGAGCCCTTCAAGCGGCTTCTTGTAAAGTCCCGCAACGCCGTTGGCCATAATCACATGCCCTTCGGTGGAACGAGCTGGATGTAGAGCGAGGAGATGAAGAAGTTCACGACGAACAACATCACGAAGGTGATAACGACCGACTCATTCACCGCGTCACCGACACCCTTGGGTCCGCCCTTCGCGTTCATGCCCTTGTAGGAGGCCACGACCGCGGCCAAGAACCCGAAGACCAAGGCCTTCACCAAGCCCTGATACATGTCGGGCAGCTGGGCCAGCGCCGTGAATGACGCCATGTAGGCACCGGGCGTTCCGCCTTGCAGGATCACGTTGAATACGTAGCCGCCCGCGACGCCGACGATCGAGACCATGCCGTTCAGGAAGACCGAAACCAGCATGCAGGCGAGGGTGCGCGGGACCACGAGCCGCTGCATGGGGTCGATACCCAAGACCATCATGGCGTCGAGCTCTTCGCGGATCTTGCGGGCACCGAAGTCAGCGGCAATCGCCGAGCCGGCAGCTCCGGCGATCAGGAGTGCTGTGGCAATCGGACCGGCCTCGCGGACGACGGCCAGAACCGACGCTGATCCTGTGAATGATTCAGCACCGAACTGCTTGATCAAGCCGGCGATTTGGAGCGCGATGACGGCACCGAACGGAATCGACACCAGCGCTGTCGGAATGATCGTGACCTGGACGATGAACCACGCCTGGAGGAGGAATTCCTTCAACTGGAAGGGTCGCTTGAAAAGCGCGACCCCGATGTCCAGCATGAACGAAAACAGACTCCCGGCGACGCGTGCCGGAGCTGCGATCCGCGCGCTCATGTCCCCTGGGAGAACTCTTGGGACATCGGGACAGCGTCGCCGAACGAGCCAGGAGGCGGCGTTACGCCGTTTTCCTTGCACCACTGACCAGATGGGCGCTCAGCGCGGCGTGGCAGACCATTTGTCGGCTTGATCTGCGCCGGAATCGGCGGCAGCGGCGGCATCTCGATGTGAGCTTCGGCAGCCAGCTCGTCGGCGTCCTTCTCTTCGCTCATGCCGATGGGTCCGACCCGCTGGGCGTTGAGGAATTGTGCGACGACCGGCTCGGTGCTGGAGAGGAGCATCTCGCGGGGGCCGAACATGGCGAGGTGCTTGTGATAGAGCAGGCCGATGTTGTCGGGCACCGTGCGACACGAGTTGATGTCGTGGGTCACGATGAGGAACGTTGCGTCGATCGCCTGATTCAGGTCGATGAAAAGCTGGTTCAGGTAGGCGGTACGCACGGGATCGAGGCCGGAGTCAGGCTCGTCGACGAGAAGGATCTCTGGGTCGAGAACCAGGGCGCGGGCCAGGCCGGCGCGCTTACGCATACCACCGGAGATCTCCCCCGGGAACTTGTTCTCCGCGCCGAGGAGGCCTACGAGTTCCATCTTGTCCATGACGATGTCGCGGATCTCGGACTCGCCCTTCTTGGTGTGCTCACGCAGCGGGAAGGCGACATTGTCGTACAGGTCCATCGAGCCGAACATGGCACCGTCCTGGAAGAGGACGCCGAAGAGCTTGCGGATTTCGTAGAGCTCTTTCTCGGTGCAGTTGGCGATGTCGGTGCCCTGGATCATGACGCTGCCGGTGTCGGGCTTGATCAAGCCGATGATGGTCTTGAGCATGACCGACTTGCCGGTACCAGACGGGCCGAGCATGACGCAGATTTCGCCGGCTGGGAGCGTCAACGTCACGTCGCGCCAAATGACCTGGCTACCAAACTGCTTGGTCAGTCCGACGATGCCTACGTCTGTTCCCACGACGTCCCACCCTCCTGCGCTGGTTCCCCTGCGGCGCTACGACAGCGCCCTCGGTGCACACCTGTGACTCGGGACACACACTCTAACCGAAACCACGAGCAAAAGTTACGAAATCGTCACCATTGCCAGCCGGTCCCGACCCGCGAGTCCGGACGACCTTAGCCTACGAAGTTCTGCGGTGTCACGACCGCCCCAGTGTTGTTGCCGAATCGATGGAAACAAGCGCTGGGCCCGACCTCCACAAGGGGTCGGGCCCAGCGCTTGTTGGCCGTTTTCCGGCCGCGTCACTTTATTGAGGTCACTTGACCGAGACGGTGGCGCCGGCGGCTTCGAGAGCCTCCTTGGCCTTGTCGGCGGCCTCCTTGTTGACCTTCTCGAGGACGGGCTTCGGCGCGCCCTCGACGAGATCCTTGGCTTCCTTCAGGCCGAGGCTGGTGAGGCTACGGACCTCCTTGATGACCTGGATCTTTTTGTCGCCGGCGGCCTCAAGGACGACGTCGAACTCGTCTTGGTCCGAATCGCCGCCTGCGGCCTCGCCGCCGCCGGCGGCAGCTGGCGCGCCGGCAGCCGCAACGGCCACGGGGGCAGCAGCGGTGACCTCGAAGGTCTCCTCGAACTGCTTCACGAACTCGCTGAGCTCGATCAGCGTCATCTCCTTGAACGCGTCGAGGAGATCGTCAGTGCTGAGCTTCGCCATGATGGCGTTTCCTTCCGTGATGACCCCGCAGGGTCCGATGGTTGATCGGGCGTCAGCCCTCGGAACCTGCTTCGTCGGTGTTTGCGTCGGAGGCAGGGGTGTCGTCGGAAGCGGGTGCTTCGTCGACGGGTGTTTCGTCCGCAACGGCAGTTGGCGCCTTGGCTTGGAACGCTGCGAGCAGGCGTGCAGTCTGCGCGAGCGGGGCGTTGAACAGCCCCGCCGCACCGACCAAGCTCGCCTTCATGCCGCCCGCGAGCTTCGCGAGGAGCACCTCGCGCGACTCAAGGTCAGCAAGCTTCTTGATTTCGTCGGGCTGCAGAACCTGGCCGTCGAGGAAGCCGCCCTTGATGACCAGCGGTGTGTTGGCCTTCGCGAAGTCACGAAGCCCCTTGGCCGCCTCGACGACATCGCCGGTGATGAAGGCGATGGCGGTCGGGCCGACGAGGAGTTCATCGGGAAGCTCTACCTCGGCGTCCTTGGCAGCCAGCTTCGTCAGCGTGTTCTTGGCGATGGCATACGTTGCGTGCCCACTCAGCGAGCGGCGCAGTTCCTGCAGCTGCTTGACGGTGAGTCCGCGGTACTCGGTGAGAACAGCGCCACTCGACTCGCGGAATTCATCGGCGAGTTCGGCGACGGCGGCTACCTTGTCCGGGCTTGCCATGGTTCTCCTTCTCGTTCGGGCCGAATGAGACAGTTCCCGGAACGAGAAGCGCCCCGGTGCATCTGCACAGTGCAGGCACGGGGCGCGGCATGTTCGTGACAAACACATCCATGCTTCGTTCGTGTACCTGCGCGGGCGCCCTCACGGGCACTTCGGGGTCTCGATTCGCGAATCGGGATCCAACCAGCGGTCTTCGGCGCCCGCCAGTCTAGGCGAGAGGCCCAGGACCCTCCAAATCGGGCTTGGCCGGCTCAGCTGCCCAAATGGTTGAGCAAGCTGTCATTGGTGATCCGAGACGCGCCCGGAGCCTCGATCGTGACCTCGTCACCCCATCGCGTGTAGTCCATCTGTATGCGAGTTGATCCCGCAGCGCTTGGAGCGCGGGAGATCATCCGCCTGGGAAGGTCGTCGGGGCCAATGAAGAGTTCGAACGTGATCCGTTTCGGCAACTCCATCGAGGCCGGCATCGAGGGCATGGCCGAGGCTTTCCTGGGATCGATGGTGATTGTGTACGGCTGTGTCTGAACGTCATCGATCTTGACCGGCTTTGCCGAGGCATCGAACTTCGTCACCGCGTCTTGGTACTGCTGCACCTGGCGGGCGGGATCGAGGTTCTCGATGATGTCGCCGTACTCGCGGGCGATCGGATTCGACTTGTCCCTGAGGTCGATCTTGACGAACTTGCCCTGGGTCAGGGCGCCCAACGATATGTAGAAGGTTTGATCGACCAGGCGCAGTTCGACCGTGCCGAGGCCACCCGTGTCGCCATTCACGCTCATGGCCATGGCGGTGTCCTTGGCGCTCTTTCCGAGCTTCATCTGCCCGTGCGAACGGAAACTCTGCCCGCTCGGCGCCGTCAATTTCATGTCCACGTAGCTGGAACCGGCCTTGGCCTGAGCCGCGGCAACGCGTGGAAACAGCGTCTTGGCGGTGAGTTTGTCTGGCTCCCCGCCACAGGCGGCCATGAAGCCGAGAATCAGGCCGACGACCAGGGCGGCGCGGACCAAGACGGGGCGAACGCGGAGACGCATGTTGCGGAGCCTAGCGCGGCGGTCGTCACTCGTCGGCGGCGTCCTGATCATCGCGGGCCGGTTCTTCGGGTGTCGTGGCAGCGCTTTCGCGAGTGCGTGCGGTCTCGACGCTGATCCCGGGACCGTTCGTCGTCGAGACCGTGACCTTCTTGACATACCGGCCCTTGGAACTGGCTGGCTTGAGGCGAAGGATCTCGTCGATCGCCGCGGTGAAGTTCTCGGCCAACTGCTCGGCCGTGAAGGACGCCTTGCCGATGATGAAGTGGACATTGGCGTGGCGATCGACCCGGAATTCGATCTTTCCGCCCTTGATGTCGGAGACGGCTTTGGCGACGTCCATCGTCACGGTGCCCGTCTTCGGGTTGGGCATCAGGTTGCGTGGGCCAAGGACCCGACCGAGGCGGCCGACCTTGCCCATGAGATCCGGCGTGGCAACGACGGCGTCAAAGTCGAGCCAGCCGCCAGCGACCTTCTCGACGAG
>Ga0081455_10004375_pt1:10000-15910 | contig 15910 bp, 10 predicted proteins | sample TabmetS3T2R1_FD_70207 | JGI IMG/M metagenome (GOLD analysis project Ga0081455, IMG submission 70207) | Tabebuia heterophylla rhizosphere microbial communities from the University of Puerto Rico - S3T2R1 | ecosystem: Host-associated > Plants > Roots > Rhizosphere ... | reverse complement strand
CTGTTAACGGATATGGAAAACTACCTTACAAAGCTGCTACCTACCTTGGAAGGTCAGCGGAAAGAGCTAGAACAACGGGAAAAGAGCTGGGAGTTCGGCTAAGGGAAGTGGGGAAGGGAATGAGGAAGGACTGACGAACTACTTACTTTTGTTTGGTTAACTACTTTACTGACTTGGGGTTCTTTCTCGTAAGTGGTACACCTACACCCTGCACGCACACTCACTCTATCTATATACGTAAACGTTGATAGCCTTTCGAAAAAAGCCCCTCTCTGTCTACAAAATGAAAAAAAAGTTTTTTCAGGCCGAACAAGCCCGGATCCAGCTTAAAAACGGATAGGAAGACTCTTTCATGCTTCATAGCTTCAACAAGCCCCTTTCTTATTATTAGTCAAATAGGGTTCCAAACCTGCGCTCCAGCGAAGAAAACTACAGGGCGATTGGTTGATGGTTGGCTCTTTATTCAGGTGCTCTTCTGTCTTCAGGTGGCTACTGCTTAGTTAGTTCTGTAGTTCTGTCTTGCTTGAGTTGCCTACCCCATCTATGCCTATGCAACAGAGAAGAGAACAGCAATGCCCTACCACGGCTGCTACTAAACTGCCTCTACTACAACTAGGAAAGGGAGAGAGAAAGAAAGCATAGCTACGTAGCTACCGTAAGGTTATGTCTTTCCTTAAGGAAGTATTAGCTTGCGTAATGTATCCCCTCCCCCTTCCCCCCTTCTGAGTCTGCTTCACGAGTCCTCTGTCCCATCGGATTCACCCTGATTAGCCTCTTATTCAGGCTCCAGGTGTTTAGTTGCATTTCAATCTCCTGGTCCAGGGGAATTTTGAGGTAAACCCATCTCCAGAATAATAACAAAATGAGAAAGAAATGGTATTCTTTGCACTAAACATGCGAGAAAATGCTCTCTTTTAAGGCCTAGGAGTGAATTCAACTATAGCAAAGTAAAGAGCAGCAAATCATTTATTATCTCCTCCTTCTAGTGCTCAACTTAGGGCTTTCCTTGTCTCCTCTATCTATAGAGGACTTGAAAGATTCTCGCTCGACCACGCCGGGCTAAATACTACCATACCCGAAAAGCCTTGGATGAACCTACGATAGTAGTTTACCAGGCCAAGAAAAGATCTTAACTCATATACCTTTGATGGGGGATCCCCTTCGCTCTCTAGTGATTGCAGCTCCTCTCCTATCTTCCTATTCTTGCGTTCTCTCTTTGAGATATCTGCAACCTATTCTATAACAACTTATTCTTTCAAAGAGTGTCTTTTTCCTTGTTTCATAAGACGGTGCTCTTTGGGGTAAATTCACTCCTATGTCGGCGTAACGAGTGTGCTAGCACTATCCGTAGTAAAGACGAATTAACAGATGAAGTCGGAGTAACGACTCTTTACCCTCGATTCTTAGCATCTCAAAGAGACGATCTTCTGGCAAAGAGTTCAACATCTGAAACTCTATCTCTTGAAATGAATGCTATCTTGCTAAACCCCTTCCTTGCCTTATGCCATTTACCTTCTCAATCACAGTAAAGCGCGGTTTCATGCTCGCAAAGAGACCCGGCATTCGTCGTCGCCTTCATTTCTGTAGGATTCTCTCGGCTACTTCCTTAGTGGGTAGTGGGAGACCTGAACAACCTACTCCCTCCTTCTCGGATAGAGATGCTGGCCGACTCGCTTGGCTCGCCTATCTTCATCTCTCGAGCGACTTCCAACGCTTTCGCCTCTTGGGCGATTTGCTATCGGTGTCGCAGCTCTTCTTCTCTTCTCCTTTCTCTCATTCTTTCTTTCTCTAGAATTTAGATTCAATATCTCAATTCTAACAAGACCAGCCTTGCCATTGCTTATTCGGTATTCCAGGAGCTTTCTACTGCACATCGAGACAATAGGCCTATCCAGGAGTTTTACACAATAATGAGGACCATTGGCACCAGCTCTCCTCCATGGAGGAGGAGTTATGTTCTACATATTTTGCCTGTGGCTGTGCCAAGAAGCAGCAGAAGGCCCGAGATCAGCAACGTCTATTTCAACCTTCGCCTAGAGTTTGAGTCCATCAGAGGCCAGCTCCTGCACAAATCTCCTCTGCCTACTCTAGATGTTGCACTTTCAGAGCTTATAGCTGAAGAGATTCGTCTGCGAGTCCTGGGCTCCTCCCGTTCTGCTGAGCCAGCTACTGTGCTTGCTGCTTTTGGCTCCCGGTCTTCTTGCCACAAGGGTCAACCCTTTGCTTCTCGTGATTCTTCTAGCCGTCATGCATTCGGCCAGTCTATTGGGTGCCGCTATTGTCACGCCTGGGGCCATATGCTCAAGGACTATGCCAAGAAGAAGCAAGCTGATCTCCGCAGGCAACAATCCGCCTCTGCAGCAGCTGCTACTCCTTCTGCTGGGTCTAATACTATTGAGATGTTCGATGATGTCGCAGCCACTCCAGCCCCTGCAGTTGTTCCTTCAGCACATGGGCCCTCAGTGTCTTTGGCACAGCTTATGCAGATCCTAAAGGTCTCCCAGCTTGGAGGCTTCACTCCATCGACTATACATGCCACCACTGCGCTGTCTACCTCGGCTGACCGCACAGGTATTTCTGGGCCCTCCTGGATCCTTGACTCCGGTGCCTCTATTCATGCCTCATGCTCACCCTTGCAGAAGCCACTTCAGATATTTACTGCATATGGATCTCCACTCTCTGTGTCTCACCACGGAGCCATTGGCCGGTTTTTTGTTCTCTCTGTTTTACATATTCCTAAGTTGTCTATGAATTTCTTTTTCTGTTAGCCAGCTTACCGATCATGACTGCACTGTCTCATTTTATGCTTCTTCTGGATCCGTGCAGGATCGTCATACCAGCGCCCTAATTGGTCATGGTCGTAAGCGTGGGGGGCTCAATTACATGGACTGTCTCCATCTGCCTTCTTCTGCTACTGGATTTGCTTGCGTGGGTGTGTCTTCCTCTTCTTCTTTGGTTAATCTATGACATCGTCGGCTTGGTCATCTGTCTCGTGATCGTTTGAGTACTTAAGTTCGTGGTGGTGTCCTAGGTAGTGTCCCTGTGTCGGAGTTGTCTCCATGTATGGCCTGTAAACTGGGAAAAGTTTTTGCCTTACCTTATCCCTCTAGTACGTCTCTTTCTGCTTCTCTTTTTTTGATTTAGTGCACTCTTATGTCTGATAGCAGAACCGTTATGTGACATGGTCGAATATAAGATAAGGAAGAATCATCAGCGAATAATGCCAACAATCCCTATGATGAATTTCGGTACAAAGAAGAAAGCGAGTCTCTGCTCGGCTTTCAAGAAAGTGCTACTTTTTATTCATAAATCATCTACGGAGATGTCTCACTGCTTGTGACTTGACTTCTTTACATTACCGGATTTTCTAGGACAGGAAAGAGGGAGAGAAGGGTAAGAAAGAGGGAAAATCAAAGCGAATCTTGAGGGCGGCTTAAAGAGGGAAGGATAAGACGGAAGACGAGAAGCCGGCCAAGCAGTTGCTTTAAAAAGGCAAGCTGTAGGAGTAGGCAGTTCATAGAGGTAGTTAAAGACTCCATCTTCTGGTGGTTACTTTTCGGTGAAGTAAGAGGATGCAGGAAAGGAAGAGATACAGGAAGCGGTTAGGCGGCTAAGAAAGTCATCAGGTGACGAAGGAAAGGCAAAAAAGGTCAATAAAAGCTTCTTATGTGGCATTTGTCCATCAATCCCATTCTATGTCTATGCAATCTTATTTACTATGGATTCAACCTCTCGATGCTCTCCTTGTCCTTCCGGGATGTCGAAAGCTTCAGTCAACACAGTCCTTAGCCCACATCTATCTAATAAGAGTCCTTACCCCGCATTCATCAATATCAATAAAAGTAGCAGGCGTGAAGAGTCGTGTTAGTATACTCACTTCTAGTTACTGCACAACGTCCTATCTTCATTCCCTTGGAACTATGTATTGCAGTTGGCAGATCACAGAAGGAAGTCAATAGCATACTAGAGTAGAGGGTAGGGGAGAAGGAATTGATTTAGCAATACAGCTAAACCACTAATTATCTATAATAGGTGCCTATCTCTTTTGTTACAGAATTAAAGAGTAAGGCATGAAAGAAGGAGGTTACTAAGGAATGAAGGAGCCTATTCTATTTGAGGCGGGATGCCCAAGAATAGAAGTAGTCATATGCCGAAAATCGTCTTCTGTGATGTCAGGGAGAAATCGTCTCCTCACTTGCGACAAGAGGTTTTTCCATTGATTCTAGCACAACCGATTCGATGTCAAAGGACAAAGGAAAGGCGACAAAAGCTCTTATTCCAACAAGCCCAGAAAAGAAAGAGGAGAAATTGGCTTAATTCTTATCGATGATATTACCACTTATTCCGACAACAGCTTATGATATCACCCTCGGGTCACTCCCTAAAGAGTGAAATCCATTCCTTTAGCATAGCAAGGCTACGTGGTCTTCTCTTCCCACAGCGGATTCTATACCAGTCTTCTATCCAACAGCGCTTACTCTCGTTGCGGCATCAAGCACGGGTTACGAAAGCAAGGGCGTTAAGGCTTTCCTTCTCAGATAGGGCCTAGGGACTCTTTTCTCGGCGTAAGGATTGGTACTATAATATGCATGTAAGGAGCGCATTCACGAGCACTAGCTTTCCTGGCTTGTTCACATTCACCGAATAGATCTTTGCCCTAGCCCTGGCTTTCACTCGATCGAAGGTAGAAGAACTTCCCAAGGGATGTAACAGAAGTCCTAAGAGATGGACTTAGAAAGCGAAGGACAGCAACGGAAACTCGATCTCTAGATGGCTAGGAACGAAGGAAGGAGAAAAGAGTGGAGGAAGGAATGCGATGCTTCTTTGCCCAATAGATGCGTATAATAAGGGGTTAGCTAGACCATGGAAAGGAAAGTAGTCTAAAGTAGGGCGTGAAGCGTAAACACCCCTTTTGGCAAGATCATACCTGGATCTAACCCCTCGAGAAAGCACTCTTGCCTTGATTTAGCCGATTGAGCTCTTTTTCTTCACCAGACTCTTTACATTATGCATAGGCGACGCCACAACTTAGTTTTGCAGCTTGTGAACTCTTTGCTTGCTGTTTACTGATTATTATTATTATTTATAGTCCAAACGGGGTTCTGGTCTTGTTACTTTATGTTTCGGAGTCATTTGATCCCTTGATCAAGTCCTAACTAGAAATATCTTAAGAGAAGACAAGAAATCGTTTGGATTCGAGGCGAAACCCTTCTCCGCCGTTACGGAGTTCTTCTGCTCTAATCTCCAAAATCGAAGGTCAGCTGACTGAGGAGTTAGTATTGATTCATGCAAAGATGCTCCTCTGAAGCTGGAGTAAGGAATTGCCCACCTCACCGCCCTGAAGAGCAGTGGCTCTCTTGTTTTGCACGCCTACAGAGAGAGACTCCAAAAAAAAAGTACCAACGCAACATCGAAAGAAAGAGCAATCAACTATATGCAACACTCATGCCCCAGGAATCCCTGGGCACAGGGGGTACGAGCTAATCTTTTACTAGAGGGAAAGCTGGGGAAAAGCATAGAGCGTGCGTGCTCAGCTCTCGCCCTCGTCCCATCCGCGAAGCTGAGGCGGGATAAAAGCGTAACTCCCCGGTGTCATAGGTTACCTTTCTATCTTCCTCCCCCGTGACGCTCCCAAAGCGATCGCTATCCTTTTCTTTCTTGCTTTCTTGTTGTCTTGAATTGTTATAGAACGGCTTTCTATCAGGTATAGTAGGTAGGATGAAGTGGTATGAAGCGTTAGTGGATATAGCAAGTGTGCCGGGGATGCGGCTCGGGCGTAGTAGGTCTGGACGCCTAGCATGAAAGAGCCTTCTCTGGTAGCGGCACTATACCTTAGTATCTCTCTAGCTTCCAGTCTATATAAAACGTAGTAGTTAGCAGAGGTAAGTCTGTCTGCCGCTTTCTTTTATA
>Ga0081455_10004375_pt1:0-5000 | contig 15910 bp, 10 predicted proteins | sample TabmetS3T2R1_FD_70207 | JGI IMG/M metagenome (GOLD analysis project Ga0081455, IMG submission 70207) | Tabebuia heterophylla rhizosphere microbial communities from the University of Puerto Rico - S3T2R1 | ecosystem: Host-associated > Plants > Roots > Rhizosphere ... | reverse complement strand
AAACTAGCTCTAGAGTACGGGCCGGTTTTGGGAATCCGCTTCGAACCATGAACTAAAAGATCGAAGATCACTTAGGAAAGAGGGTTCAAAACCTGGACAAGGCATCCATTAGTGACGACTGGACATGGCATGACAGACAGAAGAGCAAGCACATTCATTGAAGAAGCAAAGCGATTCGCGGGAGTGTTGTCTGGGGATGGTAAACGAAGGCTGTTTATCATTGGAAACTATGTGCGACAGCGTCTACTACGACCTTATCACGACTGGGCGATGACTGTGTTGTCTCGCTTGCGTTGTGATGGGACTTACGATCAGCTAGCACCCCCTTACACACCTAAAGGGTGTTATGGAAGTGTTTAGTTTTGATCTTAAGTCCGCTACCGACAGGTGGCCTCGAAGGGTCATTCTGGAGGTAGTCGTTTTTTGGACGTTATGTCGCAATGTCACTAATCGAGTACTGCCTCGGTTGGGCGGCCTGTGTGGTCGCTCCCCCTTTGGTGCGTACTGAAAAGATGATTAGTTTTCATGCTGGACAGCCATTAGGATATTCTTCCTCTTGGGCAGTTTTCACCTTCTCACACCAGTGTGGATGGCAGCTGATCAAGTTCGGCCCTCTTCTACACCATTCCAGGATAAATCCTTGGTGATGATGTAGTTATTGCAGATGAAGAGGTTGCTTAAAAATCTCGATCGCTACTTAGTGACCTAAGAAAATAGTGAGTCGAAATCATTAATCTCTCATCGCGGAGCAGTAGAGTTTGCTAAGCGCTTTTGCGTCAAGGGTGGACGCGTGGATTTATCTGCCATGTCTGCTCGTTGTTTGCTTGCTTACCATCATCCATATGGTCTGATGGCTATATGTAAATATCCATTCATTACGAAGGTTCTCTACCAAGGATAGGTGGTGGAGGTTAGAGGTCCTTGCTTGCCAAACTCAGTCATACAAGATCTCGTCACTTTGAGTGGGTTCTTGCTATGTACACCAAGACCATTCTCCCCCGTTGACCTTTCGCTTCGCTCTAGCGACTAACATTCCTCTCCTTTCAGTCCTCATACACTAGATATGATCTACTTCGTACGAGTGGCTTAACACTCGAGTGACTTCATACCTTGACCGGATCACATAGCGTTAGCGGAGTGGTAAACTTCGCAGCAGGTTGCTGCTCCGCTGCTAGCTGCTGTGGTTGGTTATGTTCCTTTCAGCTTACAGAATATCCTCTTCTCGCTGTTCTTCTCTTTCCTGTATCGACCGTGAAGCTATACTCACTCTACTCACTGCGTTCCGGATTGAGCTTCAGTTTTAGCAGTACTTCGGTCAAGGAAAGACATCTGCGCGGATATCTCATACTTCCTTGTTCTTCCATGCTTACTTATGCGCCAACAAGCCTAAAGAAACTAGCTCTTGCAGCTGTAGCTAGGGTCAAGCCAGTGAAGATGAGAATGTCCACCCCCATGATCAGAGTCAATTACCTCAGTTATCTCTACTACCTCTCCCATCTGGTGAAATCTATCGTCGTCTTCTAAATGCTGGCCTGATCACTCCTGCCCCAACTAATTTCATAAGGCTGCTAGTCGCTTATCTCGCGATACCTTCTATGGGCTGACTTAGTTTCTACGTACTCTGGACCAGATAGGAGGGTTTATCTTCCCCAACGGGATAGATAAGATTGGCTAACTCTCTTTTAATAGTCACAAAGATTGGGGGATGTTCCACCAGGCGGAACTACTGGCTAAGAAGAAAGGACCGGGCTAAGTAACAAGGAAAATATTCGCTAAGAAGCCGAAGGCTAAGAGCTGACCTACTTCTCTTATGATATTCAGAGAAAAGTGCTCGTGCACTGAATAGAGTTAGCCTTTGAGAGGCTTTTCCCTAATCTTTCAAAAGTCAATGCTTGTGCTTGAAGTATCATATTGTGAACTTTACTGCTAGAAAAACCACTAATAGGCAAGAATCCCCAGCATGTAAAATCTTTCCCTTGTCCTAACGGACCTGGTGCCGGAGTGGGATAAAATCTCTCTTCTTACCAGCTACTGCGAGAAATAGGAGATCTGAGGATCTTCCCACTTTCCACGTGTGTGGCCCAGCCCATAAGGGCCATGCGGACTTGCTGCATTAATATGGCCATGGCGATCGAAAGAAAAGGAAGGCTAAGCCAGTAACACGCTTTCAACTGGAAAGAGACTAGCCTGCTTCTACACCTTTTCAAAGAGAAATGAGAGTAAGAAAGTCAATCTTCTCATAGATGCCTCTTCCGGTCACGTTGACCGGAGGGGTAGGAGAACAAGACCCGCAGCAGCAGCTACTACAACAGGCACTAACGGCAGAAATAGAAGACGAGTAGAGGATATAACTATTCTAGCTCCTAGTCGACCACCACCATGATGCTTCCACCCTGGGCAAGCAAGAGATGCAATTTTTCCAGAGAATGAGATGGGAGGCGTGATTTGATTTCCAATGGGTGAGAAATGATCTGCTATTTAGTACCTGCTCCTCTAAGATCCCCTCATACGGGAGTGTAGCCTCTTCTGAATAGGAATTAGGGGCGTAGCCTTATTCGTTGCTTGGCTTTCCCCTAGTAGCTAGCGTAAGACAGTAGCAGATAGAGCGTTAGCCGAAGCTGCTTGTCTTTCAAGGGATGCTTGAAGTCTGTCAGAGCCTCGTCTTGAAAGCGCAAGTTCAGTGCCCCGTTAGGGCGTAGGGTCACTGAATTGGGTGAAGGACTGGGATGGTTAGATAGTTTCTGGCTTTCAAGGCATTCTTAAGCCCGGGATGGGGGAAAGCCAAGCTGCGGTTAAAAAGAAAAAGAATCGTCCGCTCTCCTAGTAGCTAAAGAATAGAATCCGGAGCTCTCTACGCAGCTCTTTCCTCTCAGGTCTTTTCGTACTTGTGAACTTGAAGCCAGAAGCTTGGAAGCTTGATTGATTGATTTGCAAACTGCGGGGCTTCTAGATTTTCAAGTGGTAGCTTTTCTTCCAACAATGTTTTTGAAAGAGCTATGCCTAAGTTTATCTGGCTCTTCGACTATGAGTGAGAGTCCGAGCGGATTCCTAACCCCCTTCCGCAACTGGCTGGAGGAACTGATCTTTTCTTCGTCACAAGTGTGCTTGGAATCTAAGTTTTTTGAGCTCTAATGCCGTAAAGGGGATGGCTAATGTCCGGTACTGAGCCGATAGCTTGAGACCGATCCCAGCTCATAACTGCTAATCAGAAGAAAAGGACGCCCTCCTCACTCGGAGCCGTAGCCGTAGTCTGGTCGGACCTCCTGACCCCAACATAACTATATTTTATTCGATTTGGAAGAGCTCTTTTTCTCTTTGGCTCGCTCTTGTTCTATCGTTGAATTTCCTCGTTTAAAGATCTCGCGCAATCTAGGTTTGAGCTCTGATTTGATCTCGATGGCCGGTGGCCGGTGGCAAAGGGAGCGAAGCGACAACCGCGACTATGTTCCTAGTGTGGAAGAAAGAAAATGGAAGTTCTGGAATTTCCCCCAATGGCTTGCGGAAGAGCTGTTCGTTACTATAGATGCATCTGATCTGAGCAGCGGATCATGATGCCGGGGATTTGTTCACAGCGGAAGTTGCCCCCGGCTTCCTCAAATGGATCAGACAACTATGTTTAACACACCAAAATCGATCTTTTTAGCTGCTTTAGTAAAGCGTAAGCGCTGCAAGTCTTTTATTTGAGGAGAGATCCTTTTATACTCGTTAAGAGAGTGTGTCACTCAAATAGAATCTTTGCCTTCTCCGGATATAGCATATCAGTGAGTGAGAAGAAGAAAATCCTTTGGTCGGACGGACTAAGGACTGCTTTCGATGGCAATGCAATCCCTGAAAGAGAAGAAAAGAAGCTGATGCGATTCTATTTGCTTTCTTTTACTTTGAAGGGCTGGAAAGCCTAGAAGTCCTCTTCCTCTGGGGAGCGAAGTCACTTCTTTTTGAGGGAAAGGCGCCGGTAGCAAAGCAAGGTGCGGAGTCTTCTTCTCTTCTTTTGATTTTAGAAGAATTCATTCCGAAGAAAGGCAGCTATTTCATCTGCTGCAAAGTCTGTAGGAATAGGGCGAATGGGATTTTGATTTTATAGGGTCGGAGCGGGAGAAGAGAAAGAGGTCTTTTTTTGCTTTCAATTCAAGCTTTCCCCTTGGCTTGGCGACTCAATAGTGGGGATTCGACTTGCCAACTGATCCGACTTTTTTTCTATGCATAGAACTTCGACTAGCTTGAACGAGGAAGCTTGGCCTTAGGAAGAAAGAATAGGCTGGGATGCCAAGAAAGAGTTTTACATTTGATTGAGAGATGGGAATCATGGCCCGTGTAGCAATGCAAACCAGACTGACCACACTAGGGCAGAGGGATAGAAAATGGATTAGCATTCGTTAACATAGAGAGAGAATCATAGCTAGAAGTCTTTTCCCAGGAACGATCAGAATCGGCATTCCATGTATTAAGGTAAGGTCTGAAGCAGAGTTACATTTAGAATTAGACGGCCCGTCAGCGACTTCCTTTAGTGGAACTGGTGGCTATCTAGGTCAATTTAATCTTAGCCAGTTTCTTATTTGTTCGAAAAGAGCTAGTCCGACTCGACTGTCAAGCAAAGATCGTTGGCTTTTTTTCTCTGCCTCTGGACGCGAATGGATCTAACTTTTACTCAAGAGTGACCCGCTATCTTGCTTTCTCTTTGCCTCTCTCTGAGCAAGGTATGGTTCTCTATACCTTATAACATTTATGTTATTTTCTGCTTCTCTCTAGACTTGCTTCCTCCCTATGGAAGTCAGGAAAATAGCCTTTCTTTTTTCTTCATGGACCGGGCTTTTTTATATGCGTTAGGTTAGCAGCAAACTCGCTATTGGTTCACTGCCTATTACAAAAAGTCAAGTATCAAGTTAATTATGCGAGACGAAAGGAAGTTTAAAAAGAACCACGAAGGTTAGACAAAGACAGCATAGAAAAGAACTCGAATCCTATATAGGATAGGGGAATTCTAATTATTTAGAGGAACAAAT
>Ga0081455_10004374_pt1 | contig 15911 bp, 15 predicted proteins | sample TabmetS3T2R1_FD_70207 | JGI IMG/M metagenome (GOLD analysis project Ga0081455, IMG submission 70207) | Tabebuia heterophylla rhizosphere microbial communities from the University of Puerto Rico - S3T2R1 | ecosystem: Host-associated > Plants > Roots > Rhizosphere ... | reverse complement strand
CGTGATCTCCCCGGGGAGCGGCCTTTCTTGCCCCCGTTGCCGGCGAGATTGCTCCCGCCGACGTAGCGCCAGGGTCGCGGCGCCAGGACCACACGACTTCGCCGTACGCTACGCACGTTTCGTCGGGTGAAGGATCACCTGACGCGGCAGCGTCCCATCGCAACCCGCACCACGTTGCGTGACGATCGCGCGAACGTCCCTCATGGTGGCGCGGGCTGGGTTTCTTGTACCGTAAATCAGAATTACGGTAAAGAGAAATATTTTTGAATTTGAGGCTTGACAGGATTCCGAACTGATTTGCCCGTCGTGCTGAATTCGCAACAGTTCCGCTTACGCCGCCACGTTAGCGAGGAATCGATCGACGGACGCACGCAGTTGCGCGGCCTGCTGCGACAGGTCGTTGGCGGTCGTCAGCACCATATCGGCCGAACGGTTGGTGTTCTCGGTCGCCTCCGCCGTGCCGGCGATACTGCGCGCGACATTGGCCGTGCCGTCGGCGGCATGTCCGATGCTGCGGGTGATTTCGACTGCAGCCGCGTTCTGCTGATGGACCGCGGCCGAAAGCGCCACGGTAAAGCTGTCGATGTCCCCCATGATGGCCGTGATGGCGCCGACGTTGTCTACCGCCTGCTTGGTCGCGCTCTGCACCTCGGCGATCTGGGCAGAGATTTCCTCGGTCGCCTTCGCGGTCTGGGTCGCGAGCGCCTTGACCTCCGAGGCAACCACCGCAAAGCCGCGCCCGGCCTCGCCGGCCCGCGCAGCCTCGATCGTGGCGTTGAGCGCGAGCAGATTGGTCTGGCCGGCGATCGTGCGGATGAAGCCCACGACCTCGTCGATTTGATGCGCGGCACGGGCAAGCGTGCCGATGGTCTCGTTGGCAGCGACCGCCATGCCCGAAGCGCGCTGGACGGTCGCCGTCGCGTTCTGCACCTGCGACTGGATGGCCTGAACTGACTCGCCGAGCTGGCCCGCGGCCTGCGCCACGGTCTGGACGTTGGCCGAGGTCTCGCCGGCCGTCGCGACGGCTTCGTTTGACTGTGCGCCCGCGGCATGGGCGATCGATGAAAGGGTTTTTGCGGTGTCGGACAATTCGCCGGTCATCCGGTCGGTATTGGCGAGCACTTCGGAGAAAGCCGAACGGAACGCGTCGATCTCCGCTTCCAGGCGCTGCCTGCGGCCGGTCTGCTCGGCGGTGGTCTGGTCCTTGGCCGAGATCAGCGCCAGATCATCGTCGGCGCGCGCCTTCAGGCTGGCCTGCATCACGGCAAGTGATTTCAGCAGCCGACCAAGCTCGTCGCGGCGGCGAACCGCGATGTGGTCAATGAAGTTTCCGGCGGCGACGCGTTCGGCGACGTGCATGGCCGCGGAAATCGGCCGGCCGAGCGAAAAGGCGAAGGCGAGCGCGATGACAACGCCGACCACGGCGGTGCCGATCGCCAGCGCCACCATGGTGGTGCGCGACGCAGCGACAGCGGATTCGGCCTCGGTGCGGTACTCGAAGCCGTAGGCCGCGACCATTTCGACGAGGTCGTCGACTGCAGCGATGACCTCGTCCCCCTGCTGCATGACCACAAAGGACGCGGGAATTTCGGCCTGGCCGCCCGCTGCCGGCTTGATGATCGTCAAGACGGAGCCCGACCACTCCTTGAGCCGGCTCTCGACCTTTTCGCGCGCCTTGGCGACGTTCGCACTCGACACACGGTCGCGCACGACGGCGATGTCCTCGTTGACGCCGCGCACGAGCTTCTCGAACTTCGTCACCGCGTCCTTTGAAGCGCCCTCGACGAAGCTGCGGTACATCAGCAGGCGCGCCTCGTTCAGCGCCGCATGCGCCGAGCGGGCGTGGTTGATGCCCATCAGCGGCCCGTCATAGAGGCGGACGACCAGGTCGCCCGAGTCGGAGATGCCGCGGAGGCCGTAGAAGGCCAGCCCGCAGGCGAGCATGATGACGACGCTGAACGCACCGAAAATCTTGTAACGAATGGACATCTCGAAATCTCCGGCGGTCGCCAGTCGGGTAACTAGTCCGTCACCTTCACCGTCATCTTCATGCGCGGGTGGATCGCACAGAGTACCTGCACGTCGCCGGGCTCCTTGAAGGAAACGTCGGTGGACATGCCCGGGGCCTGCGAGCCGAGATTGAACTCGTTGCCCTTGCTGGTGGAAACGATGTTGTGCGGGACGCTGTCGTCGTTGACGAAGGTGATCGCTTCGCCCTTCTTGATCGTGACGTTCTCGGAGGAGAACACCCTGCCCTTCTGGTGGATTTGCTGATTGGCGGCGGCGAGCGCGCCCGCAGAGAGGCCGGCCACGATGGCGATGGTGACGGGGATCAGTTTGCGCATTTTGTAATCCAGTTTTGGCGTTGGTCGGAAATCAGCGAGGCAGAACCGGCACGGCGGTCGGGCTGAGACTGCTGCTCAGCGTCTTCATGAAGGTGACGAGGTCGGCCTTTTCCTGCGCGGTCAACCCGAGCGGCTTCATCAGGTCGGAACGGCTCGGCCGGTCCACCCCGCCGTGATCGTAATGATCGACAACCTGTTCGAGGGTGGCGAGCGAGCCGTCATGCATGTAAGGGCTGCGGCGCGCGATCTCGCGCAGGCCGGGCGTCTTGAAGGCATGCTTCATCTTGATGACGTCTGGCAAATACTCGCCGCGGCCGATGTCCTTGCTGGGCAGGCCGATGTCCTGAAAACCGTCATTGGTGAAATTCCAGCCCTCGTGGCATGCCGCGCACTGCGCCTTGCCGTTGAACACGGCAAAGCCGCGCTTGGCTTCCGCCGAGATCGCGCTTTCGTTGCCCTCGATCCAGGCATCGAAGGGAGCGCGCTCGGAGACGATGGTGCGCTCGTAGGTCGCGATCGCCTTGGCCAGCGTCTTGGGGCTCATTGCTTCGCCGGGAAACGCCGCGTCGAACAGCGGCTTGTACTCCGGGATCGTGGCAATGCGCTGCATCAACTGGTCGAGCGGCATGTTCATTTCACCCGCCGCCTGGATCGGTCCGAGCGCCTGCTCCTCGAGGTTGGCGAGCCGGCCGTCCCACATGAAGATCGCGCCCCAGGCGGCGTTGACCACGGTCGGCGAATGCCGGCCGAGCTTGTTCATGCCGTGGCCGACGCCGACCGCGAGCCCGTCGCCCCAGCCGAAGCCCGGGCTGTGGCAGCTCGCGCAGGACTGCGCCGACGTCACCGAAAGACGCGTATCGAAATAGAGCTTCTTGCCGAGCGCCGCCTTTTCCGGCGTGTAGGGATTTTCCTTCGGGAACGGGATCGTCGCCGGCCGCCGGTATTGCGCCTTCAGCGCTTCGAGTCCGGCGGGCGCCGCCTGGCCGAGATCGACGCGGCGGGTCTCGCCGACGATCGCAGCACCGAGCGTGATGGTGGCAAAACCGAACACGCCGAGACTCGATGCAGCGACAGCCGATGCAAGCAGCATCGATCGCGCGGAAATAAATTCTCGCATGCCGAACAACCTCAGGGGATGACTGATCATCCGCGCCTGACCCGAACAATTGCGGCGCGGTTGAGTGTCACGATACGATCAAATGGTTAAAAAGCCCGTGAAACGTGTGGTCGTTTGCCCCGTTCGAAGGCCCGTTCGACTCAGCAGAAATACGGAGAAAGCGCGCAACGCCGCGCCATTTGCAACTTGAAAGATACTGGGAAAAGCAAATGCGATGTTGCGTTGATGGACGGCCGATCTGATGTAGAGTTTTCACGCCGACAGAGGCCGCATCAGGAGACTGTCATGTCCGATCCGCATCGCCGCGAATTTTTGACTGCTGCCGCCGGCGTCGCCACGCTGGCGACGCTGAGCGGGACGCAGCCCGCGGCGGCGGGCGATCCCTCTTTCATGAACAACGTCCCCGATCCCGCACTTGCGGAGAAGGAACTGCCGACGTTCAAGTTCGCGCTGGAGCAGTCGCAGGGCAAGGTGATCGGCAACAGCTTTGGCAAGGAAGCCACCGTCACCCAGCTGCCGATCTCCAAGGGCATCGCCGGCGTCTCGATGAAGCTCGAGCCTGGCGCGATGCGCGAGTTGCACTGGCATGCGACCGCGGCGGAATGGGCGTTCGTGCTGGAGGGGCGCGTACGCACCACCGTGATCGATCCGCAAGGCGCATCCGAGACCAACGATTTCGATCCCGGCGACGTCTGGTATTTTCCGCGCGGCCACGGCCACATGCTGCAATGCCTTGATAACAAGCCGTGCCACTTCATCCTGATCTTCGACAACGGCTATTTCTCGGAGTTCGGCACCTTCTCCATCACCGACTGGATCGGACACACGCCCAAGCCGCTGCTGGCGAAAAATCTTGGTTTGCCTGAGTCCGCCTTCGACTCCTTCCCGAAGCAAGAGGTGTATTTTGCGCGCGGCAAGATTCCGCCGGCAAAACCCTCGGTGCCGCTGCAGGGCTGGAAGCCGCCGCGAGAGACGCACAAATATCGCCTGCTGTCACGGCAGCCGACCGGCACATTCAATGGCGGCCGCGAGTGGCGGGTCGATGCCAGCCGCTTTTCGATTTCGAAGACGGTCACCGGCGTCGTGCTCGACCTCGATCCCGGCGCGTTGCGCACGCTGCACTGGCACCCGAACGCGGATGAGTGGCAATACGTGATCGACGGCAATGTCAGCGTCACGCTGTTCGGCTCGCACGGCCGCTTCCGCACCGAGCAGCTTGCGAAGGGCGATGTCGGTTACATCCCGCAAGGTTACGGGCATTCGATCGAGAATGTCGGCGCTACGGCCGCGCGCATTCTCATCGGATTGAACAGCGGGGCGTACGAAAGCATCGACCTCACGCAATGGATCGCCGGCAATCCCGCCGACGTGCTCGCCACCAATTTCAGCCAGACCGCGGAGCTCGTGCAAAAATTCCCGCACCGCGATGTGTTCATCGCGGGAAAGAACGGGCCGAAATAGCAAGCTCACCTCTCCCCGCTCTGTGCGGGGAGAGGTCGACGCCGAAGCGCAGCGAAGGCGGCGGGTGAGGGGCAAGCCGCGAAGCTTGCCGCACACGTGGACTCACCGAATCCCTGGCTTCAAGAACTCCTAGCCGGACGGACCATCGTCGCCGAGATGTCGTGCCCGGCCCCTCACCCGGATCGCATCTGCGATGCGACATAGCCGAAGCCTCGCTTCGGCGTTCTTTAGAACGGCCGCCGAAGGCGGCCTATGCCTCTCTCCGCGAAAGAGCGGGGAGAGGTGAACCGAAGTCTTCACGGCCCATTCGTCCGGCGCGAAGCCTTTGGCGCCTCGTCCTTCAGTTTCTCCAGCGCGTCGGGCATCATGCGGCCGAACATCGAGCTCAGCATCGCGGTCGGGATCAGGCCGGCGCCGGAGCCCTCCTGGCCCTGCGCGCCGGACATCAGGAACTGCGGCACCAGCGGCTGATTGATCTTGGTCAGCGCTTCCGCGAACTTTGCAAAGTTCTGCTCCGCCAGCCTGAACTCGGGGCCGCCATAGGCGTCAACTGAAAGCTTGGTGGCTTGCGCGTTCGCGGCACCCACCGCCAAGACGCGGTCGGCTTCGCCCTTGCCTTCCAGCCGCGACTGCTCGCCGACCGCTTCCGCCGTGACCTTTCGCGTCTCCGCATCCTTTTGCGCGCGGGCCAAGGCTGCTGCGCCCTCGTTCTCGTTGACTTTGACCTGGATAAGCGATTGCGTCAGCGCCGACTGCGCAGCCGCGGTCGCCTTGGCCTCGTTGAGCGTGCGCTCCTGGATCGCGGCCTTCTCCTGCTCCTTGAAGGTCTCGACCTGCTCGCGAGCGATCTGCCGCGAGCGAAGCTGGATCAGGATGTTCTCGATGGTGTGGTCGCCCTGCGGCGCCCGGGGTGTGCCGATCAGCACCTCCTGCAGGTCGAGCGAATAGCCTTCGAACTTCGCCTTCATCTCGGAAGCGGATTCCGCCTGGATGGAGGCGCGGTTCTGCAGCAATTCGATCAGGGTCATCTTCTGCGCGATGTTCTTGAAGAAGGCCGAGACCATCGGATCGAGCGTCTGCTCCACAAGCTTTTTGACGTCGCCAAAGCGCTGGATGATCATCGGCGCCTTCTTGTAGTCGATATGCATCACGACCGAGAGCGGCAGCGTCGGCTCGAACGCGTCCTTGGTGATCAGCGAGATCTCCGACAGGTTTTCGTCGAGCTTCATCGCGCCCACTTCGCCGCGCACCCATTTGAGAATGAAGTTGACGGTGGGGATGATCTCGATCTTGCCGGCATAGGTGTTGAACGCGTATTTGCCGGGCAACAGCGGATCGCGCCAGACGCCGCGGCTGCCGTTTTCGACCAGCTCACCGTGGCGATATTGCTCGCCGGAGACGTCGGCGGTCTTCGGGCCGGTATAGAAGATGACGACGCCGACATTGCCGACCGGGATCACCGTTTTCGGCACCGACTCGATGGTGGCGAACAGGCGGTTGATGTACCAGGTGCCTTCGACGATGACCTGCAGTTGCCGGCCGCGATAGCCGCCCGCCTTAAGGAATTTCTCGGGCTCCTGAAAATTGTTGTGAAACACTTCCGTGTCCTGCAGCTCGGTGCCGACCTCCGGCGCGATGATCTCGCCGGGCGGCAGCGAGGGACCGTCATGCACCGTCACGATGCCGACGAGGTCGTCGGCGGCGGCGAGGATGACCGGGGCAAAACCCCAGCGCTCGGCGATGGTGAGCTGCATGGCGTCGAGAATAACGCGCTCCTCGGCGCTGAGCGCGTGGCCGTAGACGCGCTCGTCGGTGATGATGGCGAACTGCGTGGTGTTGATGGCATAGGTGCCTTCGCGCAGGATTTTGCGCTGCGGGCCCTTCTGGCCGCCGCCGATCAGGAAGCGCCGCGCGTCCTGAAAGTCCGACTTGTCCTCGCTGTCGTTGGCGCCCAGCACCTGCGAAGCGCCGAGCGGCGCGCCGTCACGCGCGAACACATAGGCGATCTTGCCCTGGCCAACCGTGACGAGATCCGACTTGTGGATGCGGTACATGAAGGGGAAGAAGACGTGCAGGCCGCCGCGCAGCACTTCCGGCTCGTAGCCGGCCTCGCCGTTCAGCGCGATGAAGCCTTCGCTGATCGAGCCTTTGGTGGTCCACAGCTTTTCGACGATGCCGACCTGGTTGTTCGGGATGTAGCGAAAGATATTGGAAGCGCGCAGCAGGATGAGAAGCACGAGCGCTGCTCCGGCCCAGAGGGCCGGCTGGATAAGGCCAGAACCAAGGGTGGTGACGTCCATTTTCATCTCCAATAGGTGCAACCGATCGCTCCTGCGGCTGCGAGCTGCAGCCCAGAATTGCAACGGCGCGCAGAGTCATTTTGCGTCGCGGCAACGACGCCAATGCTTCAGCGCTTCATTTGAGGATTTTTCATAGGCCGGTGGCCCGGCTTTACAGCTGGCGGCCTCCGCATTCCCTGTGGTGCTCATAGCCGCCGGCCGAGCACGTAGGCTTGCCGCCGCGTTTGCGCAAGCGGGTGGACGGGCGATTTTTTTTGTGATGGCTAACGCCTGGTCCGGCTAAATGCCGATAACTTTAGTATATATCGTCAGCGCCCGCGTTTCCTCAAATCACGACAAAGCCGTGGGTGCCGTCGCGCCGCAGCTGCTCGACAAGACCGAATTCCCAATCGAGATAGGCCTGCATCCTGGCTTCGGACGCATCGGTGCCTTCATAGGGTCTGCGATAGCGATGCGCCGCATCCGGCTTTGGCAGCAGCACAGGCGCGCCGGTTTGCAGCGCGCCATCATAGCCGCCGTCGAGCACGAAAACTTCGAACCCCATTTGCGCGAGCCATGATGCCGTCATGTCGGCACGGATGGTCTTGTCGTCGGTCAGCACGATGCGCGCGCCGCGCACGGGTGCGGCCATGTCGATCTCCTGCACCAATTGTCCGCCGGCGTAATGGCGAAAACCCCTGAGATGGCCGGCTCTGTGTTCTTCGGCGTCGCGGACGTCGAAGCAGTAGAGCGTGCGACGGGTTTGTGCCTGCAGCGCGACGAAATCCGCCACGCCGAGGCGGCGGACGCCGGCGCGATAGGCGACATCGCGCGCGTTGCTCGTCGCGCCATCGAAGGCGCCGATCGCGCCGCGCCTGTCCGATCCGTGCTCCAGCGTATGCCTTGCCAGCGTCCAGCCGATGGTGCCGTTGCGCAGCGCCACCACTTTGTTGGGCACGCCGGCATTGATCAGGGATTGCGTGCCGATGATCGAGCGGGTGCGGCCGGCGCAATTCACCACGATGGTGGTTTTGGGATCCGGCGCGGCCTGCCCTGCGCGCAGCACGAGCTCGGCGCCGGGGACGCTGACCGAGCCCGGAATGTTCATGGTGGCGTATTCGTCGAAACGGCGCACGTCGAGGATGGCGATATCAGCGCCGGAAGAGATCAGCGTCGCCACCTCATCGGCCGGCAGCGACGGCGTGTGCCGGCGAGCCTCGACGAGCTCGCCGAACGCCTTGGCGTAGGAGTTGACGTCCTCAAACAGTTCGTAGCCGGCCGCGGCCCACGCTTTCAGCCCGCCCGCGAGCTCGCGGACGTTGCTGTAGCCGAGCTTCGCAAGATTTTCGCGCGCGGCAGGTGCAAGACCTTCGCCATTGTCGTAAAGGACGATCGGCACATCCCTGCGCGGCAGGCGCGTCTCCGCCTCGAGTGCGATGCGGTCGAAAGCCATGTTGGCGGCAAACAGCGGATGGCCGGTGGCAAAATCCGCCTCATGCCTGAGATCGAGCAGCGCGATCTCCTCGCGCAAGAGCAACGCGGTGCGGATTTGTTGCGGGGTGACGGTGGTCATCGACGCCTGACGATTGATGCAGCCGGACACCCTAATGGGGGACGGAAGGGCCGCAGGCAATAGGCAATTCGGTCTCGCGCACATGCCTGTTTCGCCTGCCTGCGCCCGCGCGCAATGGAACGCCGCTAATTTCTGTGACACATTGCCGGCCGAACATCGGGCGCAATCGGTTTGTCCACGGGAGGAATGAGGATGCTTGCGGCCTATTATGAAGCCAACGGCGCCGCGCGCGAGGTATTGCGCGTGGCGGAAGTCGAGACGCCCGATCCCGGTCCCGGCGAGGTGCGCGTGCGGCTGCATGCCTCGGGCGTCAACCCGTCCGACGTGAAGAGCCGTGGCTTGCGCAAGCTCGCCTTTCCGCGCGTGATCCCGCACAGCGACGGCGCCGGCGTGATCGAGGCGGCCGGTGACGGCGTCGCGCCATCGCGGATCGGCGAACGGGTGTGGATCTGGAACGGGCAGTGGCAGCGCCCGTTCGGCACGGCCGCGCAATATATCGTGTTGCCGGCCGCGCAGGCGGTGCGCCTGCCGGACAATACGGGCTTCGAGGCCGGGGCATGTCTCGGCATTCCCGCGATGACGGCGTATCACGCCATCGAGCGCGCTGGCGCCAGCGCCAACACGACCCTGTTCGTTTCGGGCGGCGCGGGATCGGTGAGCCAGTTCGCGATCCAGTTCGCGAAGGCAAAGGGTGCTGCCGTGATCACGACCGTGTCGTCACAGGACAAGGCGAAGGCCGCGCGCGAGGCTGGCGCCGACCACTGCATCGACTACAGGCGCGAGAACGTCGAGGCGCGCGTCGCCGATATCACCGGCAAGCGCGGCGTGGACGCGATCATCGAGATGGACCTGACCGCCAACGCGAAACTGATTCCGGGCGTGCTGCGGCCGAAGGGCAGCGTCATCATCTACGGCACCGGCGCGGAGGCGGCCATTCCAGCCTTCGCCTGTCTCGCCAACTCGCTGACGCTGGCGTTCTTCCTGGTGTATCAGCTCGACGCCGAGCAGCGCGAGCGTGCGGCTGATGGCATCAACCGGATGCTCGAGCAAGGAAAACTGTCGAGCCGGATCGGGCCGACCTTTGCGCTCACTGATGCGGCCGCGGCGCATGAAGCGGTCGAGCGCGGGACGATCGGGAATGTGATTGTGCGGACGGCGTAACCGGCAGCCCTTTTTCAAAACGCTGGCTCAGAGCTCATAACGTCAGCACGCCTGTCCGACTCAGCTGTGCGGTTCCGGCGGCACGTCGTTGCGGCATGCAACGACAGAACCTATTCTGGCGTTGAGAACCAACGCAGCCGCTCCAATCGCGCGGCAGGGGAACGCAGATTATTTCGGTGGATGGCTGCATGCACGGGAGTTCATGCCATGACCATAGCGCCCACACTGCACAAATACCTGGCTGCCGAAAACATCCAGTACGACGAGATTCCGCACGTGCTGACCATGACGTCCGCCCGCACGGCGCAGGCCTGCCACGTCCCCGGCGATCGTGTCGCCAAGGCCATCGTGCTGCGGCGCGACGGCGGCTACATGCTCGCGGTGCTGCCGGCATCGCACCATCTGCGGATGGCGGACTTGAAAGAACGGCTCGGTGACGACGTCGCCATGGCCAGCGAGAACGAGATCAATGAGCTGTTCATCGACTGCGCCAACGGCGCCATTCCGGCGGCTGGAAAGTGCTATGGGCTCGACAGCATTGTCGAGGAAAGTATCCAGAACGAGCCGGAAGTCTACATGGAAGCCGGCGACCACGAGACGCTGCTGCACATGAGCCGTGCGCAGTTCGCGCGGCTGACCGCGGACGCGATGCTTGGGCGCTTCAGCATGCACGACTGAACGGCCCGACTGTGATTTTTAGCACGCTGCCGGCCTTGGACGCAGCGTATGCTGTCGTCGCGGCAGTGCGGCAAGAGGCCCGTTCCCACATTCTTGCGGGCTGCAAATACCGTCGTGTAACGTGATTGCGACTTGCGGGCGGCCGATGAAACCGGCGAGGTGACCGGCCGTAAGGAATTTTGGACAGATAGGGCGGCGGCACCGTGGAAAGAACAGCGCAAAATTTGCCTCAGGCGCCGTTGCCGCGATCGCGCCGCCGCATCCGTCTCGCATCGGCTGCGATCGCGATGCTGCTGCTCTCCACCGCGGCGCAGGCGGGCGCCGAAATCATTCCATGCGAAGGCTCGCTGCAGGCGCAGCAGGTGGCGCAATTGCTGTTCGGCCGCAACGTCGAGGACCGGGCGCGCGTCAGCGAGGCCGACTTCACAGCCTTCGTGGCGCGCGAGGTTTCGCCGCGCTTCCCCGACGGCTTCACCATCATCGACGCGGCCGGGCAATGGCGCGATGCGCGGCGCGGCACCATCGTTCACGAGGCGAGCAAGGTCATCGAGATCGTCTTGCCCGCCGGCGAAGACAACCGGGTGAAGATTGACGCGATCGTCGAAGCTTACAAGCTGCAGTTCCAGCAGCAATCCGTGGGCCTGATCGTCGCCTCGGCCTGCGTGCGGTTCTAGCCTCCCCACAGGAACGGCATTCCGCCGTTACCCTCGCCATGCCTCCCCCGTGTAGCCATCACGCGGCTTTGCCAGTAGCGTAGGGTTTTGGCGACGACGCGCGCGCCAGATCCGCAAGACACGAGGGAGGAAGCACATTGAAAGCCTATGAGCTGCAAGGGCCCGGCGGGGTCGACGCGATGGCACTGGTCGAAAAGCCCGTTCCCGTACCCGGCGCGGGGCAGGTGCTGGTCAGGCTCAAGGCGGCGACGATCAACTATCGCGACCTCCTGACGGTGAAGGGCGGCTACGGCTCGCGGCAAAAGTTTCCACTTGTCCCGCTGTCCGATGGCGCCGGCGTGGTGGAGAGCGTCGGCCCCGGCGTCGCCAGCTTCAAGCCGGGCGACCGCGCGATCGGCAGCTTCTTCGAAGGCTGGCTCGGTGGCGAGCCGAGCGAAGCCAAAATGCGCTCCAACCTCGGCGGCGCGCTCGATGGCGTGCTGTGCGAATACCGGCTCTGGCCTGCCGCCGCGCTGGTGCGCACGCCGGATCATCTGAGCGATGTCGAAGCGGCGTCGCTGCCTTGCGCCGGGCTTACGGCATGGAGCGCGGTGGTGAAGCTCGGCAACATCCGCCCGGGGCAGACCGTGCTGACGCAGGGCACCGGCGGCGTGTCGATCTTCGCGCTGCAATTCGCCAAGATGAGCGGAGCGCGCGTGATCGCGACGTCGTCGAGCGAGGCCAAGATCGCAAGGCTCAAAGAGCTGGGCGCCGACATCACCATCAACTACAAGACCGCGCCGGAATGGGGCAAGCTGGCGCGGCAGGCGACCAGCCACGGCGTCGATCTCGTCGTGGAAGTCGGCGGCGTCGGCACGCTCAACGAATCGATCCGCGCGACAAGGATCGGCGGCACTATCGCCTTCATCGGCGTGCTCGCCGGCCGGCCGGAGTCCGAATCCCGCCTGCCGCTAATGGTGATGCAGCAGCAGCGGCTGCAGGGCACCACCGTAGGTTCGGTGGAAGACCTGCAGGCCATGGCGGATGCGATCGCCGCCAACCGCATGAAGCCGGTGGTGGACAAGGTCTTTCCATTCGCCGACGCCAAGGCGGCGTTCGCCCACATGGCGAGCGGCGCGCATTTCGGCAAGGTCGCGATTGCGATCGAGTGAGAGAGCAAAAACCATGGCGGATCAGGCGCGCACGTCGCCAAGGCTGGTCGAGATCGCGATTGAGCCGAAGTGGACGGCCGATCGGGAGAGGCTCGGCATTGCGCTGGTAAAGCTTGCGGCCAAAGATTCCTCATTCGAGGTGTCGGTCGATCACGAGTCCGGGCAGATCATCCTGAAGGGCACCAGCGAACTTCATCTCGAAGCCAAGCTCGATGTCCTCAGGCGCACCTACAACATCGAGGCCAGAGTCGGCGCACCGCAGGTGGCATTCCGTGAGCGCATCACTCAGCCGGCCGAGGTGGAATATGCCTACAAGAAGCAGTCGGGCCGCTCCGGCCAGTTCGCGGCCGTCACGCTGCATGTCGAGCCGAACGAGCCCGGCCGGGGCTACCAATTCGAGTCCAGAGTCGCCGGCGGCGCGCTGCCGAAGGAATACATCCCCGGCATCGAGAAGGGAATCGAAAGCGTGCTTTCCAGCGGAGTGGTCGCCGGCTACCCGGTGGTCGACGTCAAGGTCGCGTTGATCGACGCCAGGTATCATGACGTCGACTCCTCACCGCTGGCCTTCGAGATCGCCGCGCGTGCGGCGTTCCGCATGGCGCTGCAGAAGGCGAAGTCCGTGCTGCTTGAGCCGATCATGAAAGTCGAGGTGACGTCACCGGAAGACTGCACCGCCTCCATCGTCGAAGATCTCAACGCCCGGCGCGGGCAGATCCTGGATCAAGAGCGACGCGGCAACACCACCACTATCCGCGCGATCGTGCCGCTGATCGCCATGTTCGGCTATGCTGACGCCTTGCGCGCTACCTCGCGGGAACGCGCCAGCTTCACGATGCAGTTCGATCGCTACGCTCATGCACCACCCTCGCCCGAGAATGATCCGCCATTTCGCCCTGCGATCGGGCTGCGCGCCTGAACACCGCCTGCGAGGTGATCTGAACTCCAACAAGTCCCGTGCGGTCGCAGCCTTTCCGGCCTATAATCCGCCGAACGGGGGCTCGAGCTGCAACGGAGGTCCTCCATGAAGGTCAAGGACGTGATGCACAAGGGAGTCGACTGGGTCAGCCCGGAGACGCCGGTCGCCGAACTTGCGAAACTGATGCAGGCGCATGACATCGGCTGCATTCCGATCGGCGAGGATGACCAGCTGGTCGGGATGGTGACGGATCGCGACATCGTCTGCAAAGGCCTCGCGCGCAAGGATTTTGATGCCGCCAAGACCACCGCGCGCGATGTGATGACCGAGGGCATCCACTGCTGCCGGGACGACGACGACCTGGCAAAGGCGATCCACCATATGGAGACGCTGAAGATCCGCAGGCTGCCGGTCATCAACAAGAGCAAGCGGATGGTCGGCATGATCAGCCTGGGCGACGTCGGCCAGTTCGCCACGGCCGAGCTCGCCGCGCAATACGTCAAGAGCGTGTCGGCGCACCATTGAGGCAACGCCGGCTCGGCCGGCGAACAGCCGGCGGAGCGGCGCTTCTGCATTCAACGCTCGCGTCGCGGCCTCGTCTTTGGACGCGGCACTGGTCTTTTTGCCGCGACCCGGCGCGCTGCCTCCAGCGCCAGTCGCGCCCAGCTGACGAGCTCATCGGCCTCGTCGAACAGCCGCTCGGGCGCGCGCCAAAAGGCGAGGTCTATGGCGCTGCCTCTCTTCTCATAGTTGAGCGGCGGAAACGCCTCGGCCTCCTTGAATGCCGCGCTGTTCCCATCATCGACCCGGAAATAGAGCGTGTTGTCCCTCACCATGGCGAGCATGAACCCGTCACAGAACACGCCGGTCTTGCCGAACATGCGGCGCATCGTAATGGCGCCGAGCGGAGCAAGTTGCTCGCGCAGGAATTCGGCAAAGCTTTCGCTGGCAACCATCGTCAATCCCGAAGAGCGAACGGGCCTTTCCAGCCAAGCGCCCTATTGAAAGCGTTTCATCAGGCGCGCACCGAAGAAAAATGCGCCATAACCAATGACCATCTGCAAAAGCGAAAGGCTGTAATGGAGCGGATTGTCTCTGATCAGCCCGAGCTCCCATTCGACCGGGCGGCCATGATTGCAAAGTACCGCCGGCCAAGAGGCGTCGACCGCACCGGGACATCGCAGGGCAGCCTCCGACGCTGGCATCACATGAAATGTCCAGGGCGCGATGGTCGCAAAGCCAAAGAAGCCGAACAGCAGGCAGCCGCAGGTCGCGAGCCACACAAGCGCACCGATATCGTTTCGACTTAGGCGCATCGCAAGCCGTCCATTGAACTTCTGGCAGAATGCGGAGAATTTATTAATGGATTGCGCAAGGAAAGGAATCGTCGGATCCTTGCATAGTCTCGCTTCGTTCACCATCCCGCCAATGCGGTCGCGCGACTTGTGGTTCCGCACGGATCGGCCTCGCTTTGCCGAACTTCCGTTACGGAGCATGATGCGCGATAATCGGCGAGCCCGTCGCGGCAGTGGCCGGCGGAACTAAACGTTGCATGGAGATAGCAAGCCACATGCGTGAGACCACATCCAATCGAGAGAGCGAGATCGATACAACCAGGGCAACCGCTCATCTGCCCGGTCTCGATATCGACATCGTTCACCAACAATCGCCAAACGGCGATTGGGAGCAGATATCGATCAACCTGCGTGCGGCGCCATCCTTCGACGCGCTCGGGCGCGCTTTCGAGACAGTCGATCCCTTCACGCTTTGGATGCAGGCCGCGCGTTTGATGTGGATGCCGTGGCTGCTGGCGGCGCAGACGATGATGCTGCCGGATGGCCGGCCGCGAACGCCGCCCGTAGCAAAACGCGCCCCGGGAGCGATGTCAGCACCATCTTGACGGCAGGTCCTACAGCCAGCGCCGCACGCGTACGCGGTAGCTGCGATAGACGTCGCCGAACTTGCGCTCGAGATAGACCTCCTCGCGGGCTATCACACCGTAGCGGATGACGAGGGCGAAGGGCACCAGCGTGAACAACAGCCAGAGGGTGTTGAATGCCAGCGCGAGGCCGATGAGTCCCAGCAACATGCCGAGGTAAATGGGATTGCGCGTGAAGCCGTAGGGTCCGGTGTCGACGATGGTCGTGGTCGGCAGATTGGTGGGCACGTTCGAGCCGGCCCGGGTCACGGTCGCGATCGCCCAGGCGAAGATCACCAGTGCAAGGACAAACACCATCGCTCCCAGCCAGCCGGCAGGTACCGCGGCCGGCACGAACGGCAAGGGGATCAGCCAGTTGAGCGCGAGCCCGGCAAGTACCGCGATCGCCCACGCGACCGGCGGCCGAATGGCGACGTCAGCGGTGTCTGTCGTATCAGCCATGGCGAACCATCGAGATCCAAAATCGTGCGACGCATGGAGCCGAGCAGTGGAAACGGCCACAGAGCGAGAGTGGCGGTGATAGGCGCCAATGTCCCATACTGCCCCTCCTGAGAGAGGGGTGACAGTTCATTCCGGAGACATGGGTTACACAATGGGGCCTTTTGCGGGGAGCGCAA
>Ga0081455_10004373_pt1 | contig 15912 bp, 12 predicted proteins | sample TabmetS3T2R1_FD_70207 | JGI IMG/M metagenome (GOLD analysis project Ga0081455, IMG submission 70207) | Tabebuia heterophylla rhizosphere microbial communities from the University of Puerto Rico - S3T2R1 | ecosystem: Host-associated > Plants > Roots > Rhizosphere ... | reverse complement strand
TCTCCGTGACGGTCCTAAAAGGCTACGCCGCCGGGGCTCGAAATGCGCCGACGGGGCGGCCTTTCTCCTGGCCGATTAATTGGCCGGTGTCCCAGAGCCAGCGGTGCGAACCAATTTATCGGCCTTTTTCAGAACGTAGGTATTTGCCGGCTGTTCTCTCGCAAAAAAGCTGATCACCACGAACGCCGCGCAAAATAGCAGGCCCACCACCATAACTTTCCGATAGGTGCGTCTGTCTGCACTGTGAAAAGAACTCGACATAAATCGCCACTTTCACGCAACACGGACCCGCGGCGACGTTAGCTGGGGATCATTTCCGGACGGCTTCGCGGCGATTGGAAAATGGTTTCGTCGCACGGCTGCCTAAGATTGCGCGGAAATCAGAACAGACAGCCGAAATTGACATAGAAGGTGGGACAGGCTTCGGGCCCGCGCCATTCACAGGACAGCCAGCTGCGGCGTAGCGCAGAAGGAAACGGTCGGCTTGGCAAAGCCAGGACCTAAAGGGATTGAGTTTGATAGCAATCCGAATTTTCGCCCGACACTTTCCTCGCTAGGCATCGACAAGAACCTCGCACACCAAACGCTAGGCCGAGCCGGCGGAGGGCGGGCCGTTGGCTGCTATCGCATGGGGGCCGATGCTGGTTCCCCGGCGGCGCTACTTAGGACCTTTCGGACACTGTGAGCGTTGTGACCATAACACCAGGGCAGGACCGCGAACCCGGAGTTCGGGTCATGAGCAATATCCCTTTGGACATTCAAAGAAAGTGCGAACAACGGTGGGTGGCCAGATTCGCGCGGCCGGTTCCGCCGTCGGCGCCGCACGAACACCGAATCCAGCAGTCAGCCCCGCCTGGCAAGACAAAGAAGAAAACCCGCCGGCCTAAAGCGGCGGGCTTAAGGTCTGCGCCGGAGGTGTGAGCGCGGAGCGAAGCCCGGCGCCGATGACGCAACTGGCAGCGGCTGTGGACGCACCGTCGCCGATTGAAGCAATAGAGTAGGCACGGGGGCTACGGCCCCGCGCTTTCTCGTCCGTACTACTCCCTTCGGCGACGTGCAGGAGATCACCAGCAACACGCGATGGCCGCATTTCGGAGTGGATGATTGGTGCTGGGGCTGGGTGTGGGGACCCGCCATGAAATACGCCCTTGAGAGCGTGACCCTCGTGACCTTCGCCGCGTTCCTCGCATGGAGCTTAAAGATCCTCATCGCGTGGACGTGACCTCGTTGCAACGTCACGAGAGTCTCACGCGCGGGGTTTTTTCTCCGTGACGGATTGGTAGCTTCCCGATGGCGGGCTTCATGAGCCGGTCGGGCTAGGACAGCGAACGCTTACCGCTGGCTCGACCCAATGAATTGCAGCCGCCAGAGTAAGGCACCTTCCTTTGACACAGATCAATCAGCCGGAACCCAATCGACGCTTTGCGTCATGGCTGAGGTCGATTGGGCGCATGTGCTGTCCGTTGCCGCCACGCTTGCCCTAGCGGGCGGCGAGATGTGCGTCCTGCTGTTCGCGATGTGAGGCGTTGCCGGTAAAACGAGTGGCACCATGCGCCACCGCATCTAGCGGCCCGGTCTCGGTTTCCTAAAAATGCCAGTGCGGCAACTGCGCCGACTGGAACCTCGCTTTGACGATCTGGGAATGGGTCAAGCTTTCCTTGACCGCACTGGCAATATCGATAGCCCTCGGTGCTGTTGTAGCGGGAGCCGCGTGGGTCATTGCTCATTAGGCCGCCGCCTCAGTTGGCGGTCCCCATCCTTGCAGGCTCGACGTGCGGCCGCACGTCGGCGCCGCGCTTGCCGCAGGCCTTGCAGACGAACCGCGCGCGTGAGCACCAAGCAGGGTGGGTTGCTAACGCCCTGAGCGGCGCACTACTGGCTTCTTCCGAACAATAGATTGAAATAGGATCCGCCCGCGTCGCGTTGTGCGAACTTGTCTTTTCGGAGAAGGCGATATCCGTAAGATGAGATCAAGAATTTGGAAATCTCGCTAACCGTGGCGCATCCTTTAAACGATTCGAAATCTGCAGCTTCCATTTTAATGTACTTGAAGTGGGTGATGTCCGCTCCCAAACCGCGCAAGATGAGAAGCTCTACTCCTAGAGTATCCATGACTAGGGCATCGTAGTTGCCAATGTCGAGCCCGGCGCGGCTGATTGCCGTCTGCAGGCGAACCGAATTCACTGCAATGTCGCCCACGTAGTGCACGTCGGGCCATATGTCGCGATGTAGAGCGAGATCTTGGATTGATGACGAGATACCGTCATTGCTGGATACATGCAGTATTGTAGAAACGTCATCCCGGTCGGTTATCAACCCGTTGATGGCGATTTGATTGGGATACGCCTTGATGTTTTGTTTTAATCGTTCAAATTGGGCCGGAAGCGGCTCGATCCAGACAACGGGAAGGCGATATCCGGCGTAGATGTCACGCTCTTGCCCGGTATGCGCGCCAACGTGAATTACGCCCGAGCAGGATCGGAGATAGTCATTTATATCAGGTAGATCAGGTCGAAACCTACGCTTGATCGCCTTGGCCGCTCTATAGAGTCGAGGCCTGCGCTTGATAGCGTCGATTGTTGCATGGAGTAGACCTGTTGGCATCGATTACTCCGGTCGTCGATTTTGAGGAAGTACGGATGCGATCGGCCATGTCGCATTGAAGCGCAGCCAGCGACGCTCGGCAAATTATCAATCCGTGGTGGGTCGGAACGGTCGCAAGTTACTGCCTGTGGAGAGCAGATCCTGAACACCTACGCTAGCAAATTGAGGGCTGAAGTTCGCAAGCCGTCACCGGTTTACACGTCGGCGGCGGTTCCATGTATTTGGTACTCACGCGGACGGACTAGTCCCTAATCGACGCGCGTAGTGTCAACGCTGCGTTCACTTGTGCACAGATCTGGCCGCCGTCCACCACTACGGTGCTATGGCTCGGCAAGCTCCACCATGGCCTGCCGGGCCCGCTACTAAAGCCTCACCTCGTCGCGCAAATGCGGCGGGGGATTTTTTTGGCGAAAGATGCCGAACGAACTATTCGTCCAAGTGCTGCACGCCGAAGTTTTGGCAGACTGTGGCGAAAGCGGTTCTGGTCTCGACATCTTCGAAGCGGAAGCACGTCCCCAAGTGCAACCGGCAAAGGTTGGCAACACACAGTCGTCGTCTGAAACGATAGGGTGGGGCGCGGGGCTAAACCCCGTGCTTCCGTTTGGAGCAGCCATGATTAAGCTATCGCCCGAAACACTCGGGGGCGAAAAGGCATAGGGCCAAACGCGAAGCAATCGCGGTCTCAGTATTTGCCTAGCTTCGACCGTAAAGTGCCCATGATGCGCCCAAATAAGCCCTCAAACGTCGCCGCCAATGATAGGGGTCAACAGCAGTACGCGAGTTAGTAACGTGGAGCACAATCTCGAACCGGTGCCCCTCGACGCACTTATTTCGCTTCAAGAGGTTGCCGCCTCCGGCCGGGCAGATACTGCGGCACTCATTGTTAAGTTCGGAAAGCAGCGGGAAAGAACTCAGCGGTTAAAAGAATATTGCGAACAAATTTTCGCTGACATCCGCGTTTCATAAACAAGGGGGTCCGGCAAATGATCGACGCGCACTCGGCGGAAATTTGCATACGACGATACAATGGTGCGCCTGAGTGCGATGTCATCGTCGTTTTGCGCGGGCGAGAACTGTCGCTTAGGTGTCGCGATTACGACCAAGCCGTCAAATGGGCTCGAATTGAGTGTAAGGCGTACAAGGTCGTGAAGGGATTCACTGTAGAACGTCCGATGGGCGCATTATTGGCGAAGCTAGCCGCATCGGCTGGACGGGCGCGCTTATCTCAGAAAGCGCCGTGGCTCATCGCCGCGCCCCCTCGTCGCTAGAGCCTGCTTCATGAGATCAGCGGGCTCGAAATGAGCGCCGCTCCGGCGGTGCCTGGCCATGCTCTAAAGGGCTGGCCGCCCGTGTCGGTCAATTGCCAAAACCCAAGCGTCGCATGAGCGACTGGGTATTTTGCGGCGACGAATCCTGTGGCCGAGCGGTGTGCGCGACCTGGAGCGGCCGACGCCTTGGTAAAGGCGGGGATTGCACAATCTCTGTTCGGACATCTTGGACCGGCTGTTGGGGCCCGGGCAGCGCTTGAGCATCTTCCTCAGCCGCCCACGCCTGGAATTGATTGAACAAAGCTTCGGCTCTTGCCCGATCGACTTCGGCTTTATTCTCAAGGGCGGATTTAAAAGCGGCAGCCAGTTCATCGCCCAGTTGGCTCCCCGGCACGGCCTCAGCGCTGGCGGTAGATTGAATCGCAGGCGTGGAATGGTCGCTACCGTCCCGAGGCGCCGGCGGGCTGACCTGGGAAGCTGTGACGCTCGCAAAGAGGATTGCATTCCCAACCGATGCGACCGCGAACACGATCGCTACAGCTGCAAAAACCAAAGCAGCTTTCCTAAAGACTGCCGACGATACAACTTTCCTGACTCCCGATAGCTCGGTCTCTTCGACTGGACCGGAAAGAAAGAGAGGAATGGGATCGTTCGCAGGGAAACGATCTTTAATCATCGGTTGATGCCCCCAAGCTAGGGCACAAAGCCTAGTCCGCGGCCGGAGACCTGTTCAAGCTTATGGCGTTGCGCCCCCCTGTGGATAACTGAAATCGCTCTTGAACTGTGGCAAGCTCGCCTCGCTTCTTGCCGGGCGGCCGTTCTCTTGGGGCAGTTAATTGGCAGGTTCTTACTTGGACGCCGACGATCGAGGACCTCCAAGATTCCGTTGATGCCATCAATCGCTATGCGATTGCTTTCGTCGAGCTTCACCGACGAATTCATGCCGACTTGGGAAAGGGAAGGCAGGCTAGAATCCAGGATTCGGCTACGGCAACTGTATGGGCTTTGGCATCCGGTTCATTTCGTGGGCGTCTTTCCAACACATTGCCGACGACAAAGGCCCTAAGTGCTGTCGCGCCCGCATTAAGTTCTCGAAGTTATGCTCCAGCATCGGAACCTTGGGTTAACGGCAATGATCATAACAAGCCGCCGCTTCAAGGAAACGGCATCAATTCAAGAGCACCTTTCCCATGAGGCGCAGCGTGTCCTCCGCGCCCGCGCGAGAGCAATTCCATTGCTCCATCGACAAAGAGCACTCAGGAAGAAAGTGCGGGTTCCAAAATCTTGGTGGTGGTGGTCGCGCTTTCAAACTCGCGCAACCAGCCCTCACTCGACATCAGGCTGAAAACCTTTTGGCAGCCGCGGCAGCTCGTCTTCGCTGGATGGATTGCATTTCGGGGACGGCATCCCGGCACCGCCGCATTGGCACGCGTGTGGACCGCTCCATGGCTGATCTGGATGGTTCTCGCAAACCCAGCCGCTGTCCTCGCAAAGCAAGCAGTTCATAGCCCATCATGGGAGATTAGAAGGCGCGTGGCGAACCTTTGCTGCCTGCCTGTCAGGGGGATTGTTTCGTCTTATGTGCACTAGTGCACTGTTCTTTCCGGTCCGGAAGCGCACGATAGATTCATCACCGCCCGGACACAGTGGCATTTTATCGGTGACCGAGAGACCGATCGCGCTCCCGCCTTAGTCTAAGAGGGAGCAGCGCCATGAAGCAGCAGCGACGCCGTCTCAAGCAGCTTAAGTCCCTTGAAGAACGTCTGGCCGAGGACGCGAAACGATTGCGTGAGGAAGCCAGGCTGCTCCCACCGGGCGTGATGCGCGACGCCACACTCAGGAAGGCTCGGCAAGCCGAAACTGGCTCGCATATGAGCGAGTGGCTGCGATCTTCCGATCTACGGCCGCCGAAATGATCTCGCTCCACCACTTTGCGACGACAGCGCTAACGGCTTGGATGGTGATCCTTACCGGCTTCATGATCTACCTGCTTGTTGCAGTGTAGGGCCGCGTCCAACTCGCTCTGCTCGCAACGCGCAAACGATTGCGCCGCCTGCTTCGCGGACGCGCCGTCGACCAGGTCTGGTCGCAGCCGCCGGCCGGGAATGTCGTCCCAATAGAAAAACTGTGAGGGTTGCCTTTCTGGGAAACGGACTTCGTAGCTGCCGCACAGGGGCACGGCTTCATGAGGTATGATGCGAATGCAATCGGCCGTCAGAGAAGCCAAGTCCAGAGCGTTCATCCGCCGAGCAGCAAGGCGGCAACAGCACGCTTCCCGATTGGGCGTCGGAGGGCCCGCGGTAGATTCCAGTGCTCTCGTTGGGAACAAGATGGTGGATCACCTCATGGAGGCCACATGAAGCGGCGATGCCGATCGCACCGGAAGCGGAACCGGCAAAGGCTGTGGACACATCGTCGACGGCTGGGCCGCTGAAGTCCAAAAATAATGCGCCGCCGGGCTCGAAATGCGCCGTCCCGGCGGCGCCTGTCTCAAACTGGGCCCCTGAAATCCCCAGTTGCCAATAGCCTAACAAGCTTCGTGCCACCGGGATGTGACGCAGGTCACCGCTGTCGATAACCCGCTTGCGCGCCCGCGAAATACGGATTGACGTCGCACTGAGCTGCGCGGCCCGATGCCGATGCGTTGCACTGAGCCAGCGAAGTGTAGCGGCATTCGTAATAGTTGGCCCCCAGGGTGTAGACGTGCAGGCAGACGGGATACTTCGAATCGTACGTCTGGGCCGCCGCCGACCCTATCGGGAACATCCCGACCACCAAAATCGCTAAAGCCAGAATGCGCATGTGAGCCTCCTTCGCGATTCACTCCAGGACCTCATTGCTCAAAGCTACGCCCTCGGAAACAGATTGTTACGTCCGGCTGTGTTTCCCGGTGGCGGCTTTCGCATTTGAGGATGCGTCACTTCGCCCGCGTCAAGGACAGCGGGTCGCACGGCCGTCAGCTTACGACCTCGGTACCGTCCGCCGGTGTCGCGTTACTTCTTGATCACGATCGGCCCTATGCAGAGCTGGTCCCAGTGCCCTCCTCCGGTATAGCAGCGGATGCACGACTGACCGTCCTTCGTCGTCCACTCGACGCAACACGACCGGCGCTGCTGGGTGACGACGTTGATGATGAGCGGGCGGAGCGGTGCGCGCAGGCCCCGCGGTCCGAGGACCGTGGTGATCGGCATCGGCAGCGTGACGCCCTCCTTGGGCCCGAGCTTGGAGGCGACGCGAGTCAGGGCGTCGCGCATCCGCTTTTCGGGGAGTTTGCCGTTGCCGGAGCAACCCGAGCAGTGCTGCGGTCCGAGACCGACGATCTCGCCCCGACGCACCTCAGCGACGATGGTGTCGGTGCCCGCCGGAGTCCGGACGACGCCGAGCTCGACGGTGGCACGAGGTGCCTTGGCGAGCTTCGCCAGGTCGACGTAGCGCAGCGCATCGAACGGCTCGACCTCGGCGCGGTAGATCGCCAGGTTTACGGGCGTTCGGAGCGTCAGTAGCGGCTTCCCGATCAGTTCAGCGGACACGGTCATCTTCCCTTGTGGCCCGGTGCGCCCACCGTGACCACACTCGCACTGTGACAGATGGGCGTCAACCAGCAGATTTGACGTCCACGCGTCACAACCGCACCCCTTTCCCCAGCGCGCCAATGCGGGCTGATGTCGTCTTCCGTTTCGTGCGAGACTGCGGGATGAAACAGGGCGCGGGGCTACGGCCCCGCGCTTTCACATTAGGGCCAGTCGTCGCCAGCGATCCACGCGGCGAGTCGACCGAGCCCGGAGCTGAGGTAGTCCAGAAGCAGGGCGACGGTGTAGAGGGGCAGGGCGACCGCCTGCCTGAGTTTTCGGCCGGGCGGTGAGGGCTCCGAATTGCCGGCAATCATGGTCATTCTGCTTACCCGATGCTTACCGAGCGGGTGAATTCGCCCCGTGACCGGATCACCAGAATAGCAATAACCGTTGTATTTTCAATGTGGTGAGCGCGGCGGGACTCGAACCCGCGACCCCATGATTAAAAGTCACGTGCTCTACCGCCTGAGCTACGCGCTCACTCCTGAGCATGCCGCAAAACGGCAATGCTCTTTGCCGGATCATGCTCCGGCCCGCGCTGTGTAGGGGCCAGACCCCCGCGGGTCAATAGCGCAAAGCCTGCGCAGGGCGGTGCCGACCGGCCGGAATAATACTGTCGAAATCGGCATTTACCGCGGCCCGTTCAAGGGGCGGGGGGCCTATTCTTCCACTGCCAATCAGCTCGCTTCGCGCTGGATTTCGCTGGCCACCGGCTGCGGATTTGGAACCACATTGGGCAGTGCGACCGGGCGTAGTCCAATCAGTTCCGCCGCCCGCACCGCGCTGTTGCGCCAGAAGGCGAATTCGTTGATGCGCGAGTTCTCGAGGATTGCGATCGCAACCGCCGAGAGGAAAGGCAGGCTTTCCAGCACCAGCACGGCGGCGAAGATGTAGATCTCGCGCACCTGCTTGGCGCCGTTGGTCGCGATCAGGACGGTCGCGCCGGCCAGCAGCAGCACGCCGATCACAGCCTCCCAGAACGCCTGGAATTCGATCGACATCCGCGACAGGCCGCCCTTGGAGGTGCGTGCGAATGGCAGGTGCTCGGTGATCAGGCCCTGGGCGACCGCGCGCGACACCGTCCATTGCACGCTCATCGCCGCGATCATGGCGCCCAGCATCTGTCCCGCCTTGATCTTCACCCGCAGGCGATACAGCGCCACGAAGTGCACCAGCGAGACCACGAAGGCCGCGATGATCGGCAGCGTCAGGATCCTGTCGGGAATGGCGATGTCGGCAAAGGCGACGATCGGCACCCAGATCAGATTGAGGATGGCGACCACGACGCCGAGGCTTTCGGCGCCCAGCCAGTTCAGCCAGCCGAGGCCGAATTCGCGGCGCTGGTCCGCCGTCAGCCGGCTCGCGCCGGGCAGGAAGCGCCGCCAGTGTTTCTTGGCGATCTGGAAGCCGCCATAGGCCCAGCGGTGGCGCTGCTTCTTGAAGGCCTCATAGGTGTCGGGCAGCAGGCCCTGGCCATAGCGTGTATTGGTGTAGTGGGTCAGCCAGCCCTGCTGCTGGATGGTCAGGCCGAGATCGGTATCCTCGCAGATGGTGTCGCTCGACCAGCCGCCGGCCATGTCCATCGCGGAGCGGCGGATCAGGCACATCGTGCCGTGCACGATGATGGCGTTGAACTCGTTGCGCTGGACCATGCCGATGTCGAAGAAGCCGGCATATTCGCCGTTCATGATGTAGTGCATCAGCGAGCGATCGCCGTCGCGATGCTCCTGCGGCGCCTGCACGAGGCCGACGCGCGGGTCGGCAAATACCGGCACGAGGTCCTTCAGCCAGTCCGGATGCACGGCATAGTCGGCGTCGATGATGCCGATGATCTCGGCATCAACAGCGGTGCGGTCCATGGCGATGCGCAGCGCGCCGGCCTTGAAACCCTGAACCTTCTCGGCGTTGATGAACTTGAAGCGCTCGCCAAGCGCGCGGCAATGATCCTGGATCGGCTGCCAAAACGCCGGATCCGGCGTGTTGTTGATGATGACGACGCATTCGAAGTTCGGATAGTCGAGCCGCGACACCGCATCGAGCGTCTGCTTCAGCATCTCCACCGGCTCATAATAGGCGGGGATGTGGATCGACACCTTCGGGAAGGCGACGTTCTCGCCCATCGTTGCGGGCGCCAGCGTTGCGCCCTTGGAGATCAGCCGGCGCGGGCTGCGGCCGAAGGCAACGGCTGCGATCTCCTCGATCCGCGCCATGGCGATCAGCACCAGCGGCACCAGCAGCACCATGCCGAGGCCGAGCGCAAAGGCCGAACCCCAGACGAAGTAATGCGTGTTCCAGTAGGCGAATACGGTCGCAACCCACGCGCCGACGCCGTTGGCGGTGGCCGACAGCATAAGCGCCTGCATCACCGTGGGCTCGCTGAGGCGCAGGATCGGCAGCGACATCAGGATGCCGACCAAGAGCGCAATGGTGGCGAGCTTCCAGTAGTCCGGATTCACGATCGGCCCGGTCCATGCGAATTTTGGCTCACGCGCGGCATTGAGTATTCCCCAATAGGGGCCGACGCCGCCTTCGAAGAATTTCCAGGGCTGATCGATCGCTTCGACGATGTTGTAGTCCATGCCGATGGCTTCGGCGCGGGTGACGAAATTGCGCAGCACCGAGGCCTGCTCGAACTGGCCGGGAACGGCGTTGAGCAGATTGTAGCCGGCGCTCGGCCAGCCGAATTCCGCGATCACCACGCGCTTGCCGGGGAAGATGTCGCGCAGCAGGTTGAAGCGATCGACGGCCTGATCGACGGCCTGCTTGTCGGTGAAGTTTTCCCAATAGGGCAGGACGTGGGCGGCGATGAAATCGACGGTGTTGGCCAGCTGCGGGAATTCGCGCCAGACGTGCCAGATCTCGCCTGTCGTCACCGGCACGTTGACCGACTTCTTGACCCGCTTGATCATCTCGACGAGGTCGTTGACCTCCTGCTCGCCGCGGTAGATCACTTCGTTGCCGACCACGACACCGATGACGTTGCTGTTGCGGCGGGCGAGCGCGATGGCTGCTTCGATCTCGCGCTTGTTGCGATCGGCGTTCTTGTCGATCCAGGCGCCGACCATGACCTTGAGGCCGAACTCGGCGGCGATCGGCGGAACCAGCTCGACGCCTCCGGTGGACGAGTAGAGGCGGATCGCCTTGGTGACGGTGGCGAGCTGCTTCAGGTCGGCACGAATCTTTTCTACCGTCGGGATGTTGTCGGTGTCGGGATGCCCGGTTCCCTCGAACGGCGCATAGGACACGCTCGGCAAAATGCCGTGGAAGTCAGGCGCCGCCTGCTTGTCCTGCAGAAGGCCCCAAAGTCCGGCATGAACGGCGGTTACAAACAGGAGAACTGCGACGACGGCGCGCATCGCGACCAAACCATACGGGGCTCAATTTTCTGAAAGCGAACCTGTCCCCTGGGTTCGACCGACACCGCGGCACCTCTTAGGATAATGCTGCCGCGCGATTAGACAACTGGTATGCCGGCATGGCCTTTTAAGGGCGCAGTCGTTCAGACAGCGTTCATGCTGATGGCAACGGCGTCGTTCCTTCGGCTGAGAAGCCCGCTTATTTCGCGGGGGCCGCCGCCGCAGGGGCGGGTGCAGCGGCCGGCGCAGGCGCTGCGTTACCGGCCGTGGTCGGGGCAGGTGCCGGGGTGGAGGCGGCCGCCGCCTGCGGCTGGGCGCCCGGATTGATCCAGCAGGCATGGATGCGGTCGTTGAGGCTCCGCGGCACCTTGTCGTCGATCTGGCCCCCGAACCGGGTCAGGCAGCGGAAGCTCGCCTGGACATGGCCGCCCGGGCAGCCGAAGCGGTCATAGAGGTCGAGATGGCGGAAGGCAGTATCGAGGTCGTCCAGCCACATCAGGCGGACCACGCGGCGGCCGAGCCAGACGCATTCCGGATTGCCGGCGGGGCCGTTGATGGCCTGCTGGGCCTCGACGAATTCGGCCGCCTTGCGCTCGTTTTCCTTCACTGCATCGGCGGACTTGCTGTCCGGGGCGTTCTTCTGCTGGTCCTGGGCGGCGGGCGAGCCGCTTTGGGCCAGTACGCAGCCGGTCCCGATCAGGAAAACCAGGGGGATGGCCAGAGCGGCCGGGGCAAGGTGACGCAGGACGACACGATGAAGCTTAGGTACCCGGCGACGCATACATTCCCCGACTAGTTGAACTTTCCTGCGCCAAGACCGGGCGCGCGGGTTTGATGCCGTTCAAATGGGTCCCGAATGCGGCGGAAACGGCAGCGGATTCCATGACGTGAATCTCGGATTTTGTCCAGCAAACTCACAACTTTATCTCGCCGTGGCAAAACCGCCCGGCGGCAATAGCTTGCCTATTGTCACTATCGAGCACTTGGCATAGGGCGGGTGAGGCGGTAATCGACGAGCCCCGCCCGGAGGATGGAACCGATTTCTTTTCGTACGCCGCTGGCGCTCTTCCTGATTTCACTTGGTGCGATTGCCGCGGTGTGGTGGTGGCTGGCCACGCCGATCACCTTGGTGCGCGCCCCGATCGATCCCAATGCCAAGCTGCAATGCGTGTCCTATGCGCCATTCCGTGGTGCCCAGACGCCGTTGGTCGAGACCACCCACATCACGACGGAACAGATCGCCGAGGATCTGGCGCAGCTCGCCAAGATCACCGATTGCGTTCGCACCTATTCGATCGAGAACGGGGTGGACCAGGTGCCGGCGCTGGCCGCCAAGCTCGGGCTCAAGGTCATCCAGGGCATTTGGCTCGGCAGCAATCGCCTGAAAAACCTCGCCCAGATTTCCACCGCGGTGCAGCTCGCCAAGAATTATCCCGGCACCATCACCGCGATTGTTGTCGGCAACGAGGTGCTGCTGCGCGGCGAGATGACCGTCGCCGATCTCGTCGCCAATATCCGCAGCGTCAAGGCGCAGGTCGCGGTGCCCGTGACCTATGCCGACGTCTGGGAATTCTGGCTGAAGAATCGCGAGATCTATGACGCCGTCGATTTCGTCACCATCCACATCCTTCCCTATTGGGAGGATTTTCCGATCAAGGCGAAATTTGCTGCGTCCCACGTCGACTCCATTCGCAAGCGGATGGCGGTGGCGTTTCCGGGCAAGGAAATTCTGATTGGAGAGACCGGCTGGCCGAGCCAGGGACGCATGCGCGAGGGCGCGCTGCCGTCGCGCACCAGCCAGGCGCGGGTGGTCTCGGAAATTCTCGACACCGCCAAGCGCGAAGGATTCCGGGTCAACCTGATCGAAGCCTATGACCAGCCGTGGAAACGGCAGCTCGAGGGTACGGTCGGCGGCTATTGGGGGCTGTTCGACGCGTTTCAGCGTGTGGTGAAGTACCCGCCGGGTGTGGCCATCAGCAACTTCGCCTCGTGGAAGCTGCAGATGGCGTGCGGCATGATCCTGAGCGCCTTCACGTTCCTGGCCGCGATCCTCACCTTGAGGCGGCGGCCGTGGAAGCCGCGAGTTATTGCCTGGGTCACGGTCGCGATTTCGGCGACGACGGCGGGTTGCCTGTTCGGCGTTGCCGCCGACAAGATGTTTTACGAGAGCTACGGCATTGGCGGCTGGCTGAAATGGGGCGCGCTACTTGCCGCTGCGATTGCCTCGCCGCTGTTGTGCGCCAATGCCGTGATGGCAGGCCGGCCGCTGCCGACATTCCTCGAACTGATCGGACCGCGCGAATTCAGGAGCCGCGGCGTGTTGGCGGTCCTGCTGGGGCTCGTGCTTGTTATCACCACCTTGATCGCGGCCGAAACGGCCCTCGGCTTTGCCTTCGACCCGCGCTACCGCGATTTTCCCTATGCGTCGCTGACCATGGCGGTGGTGCCGTTCCTGAGCCTGATGGTGCTGAACCGTCCGCCAACGGGTGTGCGTCCGATCGCGGAATCGGCATTCGCCGGACTGCTCACCATTGCCGCAGTTTTTATCGGCATCAACGAAGGCCGCGATAACTGGCAGTCGCTATGGACCTGCGCGATATATCTCTTGCTTGCGCTTACGCTGTGGCGGGCGCGGGCCGAGCAAAACCCAAAATGAGCAGGCCGATCGCGAGCCCCGACAGCACGATGTTGTAGAGCACGATGCCGAGCCCGGCAGCGACCAGGCCCGCGGTCAGCAGCGCAATGGACGGCCGCAACACGTGCAGCACCGCGATGACCAGCGCAACGATGCCGAATACGGAGTGCTTGAACAAATAGGTCGCAAGCGAGCGCATCTTGCAGAGCGTCGTCTGCAGCCCGGCATCGCAGGCGAGCGCCACGGGCGAGTATTCGACGGCGAGATAACGCAGATACAGCGCGTAGCCGACGGTGATGAAGCCGACGACGAGCAGGAATTGCACCTGGTAGGGCGTCAGCCGGAACGGGGTCTTTTTCATGCGGCGAATATGGCCGCGTTTTGCGGGAGGGACAAGGCTTGGCGCCGCATCTCATGACGGCTCAAATGTGATGCGCAAGCCATTGGGATCGCGGGGCTTTCTTCTCAGTTCTTTTTGCTGTTGAAGAACCCCGTCCAGGAAGACGATGTCGGCTTTGCCGGCTCTTCCAACGCCGCGCGCTTCTGCATTGTGCTTCTCTTGCGCGCCGTCGCCGGCGCCGGTGTCGGCGCAACCGGTTTTGCTGCAGGCGGAGCATCATCTGGCTTCAGCGTCAGGCGCTGACCTTCGTAGACCGCGGTCTCGCAATTCCGGTTGTTCTCGGTCATGAAGGCGCAGAGCTTTGCGGCCGCTGCGGCATCGGTGAGCGGGCCTGCCACCAGCCGCAACTGCATGCTGCGGCCGTCGGTGCCTTCGCGAATGACGATGACAGGCTGCAGCAACGCCAGCGGCGCATTCGACCGCGACTTCAACAATCCGCGCCAAAGTGCGCGCAAGCCCGCAATCGAATTGGCGCCGCCGACGTCGACGCCGAATTCGGTGCGCCGGACCTTTGGCAAGAGCGCTTCTTCCGCATCTTGCTCGGCGCCTTCGCCGGAAGGTGTCGCAGCGACGATGGGCGGGATTGGCTCTGCCGCTATCATCTTCGGCGACTTGGATAGTTCGATCAGCTTTCCCGCCGCAGCATCCGGCGGGGCCATCATGGATTTGGATTCGATCAGCGGCGTTGCCGGCATGGGGGCCGGTTTGGTCGGAACTTCCTTCACGGCCGAAGCACCGGCCGGCACCGGCTCGGCGCTGGCTGCCGCCGACGCCTTCTCGGATTGCGCCGCCGGTTTTGTCGCCACCGGCGCGACCGGCGGAGCGGACGGCGGCGCGGCGGGTTGCGCATCGGGCTGGGTTGGCGCTGCCGCTTGCGCGTTTTGCCTGGCGATGGCGCCGGTGACGGAATCGAGGCCCTGTTCCAGCACGCTGACGCGGGTATAGAGGCGGTCGCGGTCGCTGTTCAGCGTATCGATGGCCGACGCAAGCCGCCGCGCCTCGTTCTGGCTTTCGCGCGCCACGGCCTGTAGCCGATTGGCCTGTTGCACGAGGTCGACGGTCGCCGCCTGATCGCGCCGCCAGCCAAGCGAGGCCTGATTGGCCATGGCCGCTGCGACCACCGCCGCGACGGAGACGACACCCCAGCAGGCCACCCGCCACAACGTGCGGCGGCGGTCGACCGCGTCTTCCTCGGCCAGCAGGGAGCTGAACAGGCCGCCGGTATCTTCTGCTTCAAAGCCGGCGAGATGGTCGGATTTCTTGGCCAATCGTCGTTGGCCCTCCTCAAGGCCCGCCGAATCAAAGGCAAAGATATCAGAAAATGCGCATTTGCCCTGAATCCGCCTAATACCGCGCGGGCGAATCACCTTTCCTTTGCAGGGGAAAACGCTCTAAGAGGGCTGCGCCTGTCCTACTTCGAAGGATTCGAATGACCGCCCGCTCCAGTCTCACCGTCGTGCTCGCAGCCGGCGAGGGCACACGCATGCGCTCAGTGCTGCCAAAGGTGCTGAACCCCGTTGCCGGCCAGTCGCTGCTGTCGCATGTATTGCAGGCGGCGCCGCAGGGGCAGGGAGCTTCGCTCGCGGTTGTGGTCGGCCCGGATCATGCCGCGGTCGAGGCCGAGGCGAAGCGGCTGCGCCCGGACGCCTCGACCTTCGTCCAGCGTGAACGGCTGGGAACGGCGCATGCCGTGCTGGCGGCGCGCGAGGCGATTGCGCGCGGCGCGGACGATCTTCTCATCGCCTTCGGCGATACGCCGCTGATTTCGGCCGAGACCTTTGCGCGGATGCGCGCGCCGTTGGCAAAGGGCGCAGCGCTTGCGGTGCTCGGCTTCCGTGCCGCCGATCCGACCGGCTATGGCCGGCTGCTGATCGAGGGCGGAAAATTGGTCGCAATCCGCGAGCAGGCCGACGCCAGTGCCGAGGAGCGCAAGATCACGCTGTGCAATGCCGGCGTGATGGCGTTCGACGGCCGCCGCGCGCTGGAAATCCTCGATAAAATCGGGAACGCCAACCGCAAGGGCGAGTATTATCTCGTCGATGCCGTCACCATTGTCAGGGGTATGGGATTGGAGGCC
>Ga0081455_10004372_pt1 | contig 15913 bp, 13 predicted proteins | sample TabmetS3T2R1_FD_70207 | JGI IMG/M metagenome (GOLD analysis project Ga0081455, IMG submission 70207) | Tabebuia heterophylla rhizosphere microbial communities from the University of Puerto Rico - S3T2R1 | ecosystem: Host-associated > Plants > Roots > Rhizosphere ... | reverse complement strand
CACGATCACGGCGATTAATGTATGCCTTGGCTTGGCCGTTGGATCAGCCGTGGCGTTGCTGGGCCTGCCCAATCCCGTCATGTGGGGAGTAATGGTGGCGCTACTTAATTTTGTTCCTTATCTGGGAGCTCTTACCGGAATCATTTGCATGACCGTTGGCGCCACACTGAGCTTTGATAGCCTGGGATACGCTCTGATTTTTCCAGCCGTTTACCTTTCTTTGGGCGTGTTAGAGGGCAGTTTCATTACTCCATGGATTATGGGGCGTTCTCTCACTTTGAACCCGGTCATTATCCTGCTCTCCCTCACTTTTTGGGGCTGGATGTGGGGAATCGTGGGCATTATTCTGGCCGTCCCCATCTTGGCTGCTTTCAGGATTGTGTGTGCGCATATCAAGCCTATGGAGCCGCTCGCGGAGTTTCTTAGCTGATATAACCATGCTTCAAAGAGCCAATGTGTTGTTAATCGACAGTTTGCCAGGAATTCGAATACGCGCAGGATCATAACGTAGTTCGATTCTTCCGTAGAGAGGAGGTGGGAACATGTTAGGTTGGGCGGTAACATTTCTGATAATTGCCCTTATAGCAGCGGTGCTAGGGTTTGGCGGAATCGCGGCAGCGTCAGCGGGGATCGCGAAGATCCTGTTTTTTATATTCCTGATAATGTGCGTGATCTTCTTTGTTTTTGGCTGGAGAGGCAGAGGGGTGCCTTGATTGAGGATGCTCGCTAGATAAGGTCGCGATCATTTTTGCGGGAGGGTTCAGGTGCAACCTCCCGTAAAACTTGAGTTTAGCAGAATCGAATCGAAAGTTTTGCTTTGCGCGATCACCTAGCTCTGCGTGCAACTCCGCCAGGCAAAGAGAAGGAGCACGATTGGAACCAGAAACGCGAGCCAGAGCAAGAGGCGAGCGGAGATTTCACGCTTTGTTCTAGGCCGAATCATTTCCTCCCCAGCAACTTCACACAAGTTTCTTATCAGCCGGTCTCTCCATCCGTAGATTTGTCATCGCACCAAGGACATCGTTCCCGGAACACTGAGCGGTTTTAATTACTGGCTCGATGTTCGTAACAGAAGAGTAGTGTAAACAGCCAAAGTTGTGCCGTTCGTTGGGGAATCAATTGTACGAAGAACGCGCCCTGGCTGTTCAGACAGAACAGAAAGGGCGCGACGGAGCCAAGCACGATCGGTTGTACTCTTAATCCTCGTCCAGAGTCACCCGATCGACCATCACGTTGTCACCTGTCCCAACATAATGAACTCGGACTGGGATGCCGACCCTAACTCTTGTTTTCACGGTATCAGCATCCAGTACTTTACCGCTTCGTGTCACATAGGTGACCGTGTTCCCGAAGTGGTATGTCCGTGGTCCGCTGGTTTCCTTTAACACGATCGTGCTCCCGGGAGTGTACTCCGTGATCGTGCCAGCACCTGTTGTAGTCGTTGTAGTAGTGGTCTCAGAAACCTGTGCCCAGGCAAAGGGAGCCACAACTGCCAGGGCTAGGCTGATTACTATTGTTTTCATTTGTATACCTTCTTCCTTTTCCAATAGGACGAAATACTCCAACTAGGGCGTTACCCTACTGCTGGAATACCCGCCTGCTTTCATACACGAAGTAATCGGAACCAATCCTTCAGGCGGTTGCCAAGTAATGTGATTCATCGTTTCCGCGCGCTGCTGTCTCGTATTTGTCGGACCCAGGTTGTTAAGTCCAGAATTGGCAGGAAATTGATAATTCGTTCTGCTGGAACGTTCGCCTTCAACGCAGCTGCCAGGCCTAGCTCAATAAACTCCAACTGCCACGGATGATGCGCGTCTGTGCCCAGTGCAATGCGTGTTCCTTGCTTTCGAGCGATGTTTAGCAGGTCAACGTTCAAGTCCTGCCGGTCGGGATAACAGTCAATTTCCAATGCTTTGTCGAGTCTGGTCGCCTCAGCAAAAACCCGACCCCAATCTGCTCTTAAACCAAGTCGGTAATTATAGATGCGCCCGCGTGGATGACCTAGAATTTGAATGTGCGGATTACGTAGAGCGGCAAGATAACGATCGGTTTGGTCTTCAATTGTTCGCAGAGAGGAATGAAAAGAGCCCAGCACAAGATCCAAAGGTGACAAAGACGCTGGCGACATATCTCCTTCACCGCGCGAGTTAATGTTCAACTCAATGGAGCGAAGAACTATCAGTTTTTCGCCTAACTTTGAGGTAGCGTTATTGACTTTCGCTATCTCGGTTCCCTGCTTCCTTAATGTTGATTCGTTGATGCCTCCGGCAATTTTCAAACCTTTGGAGTGATCAGTGATTCCGATATAACCATAAGACCGCTTCTTTGCCGCGTCGGCCATTTCTGCGATGGTGCCGGATCCGTCGCTCCAGCAGGTGTGCATTTGTAGATCGCCGCGCAGTTTTTTCGGCCACGCCGGTTTCATGGCCAGTAATCGCCTGGCTTCAGCGAGCGAGATAAAATCCCGGCGAATCTCCGGTATCTTCGTGATTGATGGAGGTGGCGGCTTGTCGAGCCAGCGCCGAAGTTCTCTCTCAATAAACGGTCCAATCGAGCGCAGCTCAGTCAGCGACCGGTTTTGAGCCGCAACCTGAGCTACCTCTTCCGGCCACAGAAAGGCACTGCGGGCAGCTCGGCGAAATGCACGTGCTACAATGCCGCTCTTGCGCTCAGCTTGTCGAGCAAGTAATTCGGCAACGTCAGTGTTTGACAGCACACCTGAGAATCGCTTGCCAGCCGACTTCCAGGGGCTTCTCGAATCGTTGTGTCTACCATCGGTATCCTTGCACTTATTTCTTCGCCATATGCGATTTAGTAATTGATGGCCGAGACGACGGAGGAGATTTCACAAAGACCCGAAATTCGCAAAGAACTCCAACGGGCTACTGGCGAAAAACATCCCCACACAGTCAAGGCGCGTGGCAGAGATAAGTTCTGGTTTGTCGTACACACAGTTGCGTTACTCGGTTGCATCGCGGTGTATTTTCTCGTCGGCTCGAAACTAATCCCGCTGCCACAGACAACCGGCGGTCTGGTCGTGCGAATTCTACGTGGTGCTGCGCTGATCGTGGTACTCCTCGCCATAGCGCGAGCTATTTCCGTTTATGGGCTAGGCCGGATCGAGGACTCTGCCACCCGTTTTACTCTTCAGCGTGTGATGCATCTGATTATCGCGCTTGTCATTGTAGTCATTTCTACATCCATCATTTTCGTCAATTGGTACGGAGCGCTTGCCGCGCTTGGTATTGGCTCAGTTATCATCGGCCTTGCTGTACAAACTCCGATGAAAAGCTTTATCGCCTGGATTTACATTCTTGTTCGCCAGCCATTCAGGGTGGGTGATCGCATACAAATCGGCGAAGCCACCGGCGACGTAATTGATGTTGGATATCTTGATACCACGCTTTGGGAATTCGGTGGCAAGTATCTTTCCGGCGATCATCCGAGCGGTCGCTTGATCAAGTTTCCGAATGAGAAAGTCCTCGACGAGATCGTTTATAATTATTCGTGGCCGCTTTTTCCGTATGTCTGGAACGAGATCAAGTTTTATGTGGGTTTCAATGCTGATCTCGAGTTTATCGCCACCACGATGCAGAGGATCACAGAAGACGAACTCGGCGAGGAAATGCTTAAGCATGTGGAAACATTTCGTAATTTGCTTGCCCGCACACCGGTAGACGAACTCGAAGTACGCGAGCGACCACGCGTTTTTTTTCGGGTGAACGAAAACACATGGCTCGAAGCCATAGTCCGTTACCTGGTTGCGCCGCGCGAAGCAGGCCGTGTCAAAACACGCTTGATAAAAAAGCTTCTCGCAGCGCTGAGTGCGGCGCCAGAGAAGGTGATGTTCCCGGCAGGGGCAAATCGTTAGCGTTTGTGTTGTGCCAGTAACCTAGGCTCCTACCTTTTCAAGGACGGTTCGTAACTCCTGAAAGTCTACCGGCTTGATCAGATGGAAATCAAATCCAGCCTCTTTGGACCGACGGAAGTCTTCATCTGTGCCAAAGCCGGTGATCGCGACTGCTTTGATCGGGCCCTTTGCCTTGGCTTTTGATACGACGTCGTAGCCGGTTCCATCAGGAAGACCAATGTCACATAAAACCAAGTCGAACCGTTGAGACGCCATCACTTCCAAGGCCCGTCGGGTACTATCCGCGACCGAAGTTTGATGGCCAAAATGGGTTAGCAGGCGTGACAGCGCATGTCGTGTGTCGGGATGGTCTTCCACAAGGAGAATACGCAACTGTTTCGGCGCGTGTTCCGGAGAGACAGAATCCGCCAAAGCTTCTCCGGCTCCTTCCGGAAGTGTGTCGAGCGTTATCTTGAAGGTGGTTCCGAAACTTCGGCCACGACTCTCGGCTTCGATTCTGCCGTGGTGAAGGTTGACCAGGTGCTTTGAAATAGCGAGACCCAAGCCGAGACCACCGAACTGGCGGCCGACGGAAGGATCCGCCTGTTCAAACGGGGTGAAGATCGAAGCCAGGCGCTCGCGTTCAATTCCAATCCCATTGTCCGTGATCTCGAAGCGAAAATGGTCAGCGTTGTCATTATAAGTACGGACAGCAATCTGTCCGCCGGGTGGCGTGAACTTCACAGCATTGTTAATCAAATTCCAAAATATTTGCTGAAGGCGGATTGAATCGGCGCGGATGTGGTGTTTCTCGGCATCGAGCTCCGTGGAAACTCTTAGTTTCTTTGAAAGGATAGCCGAATTTGCGATCTCGATTGCGTCCCGGACAACAGCGTTCGCGTCAACAGATTCCAAATGGAGTTGCAGTTTGCCGCGAGTGATCCTGGTGAGATCCAGCAGATCATCAATCAATCTCGCCTGCAATCGCACGTTGCGCTTGATGATCTTCAGGTCCTCCACGAATTCCGATGGAACTTTTGACGAATTGCCAGCCAGATAGTTAGCGGCCGCCAGTGCTGGTGTGAGAGGCGTGCGCAATTCATGGCTGAGTGCCGCTAGAAAATCATCCTTGGCTTTGCTTGCTTTTTCGGCGGCGATTTTCTCTGCCTCAATTTCCCGGTTATGAATTTGGTCGGTGATGTCGCGTGTAACCTTGGAAAAGCCGCGAATGTTGCCGGCTTTGTCGCGCAGTGCGGTCAGGATAACTTCCGCCTGAAAGACGGATCCATCTTTGCGAACACGTGGGCCTTGATCTCGAATATGTCCCTTGCAAGCGGCTTCGCGCAGATTGCGTTGTGGCCTGTCTGCCGCAACATCGTCTGCCGTGTAAAAGCAGGCGAAATTCTTCCCAATAATTTCTTCTGCGGTATACTGTTTGATTTTCTCAGCGCCCGCATTCCATGTGAGTATATTCCCGGCTGCGTCGAGCATGTAGATGGCGTATTCTTCGACGCTATCCACCAGAATATGAAACTGTTCCTCAGTTTGCTGTAGCGTCGACTTGCTCGATCGATCGTCCTTCATGGATGGATGGAGACACTAATTCTGCTTGTGAATCGGAGCGATACGCTTACTTGGTTCCCCCGGGGTACGCCGAATTTTTAAAGAAAGAACCTCACCTTCGGACTTCTTTCGTCGACCACCCGGCAAAGATCACAGGGAGGCATACGGCGATTTCGATAACCAATCGCTTATCGATCAGCAAATCTCGATTTGACGAACGATCGTGCGAATTCACCCAAGCGCGGTACCAAGTCTGGCGCGCCTTTCAGTTCTTCGATTTTGCGAACGATGGCGCTTCCGATAACGGCGGCGTCTGCAAAACGCCAGACCCGCTGAATCTGTTGCGCCGTTGAGATCCCAAATCCGACTGCGATCGGCAAATCGCTCACTGCTCTCACACGTTTCACCAGGGATTCGGCGTCGCGTGGCATTTCATGTCGCTCGCCAGTAACACCTGTGCGCGAGACAACGTAGATAAATCCGCTCGCCTGCTGCGCGATAAGCGCTAATCGTTTGTCCGATGTTGTGGGGGCGATGAGAAAGACAAGGTCCATCCCGCGGGCACGAAACGTTGCTACCCAGGGCGCTGCCTCTTCCAGGGTCAGATCGGTGATGAGCACCGCATCCACGCCGGCTCTGATGGCTTGGTCTGCCAGGCGATCTTTGCCGAATCTCAAGAGGGGGTTGAGATAACTGAAGAGAACAATGGGCACATCGATGCGCTTTTTTGCCTGAGAAATGCACAGGAAAATGTCGGAAAGGCTTACACCCTTTTCCAGTGCGCGCTCAGAGGCTCGCTGAATTACCGTACCGTCGGCAACAGGATCGCTAAAAGGGACACCAAGCTCGATGATGTCCGCTCCTGCTTTCGCGAGTTCGATTAACAACAGTTCAGTCGTCTTGAGATCAGGGTCGCCCGCTGTGATAAATGGAATCAGGCCGCCGCGTCCAGAGCGCTTTAGCCGTGCGAACGTGTCGTCGATCCGACTCATTGCGACGGTAGATCTGCAACGACTTGTACGTCTTTGTCTCCTCGACCGGAAAGATTAACAATAATGCTGTCGTTCTGTGGCAGATCGCGCGCAACGCTGATGACAGGCAGAATGGCGTGTGACGTCTCCAGGGCGGGAATGATTCCTTCCAGCCTGGCGCAAAGTCGAAATCCCTCGACGGCTTGAGCATCGCTCGCCCGTATATATTCGGCCCGACCACAATCATGGAGATAGGCATGTTCCGGCCCAATCGCCGAATAATCGAGCCCGGCTGAGATCGAATGAGTCGTTGCAATCTGACCATTCGCATCCTGTAATACATAGGACATCGTGCCTTGAAGGACACCGACTTGTCCGCCGCCACTAACCTCTCCGCAGTGGAACCTTGCAGCATGCTTACCTAACGAGTCTCCCTGTCCTCCTGCTTCTACGCCGATTAACCGAACATCGCGGTCTGCAATGAAAGGATGAAACAAACCAATTGCATTCGAGCCGCCGCCCACGCATGCAACCAAAGCGCGCGGCAACCTGCCCGTTGCAGACAAAATCTGCTGGCGCGCTTCCCTTCCAATGACGCTTTGAAACTCGCGTACCATTAGCGGGTATGGATGAGGCCCGAGGGCGCTGCCTAACAAATAATAAGTGTCACGCACGTTCGTTACCCAATCTCGCAACGCTTCGTTGATTGCATCCTTCAAGGTGCGCGTTCCCGCTTTCACAGTGACGACCTCGGCGCCGAGTAATTGCATCCTGAAAACATTCAGAGCTTGCCTCCGCATGTCTTCCGCACCCATGTAAATGACGCAACGCAATCCGAACAAGGCGCAAATGGTCGCAGTTGCCACACCGTGCTGGCCTGCGCCGGTCTCGGCAATGATGCGCTGCTTGCCCATTCGGCGCGCGAGCAATGCCTGGCCTATGGCATTGTTGATTTTATGCGCACCGGTGTGCAAAAGATCCTCGCGCTTTAGATAGATTTGCGCGCCGCCGGCGTGCGCCGTCAGTCGTCGCGCATGAAAGAGTGGTGTTGGCCGTCCACAATAACTTCGCAATAATTGATAGAGTTCGTCGCAGAAGCCCGGATCCTCGCGCGCGAGCATGAACTCGTGAGTCAACGCCTCGAGTGGTGCCACTAATGTTTCGGGAACGTAGCGTCCACCAAACTTTCCCCAGTGCCCGTGCTCGTCCGGTTCGCTTATTGTAATCTGTGGTTTTTGCATTTGGATTGCCTGTCAAAGGGAAGCGCTCAGGGGGAATCCGCCGTTCGCACGGCACGGATAAAATGCTCGAGTGCGTAATGGTTCTTTGTCCCCGGTGCGCTCTCCACACCGCTGCAAACATCAACAGCGTGCGGCGAAACGGCCGCAATAGCCTCACCGACGTTTCGCTCGGTTAAGCCTCCCGAGAGAATGAGGTATCGCGCAAAAGAACGTGCTATACGGGCAGCTTGCCAATCACAAGTCAGACCAGTTCCGCCACGAAGGTCCGGATGGTGCGCGTCAAGCAGCACGTCACAATCGCCAAACAAAAAGACCTCGTCAGGTCGAAACTGAAAATCCGTCGAGAACGCCCGGATCACACGAAATTCGCGAGATACTTCGCGGCACGTAGTTGGCGATGTTGGTCCATGCAATTGAACACATCGAAGTCCAGCTGTGTGTGCGGTGTTTCGAATCTTTTCGGCATCGGCGTCTACAAAAACTCCGACGGCACAAACTCCAGCCGGTAAGGCCTCGATGATTTGTCGGGCGCTGTTTGGTTCGATGTAGCGTGGGCTTTGCGGATAAAAGTTGAATCCAATCATGTCGGCGCCAAGTTCGGCGCACATTTTTGCGTCTTGCAGATGTCTGACCCCGCAGATCTTGATTTGCACTGGAGTCATCGTTGACAAGCTTCCGTTGAAATTGCTTCGGGTTGCTGACATTTGCCGGCAGCAATCCAATCGCGAAGAGCCGTTTCAGGATTGGTTGCGCGCATCAACGCTTCGCCGATTAGAAACCCGCGAAATCCCAGTTTACGAAGGCGAATCAGTGCGTCCGCATTTTGGAGTCCACTTTCGCTGATCAGGATCCGGTCGCGCGGAGCTTCGGCGATCAAGTGCTCGCTTGTGGTTAATGAAACCTGAAACGTTTTGAGATCGCGATTGTTTACACCGATGATTTTTGCACCTGCGGTCAGAGCGCGATTTAACTCTCCCGACGTGTGTATTTCGATCACGGCATCGAGTCCCAGGTCGTCCTCGGCAAGAGCGCGCAGTTCGCTTAACGAGTCATCATCCAATGCGGCGACAATCAGCAACACGGCGTCAGCTCCCGCGATCGCAGCTTCGAAAATTTGGATGGAATCGATGATAAAATCCTTGCGCAAAAGAGGCAGCCTGGTGTTGGCTCGCGCTGCAGAAAGGTCGGCGATAGAGCCGCCAAAGTATTGTTCGTCGGTGAGAATTGAGATCGCACAGGCCCCTGCGCGTTCATAGCAGCGAACAACATCGCTGACCGTTAAATCGGCGCGAATGATTCCGGCCGAAGGCGATCTGCGTTTGAACTCCGCGATGATTTTTAAGGTAGGATCGGCGCGCTGGGCCGACTGGGCGGCGCAGCGCAGCGTCCCTACCAGCGCCCGCAACAACCGATGTGGTTCAGCGTTCTTCCGAATTTCCAACGCGTGCTTACGAAGATTTCGCGAGGACAAGTCCGCCCGGAACTTGGCTATGCCCTCCCGCTTTTGATCCAGGATTTGGGAGAAAATATTTTCGATCATCTGCTTCGATTAGTCTCCCGGACTAGCAACTCCAGTTTCGACGCGGCTCGTCCGCTGTCGATGCTTTCCCGGGCAAGGTCAGCCGCACAACGCAGATCCCGGGCAATGCCGGCGAGATGTAACGCGGCAGCGGCATTAATAATGACGAGATCGCGCGCGACACCTATGGGACCAGCCTTAACGCCTTGCAAAACTGAACGGATCAGGTCGGCATTTTCCTCCGCGCTCTTTCCGCCAAATCCGTCGCAGGTCTGACGTTCCAAGCCAAAGTCTTCAGGTGATACAGTAAACATTTCCACTTTTCCTGTGGACGAACAGGCTGCGACATACGTTTTGTTCGCGATAGTTATTTCATCTAAGCCATCGGCGCCATGCACTACCCACGCCTTGTCGATGCCCAGGCGGGCGATCGCTGAGGCGACACGTTGAAGAAGCGAGCGCTGCCAGACGCCCACGATCTGAAAGGGTGTCCGCGCGGGATTGGTCAGAGGCCCCAGCAGGTTGAATATTGTATGCACTCTGAGCTCGCGACGTACCTGCGCAACGCGAGCCGTGGCAGCATGAAATAGTGGCGCAAAGATGAAACAGATTTCATGCTCGTTAAGGCACCGTTCCACGATCTCGACCGGAGCGGCAGTGTTGACGCCTAACGACTGCAGCACGTCCGCGCTGCCGGAACGCGAGGTTGCTGCCCTCGAACCATGTTTCGCTACAGGCAGACCAGCACCAGCAATCACAAAAGCCGCCGCTGTCGAAATATTGAAAGTTTTTGCAGAGCTTGATCCAGTACCCGCGGTATCGATGAAACGCTTGTGACGCGATCGTAATCGCAGCGCACGATTCCTCATTGCTTCGGCGATTCCTGCAAGCTCATCGAACGTCTCGCCCTTTGCGGCGAGGCTGGTAAGTGCGGCCGCTATTTGCGCGTCGGTCGCGATGGGATTGAGCAGACAACTAAGAAGATTTGCAGCCTCTGCTCTGCTGAGATTTTCGCCGCGCATCAGGCGCAGCGTTAGTTCGCGCAAATCAAAATCGCCGACCGTGCGTCCATTGCATCCGCGATTTTCCCTTCCCACTGGCCTGACCTGCTTTGCCATCCCGAGCGCTTTTGCCATCGCACGCGCCTTGTTAACGGTTTCGTCGTATTCCGAATGTGGATTTGAATCTGCGACGATGCCTGCACCGGTTTGAAAGTACACTTTTCCGTTTTTTAAAACTGCGCAGCGCAACCCGATGCAGGAATCAACATTTCCATCGAACCCGAAGTAACCGATCGCGCCCGCATAACAGCCGCGCCTGGTCTTTTCCAGTTCGCTAATAATTTGCATGGCGCGAATTTTCGGCGCTCCGGAAACAGTGCCTGCAGGAAAGGTCGCTTTCACCAGGTCGAAGCCGGTGCAACCCGCTCGGAGGCGACCAGTGACGTTCGAAACAATGTGCATTACGTGGCTGTAACGCTCGATCCCCATCAGTTCGGTCACGGTCACTGTACCAAACTGCGAGACCCGGCCGATGTCGTTACGCGCGAGATCGACCAGCATGATGTGCTCAGCGCATTCCTTTGGGTCAGCGAGAAGTTCGGCCGCATTGTGCTCGTCCTGCGCTGAGGTGGCCCCACGCGGGCGCGTGCCGGCGATCGGGCGAATCTCCAGCGCGTTGCCAGTCAACCGGACATGCATCTCCGGCGAGCTCCCGACAAGCGCAAAGTCATTTCCCAGCTTGAGACAAAACATGTACGGCGACGGATTGATGAAACGAAGGCATCGATAGAAATCGAGCGGATCGCCGCTAAAATCGGATTCGAAGCGTTGTGACAAAACTACCTGGAAAACGTCCCCTTCGCGGATGTAATCCTGGGCTCGTTCTACTGCGCGTATGAATTCTTCACGAGTAAGATTGCTTTGGTAGAATCCCACCGCTGCGCCGTCCGGCGGCCGTGACAAAGGATTCCGATCAACGGGCTGCAGTTCAAAATCCGCCGGCGGAACAAGGGGAAGATCCACAGGCTTCGTGAGCCGGCGTATGATCTCATGAATCGTGTCGGTCGTTGCAGCATAGATTTCTTCGAGCGGATCGCCATCAAGGAATGCATTCGCAACAATTTTCAGAGTCCGCAGCCGATGATCAAAAATGAGAAGGCCGCTCGTGATCATGAAGATCATTTCAGGCAATTGCAGTTCATCGCGTTCTGCGAGCGGAACCTTTGGTTCGAAGAAATGGATTGCGTCGTAACCCAGGAAACCAACAGCGCCCCCGCTGAATCGCGGGAGTTCTGGACGCGAGACAAACCGATAGCGCGCCATCAACTTCCGGACCTCGTCTAAAGGGTCACCTGTTATTTGAACCCGCCGTTCAACTCCCGATTCGACGACCTGGAGCTCGGCCCCGTTGGTTTTGATGACGATCCTTGGGTCGATACCAACAAAAGAGAAGCGCCCGGATACGTCGTTTTTCTCAGTCGATTCAAACAAAAAACTGTAACCCGCCTGAGGCGGGTCTAGCTTCTTGAATGCTGAAACGGGTGTTTCATTGTCAGCGATAAACTCTGCAAAAACCGGGATGACGTTGCCGTGCCTGGCTAGCTCGGCGAATTCCTCCAGAGTCGGGGTGAGTTGAATTGTCATCTTGTGTAGTGCGCCTGGATGCTCGTTGCTTGGAGTGCCGCGCTAATCCGCCTCTCCCTTGGCAAGGGAGAGGCTAGGGTGAGGGCGTGCGGATTGAACTTCCGTGCCGTTTTAGAACCCCTCACCTCCGTCCTCTTCCCTTTCAGCAAGGGGGGAGGCGGGCAGTGACGCGGGGATTTAATCCGAGTTTTCATATGTAAAGTGGCTCGCGTCGCATCACCGTGCTTTCTCGTTCCAGCGCCAGAAAACGCGCGAGAATTTCCTTGCCGTCGCGCGTGAGGATGGATTCCGGATGAAATTGCACGCCGTGCACCGGAAACTCGCGGTGGCACAGGGCCATGATCTCGCCATCCTCGCTCTCTGCGGTAATCTGAAGAGATGAGGGAAAAGAGCGCCGCTCGACGCTCAATGAATGATATCGGCCCGCTTCAAACGGGTTGGGCAGATCGGTGAAAAGGCCGCTGTCGCTGTGTCTGATCAGCGATGATTTCCCATGTACGAGTTTGGAGGCATGCGCGATTTTTGCGCCATATGCTTCGGCGATGCATTGGTGTCCAAGACACACGCCAAGGATTGGAATCTTCGGCCCAAAGCGAAGGACGATGTCTTTGCTAATTCCTGCTTCTCCCGGCGTGCAAGGGCCGGGCGAGATGCAAATGTGCTCGGGAGCTAACGCGGCAATTTCGTTAAGCGAGATTTCGTCATTTCGCTTAACAACGAGATCGCAACCAAGCTCACCAAAGTATTGAACAAGGTTGTAAGTGAAAGAGTCGTAGTTGTCGATCAAGAGAAGCATTACTGGGACTCGTTAGGCGACTTTGGTTTCTATTCGACTCTGGCCGGCAATCGGAGTGGTGACCTCGCGGATCGCACGGACTTCAATGAGGAGTTGAACATACTCCGAGGGCGTCAGCGCCTGTGCGCCGTCGGAAAGGGCTAGTTCAGGGCGGTTGTGCACCTCCACCATGAGCCCATCCGCTCCTACCGCGACGCCAGCTCGCGCGAGAGGAGTGACCATGTGCGCGCTACCTGTTCCGTGTGATGGATCCACGATGACCGGTAAATGAGAAATTCGCCGGATCGCCGGCACGGAAGCAAGATCCAGCGTGTTACGCGTGTGCTGGGTGAAAGTTCGAACGCCGCGCTCGCACAGGATTACGTTGTAATTGCCCTCCGCCATGATGTATTCGGCCGCGAGCAACCATTCTTCCAGTGTTGCAGCCATTCCTCTCTTCAACAGGACCGGCAGTTGTGATCGGCCGGCTCGCCTGAGGAGCGAAAAATTCTGCATGTTTCGGGCACCGATTTGAATGACGTCGCCATACTGTTCAATCAAACCGACGTGGGGTTCTTCCAGCGCTTCGGTGACGATTTTTAGCCCAAACGCTTTGCGGATCTCGGTGATGATTTCCCAGCCCTTTTCACCCAGTCCCTGAAATGCGTACGGGGATGTCCGGGGTTTCCACACGCCACCACGAAAAAATCGCGCGCCGCTTTTCTTCACCGCTTCAGCCACAGCGAACGCCTGATCCCGGCTCTCAATCGCACACGGACCTGCGATGATTGCCAGGTCGCTTCCTCCAATAGTGGCATCGCCAACTCGCACCACTGTTTTTTCCGGGCGCAGATCGAGCGTGACTAATTTGTACGGTTTGGTGACTCGGATAACGTCCGCGACGCCTGGGAGATTTTCAAAACGTCTGCCGTCGATGGAACCCTGATTTCCAGTGATGCCAATGGCTGTTCGTGTCGCGCCAGGCATTGGATGCGCCCGAAGCCCAATTTCTTGAATGACGTTTACAACTCCTTCGACATCCTGCGCCTCAGCGCTCGGTTTCATTACGATCAACATAGGTTTACAAAAGTTTGGGTTATTACATTGGTGCAAACGCCAGATCTCTCGCTTGAGAGAAGAGAGAAATTCAGCGTCCCGTTGAGAAACGGTCGCTTTCTATCGCCACCACACGAGCGCCAAGGCGAAGGCTAGCGGCCTTCGATCTGTCGAATAAAGAATATCGACGCTCATCACCACCCACAGTAACGGCGATCTTACAGATGTCGAGCCAGAATTCGCGCGGGTGACATTGCTGTTACCAAATAGCAAAAGTAAGCCAGTGGGTGATGCAGCCTTGTGCACCACACTTCTCGATACTGGTGATAAGCATGCTACTGAAAAAGCTGGCAGTCCTTTACCTAGGCTTTGCCGCTGGATTGCTTATCACGCCGATCTTTGCGATCGAGGTAACCGAACCGGCGGGTGCTGCTCATGGTTATCCGGGACTGTACGATGCGACTGGAAAAAAAATCGCCGACGGAGAGTTCAGACAATGGGTGGAAAACAAGCGGCTACATGTGATTATCACTTATAAGTTCTCCGACGGAGAAGTTTATGAGGAACGGGCGCAATTTCGACAACAACCGGAACTGATTCAGGAAAAATGGTCTTGGAAAGAATCGAAGAATGGGAAGTCGCAACGCGAATTCACCGCAGATTTGCTGTCCGGGACCGCCGGCGCACACGTCCGCGAAGAGAAGAATCAGGATGTGTCGGGAAAAATAAAGGTTGAGCCGGGTCGGACGTTTGCCGGATTCGGAGTTACCATCGCATTGAGTAATCTCCGCAAACGTCTGCTTAGTGGCGAACAAGTTCAGCTCAATGCAATCGGCTTTTCGCCATTCCCGACACTTAGCCCGCAAGTTGTCACCGTAACAATTTCTCACGGTGGACTTAACCGATTAAGAATGGCGGGCCGCTTGCTGAAAGGCGATCGTTTCATCGTTCATCCGGAAATTTTTTTCCTCGCAAAATTGTTCGTTGATGTGCCCGACACAAACATTTGGCTAACCAATCCTGCGCCTGCCGGCTTCCTTCGGTGGGAAGGCCCAATTGTGTTGCCGAACGATCCGCTCATTCGGGTAGATTTGCTTTCTGGATCTAAAAGCGAGTCGGCGCAATCTTTAGAGGCAAACAATAATCGCTAACATTTCAATCCATCAGCATTCGTTTTTAAGGCGGCGAGTCTCAATAGATCCGAAAGCGCGTTGCGCTGTTGAAGCGCGATTCTAATTAAACAGGAAGTTTATGGCTGAGGCATCACAAGAACTGGAAGGTCCGGATTTCGAAAAGGGCTTCGATATCGAAAAGGTGCCTGATGGAGGAATGCTTTTAGGGCATGCTGTTGGCGAACCGGTTCTGGCGGCCAGGCGGGGTGACGAGCTCTTTGCAATCGGCGCAACCTGCACGCATTACGGGGGTCCACTGGCAAAAGGTTTGATGGTTGATTGTACCGTTCACTGCCCATGGCATCATGCACGTTTTGATCTGCGCACAGGCGAGGCAATTGCTGCGCCGGCGCTGAACAATGTCGCTTGCTACAAGCTCGATAAACGCGGAAAGCAGTTTTTCGTCACAGGCAAGATCGATGAGAAATCGGCGCGCAAACCCAGTTCATCGCCAGCGAGCGTGCTGATTATCGGCGCAGGCGCGGCCGGCGGCGCTGCCGCTGAGATGTTGCGACGCGAAGGTTATGACGGGCCGGTGACGTTGATCGGCGCCGATGAATTTTTGCCGTACGATCGGCCGAATCTTTCCAAGGATTATCTTGCCGGGGCGGCGCCGGAAGAATGGATCCCCTTGCGCCCGCCGGACTTTTACCGCGAACAAAAAATCGACACGATACCAAGCACATCTGTCACGGCGATCGATCCGGGGGCCAAACAAGTGACGTTGTCAGATGGCCGCACATTAGGCTACGGCGCACTGCTGCTAGCAACCGGTGCGACACCCATCCAGCTTTCGATTCCGGGACACGATCTGCCGCACGTTTGTTATCTGCGAACGCTCGCCGACAGCCGGCAAATCATTGAGAAGGCGAAAAGTGCGAAGCGCGCGGTCGTAATCGGCTCGAGCTTTATCGGTCTGGAGGTGGCTTGGTCCCTGAGAGAGCGCAAGCTGGAAGTTGCAGTGGTTGGAAAAGATTCGGTGCCGCTGGAAAAAGCTCTTGGCCGCGACCTGGGCGAGTTGGTTCGTAAAACGCACGAGCAAAATGGCGTTCAATTTCATCTCGGTCGAACGCCGGCAACGATTGAAGAGCGATCTGTGCAGCTCGATGACGGGACCAAAT
>Ga0081455_10004371_pt1 | contig 15913 bp, 12 predicted proteins | sample TabmetS3T2R1_FD_70207 | JGI IMG/M metagenome (GOLD analysis project Ga0081455, IMG submission 70207) | Tabebuia heterophylla rhizosphere microbial communities from the University of Puerto Rico - S3T2R1 | ecosystem: Host-associated > Plants > Roots > Rhizosphere ... | reverse complement strand
GGCGTCCCGCAGGGGATCGTTCAGCGGGACGGCGTGAGCAGCCCTCGTCGCCCTTGACCGCTGCCGTTGTCGTCCGGCGCCATAGCCGCGTGGACCCGCGGTCGCATCCCGGCGCTGCTCCCCACGCCCGCGCCTGCCTCCTTGCAATCGCGCGGTCTGCTGCTTTCCAGGGCTCGCATCAGCGCAGGTGACGCGGCGATCTCCGACCACGCGTTCACCTAGGTGAACAGTGGTGTCGAAGTCACGCTCTCACCTCGTCGCGGTTCAGCGTCGGCGTCACACCATCGCACCGGCGCGGCAAGGGAGTAGGACCGTGAACGCCCAGCACCTCTTCAACGCGATCTTCAACACGGCCCTCGTGATCATGCTGATCGCGACCGTCGCCGGCCTGGGCATGTCCTTCACGGTCAAGCAGATCCTGGCGCCGCTGAGGAATGTCTGGCTGGTAGTGGCGACCGTCGTGGTCAACGCGGGGCTGGCGCCGCTGGTCGCGATTGCGGTCTGCCACGTGCTCCCACTCCATAGCCAGGCACGCGTCGGCGTTGAACTCGCTGCGATAGCGGCGGCAGGCCCGAGCGCCCTGAAGGCTGCCGAACTGGCCAAGCGCGCCGATCTGGCCGCGGCCGTGTCGATCGTCGTCGTGCTGAACCTGGTCAACCTCGTGGCCGCGCCCCTTTGGGCCGAGGCCATCGTCAGCGGCGCGACGGTGAAGCCGCTGAGCATCTTCGGCGATCTCGTGCTGATCGTCTTGATCCCGCTCGCGATCGGCCTGGCGCTGCACGCCCGCTACCCCGAGCACCGCGACGCGTGGAACACCGGCCTGCAAGAGATCTCAAGCATCGCTCTCATCGTGATGCTCGCGTTCGGGATCGCGGCGAACTGGAAGCTGATCATCTCGGTCATCGGCACCTGGGTCATTCTCGCTTCCGTCCTGATGACCGCTGTCTGGATGGTCCTGGGTTGGGCCGTCTCATTCCGAAACCGACCAGCGGCAATCGCCAACTCGCTGATCACCCTCAACAGGTTCGCGGCGATTGGACTCGTAGTGATCGCAAGCGTCCTGCATAACCAGGGCGCGTACCTCGCCCCGGCCCTCGTCTTCAGTCTCGTCGTCACCATCCTTCTGTACGCGACAGGTATCGAGATCGGGCATCGCGTCAGCCGCGTCACCCATTCGACCCCAAAGCCCGCTGCGGCCGCCCCAGCACCGGCAGCAAACGCGGCCGTGGCGGGCTCTACACGGCAGCCACCTGGCGGATAAGCGGACAGCATCGGCCGTCGGGGCACCGTGCGCTTTCCATGCATCGGAGCGGCGCCAATCGCGACCGGCACCGAGCCGACCGCGCTATCGCAATCGCCTGCCTGGATGCGAGCGTCAGCCCGGCTGAGCCGCACACGCTCGCTGCGGACTGCGATGAAGGAGGGCCTCCTCGGTGGGACGCTCAGCGTGTCACCGAGGAGCGAGCTCGAGGAGGCCCGTCTTCATGTTGCACGCTGGATTGGATCTGAGTCGACGCAAGGTCGACGTTTGCCTGATATCCGACGAGGGAGAGCTCGTCGACGAGTGGGCCTCGCCGCCCGACGCCGACGGGCTGCGCGGCCTGGCGGCCCGCGCCGCGATGCACGGTTCGGCGGTGCGTGGCGTCGTGGAGTCGATGAACGGCGCGCGGTTCGTGCACGACCGGCTCGAGGAGAGCGGCTGGGACGTCTTGATCGCCGACGCGCAGAAGGTCAAGGGCCTAGCCCCGCTGGCCTGCAAGACCGACAAGATCGACGCCAGGGTGCTGGCGGCGCTGTCGTGCCGTGATCTGGTGCCCGAGATCTGGCTGCCCGACCCGGCCGTGCGCCGCGAGCGTGAGCTGGCGCGCTTCCGGCTGCACCTGGTCCGTCACCGCACGACGCTGAAGAACCGCATCCACGCCACGCTGATCACCTTCGGTCATCCGTGCCCGGTCTCGGATCTATTCGGTTACGCCGGGCGCGAGCTGCTGGACCGGCTCGCCATCCCCGATCCGTGGCGGCGCAACGTCGACGTCAGCCTGCGCCTGATCGACGACCTCGAGCTGCAGATCGCCCAATTGACCGTGCAGCTCAAGCGCCAGGGCGCCGACCACCGCTACATCCCGCTGCTGGTCACCGCGCCCGGGTTCGGCTGGATCAACGCGTTCACCGTCGCCTCGGAGATCGGCGACATCGACAGGTTCGCCTCGCCGGCCAAGCTCTGCGGCTACACCGGCCTGTGTCCGCGGGTCAAGCAGTCCGGGGCCAGCGACCGCCGCGGACCGCTGTCGAAGCACGGCCCCAGGTATCTGCGGTGGGCGCTGTTCGAGGCCGCCATGAACGCCTGCAAGCACCCGCTCTACAAGGAGCGCTACCAGCACACCAAGCGCCGCCTGGGCCGCCAACGCGGACCCAAGGTCGCCCAGATCGAGCTGTCGCGCAAGCTCACCGAAGCGATCTGGCACATGCTCACCCGCAACCAGCCCTTCGCTCCGGCAGGTGCCACTTTTCGTCTAGCCGCCTGACGGCTCATGTTGGAACTGCACCGCCGGACGAGCCCTCCGATTTAGCCACGTCCCCGCAGACCCGACGGGGCGATAGAGACATGAGCGCCGCTCGCCACCACCAACCCACCCGCGGCCCCTAACCGCCACCACAGACCCGGTTGACAACCCGTCCTCCTTCATAGAGACGAGAGGAGAGCGGGAGCTATACCGCCAGCGTCGCGCTCGCTTTGGGCGCGAAGCAGCTGCGAGAGCCTGCCGGCCCTCCGCCGGAGACCCGCGGGACGCTTCTACCGCCCCGGGTCGAGCCCGCGGCCGGGCGCCCGGCGCGCCACGAAGTGGGAGACCTGTGGGTCCGGGTCTAGGCCTTGCTGTCGGCGGAGGAGGTTGATGTTTCGGGCGAGCCGGTCGCGGTCGTGGCGGTAGGCGATCGAGGCCTCGGCGGGGCGGCGTGACGGGTTGCCGAGGGGGCCCTCGCGCTCGACGTCGATGCCGTATTGCAGGCGGTGGCGTTCGAGCGCGACGGCCACGCGCTGCCAGGCGCGAGCGAGCTTACGGCCGGTGGCGGGCGGTTCGCCGAGGACGTGCCGGATGTGGGCGGGTGGGTCGAGCGCGGCACGCTGGGCCTGGCGGTCGATCTCGGTCTGGCGGCGGTGCTGGTGCTCGGTCTGGGCGGCGAGCCCGTCGGCGGCGGCCTGGGCGTGTTGGGCGAGCCATTGGTCGGGGTGGCGGCCGGTGGCGTGTAGGCGCGCGAGCTCGAGCTCGATGCGCTCGGTGTCGGCGTGGTGGTGGTCGACCTGGGCGAGCAGCTGTGCGGCGGTGTCCAGCAGCGCCTGGCGCTCGGCGCGGTGGCGCCACCCGAGCGTTCGCGCCTGGTCCTGGAGCACCTGGGCGCGCGTGGCGTGTTCGCCGGCGAGCTGTCGGTGGTCTTCGAGCTGGCGCCCGAGGCGTAGTGTCCGGGCGGCCGCTCGGGTGTCCAGCGCGCGCAGGGCCTCCTCGCCGGCGGCGAGCTGCGCGGCCAGGCGCTCGGTGGGCAGCGACGTCGCGCGTTTGCTCGCCGCCGCCAGAAGCGCCTCGACAGCGCCGGCGCGCCGGTCGCCGAGCGCGCTTTGGTGGCGGTGTGGCAGCCCCGGCGAGGGCACCCGGAATGGCCGGGCGGTCAGGCCGAGCCGACGCTGGGCGCGCTCGACGGCGGCGGCCGCGTGCCGGCGGGCGCGGGCGGCGAACGGGTCATCGGGGGCCGGGCCCAGTGGGTCGGCGCCGGTGATGGCATGGTCGAGGCGGTAACCGGCCACGCTGGCGAGCGCCTGCTGGTAGACGCGCCGCGCCGAACCCTGGCGGGGAGGGTCGCCCAGCAGCGCGCGTGCCCATGACGGCGGCCGGGCCACCTGCTCGCTGATCAGCCGCTCGCGCATGGCGGCGCGGCGCTGCTCAACGCGCGCTGTCGCCTCGCGCAGCCTGGCGCGCTCGGCGAGGACCGCGGCCAGCGGACCGGTCTCGCGCTCGAGCCGTTTGCGCAGCGCACCTAGTCCGGCCAGCTCGCGTTGGGCGCCGGCGATCGCGCGTTGCAGCCCATGGCGTTCGACGGCGTGCCGGTCGCGCCCGAGGCGCGGTGGCGTGGGTAGGGAGCGCAGGCGCATGGCGAGCTGGTCATGGTGGGCGATCAGCGCGCGCGCGCGCCGCTCGCTCGCCTGCAGCCGCTCGATCTCAGGGGTCGCCAGCGAGACCACTTGAGTTTCCAAAGTCCGCAGGCGTTTAGTGAGCGACGCAAACTCGCCGAGGCTCGGCAGCGTCGCCACCTCGGGCTCTGCCTGCTGGGCGCCGGTCTCGTGGTCGGTCGATTGCGCGCCGCGGGCAGGTTCGAGCTCGCCGGCCCGACTTGGCGCCGGGAGCTGCTCGACGGCGAGGTCCTCGTCGTCGCGGGTGCCCATGTAGCGCGCCACGCTCGCCGCCAGCTGCTCGGCCGTCGGCTTGTCCTCGCGCTCGCCGGGGGCGTGCTCATCGCGCCTGGCCAGCTCGTGTGGCGCCCACCCCTCCCCTTCCTCGCGCACGAACAGACGCGTGCGCGCGCGTGCGCGCGAGAGCGCGGTGTAGGACCAGCCGCGGGTCAGCTCGTGCGGGGCGGCGACCACCCCGGCCCATTCCACGGTGCCGCCCTGCATGCCGTGGCCAGTGAGCGCGTAGGCGTGCTCGACGTGCCCGGCCACGTAGTCGGCAGGGAGTTCGCGGATCGTGCGCGCGTCGGTCTCGATGACGATGTTGGTCCGGTGCACGGCGCGCACGCTGCCGCGCGTGCCGTTGTCGACGTCGACCTCGCGGTCGTTGCGCCGGCAGATCACGCGGTCACCCACCGCCACCTCGGTCGGCCCGTAGGCGCGCTGCTCCCCGAGTCCGCCACGGGCACGCACCAGTTCCCGTGCGCGGTCGTTCAACGTGGCCCTGGTGTCGTTGGAGCGCGCGATCAGTACCGCCCGCTCCAGCCCGTGGTCCTCGACGGCCACGGCCCATTCCCGCACCGCCCGCTCGGGCGTCGCGCCTGCGCCTCCGAACTCGACGCGGTCGTGCTGGCGCGCCCACGAAAGCCAGGCGCCCGCCACGCCCTCGTGCAGCAGGCCGAGCGCGCGGCGCTCGCCGTGGTCCCGCTGGCGCATCACCTCAGAGAGCTTGAGCACCCCGACGCGCCGGCCGACCGCGCGCATCCACCCGCCCGCCTGCACCGAGTGAAGCTGCCCCGGGTCACCGATCGCCACCACCTTGGCCTGCGCGCGCGCCGCCGCCTGCAGCAACACGGCGGTCTCGCGGGTGCCCGCCATCCCCGCCTCGTCGAGCACCACCACACACCCGCCGGGAAGCTCGATCCCGTTGGCGATCCTCAGCACCACGGAGGCCAGCGTCCGCGACAGGATCCGCGTCTCGTCGAGCAGCTCCCTAACCGCCCGTCCCGTCGGCGCGACGCCGAGCACCTCGTACCCCGCCCGCCGGTAGACGTACGCGAGCACCCCCGCGGTGAAGGTCTTGCCGGTGCCGGCCAGCGCCTCGATCACCTGCACCCCATGGCCGCTGGTCACCGTGGCGCGCACCGCCGTGCGCTGCTCCAGGGTCATCTCGCGCTCGCACGTCGCTAGCGCCCGCGTAAGCGTCTGCCCATCGACGCGGCCCACACCCTCCCCGGCGCGGCCCTGCGCCGCGGCGATCAGGTGCCGCTCGACCCCGACCAGCTCGGCGGTCGTCAGCTCCCCTCGTTGCGCGGCGAGCACGTCGCCGCGGCACGCGAAAGCCGCGCCGCGACCGCGCAGCACCGTGATCGTGGCGCCCTGCACGGCGGCCTGGGCATGCGCCCGCAACACCGCGCGCTCGTCGAAGGTGTTGTGCTTCTCGGTCAACCCGGTCGCGCCGGCGAGCGCGTCGTCCACCTCGCGCAGGCGCCCCGGGTCGGCGCGATCGAGCCGGCCGCGCTCCACTCGCCGCCGCCCCTCCCCGAGCAGCCGCCGCACCCGGGCCGCCCACAGACCGTGCTCTGCGGCGCGCGCCCGAACCTCCTCGCGCCAGGTGTGCGTCTCGACCCCGTAGTGCTTGCGCTCCCTGGTCGCGATCGCGGCCTTCTCCGAGCGCTTCTTCGTATCCAGCGCCAGGCCGCCATTGTCGGCCTCCCGGCGCATCTCGTGCCGGCGGCGCGAGAACTCCGACAAGACCGCCCGGTCGATCCCCGCCAGCTCGGCGGCGCCCTTGCGGACCGGCCCCCACACCAGGCCCAGGCGCTCGTGCACCCGGGCGCGCAGGTGCGCCTGATACAGGAATCCGGCGGTCTGCGCCGCCCTATAGAGCGACGGGTGATGCAACGCCGTCCACCGGCCATCCGCACCCCTGGCCATGTTCGCGGTCACGCAGTGTGTGTGCAGCTGCGGATCAAGCGCCCGCGACATGCGATGCCGGAACGCCGCGGACACAAACCCGCCGGCACGCCCGAACCGCGCGCTGTGCGTGCCGCGCCTGACGAACGCCGCCGTCTCCTCCAAATACGAAAGCGCCGCATCGACCGCCTCCTCGTGGCACTCCACCAGCGCCCGCGACACCCCCGGCGAGGCGACCGCGAACAGCACACTGACGCTCTTGGGCGCGCTGAACGTCAGATCAAGCGCCGCGACCCGCGTCTCCCTCTCCCGCTGCACGTCCCCTGAGCGCGGATCGCGCCCGGCGATCAGCGCCCCCAGCTGCCCTTCCTCCACGCGCCCCTCCAGGCCGAGGCTCGCCGCGCCGGCTCCCACCCAGCGGCCCGGAGCCTCACCCCGACCCGCGTAATAGTCATCCAGGCCCCGCGCGATCTGCGCCTGGTAATACCGCTCCTGCCCGGCCACGAGCTTCCCGATCGACAACACCAGCCGACCGTAAGCCCAGAGACCGGCGCATCCACCGCCCCGGAATACGGTGCGGCCAGAAATTGAGGAGAAATCTCCCCTGAGATACTGTGTGCGCCGCGAGCGACAGCGAGGGGCGCGGGGCCACCTTCGGGCCCCCGCCAGTGCTCGGGGTTCACTCGTCGGCGCCGGCGGCCGTGGTCTCGTCGGCGATGAGCGCCTCGAAGAGCGCTAGGACGGTGAGTAGCTTGGCGGGTGCGTCATCGCCGAACTCGGCGGCGACGGCGAGCAGGTCGTGGGCTTGGGGTGCCATGCCGCGCTCGCGGCGCTGGACGCAGACGCCAGCGAGGTCGGCGAGGAGCCAGTCAAGCTCGGTCAGCCGCTCGCGCTCGGGCGGGTCAGGGTAGTCATCGTCGGGGCTCATGCGGTTCTCCTGGGATCGGGGTCGAGCACGCCCCGATGCGGCGAGCCGGGAAGAGCCGGGCGGTCAAGCCCAGGCCCGCCAGGGCCGCGCATGCCGTTGGATGCGTATGACCGTGTGCAAGCGGATCGGCCGGCGCTGTACTCACCGTTGGTCTGCGGCCGAGGTGCTGCGCAGCGTGCGGGTGCTGTTGCGAGGCGGCGCGGCGTGCTCCGACGCGCATGGTGGGAGGTCGACGCGAAAGCGCTTCGGGGTCGTGTGGCGAGCTCCGTTGCGGCTGGAGGGACCGCCGGGCAGCGCTGTTTGGGACCCCCGCGCGGTAGGCCTCGCGCGGCAGAGCTCGTGAGGCTGAAGCGCTCGGACGCGAATAGCGTGATCTCGGGCAACGCTGGTCAAGCGAGGGTGGGAGACGACGCGCGCGTTGCCTGAGCGCGCCCGGCATCGGTCAACCGAACGTGCCACGGCCAGTGGCGCGCGCCCCACGCGCGGGTGGCGCGGGGCACACGCGGCGTGGGTGGCGCTGGCCGGCGCCGGTGCCGCTGTCGATGGTCGCCAGCGACTCGGCCTCGGTGAGCCCGGCGGCGAGCGCTGCGGCCATAAGCGGCGCGGTGGGCCGATCGACGGTGGTCTGGCCGGCGCCGCCGAGCAGGCCCAGCCGGAAGGCGGCGCGGTTGAGTGTGTCGTTGCGCGTGCCGGGCCGCGCGGCAGCGACGTTGGCGAGCTCGCTGCGCACGGCGGCCGCAAGGTAGCGCCGCCGGCGCTCGCCGGATGCCAGGTCGGACAGGACGATCCGGCGCGCTGGCGGCGCGGCGGCGGTCAGGAGCTGGGCCAGCCAGCAGGGCAGCGGCGCCGGGGATCGCCGGGCGCTCCAGCGGTAGCGGTGGCCGCTGGCGTGCAGGCTGGGCGGCGCGACGACGTAGCCGCCGCGGCCGCGGACGTCCAGCCCGGCACTGAGACGCCCGGCCGAAGTGCGGATGCGAATGGGCGCCGGCGCGGAAGTAGAGGTGCACGCCACGCCCCGTGAGCGCGGTCAGCGTCGGCGGCAGCGGCCCGTGGGCGTGCTCGAGCGCCGCGAGCGTGGCGCGCCCGCGGGCGCCGTGGACGTCGACCAGGTCGCGGGTGATCACGCCGAAGTTGGCATTGGGCCAGGCCGCCCACCAACCGCCGATCCGACCGGTGTCGATGCTGGCGTCGCGCAGGCCGTGCCGGGTGCGGGGGTGCTTGCCCGGTGTCGGGCAGCCGGCCCGCCCACAGCTACAGCTCCCGCCTTGGTCGGGGGTGTGCAGCGGCAGCACCGGCCACCCCAGCGCGGCGTACCGCGCGGCTGCCGCGAGCGGGTTGGGGTCGCGGGTGGTCATGGCCGCGTGCGCGCGGGGTCGGAGGAGGTCAGGCGATGGCCGACACCCCACAGGTTCTCCAGATACCTGTCCGGGGCGCGCAGCTTGCGGCGCAGGCGGCAGGCGTGGCTGTCCAGCGTGCGGGTCGATCGCGACAGCTGAGTCCCAGGCCACAGGTCGCGCACAGCTCATCCTTGGTGAACACGCGGGCCGGATCGCTGGCCAGCTTGCACAACAGGTCGAACTCGAGCAGGCTGAGCTCGATGGGCTCGCCGCGCAGCCACGCCCGGCGGCCGGCGACGTCAACTCGGATCGCGTCGGCCAGCAGGGTGCGCCGGCCGCCCGCGCGCACGCGGCGCACGACGGCGACGGCGCGGGCGCGCAGCTCGTAGTAGCCAAACGGCTTGGCCACAACGTCGTCGGCGCCGCGCTCGAGCTTGCGCACCCGGTCGGTCTCGACGTCGGTGGCGCTGAGCACGATGATCGCGACCTCGCCGGCGACCTTCTCGATGAGCCTGAGCGTGTCGCCGTTGACGTCGGCGATGATCAGATCGGGCGCCTCGGCGTACGCGCGCTTGAGCGCCTCGCCGCAGGACTGGGCGGTCTCGACCTGGGCGCCGTCGGCGGTCAGGTTGTCGGCCAAGAACGCGCGGGTCGCCTGGTCGGCCTCGGCGACCAGAATCGTCAGGTCGGTCAATGCGCCGGTCATCAGGGATCGTCTCCTTGCAGGCGATGGGTACAGGGGCGGATCGCTGCGGGCGTGGCCGGCGACCAAGCGCCGGTACGCGCGGCACACCACCCGGGGTGCGGCGCCGACTAGCTCGCGCGCTCGGCGCGGTCGTCGGCGGTGGGGCAGCGGCGGCCAGCAAATCGTGGGGCGGCTGTAGCCGAGTGGCCGCGGCAATCCCCGTCTCTCTCGAAGCTGGGTCTATCCGCGCATGTGTGCGTGCTGCCAACCGATGCTCTGCCCTACGGCGTGGTCACATGCGCTGCCGGACCGCGGGCTCGTGTCACCTCAGCGGGGGCGCTCTCCATTGGCGGCGCTTTGTCGGGCGGATGCATCTCGTACCAGCGGGCGTAGCGGTTCGCGAGCGGAGCCGCGCTGAGCCCGTGAGCGAAGACCGACAGCCCGACGGTCAGGTAGATCGCGAGCACGATCACCTGCTCGTGAGGCAGTTGCGACTCCTCGATCACGATTACCGCGAACACGATCGATGCCAGACCGCGGGGACCGAACCAGCCGAGGAAGCCGAGCGTCGGCGCTCGGGCCCGTGACCGCAACATCGCGATCGCGACGGCGACCATCCGCACCACCGTGAGGCTGAGGACCGCGTAGAGCGCAAGCTCCCAGCTCAACTCGCCAAGCGCGGGCACGAGCAGAACGGCCCCGAAAATCAGGAAGGTGACGCCGTTGAGCACGTTTCCCACCTCCTCGCTGAGCTCGTTGACGTCCCCGGGATCACGCCGGAGCGCTAGCCGAAACGTCATGCCCGCGACGAATGCCGCGATAAAGCCCGATCCGCCGAGCGCGCTTGCCGTCCCGTAGGCAAGGGCTGCGCCGGCAGCCGGAATTACCTGCCGCCACTCACCCGCGATCAGCTCTCGTCGGCCAGCCTGAATGACGATCGCCGCGACCAAGAGCCCGGCAAGCATCCCTCCGAGCACGCCGAAGCCGATCTCCTCGAGCAGGAGCGTCACGGCGCCGCGGCCCTCCGAGATCTCCGATTCCACGTCAGCAGCTGCTATGGCCGCGAACAGCAGCGGCACGCAGATGCCGTCGTTGAGCCCGCTCTCGACGTTCAGCCCCTGGCGGATCCGCCCCGGGACGCGTGGCTCGGTAACGACCGCTTGCCCCAGAGCGGCGTCGGTGGGCGCGAGGACGACCCCGAGGATCACGGCCTCCTCAACCGACAACTGGCCGAAGATCGCGGCCGCCACAACGGCGCCGAGCGCGATCGTCAACGGCAGGCCAACGCCGAGCAAACGCAGCGGCACCCCGACCTCGCGGCGAAGGTGGCCGAGATCGATGCGCGAGGCATCGCAGAACAGGACCAGCGCGAGCGTCGCCTCCGCCAGCGCTCGCACGGTCGAGCTCGTGCTCTCGAGGTCGACCCCGCCGATCACCTCGGACCCGACCAACAACCCGACAACCACGAATAGCATCGCCGGCGTGACGGGCGTCCCCGACAGCCGCCGCGAAACCGCGGCGACGCCGAGCAGCGCGAGCGCCACGATGGCAAGGGTCCACTCCATTCAGAGCCCCCGTAAGAGGATCGCCCTGCGATGGCACGAGCTGTTGCCGCTGGCGCCGGCCGCCACGCCGCGGTTCAGCCCTTCTCGGTGGATGGGCACCAAGCGGCCGAGCAGCGCCGGGCCCTGCTCGCTCCGGCAAGCCACCTTCAGGATCTCACCGCCGGCCAGCGTGAGGGTCGCGACCGCCGGGTCCTCGCCCAAATGGTGCAGCTTCTTCTGCTCCTCGGCGTCCGCGGCCCGGAGCAGCATCTGCGTCACCCGGACCAGGTCCTCGCGCCGAGCCGCGGGACTGCCCCGCCAGGCGAAGACACCCGAGACCAGATCGCATGACCGCGCGTCCACCGGCTCTTGCCGGGCCGGTGCACGCGCACGGGCATGTCGCCGCACCGCTTGCGCAGCTTGCGATTCTGCACGACCACCGTCAGGATGCCGAGCGCACAGAGCCACAGTGGTACTCCGAGCAGCCAGAGGATCGCCCAGATCACGACGTCACGTCGATGTCGAGGAACGGGGTAGTCAGGAGCATCACGACCCTCCCTTCCGTGCAGGTCTCTCCTTGATCCTCTCGGCGGCCGGCGGCGCGGCCATCGTCCCGATTGGATGAATCGCGACAGGCCGTAGGCATGTGCCGCGAACGGCGGCCCAAGCCGCTCTCGACGAGCGTGGCGCTGAGCAGGGCGTTCGAGCGCCGTCGAAGTCGGCCATCGTCCGGCCTGACATGGGCCGAGAACACATGGTTCTGGTCGGTCAGAGTTCCGAGACGATGCGCGTCAACTCCTGGATCGCCCGATCGGGAACATCCTTCTGGACGACGTGACCGGGGTCGTGGATTCGGGTCACCGCGGCATCGGGAACGTGTCCAGCCAAAGGGTGTCGACAACGCTCGGCAGAGCACGCGATCCTGCGCCGCATCGGCCTATTGGATCTTCGGCCATATCGTCTACCTACAGCTTGGGCACGGTACACACAGCGCTGAGCTGGCGGCTACGTTCGACGCGATTTTCCAACAGACACTGCGCCACGCGTTTGCTGACGGGATGAACGACGAGGAAGTTCGCGCGGCGCTCGCCCAGGCGCGGGCGCGCCTCGATGCGATCGGCGACTCGTACGCGACGTGACCAGCTGAGGGGTAACGGGTATCGAGTCCGCGCGTTAAGCGGTGAACCAGGCGTTAAGTCCGTTCGCCAGCTAGCTGTGACAGAACATGATGCACAGCTTCCACGGCCGCACGATGGGCGAATGGGTCAATGCGACCCGGTCGCTCGTCGAGTACGCGTGCGTCGACGTCCAGCGCACCCACGGCAGGCGCTCGGGCCGAGAGGTTTGGCTCGACGAGCCGCGTGTCGACGACGAGGGCAACGCGAGCCGGGCGCACGACAAAGAGGCTCGGCGAACTCGCGCACGAGCGCCGGCACCGCGAGGACGAGGTCGCCGACGCGGAGGCGTTCGTTCATTGGGCCCTTAGCTCGGCGCGCTCGCCTGCGCCGATGCACGTGGCGGCGGCGATGTTCTCGCTGGCGTCGCTGATCGCGGCGGCGATCTCGGCGCGGGCTCCGGGGGTGTTCTCGATGTCGATGACGACGTCGACGGCGATGGTCGCCCGCGCATCTTGGAGGTGAAAGGTCACCCGGATCGGGCGAGGCGGGCGCGTGCGTCGCACTAGCATGCTCGGCGCGATGACCGAGCCGGGATACGGCCAGGCAGTCGTCAGATGGCGGCCCGAGAAGCCGCGCCTGCGCCTTGGCTTCCTCTTGCTCATCTGGATCGTGGCCGCGGCGTCGCTCGCCGTCGCGGCGTGGGTGCTCCCGGGCTTCGACCTCGAGAACTCCGTCGCGGCGTTCGCGGTCGCCTTCCTCGTCTCCGTCATTAACGCAATCGTGCCGCCGCTGCTGGCGGCGCTGCGGCTGCCGTTCATGGCCGGCATCGGCTTCATCCTGGTCCTGCTGGCCGACGCGCTGGCGTTGCAGCTGGCCGCCGACTTGCTGCCGGGCGACATCTACATCGCCTCGTTCGGCGACGCGCTGCTCGCGGCCCTGCTCATGGCGGCGGTGAGCATCGTGCTCCAGGTCATCCTGGGCACCAACGACGACGACGAGTACACGCTGCGCGTCACGCGGCGCATCGCGCGCCGCCTGGGCGGCGCGGAGCGCTCCGACGTGCCCGGGATCATCTTCCTGGAGATCGACGGGCTGGGCCTGCCGATCCTCCGCGACGCGATGCGTGACGGCAGCGCTCCAGTCATGGCGAGCTGGATTGCAGAGGACGGCTACCGCCTCACGGAGTGGGAGACCGACCTCTCGTCGCAGACGGGGGCCAGCCAGGCCGGGATCCTGCTCGGCTCCAACGAGGACATCCCGGCGTTCCGCTGGGTAGAGAAGGAGACCGGACGAATGATGACGTGCTCCTCGCTGGAAGACTGCGAGGAGATCGAGCGCCGCCATGCGACCGGCAAGGGTCTGCTGATCAACGGTGGCGCGAGCCGCGGCAACCTGCTCTCCGGTGAGGCTGAGGAGGCGATCCTGACCGTCGGCCGGATGGAGGCCGAGAAGCGGTCCAACCCGGGCTACCGCGCGTTCTTCGCCAACGGCTTCAACGTGACGCGGGCGCTTGTGCTGTTCGGCTGGGAGATCGTCCTCGAGGTCAGCGCGGCGGTGCGGGCGGCGCGCCGCGACGTGCGCCCGCGCGGTCACCGGGGCGGCGCGTATCCGGTTATACGGGCCGGGATGTGCGTGATCGTCCGCGATCTGATCGTGTTCGGCGTCCTGACCGACATGATGCGTGGGCGGCCCGCGGTGTACGCGACGTTCTCGAGCTACGACGAGGTCGCGCACCACTCGGGTCTCTACCGGGCCGACACGCTGGAGGCGCTGCGCAAGCTCGACCAGCAGTTCGGCCGGATCGAGCGCGCGCGCCCCTACGCGCCGCGCCCGTACGAGATCGTCGTGCTCTCCGACCACGGGCAGACGCAGGGCGCGACGTTCAAGCAGCGCAACGGCTATGGGCTCGACGAGCTCGTCGAGCGGGCGCTGCGGAGCGGCCGGGTTACGGGCGTCGCCGGCGGCGACGAGCAGCACGCGATGGCCCGTCACGCGGTGGGCGAGGCGACCGGCCACAAACCCAAGAAGCGCCCGAAGAACGACGTCTCCGACCGGGACGTCGTCGTGCTCGGGTCCGGCAACCTGGGGCTCGTCTACCTGATGGAGGAGAAGCGGCGGATGATCTTCGAGGAGATCGAGGAGCGTCATCCGGAGCTGCTGCGCGCGCTCCGCGAGCATCCGCACATCGGCTGGGTGCTCGTGCGCTCGAGCGAGCACGGCGCGGTGGCGCTCGGCTCAGACGGGGCCAACTACCTCGACGAGGGCCGCGTGGAGGGCCTCGACCCGCTCGCGCCGTTCTCCCCGACGGCCGGCCGGCACCTGCGCCGGACCGACGGCTTCGCACACGCGCCCGACGTGATGGTCGGCAGCTTCTACGACCACCGGCTCGGCGAGGGGTGTGCGTTCGAGGAGCTGATCTCCTTCCACGGCGGGCTCGGCGGCCCGCAGACCCGCGGGTTCGTCCTCAGCCCGCCGCACCTGCCGCTGCCGCCCGAGCCGGTGATCGGCGCCGCCGCCCTGCACGCGCTGCTCAGCGGCTGGCGCTCGACGCTGCAGGCCGAGCCGGAGAGCGATTCGCCTCGGCTTGGCGCTCCGGAGCCTGCGGCCTGAAACCGGCGCTGCTCCTCCGGGCCGCGCGCGGGAATGAACGCATGAGCGGCGCGGAATCACCCATGTGAACATCCGTCGTCGGCGGTGCGAACAAGTCGCGGCCGCCATGCTCATGACATGACGGTCCGCGAGTACAGCCTCGTCGTCGAAGGGGAGCTGACCGACGAGCTCGGCAACACGTTCGCAGGCATGACGCTGACGCGCAACGAGGGCAAGACGTTGCTGGTCGGCCAGGTGCGCGACCAAGCAGAGCTCCAGGGGCTCCTGCAACGGATATCGAACCTCGGGCTCACGCTGCTGAGCGCGAGCACGACGGACGCTGACGAGGGCAGAGCGAACTAGCAGGAAGGAGATCGCGGTGTTGCTAGAGGACTATGGCTTGATCGGTGACTTGGAGTCGGCCGCTCTGGTGGGTCGCAACGGAGCGATCGACTGGCTGTGCCTTCCGCGCTTCGATTCCGCGTCGTGCTTTTCTGCCTTGCTCGGGGACGAGCAGCATGGACGCTGGCTGTTGGCGCCCGCGGGCGAGGTGACCGCGACCGCGCGCCGCTACCGGCCTGGGACGCTCGTGCTGGAGACCGAGTTCGAGACTGCCGACGGCGCCGTGCGCGTCATCGACTTCATGCCGCGGCGCGCCTCCGGGCCGCCGCGCGTCATGCGGATCACGTGCTCGCGGACCTTGATCGCCAGGTGAGGCCTGGTGAACGTCATGGCGTGGCTCCTTGCCCGAGCGTTCGCAGCTCGCCGGGGTGGTTCTGGTACCAGCTGGTGCCGAAGTGCATCGCGTTGTGTGCGCGCAGCGCGGGTCGCGCCTCGAGCAGGTCGACGATCTCGGCCCGCCGGCCACTCGCGAGGGCCTTGGCGACTTGCGTGAACGCGTCGAACAGCGCGTCCTTGGCGGCGCGGTCACCCACGTCAGGAACCGCCGTCCGAAGGCTTGACCGCGAGGATCGAGACGCTCTTCACGCCGAAGGTCTTCGTGGCGCCCTGCGCGGAGTCGGAGATGAACTCGTACTCGGGGTTCTCGCGAACCGTCTCGACGGTGAGCCCCGCGGCCTCGATCGCCCCGACGTAGCTCTCCTGCGGGATCGCCCCGGCGATGCAGGCCGCCCAGAGGTCCGTATTCCGGCGCGTGCGGCCGACGAGCGGCCGCCCACTGACGATGTCGGCCAGCGCCAGCCGGCCGCCCGGGCGCAGGAGGCGGGCCGCCTCGGCGAACGCCGCCACCTTGTCCGGGGCGAGGTTGATCGCGCCGTTGGAGATCACCCAGTCGGCCACCCCATCCGGCAGCGGCACGGACTCGATCCGGCTCTCGATCAGCTCGACGTTCGCCGGC
>Ga0081455_10004370_pt1 | contig 15914 bp, 14 predicted proteins | sample TabmetS3T2R1_FD_70207 | JGI IMG/M metagenome (GOLD analysis project Ga0081455, IMG submission 70207) | Tabebuia heterophylla rhizosphere microbial communities from the University of Puerto Rico - S3T2R1 | ecosystem: Host-associated > Plants > Roots > Rhizosphere ... | reverse complement strand
CACCAGGCCGTACTCGCCCTGGCCCGCCGCCGCGTCAACGTCCTGCACGCCATCCTGCGCACCCGACAACCCTACGAACCCAGACACTCCACCAACGCCGCTTGACAAAAGCATTAGAGAGCCACCGCCTTAATCGTCGACGGCGTCACTGTCACCGCCCGGTGCCGGCGGGTCGTCACCCGAGGCAGATGAGGTGGGGCTTCACCCCCCGTGGACGAGGCGCTTGGGCGGATCGGCACGTGACCCTGAGCCGATGACGCGTACCACCACAGCGGCTCGCGCCGCACAGGACGGACTCCGGCTCAGCCGCGCGGAGCGTGCGGAGCGCGGCAAGATGGCCAGGGCGCGCACCCCGCGATCCAGCCACGCCGAGTTCCACCGCGACCCCACGGCGATCAGCCCGCTGGAACGCCTGGCGTCGCAGGACGAGACGCGCGTCCCCGAGCTGATCCCGATCCGGTATGGCCGCATGTCGTTCTCGGCGTTCACCTACTACCGGGGGGCCGCGGCGCCGATGGCCGCCGATCTGGCGACGACGCCGGTGAGCGGTCTGACCGTGCAGGCCTGCGGGGACGCGCACCTGATGAATTTCGGGCTGTTCGCCTCGCCCGAACGGCGGCTCGTGTTCGACATCAACGACTTCGACGAGACTCTGCCCGGCCCGTGGGAGTGGGACGTCAAGCGGCTGGCCGCCAGTCTGGAGATCGCGGGACGCGACAACGGGTACAGCCCGAAGGAGCGGGCGACCGCGGTGCTCGCGGCGGCCGGTGAGTACCGGCGGGCGATGCACGATTTCGCCGGGCGCACGGCACTCGACGTCTGGTACGCGCACGCCGACGTCGAACAGGTCCGCGACGTCCACGCGAAACAGCTGTCCGCCAGGGGGCGCAAGCGCCTCGACCGCACGGTGGCCAAGGCCCGCGCCTCCGACCAGCTCGGTGCGCTGCGGCGGTTCACCGAGACCGCGGGGGGAACGGTACGGATCGCCGCGGACCCGCCGCGGATCGAGCGGCTGGACCAGATCGCCGGCGATGACGGGGACCCCGCGGAGCTGACGGCTCGCCTCAGCGATGTGCTCAAGGCCTACCGCCACACGCTGGAACCGGAGCGGCGTGCCCTGCTGGACCGCTACTCGATGGTGGACATGGCCCGCAAGGTGGTCGGGGTCGGCAGCGTGGGCACCCGGTGCTGGATGGTGCTCCTGCTCGGCAACGACGACCAGGACCCGCTGTTCCTGCAGGCGAAGGAGGCCGGGCCGTCGGTGCTCGAGGAGTTCGCCGGTGCGAGCCGCTTCGCCAACTCCGGGCAACGGGTCGTGGTGGGTCAGCGCCTGATGCAGACGGTCAGCGACATCTTCCTGGGCTGGGTGCGGGTGCGTGGCTTCGACGACCGGACGCGCGACTTCTACCTACGGCAGCTGCGCGACGGGAAGGGCTCGGCCAACGTCGGGACCATGGCCCCACCGGTATTGGCGGCCTACGGCCGGCTGTGCGGGTGGACGCTGGCCCGCGCGCACGCGCGGACGGGGGACTGCGTCGCGATCGCGGCCTACCTCGGGTCGTCGACGGCGTTCGACACCGCGATCCGGGAGTTCGCCGCGGCCTATGCCGACCAGAACGAGCGCGACTTCAGCGCGCTGCGCGAGGCGATCGCGGACCGCCGGATCTCCGTGGCCGACGGCTGAGGACTCACCCGGACCGGATGACCCCGGGGGCGCCGGGGAACCGGAAGATCCCGGTATGGCGGCAGCGAGCGGTGTGCGAAGTGGCCCCGTCGCGGCGGATCTGATCATCGGGACCGGAACCGTGACGGTCACCGCCTGCCTGCGGGCGGCCCGATTCTGGGCGCGGCCCGCGGCGCCGCTGCTGCGCGTGGCGAACTGGCCGGCACCGATGCGGACGCTCGCGGAGGCGGGGTACCGGCAGCGGCAGGTCGCCGTGGACGGTGCGACGCGGTTGTTCCGCCGCGCCGCCCCGGCTGTGGTGACCGCCGTGCTCGACGAACTGGATCTCGGCGGCATCGTCCGGGACGTGATCGACGAGATCGACCTGCCCGAGATCATCCGGACATCGTCCGGTTCCGTCGCCGGCGAGACCGTGCGTGACGCGCGGATCCAGGTGATGGCGGCGGACGACGTGGTCGCCCGGTGGGCCGGGCGGGTCCTTCCCGGCAGGCGGCCCAACCACGCGACGGCCCGCCATGACCGGGGCGGATGACGGCGACGGCGCCGTCTGGTTCGCCGCGCTCCCGAAGGAGGCGCGAAAGTATCAGGGCCGGTCGGCCGGATTGGTGAGCCGGGCACTCGCCAATGCCGTGGACGTCGCCATTGTCGTTCTCATCCTCAGCGCCGCCTACCTGGGCTGGGCGGCGGTGCGGTACTCGGTCGACCCGGTGCGGTTCACCTTCCCCGCACCCGCCCGGGGTGCCGTGCTCGCCACCGCCCTCGGCGTGTCCGTGGCCTACCTCGTGCTGTCCTGGACCGCCGCCGGGCGCACCTTCGGCGACCAGCTCCTCGGGCTGCGCGTCACCGACCGGCGCGGCCGCCCGTTGCGGCTGGGGCGGGCGCTCGTGCGCAGCATCGCGTGCGTGCTCGTGCCGGTCGGCCTGCTCTGGGTGCTGGTAGGAACCAGGCGGCGGTCCGCGCAGGATGTGCTGCTGCGCACCAGAGTGGTCTACGACTGGAACCCGCATCTGCATCCGGTCCGGACCTCGCCTGGAACGAGCGACGCCGGGGACGTCGACGGCACGCCACGGTGGCAACGACAGCGAAGGGGCGGAGGTGACCGATCATGACCAGTTGTCGTCTTCGGCGGGGTGGTCTCGCGCTGGGTGCCGTGGCTGTGGTGCTCGCGGCGGGGTGCGCGGGCAACGGTGGGAACAACGGGGGAACCCCGGCGCCCGCCGCTCCACCCACCACGAGCGCCGCGCCGGCCACGACGGTGCGGCCCGAATGCGCCAACCTCGTGTCGAGCGCCCAGGCCCTCGTCACGACCGCGGGCCAGTTCCTGAGCGGGCAGGCCACTGGGGATCAGGTGCGCGCCGCCGCCCAGGAGCTGTCCAGCTCGATCGACGCCGCGCGGACCGTCGTCGGCTCGCAGACCAGCGCCCGGCTGGACGACGCCAAGGCCGCGCTCGGGCGGCTGCAGTCCGCGTTGACCGCGCAACCGCCCAACCTGGCCGCCGTGCGCACGGAGGCGAACGCCGCGCTGGCCGCCACGCGCGACGCCGTCACCCTCTGCCAGTCCGGCACGTCGGCGCCCACCACGAGCGGCTGATCACCCGGAGGCCGCGGGCGGGCGGCTCTCAGGGTTGGCCGCTGCTGGTGCAGGAACCGCAGCACGCCCAGGGCACGCAGCCGTTCCAGCTCGGCGCGCTCGTCACCGTTGAGGGCGGTGATCGCCGGCGATGCCGGGTCTTCGGTCATGGCCGGCCGCCGTTCATCTGTTCCGGGGGAGGAAGTTCGGGAATCTGGTGCACGGAGACGATGTGGAGGCCGAAGTCCTCCAGCAACATCAGCAGACCGTGCAGGTGCGACTGGTCCACGACGGCTCCGTAGATGAGGGTCTCCGGCGGTGCGGGCACCACCCGCACATCGCTGAACTCACCGACGGCCTGGCGAAGCTGCTGCGAAATCCGTCCGTTGACACGGAACTCGTAGTTCATCTGCGGCACCGGTCCGCCTCCTCGCCAAGTTGGCTGCTCATGGCGGCTGACTTCCCGCGTTCCCAGGCGCTGGGAGCAGGTCCAGCGCACCGGGCGGTGTGCCAGCACCGCCACCGTCGGCCCCCCGACCACCGCATACCTCGCCTGTGGTGGGTGAGATACCGGGAACGTCTGGAATCAGGCGGACTGGCGTGTTCACAATGGCGGGGTCGGAGGGAGGGCGAGATGGGCGACCCGGACTCCGCCGACGGGCGCAGGCGAGTGCCACGCACCAAGATCACGGTGCCGGGCCTGCCGGCTCACCTGGTTTCCCGCCCGCGCCTGCTGGCTCTGCTGGACCGCGCGAGCGAAGCCGCCGTGTGCACGCTGTGCGCACCGGCCGGATTCGGCAAGTCGTTGTTGCTCGCGGAATGGGCGCATCGGCGCGGACACGCCGGGACGGCCCTGGTGGGCCTCGACGCGGACGACCGGGACGACCGGCGGTTCTTCTCGGCGGTGCTGGACGCGCTGGCGACGCTGCCCGGTCTTCCCGGTGGCAGCCCGGTCAGAACGCTGGACGTACCGGCGGAACCGAGTGCCGATCCCGGTTTCCTGGCCGAGGTGGTCGACGCCCTGGACGATCTCCCCGAGCCGGCGGTCCTGATCCTGGACAACGTCGACGCTCTCGCCGGGGCGGGGTCGTCCCGCGCGCTGGACGCCCTCGTTCGTCACCAGCCCGCCCGGCTCCGGCTGGTGTTGTCCGGACGCGCCGAGCCGCCGATCCCGCTGGCTCGCCTGCGCCTGGCCGATCAGCTCGCCGAGGTGGGTGCGGACGATCTGGCCTTCACCGTGCCGGAGGCGCGTGCCCTCTTCACGATGAGCGGGGCACTCGTGGACTCCGAATCGCTCTCCCGTCTCGTCGAGGAGACCGAAGGCTGGGCCGTCGCGTTGCGGCTGGCCGCGGCATCCGTTGTGCGCACCGGAGATCTCGGCGAGTTCGTGTCCGGGCACGACCGGGCTCTCCGCGAGTACGTGACCGAAGAGGCACTCGCGCGGTTCGAACCCGGCACCCGTGACTTTCTCCGCGTGGTGAGCGTGTGCGCTCGGATATCACCCGGCCTCGCGACCGCGCTCTCCGGTAGGTCCGACACCGCGGCACTCCTGCACGAGCTCAGCGACGGCAGCATGGTGGTGCGGGAGACGAGCGAGCCGGGGCGTTACCGGATGCGGCCGCTGTTGCGCACCTACCTGCTCGCCGACTTCGGCCGCCGCGAACCGGAGCGGCTTGCCGGACAGCACCGGCTCGCCGCCGGGTGGTTCGCGCGGACGGGCGACATCGCCCACGCCCTCGGCCACTACGCCCGCGCGCAGGACAGCGAGGGAGCGGCCGCGTTGCTCGACGGTCATGCGACCGAGCTGTTCCTCGCCGGGGAGCACCTCGCGCTGCGCCGTGCGCTGGGCGTGCTCGACGACGGAGAGATCACCAGTAACCCGCGGCTGGCGCTGATCGCCGCCGCCCTGTATCTCGAGGCGGGGGAGACCGGGACGGCCGACCTCCACCTGACGAGCGCGGAAGCCAACTGGCCGAGCCGGCCCGCACCCGACGTCGAGGTGCTCGGCCAGCTCGCCCGATCCCGGCGAGCCCAGCTGGACGGCGGCAACGACGAGATCGTCCGCGCCGCCCGGCAGGTGGATGTGGACCTCGCCCGGCAGACGGATCTGGGCGCACTGGCCGAGTTGCACCGCGCGACGGCGGCGTTGATGAGCGGAGACCGCGAGGGTGTGCGCGGGTGGCTGGAGACGATCGGGCGGCGGGCCGAAGCGGGCGGCCAGCACCATGTCGCCGAGCGGGCGGTCACCCTGCTGGGAGAACTGGCGGCGCTCGACGGGGATTTCCGTTCGGTGGAACGGATCACGCGGCGATTGCCGGGAGGTCAGCCGGTGGTCGAGGGCGCGGCCGCGAGCCTGCTCACGGCCTACCGGGAGCTGCTGCGGGCCGAGCCGGACAACTGCGCCGAAGCGGTGGCCCGGGTCGCGCGGTCGTTCGACGAGCCGGCCGGCCACCTGGGGGACAACCTGAAGCTGATCGCCGAAACGCTCGGTGGGGCGGCCCAGTTCGACAAGGGCGAGTGGTACGACGGCCTCAAGACGATGCGGCAGGTCCGGCTGGCACTGGCGGACCGGTCGCTGGTGCTCGAACACACGGCGTTGTGCGCGGTGCTGGAGCACCGGGCGGCGGTGCTGATCGGAGCCGGCGACCAGGCGCGCGACGTGCTGCAGTGGTGTCAGAGCCGGCTGGAGCGGACGGGTGAGCTGCTGCTGATGCGGGCGCGCGGCCAGCTGGCCCTCGGCCGGTACGCCTCGGCGGCCAAGGCTCTGGAACCGGTGCTGGATGGGACGACGGCACCCGTGCTGCCGTGGTCGCTCATCGAGGTCCGGCTGGCCGCGGTGCGGATCGCCGTGCACCTGAGTGAGGGGAGCGGGGCGCGCCGCCTGCTGAGCCAGGCTCTCGCCGAAGCCGAGCGGTCGGATGTGTGGCATCCCTTCGTGTTCGCCTCGGACGAGGTGGTTTCGTTGCTGACCACGATGCTGGGCAGGCTCGGCCCGCACGAGAGCTTCGCCGCGGGACTCCTAGCCCGGCGCCGGAATCTCGCGGTCGCACCGATTCCCGCCCCGCTGACCGACCGCGAGCGAAGTGTCTTGCGGCTGCTGCCGACACTCCGGTCGATCGAGGAGATCGCCGACGACCTGACCGTGTCACCGAACACAGTGAAAACGCACATGCGCGGGATTTACTCGAAACTGTCCGTCCGCAAGCGCCGGGACGCCGTCGCGGTAGCCGTCGCGCGGGGGCTTCTCGACGGCGAGGCATTCCCGCCCAGGGACTGAGGTCCCGCACAACGAGTCGTTCGACCCTACCGGCACGGCTTGCGGTGGTTCTAGCGTCGTCCCGCATGTGGGAGAGGGAGCGGAGTCGAGCCCCCAGCCTGCGCTGGCGGGTACCGAAAACTAAGGTCGTCCCGCCTCGGCTGCCGGGACATTTCGTTCATCGCGACGAATTGCGCAACCGGTTGGCGGCGGCCGCGGTGTCGCATGATCTGACACTGGTGTGCGCGCCCGCGGGGTACGGCAAGACATTGCTCCTCGCCGACTGGGTCGACGCGACGGGATGTTCCGACAAGGCTTGGGTTTCGTTGGATTCCGACGACGACAGTGCGGAGAATTTCCTGGCCGCCGTCCTGTGTGCGCTCCGCGAGCATGTACGGATCCCGGTCACCGGTACTCTCCCCGACCAGATCCCGCCCCCCGGCGACGACATCGCCACCGCGGTCGCGGAACTGGTCGATGCGATCGAGACGGTGCCTGGCCGGGTGTGCCTGGTGCTGGACAACGTCCAGGAGGTGCCCAGCCGGGGCGCGCTGCGCGTGCTCACCGCCCTGGTCCGGAATCAGCCGCGGAACCTGCGGCTGGTTCTGGCGTGCCGGTCGGATCCCCCGCTGCCGCTGGCGAAGCTGCGCGTGCAGGGCCGGGTCGCGGAACTGCGGGCCACCGAATTGCGGTTCCTGCCGGGGGATGGGCGCGAGCTGCTGAGCCGGTCCGGTGTCACGCTCACCGACGACCAGTTCCGGCGGTTGCTCATCCAGACCGACGGCTGGGTGGCCGGACTGCGCCTGGCCGCGCGCTCGCTGCGGCACACCGACGACCCCGAGCGGTTCCTCCCGCACTGTGCGAGCAACGACCATGCCATGGCCGATTTTCTCGCCGGCGAGGTCCTGGCCGATCTTCCGCACGAGACCCGCACCGCGCTGCGCATGCTGAGCGTGTGCGACAAACTGACGCCCCAGCTGGCCACGCTGCTCACCGGCCGGGACGACGTCGGCGACCTGCTGGCCGGGCTCGAGCGGGAGGGCGCGCTGGTCACCGCGCTCAGCGGCGAGGAGGTCTGGTACCAGCTGCACCCGATGCTGCGCGCCTACCTGCGAGCCGACCTCGCCCGCCACCAACCCGAGCTCGCCACGGTGCTGCACGAACGCGCCGCGGCCTGGTTCGCCGCCCAGGACCAGCCGTTCGAGGCCCTGCGCCACGCGGAGAGCACCGAAGACGAGCGAGCGGCCGTGACCTTGTTGCACGACAAGGGAACCGTGATGTTGCTGGACGGCAGGCCGGAGCTGGTGCTTCGCGGCCTGGACGCGGCCGGACCCGCCGCGGTCGCCCGCGACCCGTGGCTGCTGCTGTTCTCGGCGCTCGCGCACCTGGAACTCGGCGACCTCACCGCGGCCGAGTCGGACATCGCACGCTGCTCCCGTGCGTGGCCATCGTCCGCGGAAGCGCGCCTCGTCTCGTTCCGCCGGCTCGTGACGTCGGCCCACACGATGGCCTGCGGGCGGCCTCCGGTCACGCCGGGCGCCACGGATGCCGGCGTCGGCGGTTCGGCGGCACTCGAGGCCTGGAGACGGCTGGACCACGGTGTGTCGTTGATTGCCGCGGACGATCGTGCCGGTGCCCGGCGGGAACTGCAGTTCGCCGATCGTCTCAGCAGTGAATACGACCTGAAGTATCTCGTCATGCACACCCACGCCGCCCGCGCGTTGCTGGCTGCCGCGCAGGGTGACTACGCCGGGATGGAGCAGGCGGCCGAGCGGGCCGGTGCGCTCGCGGGCGAGCGCACCAGGGAGCAGTCACCGTGGCTCACCGTCTGCCACGTGATGCTCGGGCTCGTCCGGCTTCTCCGTCTGGATCCGGTCGCCGCGGGTGCGTCCGTCCAGAAGCTCGCGGACACCGAATCACGAGCGATGCGGTTCGCGGCCGGGGTGATCGAGGGTGCGGCCCGGTTCGATCGCGGTGACCGCCCAGCGGGTCTGGAGCTGATCCACGGGAGCCGGGACCGCCTCGGCGACTCCCCCGTGCCGCGGGAACTGGCCGCCATGGCACTCCTCCTGGAACACCAGTGCGCGCTGACCCTCGCGCGGTTCCCGCTCGCGCGCGACGTGGCCGAATGGGGTGCGCGCCGGCTGGGGGCCACCGCGGAGGTCCATCTCGTGACGGCCCGGACGCTGTTCGCCCGTGGCGATCTCGCCGGGGCCGGACGGGCCCTGCGTGCCGCGCGCGACCGCGGCGCGGTGCAGGTCGTGCCGACCACCGAGGTCGAGCTGTGCCTGCTGGAAGCCGCCGTCGCCCTGCAGCTGGAATGCCGGACGAGAGCGCGCGGTGCACTCGCGGAGGCGCTCGAGCGCGGGGCCGCGGCGGGAATCGTCCGGCCGTTCGAGTACGCCGAGCGGGATGTGCGGCGGCTCCTGCTCGATCAGGTCGGCGGGTTCGGCGACGCCGAGGCGTTTGCCGCGCGGGTCCGCCGTGCGCTGGCGGGTGCGGGCAGGGACGGGGTGAAGGTCGTCCTGACCGGGCGGGAACGAGCCGTTCTGGTTCGCCTGACCTCGCCACAGCCGCTGGACGAGGTGGCGGTGGCGCTCGAGGTTTCGATCAACACAATCAAGACCCATGTCCGGGCCATCTACGCGAAGCTCGGCGTCAACACCCGCCGGGCGGCGGTGACCGCCGCTCGCGAGCTAGGCCTCGGCTGAGGAGTGTCTGTGCCGGGGTACCGCCGGGTGTTCCTCGCGGTGAATCTGCGCGGCCCAGGCGGTCAGCAGCACCCCGGTGAGGATCAGCTGGATGCCGAGCAGCCAGACGAGGACGAGCAGGCTCGCGGAGGTGTAGGCCAGGACCAGGATTCCGGTGATCAGTGCGAGCGCGCCACCCGCGATGCGCCAGCGGCCGCCGGTGCCCCGTTCGGCGATGCCGTGGACGATCTGGACCAGGCCGCTCACCACCCAGAACATCCCGAGGACGAGCGTGAGCACGGCCAAGGTCTGGAACGGGTACCGCACGAACACGATGCCCACCAGGATGGACAGAACTCCCTGCAACGCCGGCAGGACGCGCCAGGGCGCGGCTTGTTCGTCCGGCGTCAGCGCGGACACCAGCCGGAAGATTCCGTCCAGCAGGGCGAAGACACCGAACACCACGGCGATCACCTTGAGCGTCGCGGACGGCCAGACGAGAACCACGAACCCCGCCGCCAGCGCGGCGACACCGACACCGGTGATCACCACGGACGAGTGCCCGGCCCGCGCCAAGGTCTGCGCGGATCTCCCGGCGACGCGGTCGGCGGTCATCGTTGCTCCTCTGTGGGCGCCGGCAGGTCGGCACAGACTGGCAGCGGGGCGATCGAGGGAACTCACCCGGGCCGGGTGATGCCGGGTACCGGGTGCCGTCCGACGCTGCCGACGTGACCACGCATGAGATCGGGACACGGCCACGCCCGGCCGGGCGACCCGTGCGGCCGGTGCACGCGGGAGATCTGCGGATCGAGGCGTGGGCCGCGACGCGCGAAGAGTGTGTCGCGGAGGCCGTCGAGGCACTGGTGGGGAGTTTCACCCGGAGGTCGTTGCCGGCCATCGCCTGGACGTCGTATTTCGACGTGACGGGCGCCGGTGACACGGAGCTCCTCCGGGGTGCCCTGCTCCGGGTGATCTCCGGTCTGCGCAAGGACCACGTCATTCCGGTCTCGGTGCAGGTCTCGGCGAACCAGGCGGGTCTGCGGCTGCGCTGCGCGATGGTGGACGCCGGGGCGATCCTGCCCGGCGGCGCCCTCCCCATGGGGGTCACGCCCGGGTCTGTCCACTGTGTCCACCGGATGGATCTGTGGTGGTGCGTGGCGAGAATTGACGTCTGAGACACCATGCGGGACCACCGCGGGGTGCTTCGGCCGAGGCAGGTGTCGAGTAACGGAGGCGGCGTCATGACACTGGCTCAATCGGATTATCCGTTCCTGAACCTGATCTGGACCATGCTGGTGTTCTTCGGCTGGGTGATCTGGTTCTGGCTTTTGATCATCATCTTCGGTGACCTGTTCAAGCGGTCGGACATCTCGGGCTGGGGTAAGGCGGGCTGGACCGTGGTCGTCCTCCTGCTGCCGTTCCTCGGCGTCCTGATCTACCTGATCGCGCAGGGCAAGAACATGGGTGAACGCCGGCAGGCGGAGGCGACGGCGGCGAAGGACCAGTTCGACGACTACGTGCGCTCGGTCTCCACCCCCGGCGACGGCGCGACGGGCCAGATCGCCCAGGCCAAGCGACTGCTGGACGACGGGGCGATCAGTGACGAGGAGTACCGCGCCCTCAAGGCGAAGGCCTTGTCGCGGTGACTCCGGGCACCACACCGGGATGACCGGGACTACCGGGCCATGACGACGTCATTGCGCGGCCGGCGCGGACGTTTCGTGATTCTCGGTGTGGTGCGCCCGGTGCTGACTGTCACGGTGCTCGTCGTCGCGTACTACACGCTTCCCTTCGGCCGCCGGCTGGACGGAGGCAACCTTGTCTTCCTGGTCGCCGGGCTCGCGGTGGTCGCGGCGGTCGTCGTGTGGGAGGTCCGCGCGATCGTGCGCTCGCCCTACCCACTGATGCAGGGCGTGCAGGCGCTGGCCCTGGTGGTCCCGATGTTCCTGATCGTGTTCGCGAACGCCTACTTCGTACTGGAATACGGCCATCCAGGGACCTTCTCCACCTCGCTGACCAAGACCGATGCGCTGTACTTCGTCGTGACGGTCTTCGCCACGGTCGGGTTCGGCGACATCACGGCGGTTGCTCAGGGCGCCCGGATCCTCGTCACCGTCCAGATGATCGGCGATCTCCTCGTGGTCGGGCTGGTGCTCCGGGTGATCGTCACCGCGGTCGAGCGCGGCCGCGACAGGACGGTCCACACCGGACGGGACCCCGCCGAGCGGTCGCCGGCCGCACCCCGCACGAAATCCTATGGAGGAAACCATGACCGAGACCGCGATCGCCGATCATGGGATGATCGGTGACCTGCACACCGTCGCGCTGGTGACGACGGACGGGTCCATCGACTGGTTCTGCTGTCCGCGCTTCGATTCGCCGAGCGTGTTCGGTGCGCTGCTCGACGACGAGCGCGGCGGGCGGTTCCGGATCCGGCCCTCGGGGGTCGCCTACACCTCGAAGCAGATGTACTACCCGGACGCCGCTGCATTGATCACGCGGTTCTTCACGGAGACCGGCGTCGGGGAGGTGGTGGACTTCATGCCGCCGGCCGGCCCTCGCGGGACGGACAACCACCGCATCGTGCGCATGATCCGCTGTACGCGCGGCCGGATGAGGTTCGAAGCCGAGCTCGCGCCGCGCTTCGGCTTCGGGCGTGAGGCGCACCATGCCCGGCTGGCCGACTACGGCGCCGTCCTGTCCACGGACACGCTCGCCCTCACCGTGCACGTGGTGCGGCAGCCCGGTGACGAGCGGCTGGCCGACCCCCGCATCGACGACGGCGACCTGCGCTTTTCTCTCGAACTCGGAGCCGGGCAGGTGCGTGGTCTGGTGCTCGAATCGGCCGCCGACGGCCCGCCCCGGGAGATCACGGCGAGTGAGATCCGGCGGATGTTCGACGACCTCGTGTCGTTCTGGCAGTCGTGGCTCGCCCAGTCCACCTACCATGGCCGGTGGCGGGAGGTGGTGGAACGGTCGGCCGTGACACTCAAACTGCTCACCTACGCTCCGACCGGCGCGGTCGTGGCTGCTCCCACCCTCGGTCTGCCCGAGCAGGTGGGCGGCGAGCGCAACTGGGACTACCGCTATACGTGGGTTCGGGACGCCTCGTTCTCGGTGGGCGCCTTGCTGGGTCTGGGCTTCGCCGAAGAGGCCGAGCGACTAGGCCGCTGGCTCGGTGACCGGGTGCGCGAGCAGGCCGGGGGCACGGGAGGACCGCTGAACATCATGTACCGGGTCGACGGGTCCAGCGACCTGAAGGAGGAGGTCCTCGACCACTGGTCGGGATACCGGGGATCGCGGCCGGTCCGGCTCGGCAACGGTGCCGCCGAGCAGCTCCAGCTCGACATCTACGGCGAGGCGATGGACAGCCTGTTCACCGCCGCCCGGGCGGGCATCGAGGTTCCGCACCGGGGCTGGCAGGCGGTGCGTTCGGTGCTGGACTGGGTGTCCGGCAACTGGGATCAGCCGGAGGAGGGCATCTGGGAGACCCGGGGTGGGCGTGAGCCGTTCACCTACGGCAGGCTCATGTGCTGGGTGGCGCTGGACCGCGGCATCCGGCTGGCGGCGGACTACGGCAGGCCCGCGGATCTGGACCGATGGTTGCGTGAGCGCGACCGGATCTACGACCAGATACTCGCCCGCGGCTGGAGCGGCACACGGCACGCGTTCGTTCAGCACTACAACACCGAAGTACTCGACTCGGCGCTGCTGCGGATGCCGCGGCTGGGATTCGTCGCGCCACGGGATCCACTCTGGCTGTCCACACTGGACGCTATGGACACCGAGCTGGTCACCGACAGCCTGGTCTACCGTTACGACCCGGCCGCCTCACCCGACGGGCTGCGTGGGTCGGAGGGTACCTTCTCACTGTGCACGTTCGCCTACGTCGACGCACTGGCTCGCGCCGGGCGAGTCGACCAGGCACGCGCCACGTTCGAGAAGATGCTGACCTACGCCAACCACGTCGGCCTGTTCTCCGAGGAGATCGCGCTGACCGGCGAGCAGATCGGCAACTTCCCGCAGGCGTTCACCCACCTCGGGCTCATCGACGCCGCGCTGACGCTGGATCACGCGCTCGACGACCGGTCCAACGGAGTGTTTGAAGGTGGCTTGCGTCGCGGTGCGGGTGGCGGAACCTGAGGCGGCCCCCGGCTGTGGGATCGCCTCCTCATGTATGCCGATACACCACGTCGGCGCTGTCCTCGCCAGGAACCACCTCAGAACCCGCGGCGGTGCCGGTCGCCGGCCCACTCAAGCGGCTCCGCCGCTTACATAAAGACCGAAATTAGCGGCCGCCGGACTGTCCCTGCCGCTTCCCCCGGGCGACCCGGTCGAGCAGGAAGCCCACGAGCAAGCCGATGACCAGCATCCCGACCAGCGCGGCCCACAGCGGCCCGCTGATCGTCGTGGTGAACACGTGGATTTCCGTCGTCTGGCGGTTCTGCAGGGTGAAGGTCAGGGCGAGCGCCACCAGGACGAGTGCGACGATCAGCCTGACCGGAACCTTCTTGGGCGCCGACTTGCCGGCGACCTTGGGTTGTTGCGTCATCGGAACTCCTCGAATGATCCACCTGCCGCGGGCTCGGGCCGGGGTGCGTGGGCGACGACCGCCCAGATGACGAGCACGTCGAGCGCGATGACGATCGTGGACTGGACCGGCGCGACCGGCAGGAAGGTGAGCTGCGTCAGTGCGTTGAACCCCACCAGGAGCACGGCAACCACCCGCGCCCACCCGGCGCCGAGCGCCAGGGCCACCCCGGTGCCCAGCGCCAGTGCGCCGACGACCACGTGGATCCAGCCCCACGCGGTCAGGTCGACGACGAGCGTGCCCTGCGGGCCGACCGCGTAATACTCGCCCTTGACGAGTGCGGTGACACCCATGACGAGGGTGAACAGTCCGGCGAGGACGACCACCGTTCCGCCGAACCTCAGCCACCCGGTCCCGCTCGAGTTGTCCGGGCGCTCGTCGGCCGGGCGCTCGCCGACGGGGCGAACCGTCGGTCCCGGTGCGAATGCCTGCTCACCCATGACCGCCTCCGCTCGGCGAAAACTCCCGTCGCGCCGAACGGTCGCGCAGGCAGCGGTGTGGTGCTTCGCCTGTCCCGGGTGAGCGGTCCGGGCCCCTCCCGGCCTAACGTCGGCTCATGGGCCGGACTGCGACGGCGGCGAAACGCCGTGGCGGGATCGTACTGCTCACCCTCGCGGCGGGGCAGTTCCTGATGACGCTGGACACGTCGGTGATGAACGTGTCCATCGCCACGGTCGCAGACGACCTCGGCACGACCGTGACCGGTATCCAGACCGCGATCACGCTGTACACGCTGGTCATGGCGATGCTGATGATCACGGGTGGCAAGATCGGCGCACTGATCGGCCGGCGGCGCGCGTTCGTGATCGGGTGTGTCGTCTACGGGTGCGGTTCGCTGACCACGTCGCTCGCGCCGGGCCTGGGTGTGCTGATTCTGGGGTGGTCGGTGCTCGAGGGGCTCGGCGCCGTGCTCATCATGCCGGCGATCGTCGCGCTTGTGGCGTCGAACTTCGCCCGGGCCCAGCGGCCCGGAGCCTATGGCATGGTGGCATCGGCGGGCGCTATCGCGGTCGCGGTCGGCCCCCTGGTGGGCGGTCTGGTCACGACATACTTCTCGTGGCGCTGGGTCTTCGCCGGCGAGGTCCTGGTCGTCATCGGCATCCTGGTGCTGGCGCGCCGGATCAGTGAGGCGCACGCGGGCGAGCGGCCCGCGCTCGACCTGGTCGGCTCGGCGTTGTCCGCGCTGGGACTGGGGCTGGCCGTGTTCGGCGTGCTGCGCTCGGGCACCTGGGGCTGGCTGTCGCCCAAGCCTGGTGCGCCGAAGCTGCTCGGGATCTCGCTGGTGTTGTGGCTGGTCCTGGCAGGCGTGGTCGTGCTGCGCCTTTTCCTGGCCTGGGAGCGGAAACGGATCACGAGCGGGCGGGAACCGCTGGTCGACCCGGGCATGCTCGACAACCACCAGCTGCGCGGCGGGCTGACGATCTTCTGCTTCCAGTACCTGATCCAGGCCGGGCTGTTCTTCATCGTGCCGCTGTACCTGTCGATCGCGCTGGGACTGTCGACCCTCGCCACCGGGGCGCGGCTGCTGCCCTTGTCGATCACCCTGCTCGCCGCGGCGATCGGGATTCCAAGGCTGTGGCCGCACATCTCACCCCGTCGCGTGGTCCAGGCGGGACTGGCGATCTTGCTCGTCGCACTCGTCGTGTTCCTCGCCGCACTCGAGCTGGGTTCCGGCCCCGAGATCACCACCGTGCCGATGCTCCTCGCCGGCCTCGGTATCGGCGCGTTGGCATCGCAGCTGGGCAGTGTCACGGTCTCGGCGGTCCCCGACCGCCAGACCGGCGAGGTGGGCGGGCTGCAGAACACCTGGACGAACCTCGGCGCCTCGCTGGGTACCGCGCTGGCCGGCTCGGTCCTCATCGCCGTACTCACGACCTCGTTCGTCAACGGAGTCAGCTCGAATCCCGCGGTGCCGGCCGAGGTGACCGCACAGGCCGAGGTGCAGCTCGCGGGCGGCGCGCCGTTCATCTCGGACGCGGCGTTGCAGGAGTCCCTGGCAAACGCAGGGGTACGACCGGACACGGCGGCGGCCGTTGTCGGAGAGAACGAGGAAGCCCGGATCGAGGCTCTGCGCGCGTCGGTGGCCGTCCTCGCGGCGGCCGCGGCTGCCGCGATCTTCTTCA
>Ga0081455_10004369_pt1 | contig 15916 bp, 16 predicted proteins | sample TabmetS3T2R1_FD_70207 | JGI IMG/M metagenome (GOLD analysis project Ga0081455, IMG submission 70207) | Tabebuia heterophylla rhizosphere microbial communities from the University of Puerto Rico - S3T2R1 | ecosystem: Host-associated > Plants > Roots > Rhizosphere ... | reverse complement strand
CCCGATCACGGTGGCCGCGTGAGCATCGGAACCCTTGCCGCCGTGGTGGCCGTCCTCGACGAGTTTCTTGGCGTTGTCCCAGGCGCCGCCCGAGTTGGCCAGGAACACCGCCATCAACGTGCCGGCTGCAATGGCCCCTCCGAGGTAGCCGGCCAAGGCCGGGGCGCCGAGTCCGAATCCGACGGCGATCGGAGCGCAAATTGCGAGCAGTCCGGGCGTTGCCAGCTCACGCAGAGAGTCCTTGGTGCAGATATCGACGACCCTGCCGTACTCGGGCTTGCCGGTGCCCTCCATGATCCCGGGAATCTCTCGGAACTGGCGGCGCACTTCGAACACCACCGCGCCGGCGGCGCGACCTACTGCGCTGATCGCCAGCCCGGAGAACAGGAAGACGACAGCGGCGCCGAGCACCAGACCGACCAGAGTTTGCGGCGCAAAGACGACGGCCTGGTCGATGAACTTGCCGTAGTTCTCGGCCAGCACGTTGCGGATGGAGTCGGTGTAGGAGCCGAAAAGAGCGGTCGCGGCCAGCACGGCGGTGGCAATCGCGATCCCTTTGGTGATGGCCTTGGTGGTGTTGCCGACCGCGTCCAGTTCGGTCAGCACCTGGGCGCCGTCGCCGTGTACGTCGCCCGACATCTCGGCAATGCCCTGGGCATTGTCAGAGACCGGGCCGAACGTGTCCATCGCCACGATCACACCGACTGTGGTGAGCAGCCCACAGCCGGCGAGAGCAATGGCGAACAGGCCGACGACACCGGAGCCGCCGAGCAGGAAGGCACCATAGACGGCTGCACCGATGACGATGGCGGTGTAGACAGCCGACTCCAGCCCGACCGAAATCCCAGACAGCACAACGGTTGCCGGCCCTGTTAGCGAGGTCTTGCCCACGTTGTTGACCGGGCGATCTTCCGTGCCGGTGTAATAGCCGGTGAGGCTGAGGATGAGCACGGCGAGCACGATGCCGATGACCACTGCGCCGACGGCGACGATTCGTGGATCGTCTATTGCTCCGGGCTCCACGCCGGGCACGTTCAGAGCGGCGAAGGAGGAGGGCAGGTACGCGAAGGCGGCAACCGCACACAGCACCGCAGAGATAGCCGCGGAGATATAGAAGGAGCGGTTGATTGTCCTGAGACCGTTCTCACCCGCCCGCGGGCGGGTCAGGAAGACGCCGATAATGGCGGTGATCACGCCGATGGCCGGCACAATTAGTGGGAAGACCAGGCCGAATTCACCGAACGCTGCCATGCCAAGGATCAGTGACGCGACCAACATGACAGCGTAGGACTCGAACAGATCGGCGGCCATTCCTGCACAGTCGCCGACATTATCGCCGACATTGTCCGCAATCGTTGCTGCGTTACGCGGGTCGTCTTCGGGGATGCCCTGTTCGACCTTGCCCACCAGGTCAGCGCCCACATCGGCTGCCTTGGTGAAGATGCCGCCGCCGACACGCATGAACATGGCCAGCATGGCGGCGCCGAAACCAAAGCCTTCCAGGATGGTCGGAGCATCACCGCGGAAGATGAAGACCACTAAAGAGGCACCAAGCAGGCCCAGCCCGACAGTAGCCATACCGACATGCGCCCCGGTACGGAAGGCAATCTTCATGGCTGTATCGCGACCCTCACTACGGGCGGCTGAGGCGACGCGTACGTTGGCGCGCACCGCCAGCCACATCCCGAGGAAACCGATCAGGGCAGAGAAGACCGCTCCGGCTAGGAAGGCGACGGAGCGGCAGATACGCAGGGTCAGGCTGCTGAATTCAGCGCTTTCGTGCACCGGCAGCAGCAGCAGCAGGAAGAACGCTGCGACAGCGAACACGCTCAGGGTGCGGAACTGGCGGCCCAGATAGGCGCTGGCGCCCTCTTGGACACCACGCGCGATGGACTGCATATTGGGAGTGCCGTCATTGGCCGCCAGCACCTCTCGGCGGAAGATCAGGGCCATGACAAGGGCAATCAACGCGATGACGCCGACCACTGCGACGAACGTCAGGTTGACTCCCGACAAGCTAATAGAAGTCACTTCCAAAGGAACTGGAAGTAGGGACATAAATCGCCCTCCTGAGACGTTCGACACTCGCGGCTCCTGCCCTAAGCCGCTCGCGAAGTCTAACCACAAGTGCCGCTGGTTTCGTCATCGAGGCGTGGAACGCGGTGACATCGCGACGGGCCCGACAGCCATGTCCGACTTCGGATCGGACCCTGCAGGACCCGCGGGCGACAATCCGAAAAACGCCTCGTCGCTTCGCTGAAATGAGCGTACGCCCAGAGGAATAATGACGCTATGATCGCGGTCGCTTTGATACTGCTGGTACTTGTTGCAGTCCTCACTCTCGGGATTTTCGTCAGCAATCCAGACATCTACGACTTGTCCATCTTCGGGGCCGTAGTCAAAGTGAGTAGCGCAGGCATCTTCCTCACCGGCGCAATCGCTATGGCACTCACCATCGTTGGGGTGCTGCTGCTGCGCATTGGTATTGTGCGCAGTCGGGCCCGGCGCAAGGAGATCAAGGCTCTGCAGGCCTCGAGTGACCAGGCCACGGCCAGCCCAGAAGCAGACTCAACGACCACCAAGGCGTCGGACACCTCTCCCGCAAGTGACTCCACCGCGACTGAACCGGCTAGCACCACCAAGGAGAAGTCGAGCCTCGAACCGGAGGGCGAGTCCTCGACGACAGCGGCTGAACGCCAGGCGATGATCGATGAGGCGGAGGCGATTACGCGCGACGAGCCTCAGAAATGAGCTTCCCCGAAATCTTTCAACCTGGCCTGAAGCATTTTTAGTTGCTCGCGCATCGCGCTGTATTTGATTGCTCGCTTCGCTCGCTGCGATGTTCGCTTGGTTGCCGCCGTCTTCGTCGGAGCTGACGGAACGGAAAAGCTCACTCCTACGTGCGGCGGCGCGCGATTTCCGACGCGCAGATAGGTGCGGGAATAGCGGGATCGACAGAAGGGTACTCATGGTCAGGCCGTCACACGGCGGTGGCGCTCCGATGGCCGTCGACCTGGACGCAGGCAAGGCGACCATTAGTGTCAACTCGCGGCCTGGGGTCAGACAGGCGACTGCTGATGGAACGCCAACAGCCACCCGCCCACCGCCACAGATGAACGCGCTACTGACAATCGCCGCGTAGGGCTCTTCTCCGGCCCGTTGCGCGCTCACCCGATACACCACGATTCCGCTGTCGGTCGACAACTCCATGACCTGAGGGTCGACAAGATCGAAGCTAGACCATGGCGGCGCGGCCTCCATCGCGTCGATCGCTTCCTGCCGTGACATCACCCCGAAGGGGAAGGCCATCACCGCGTTCGGCGGCAGATGGACTCGGTAGTACTCACCGCCCCGGCCAGACGCCAATGCCTCCCAAGCCTTCCCGCTCAGCATCAATCAGCTCCTGCGCGAGATCACACATCGCATCTCCCTAACTTGGCTCGGGCGATCAGTTCGACAGGCCTATGACCCATCGTGCACGGGCCCGGCATGTGCCTCTGCGGCTATCGTCCTGGGCATGTGTGGGACCCGCGTAGCCGCGACGACCGAGACCCGCACGGTCACCACGAAGTCGACAGCATCGCCCACCTGGCTACAGCGGACCACTCGCGCGCCGTTTTGCCTGGCTGTCCGCGCCGCCTGGGCGCACGGCTCGCGGCCTTGTTGGAAGGCCGCGGCCCCGCTCAACGCGCTGAGGTCAGCCGCAGCGCGGGCGCGATGGTAGCCAACGGCGTATCCCGCGATCACCAAGCCGGCACCGCTGAGCGCTACAGCGACGCCCATGATGCCTGCCATCAGCGCGGTTGCGCTGCCACGTTCGGAACGCACGATTCTGGGCACGGTCATGGACCCTGAGCGGCTGCCGGCTCCGGGATGACCTGTGCACGAGCCTCGAGCGGCACGGCAACCAGCCAGTGACCGAGCGGCCGAGCCTTGACTCGCACTGTCACTGTGACCAGGCTCGGACGCCCATCGATGACGATTGTGGCGCCAGAGGGGGCAGCGACCTTTGCCTTCTCGACAGCGGCGGTGTCCCCGCGAGCGGCCTGGCGCGCTATCGCGGCCGCAGCGTCGACGCAGCGGAGCTGTATGACTACCAGATAGATTCCCCAGCACATCATGATCACAATTGCGAACGCGGCGAGGGTCGTGACGGCCAGTTCGGCCGTCACCATGCCCCGTGTGTCCCGCGCCTTGATCATTCGCAACGTCACGATCTCCAACTCGCCTCAGCTCGCTCGTGCCTCACGGTATGAAGCTCACGGTATGAAGCCAGAGAACGAACGGATCACCAGCAAGATGAATCTGAGCAGGACATCGTGGACCGGTCCGCTCGTCACGATTCCCAGCAGCACGCCAGCGATAGCGACGGCTGCAATGATGCCCACCGCCCATTCAGCACTGACCATGCCCCGTTGATCACGACAGCGTGGGGCGGCCTCGATTGCCGCGTCTGTCGTTACCACGGAGATGTCCTTACTCATTGGTTCCCTCCTTGGGTCTCACACACCATCCCCGGTGCGGCATCGGCTTGATGCATCTGGAGTCTCCCGATCAACGACCTGATCGTGCGGTCCGGCGCGAATCTGTTGACAGGGCTTCGAGTGCCGGACGAGCTGTGGACATCTCAGCGTCAGCCACCGCTTTGCGGGAGCGCGTTGAAGACAGCTGAAACAACTGCAGGAACGATTCCGAGTAGCAGGAATGAGGGGATGAAGCACATCATGAGCGGCAGCACGCTGCGTACGCCGACCGCCCGAGCCTGCACCTGCAGCTCACTCCGCCGTACCTCGCGAGCCGCAGCAGCGTGATGTCGCAAACCTTCCACCATTGACGTTCCCGACTCCACCGAGCGCGCCAAATCGGCAGCCGCGAGGCCTAACTGCGGATGATCATGGAGAGTCCGCCAGGCGACCACATCACTCACACCCAGCTCAAGCAGCGCCAGGACTTGACCAAGATCGTCAGCGACAGGACCGTCGAATGTTCGTACGACCGCGGCACACGCCGTACGCGCGGGGAGACCAGCGCCCAGGCAGGCAGCCATCAACTCCAACGCCTGCGGGACTTCCATGATCAACTGTTCCCGACGGCGGCGTGCTGACCGCGGCTCGACCCAACCAATCACGAGCACTACAGTCGCCGCGACGACCGGCATCGCAATCCAGAGCAAACCTCCCAGCCAGCCATCGATCCGCGCTCTGACCAGGCCAAGAGCCAGGACACAGATCATGCTCAACATCACCCGGTGGATCAGTGGCGGAGCGTCCGCTCGCCCGCGCAGCAGTCGCACGATCGGCGCTCCCACAACCGCCAGCTTTGGTCTGGTGCGGGCCATCCGGCGAAGCTGACCTGCGGGATGCCGTAACAGCAAGAAGGCTGATAGCCCAGCGAGGGCGGCGCTCAACAGGGTGGCGAGCGATAGTTGATCAAGACCGCCCAACATTGGCATGATCAGCGTGGAAGGCACGGCTTATCCATCCGTTGTGGCGCGTCGAGCCAGAGCCTCAATCCACATCACACCAGCGCACGCCAGGACTATTCCGGCCAACAGGCACGCCCAGCCGGCGGGCCCCGACAGCAACCAGTGAGCTGGATCCCCACCCAGCAGATAGCCGATGCCGATGCCGCATGGGGGCAGGGCGGCCATCACCTTGCTGGTGGCGCGAGCTGCTGCAAGCTCGCTGTTGACGACTCTGCTCAGCTCCTCGTCGGCCGAGAGGCTGGTCGCAACCTGATCGAGCGTCGACGACATCGGCGCACCGGTTTCCACTGAGACCTGCCAGGCTCGCGCCAGTTCGAGAAGACCTCGGTGGCCTGCGCGCTGAGTCTGCTCGCGCCAGACATGTACCACGTCCCCGCCGAGGGTGTGAGCCTGATGACCCTCGCGAAGCACGTCGCAGTCAGCGGCGGCAATAGCCAGCGCGGCGGATGGCACCTGACCGACTCGAAGGTAGGAGGCCAGCACCGTGCACGCATGCGCGACGTCGGCTCGCGCTCGACGTGCTGATCTTCGTCGTCGATATTGAGCAACCAGTCGGACGACCGTTGCCGTGATCAGCACCGCTGCGGTGGCAAGTATGCCGACCCGCGGTCCCCCCAGAGAGCCTGCGGCAGTGATCAGGATCAGCAAGATGATCAAAAGTGCAGCGACCGTCAACAAGCGCCGCCGGGGCGTTCGGCTCCTGCCATCGGCATCCGTGACGGGCGCGGACGTTCGTGGAGCAAGTCGGCCGCGAAGAGTTTGTGCCGGCGCATGGGACACCGCCAACAACGCCGCGAGCACGGCAAGGCCAAGCGACGTCATGATCATGATCAACTTTCGAGCATCCGTTCCAGCTGCCGGCTACCCGGACCCAGCACCCTGCCGCCGTTAGGGAGAAAGTGAACGGCGCACTCACTGCTGACCAGTCCGGACCGCAAGTCGCGTACGAAGATCGAAATCTCGGCCACGCGGCGCCTTCCGGAGTCGTCCCGGGCTACATGGATGACCGCATCCAGCGCCGAGGCCAACTGCGCATGCAATGCGGCTCGAGGAAGCCCGCCGAGCGCTGCCAGAGCCTCCAGGCGAGCCGGGATGTCGGCCGTCGAATTGGCGTGGACGGTCCCACACCCACCCTCATGGCCGGTATTCATCGCCGTCAACAGATCACAGATCTCAGCTCCGCGTACCTCCCCGACCACGAGTCGATCCGGACGCATGCGCAACGACTGACGGACCAGATCAGTCAGGCTGATCGCTCCAGCGAGTTCCGCGTTGGCAGGCCGACCCTCGATCCGTACGACATGCGGATGGTTGGGCGCAAGCTCCCTCGAATCCTCGACGATCACGATCCGCTCCCGTGGCGCCACCAGCGCCAGAAGTGCGGCCAGCAGGGTCGTTTTTCCGGAGCCGGTGCCACCGCTGATCAGGAAAGCCAGCTTGGCCCCGATCATGCGTGACAGGAGCTCCGCAGTGCCCGGAGTCAATGAGCCAGAGGCAACGCAGTCCTCAAGTGAGAAGCTCCGCTGCGCTGGCACGCGTAGCGAAATGCAGGTGCCCGGTGACGCCAGCGTGCCTAGCACTGCGTGCACCCGGCTTCCGTCGGCCATCCTTGCGTCAACGAAAGGCACCGCGTCGTCGAGACGTCGACCAACCGAGGCTGCCAGGCGCTGGGCGAGCCGGCGTACGTCGCGCTCGGATGGGAATTGGAGATCAGTCAGCTCGAGCCCAGCACCGCGATCGATGAAGACCTGGTTCGGGCCATTCACCAACACGTCAGTCACCCCAGGCTCGCGAAGCAGCGGCTCCAATGGACCAGCGCCGACACTGTGTCGCCGCAGTGACTCGACGGTGTCGAGCACGGCTGAGTCGCTCACAATGAGGCCCTCAGCTCGCATTGCGGTGGCGACGTCAACCGGGGTGTAGTGGCGACCAAGCGCAGCGAGGCGATCCCGAACGAGATCCAACGCCACCTCGTCGATGGCTGGGTTCCCCGCTACAGATTGAACCGCGCTCATGCCCTGGCCAGCGTCTGCCCAGTCGGAGGCGTCTCCAGTAGATCGCCGAGCAACTGGCGGGAAAGTCGAGCCAGCGGGCTACGCGCAGCGCGCGCCGGTGGATCGCCTCGCTCTGCAGCCATCACCAACGACGGGTCATCGACGAAACATCCCAGCAACGGCAAGCCAACGCCGGTCGCGACAAGATCCGGCTCCAGCAGCCGTGACCGGCCTCGCCGGACTACCAGCCCGAAGCGATCGCTTTCACCTTCCAATTCACGGACGACTTCCCGCCCGGCAGCGACCCCACGGACGTCGTCACGGACCACGAGCACGGCAAGCTTGGCTCTCCGAAGCGGCTCGCGAACGGCACCCAGCGCTCGAGGCAGGTCGACCACGATGATGTCATGGCTTCGCATAACCGACAGCAGGACAGCCTTCAGCTGCTCCGCCTGAAGCTCCCAGCCTGGCGTCGACTCACCTCGCTCCATCGACAGCAAATCGACGCCTTCGACGGTCGGCAACTGCCCGGTCAGGTCGCCCAGGTGCCCGCGCGCAGTAGCGAGTCGTAGCCAGCGCCAGCCGGCAGTCCGTTCCGCGCCCATCAGTAGGTCGAGCCCACCCGCACGCGAGTCTGCGTCAACCAGCATCGTGCGCAACGAGGCACGAGCCGCAACGAAGGCGAGCCCCGCCGCCAGCGTCGAAGCGCCGACCCCGCCGGAACCACCCACCACGCAGACGAGGCTGCCGGTCGCGGGACCAGTTCCGGCGACATCGGCCAGCGCTTCCGAAAGCCAGGCGACACTCGTCGGCAGGGCTATCACGGCCGCGCCCAGTCGTACCGACCATTGCTGCGCTTGTGCAGCGGAGGTCTTGTCACCTGCAATCAAATAGACCTCAGCCCGACGCGGCAGGCCCATTGCTGCGACGCGATCCGCCTGATCGACGCCGAGCAGGAGCATCGACGCCGATGCCCAATGCGGACGCAATTGCCCTGGCTCGCCGAGGACCAGCGGGTCCACTCCCACGACCGCCGTCACGGACAACACCTGGTCAAGTAGCTCGGCATCAGCAATCGCCACCACGACAGTGGCTTGGCCGTGCCGGTGCGGGTCCATGTCGGCAGTGTGTTGAGATCGGCGCTGAGTGCGCCGCGGCCAACGAAATCTGTGGATGACGCTTCGGGGCGCTTCCAGCTTGTGGACAGCTGACCCGGCCAGGTACCCAGCACCCAAAAGTTTCGGGGCCAATGCTCGCCTGGGGAAACGCATCCAACCGGGCCGCATATCCGAGCATTGGCACAAGTGGGAGGCGACCCGTACGCGAGAGCGAATCAAATTGATCTTGAACGAGCAACCGGTTGGCACGTCGCCGGCATCAAAGCCAACGAGATTTCTGCTGGTCGGTGGGGGTTTCCAATGCGTCCGGATGGGGGTAGAAAGGACTCAAGGTAACCCGAATCGTCGAGATGGAGTGCGCTGCTAGGAGCCTTTCCTAGTGACGGTCCTAGAGACCGTCACACGTAGTCTTGACCGACGAATCGGAGAACCTCGCACGGCATCCAAGCACCCACGCGGCGATCACCCATCCCAGACGGGCAGTTGCGATCCAGGTTTCGACCTGGGCCAACACCACAAGATGCACGCATGGTCACTTGGTGATGACGTGCCAGGCACGGCGCCCGCCTCGGTGGGCGCCGCGTCACATTCACTGAGGTCATGAGTGAGCCTGTCCAACCGGAGACAGCTCAGCGCCGCGGGCGACCGCGGCCGCGCATCGCAGCAGCCAACTCTTCACCCCATCGACGCTGCCATCCGCGTACGCATCCAATCCAGCGGCGTAGGTCGAGCCGCTTTCGGCATGCCCAGCTTCGACAACGATCACGCCGTAGGGATCCAGGCCGGCCGCAATCAGTACCAGGTGTTCGGTCGCCCGAGCGATCAGACCGCTGGCCTCAGCAAAGGGCGCGACGACGGCGACCTCGGCATGTGCGATGGCTCCGACGACGATTGCCGGCGCCGAGGTCTGACGGGTCAGCAGCTCGGCAAGGCTGTTCATACGGGCTGCCATTGCTGGCTCCGAGCCGATCTTGCCGAGGTCGTTATCTGGCACCACGCCGCGAGCGACCAGGGCGTGCGCCCGAGCGAGCGCCTGCGCAGGCGCGACCCGGATCAGCGCCGCTAGCGACGCCAGCTCAGCCGACAGCCGCAGAGCGCCAACCTGCCATCGCGCCGGATCGCGTGTCAGATCCGCGTTGGCTCTCGCTGCCGCCAGCAAGGCCTGGCTCTGCTGCTCGTCGGTGATCCTGCGCAACCCGCGATCCCTCAGCGTCGCATCGAGAGCATCAGTCGCCGCTGCTACCGCGGACGGCACGCCCTCGAAGCGCGCAAGATCAGCCAGCGGGTCGAGCACCACTAAAGTTTCCACCATGGCGACGCGGCGGAATCCTTATCCAGAAGCTGCGCCCGCGTGGATGGTGGGCGATGAGCCCAGCCGTGTCCTCGACATCGGGGCGGGCCGCGGCGGACTCGCCGCCATGCTGCGCGATGCCGGTCACGAAGTCTTCTGCATCGATGGCACCGTCGAGCTCATTGCTGGCTTGCCTAACCGCCTCGGCACGCGGCTGCATGTTGTGGGCCAGGTTGAGTCGTTGCCGTTCCTTTCCTGCCATTTCGACGTCGTCACTGCCGCGCAGACACTGCATCGCTTCGCACCAGGTCTTGCGCTGAGTGAGATCGCGAGAGTGCTCAAACCCGGTGGTTACCTTGCGGTCGCGTACAACACTCGCGACGACACCGTGCCTTGGGTCCGACGCCTGATCACCCTGATGCGTGAAGCGGATCCGGCGTCTATGCGCGGTGAGTTCGGTGAGGACAGCGTCGAGAAGGTGGCGGAGAGTCCGTACTTCGGCCTTCTGGAGCGCCGCAATTTCCGCAACTGGATGCCTATCACCCGCGAAGGACTCATTTCCATGGTCGAGCGGCGCCCGGCAGTTGCCCGGATGCAGCCTGGCGCACGAGATCGGCTAGTACGAGACGTCGGCGACCTATATGACACGTATGCGCGCAGGTCCGATCCACTGATGCTGCCATTCCAAACATCCTGCTGGCGCGCCGAAGTCGATCACTCCAAGCTGGTGATTGACGACGACTTCGACGACGTGCTTCAGATCAAGCTCTAGCAGATGGGTAGGGCCTGGAAGGTTTCAGCGGGCCGTGGCGGGATAACCCGCCCTCGATAGGCTGAGGCAGATAGACCAGCCGCCCGCGCGCCGCTGGCTCAGAATGCCGATCATCGATGCTCGTGAGGAGACCTGCCATGACTGATGAGGCCCTGGACAACCTGCTCCACGAGGACCGGCGCTTTCCACCACCCGCTGAACTTGCGGCGAATGCCAATGTCACAGCCGACACCTACGCCGAAGCCAAAACAGATTTCGAAGGCTTCTGGGCCGAGCAGGCTAAACGGCTGAGCTGGCAGACTGAGCCAACCCAGGTCCTCGACTGGAGCAACCCGCCGTTCGCCAAGTGGTTCGCCGACGGCACCCTGAACGCCGCGTACAACTGCCTCGACCGGCACGTCGAGGCAGGCAACGGGGACCGTGTCGCCTTTTACTTCGAGGGCGAACCGGGAGACACCCAAGTGATCACATACGCGGAGCTGACCAGACAGGTAAAGCAGGCAGCCAACGCGCTCTTGGAGCTAGGCGTGAAGACCGGCGATCGCGTTGCCATCTACCTGCCGATGATTCCCGAAACCGTTGTCGCGATGCTGGCCTGCGCCCGGATCGGCGCACCGCACACGGTGGTTTTCGGAGGCTTCTCCTCGGATGCGCTTTACGCACGGGTCATCGACTGCGGCGTACAAGTTGTGATCACCGCCGACGGCGGTTACCGCCGCGGCAAAGCGTCAACGTTGAAGCCGGCAGTGGACGAAGCGCTGGAGTACGGCTGCGACGTACACCACGTGCTGGTCGTCCAGCGAACCAAGCAGGACATCCCCATGACCGAGGGGCGCGACCTGTGGTGGCATGAGTTTGTCGGCAAGCAGTCCGAGGAGCACGAGTGCGAGTACTTCCCCGCCGAGCACCCGCTCTACATCATGTACACCTCAGGCAGCACAGGCCAGCCGAAAGGGGTTCTGCACACCACCGGCGGGTACCTGACCGGCGTCTCGTACACGCACTGGGCAGCCTTTGACCTGAAGCCGGAGACAGACATCTTCTGGACGGCTGCTGACATCGGCTGGGTGACCGGGCATTCCTATATCGTGTACGGGCCACTCGCGAACGGCAGCACATCGGTCTTGTATGAGGGCACGCCCGACACCCCACACAAGGGGCGCTGGTGGGAGATCATCGAGAAGTACCGGGTATCGACGCTGTACTGCGCGCCGACAGCGATCCGCACCTTCATGAAGTGGGGCGCCGACATTCCACAGAGCTTTGATATGTCATCGCTGCGCATCCTGGGGTCTGTCGGCGAGCCGATCAATCCGGAGGCGTATGTCTGGTATCGGCACTACATCGGCGGTGATCGTACTCCGGTGGTGGACACCTGGTGGCAAACCGAGACCGGCATGCAGATGATCTCTCCGATGCCGGGGGTGACCAGTGGCAAACCGGGCGCGGCGATGAGGGCTATTCCAGGGGTCGAGGTTGAGGTCGTCAACGATGAGGCTGCGCCAGTGCCGGATGGACACGGCGGCTATCTGGTGATCACGAAGCCATGGCCAGCGATGCTGCGCACCATCTGGGGCGATGATCAGCGCTACATCGACAACTACTGGTCACGCTTCCCGGAAATGTACTTCGCCGGGGACGGGGCGAAGAAAGACGAGGATGGCGACATCTGGCTGCTTGGGCGGGTCGACGATGTCATGAATGTTTCTGGTCACCGGATGTCAACTACCGAGATCGAATCAGCACTGGTGTCGCACCCGAAAGTCGCCGAAGCGGCGGTCGTTGGCGCGACGGATCCGACGACAGGGCAGGCAATCGTGGCCTTCGTGATCTTGCGGGCCGATGCTGGCGAGGGTGGAGAGGAGGTCGTGCAGGAGCTGCGGACCCATGTCGCCAAAGAGATCGGTGCGATTGCCAAGCCGCGCCAGATCATGGTGGTCGAGGAGCTGCCCAAGACCCGGTCGGGCAAGATCATGCGCAGGTTGCTTCGCGATATCGCCGAGCACCGGGAAATGGGTGATGTGACCACCCTGACCGACTCGTCCGTAATGGACTTGATCAAGGAGAACCTGGATACAGCTAAGGCCTCCGCCGACTAGCTGCCAACCACGACAGGCACCGTGCGCTCGAAAAAGATCCAAAGATGTTGAAGCCGCGGTGGGATTTCGGTTCCCTCATACGGAGCGCGCTCCACGAAACCCCGTGAACGGTAGAGCTGCTGCGCATCGGTCATGAACCGGCATGTGTCCAGCAGTATGGTCGTAGCGCCCATGTTGTTGGCTTCCTCGAGCAACCGATCCAGAATCGCAGAACCTAGGTGTCGATCACGCCAGCTTGGCTCAACATACATGCGCTTCACTTCCACCACACCGGCACGGAGCGTCCGGATCGCGCCCACGCCCACTGGCCGTCCATCGCACTCGGCCAAGATCAGCTTCCCAGCCGGATAGCGATAACTGGCCAGTCCATCACGGACCAACGTCGGATGTGTCGGTGGCTCATCAACCCCATACTCTTTGGCAAGCCGCTCAATCGCCCAGGTCAGGTAGTCCACCAGCAACGCGGCAACGGCATCATCATCAAGGCCCGGCTGAGCATCACGAATCAGACAGCCACCGGCAACCGACATCGAGCCCTCCTCGGCCCACACTATTACCAACCGGCGCGCATCCCGCATTTCTTTGCAGGTCGATAGGCTCTGAATGACGAGAGGAGCGGACGTGGCTGATCTTGCAGTCGCCGACATCATCAAGAACATCACCGATGATGTGAAGTTACTGGTACAGGACCAGATCGAGCTCGCCAAGATTGAGCTCATCCCTGCCGCGAAGAACGGTGGGACTGGCGCCGGGCTGTTCGGGGCCGCAGGATACTTTGCACTCAGCGCGACCATTCTGCTCTATTTCGCTGCCGCGTTCGGCCTCGTTGCAGCAGGCTTGGCAGCCTGGCTTGCCTTCTTGATCGTTGGCGTCGCGCTGCTGCTGATTGCTGCGATTCTTGCTGGAATCGGGTACTTGTTCGTCAAGAGAGTCAAGCCTCCGGAACGGACCATCGCCCAGGCCAACCTCGCGTCGACCGAGATCAAGGAAGCCGCCAATCGTGCACTCGCTGCGGCTAGCGCTCCGGAGATCGAGGGCACAGTCGTGGAGACCAAAGCGATCACCTGAGCGCCGCCGCGGTTAGATCAACGCGAGTACGGTGAGCGGCTCACGTGGCCGGGGCTGGCGTACGCGACATCCTGCTCGATGGTCCGTGGCGTCATCGAGATATCGCAGCCAACGGCGTCCGATTCCACGTGGCGCTCGGAGAGCGGTTCAGTCCTCGCCGTCCCCTTGTCCTGCTCCTACACGGATTTGGTGAGTTCTGGTGGGCATGGCGCCACCAAATACCTGCACTGGACACTGCTGGCTTCAGCGCAGCCGCCATGGACCTGCGTGGCTATGGCGCGAGTGACAAGACGCCGCGTGGCTACGACCCGCAGACCACCGCCCTCGATGTGACGGGCGTGATCAAGAGCCTCGGCTTCTCTACGGCCGTCCTGGTCGGGCACGACTGGGGCGGTATTGCAGGCTGGACGACCCTGGCGTACGCGGCGGACCCGGTACGTGCCTTCGTCAGCGTCGCCGCCCCCCATCCGCTGGCCTTTCCCTGGCAGGTGAACCTGCCGACCCTGGCGTTCTTTCAGCTGCCGCTGTTCCCCGAGCGGCGCATCATGGCTGACGACGGGCTCTATATCGAGGAATTCTTGCGCGGACGGGCCGCCGACGGGGCAGGCTTCCTCACCGCCGAGGAGGCACGGCACTACCGCGACGCACTGATGCTGTGGCCCAGCCCGCACTGTGCGCTGGAGTACCAACGGATGTTCGTCCGCAATCAGATTCGGAGCGCGGGGCGTGACTTCCGGAGGGCTCTCCGGCAGCCGAAAGCGATTCCGTTGCTGTCCATCCATGGCCAAGAGGATCGCCTGGTTCCGCTCGCGGCGATGGCCGCAGCGGAGAGGTGGCTAGTCGCGCGCCATGACTTGATCAGCCTGCCTGGCGTCGGGCATTTGCCGCACGAAGAGGATCCGCCTGCGGTCACGACGGCGATCATCGATTGGCTCAAAGCTCTCTGATCGTACGCATGCGCGCTGAGCCAGTCGAAACGCTGAGGATGCGCCCTTCGACAAGCTCAGGGCACGTCGAGAGAGGTCAGGGGCACGTCGAGAGGTCAGGGGGCACGTCGAGAGAGGTCAGGCCATCGAGAGGCCCCGGGGAATGTCCTCGCCGGCAGTTAGTGTCTGGTGAGTGAAGCAGACCTCCAAGACGGTCCGCCGCACCTACTACGTGCTGACTGCGGGCAACACCTTGGCGGCCTCGCTGATCTGGGGCATCAATACGATCTTCCTGCTGGACGCAGGGCTGACGAACTTCGAGGCCTTTGCCGCCAACGCATTCTTCACGGCGGGCATGGTCCTGTTCGAAATTCCGACAGGCGTCGTGGCTGACCGTTGGGGGCGACGTGCATCGTTCCTGTGTGGGACGCTGACACTCGCAATAACGACGGGTCTCTACGTGCTGCTCTGGCAGCTGCGCTCGGAATTCGTCTGGTGGGCGATTGTCTCCACGCTCCTTGGCCTTGGATTCACCTTCTTTTCTGGTGCAACAGAGGCCTGGCTTGTCGACGCACTGACCGCAACCAGGTTTGAAGGTCAGCTCGAGGGAGTCTTCGCCCGCGGCCAGGTGGTCATGGGGGTGATGATGCTGGGCGGCTCAGTGGCCGGTGGTTACCTCGCACAGCTGACCAATCTCGGCGTGCCATATGTGGTGAGGGCAGCGATCTTGATCGGCATGTTCGTCGTCGCAATGATCATGATGCATGACCTTGGCTTTACCCCTCATCGCGGCGACCAGCCCATCGCCGAAATGAAGAACATCGTCAACCGCTCGGTCGAGTATGGCCTCAGGGTGCCGGCGGTCCGGGCCATCATGCTGGCTGGAATGTTCACAGGTGGCGTCGGATTCTATGTCTTCTACGCCCTGCAGCCACACTTGCTGAACTTGTGGGGAAATCAACAGGCGTACGGGATCGCCGGCCTGGTGGCGGCCCTGGTAGCCGGAGCCCAGATTGCTGGAGGGCTGCTCACGCCGTGGGTCCGCACGGCCTTCAAGCGCCGCACCTCGGCATTGTTGATCTTGGAGACCCTGGCTGTGGTCATGCTTGCGTTCATTGGGCTGATCAGCAATTTCTGGATGGTTGTTGTCCTGATCATGCTCT